>Ga0160428_1000085_pt1 | contig 119442 bp, 89 predicted proteins | sample SolpanmetagenomM_FD_108198 | JGI IMG/M metagenome (GOLD analysis project Ga0160428, IMG submission 108198) | Solar panel surface microbial communities from Lawrence Berkeley National Laboratory, California, USA - M | ecosystem: Engineered > Built environment > Solar panel > Unclassified ...
AGCTTTGCTTTCTGCGAGGCTACATAAGCCGGAACAAGCCGTTGCTGCACCAGCTTCGACGAGCCAACCAGCTTGCTGTTCGAGTAGGGCGCGTGGTGGCAGGTGACGATCACGACGCGAACGGCTGGATCGGCGTCGAGCGTTTTCAGTGTGTCTTCATACCACGACTGCTGTTTTGCAATCTCGTCGCCCGACATCGTACTGAAATTGGAGTTCAGCATCACAACCGCGATTCCGTCAGTTACCTGCACGTAGCCCGTACTGACGTGTTCGGGAAACCGCTGCTGGAAATTGCGGGCGCCTTTCCGGGGGCGGCCCATCACGTCGTGGTTACCCATAATGGCATACACCGACGTACCAACCGACCGGCATTTCTCCAGAAACTGATCGATCGTCCGCCACTTGCTGGTCCGAAAACCGAGTGACACAATGTCGCCCAGCCAGTACAGTACGGTGGGGTGCAGTTTCACGATCTGATCCAGAATCGTGCGGGTGGCTTTCGTATTCTGGTGTGTTCGCAGTACCAGCCGCTCCACCAGCATGGGTGCCTGCGTATCGCTCAGGAACAGAATATCGGGGTGTTGTTCGGTATCGTTCATTCGTACGTGTCAATCGTTTTTACCAACGAACCAACCGGTAGTTCAGTTGCAGTTGAGCGGCAAAAGCCGCATTCTCCGACGCTACGGCATCGTACCATTTCAGCTCACCCGAAAGGCGGAAGCGGGGCCCCAACGGCTGTGTATATGACGCGGCAGCCATCCAGCCCAGACTCAATGTATTAGTCTGCACGGTGCCGTCGAAGTCGAGTCGCGAATGGATAATATACGCACCCGATCCACCCGTCAGTGATAAGCGCCGGGCGATACTGCGTTCATCGCCACTGAGCCAGGCCAGCGGCATCGAGAATACGACCAGCGCCGGAACCGCCGATACGTACACGTGGCTATTGGTATTATCGACCTGACCCCGGTACGAATACATGGTTGTCCAGCCGGTTTCCAGCCCAATCCGTAACCGGTGGTCGGGAACCCACAACGCCCGAATTGTGAACGGCACCCCGAAGCGGTTAACCTGTTCGTTCGACAGAGCTGCCGGAACACCCAGGTGCGTCGAGTAGTACGACAGCCCGCTCCCTACCGACAGCACAACGGCATATGGTCCGCGCTTACGGGTCGTATCGGCCACCGACCGATTCTGCGCCCGTGCCGGCAGGGTCAGCCCGACGGCAATGAGTACGCCTGCCATAAATTTCAGTGAATGAGACATGACTTACTGCTGACTGTAGTGATAGTAGGCAACGACACAGGCATAGTTCGACAGAATCCCGTCGAAGCGGGTCTGATCGATGAATTCACGGATAAACTGCGGCTCATCGAGTGTCCAGACAAATACCGTCCGGCCTTCGGCTTTCATAGCGTTCACCTCCGCCCTCTGGTCGCCCAGTGTCCAGCGTGGTGCCCAGATATTGGCGTTGATACTGCGGGTGATACTCGTATCGAGTTCGCACAGTACGGGCGTGTTGGCTTTTTCGGGCAATGCGCGGTACAGCGAAACGGCATCATCGCTCGGCAGTCCGATGACAATTTGAAGCGACCGGCCAGCAGCCTTCGCGCGTTGCAGATAAGTCTGCTGAATAGTCTGCACCTTCTGCATCGATCCGATGTATTTGGTATCGAGCCAGACAAAACTCAGGTCCGTCTCATCAACCACCGTTTGCAGGGCTTCTTCCAGCGTTGGAATCCGCTCCCCGTTTACCAGACGAACCAGCGTGTTCAGTTGCTGGTAGGTGTATGCTTCGATGGGGCCAGCCAGACCATTCTTCTGGATCAGTCGTAAGTTGAGCGTATTATCGTGGTACAGAATCGGAACGCCGTCTTTGGTATACCGCACGTCGATTTCGATGCCGGTTGCTCCCAGTCTCGACGCCATCTTGATAATCTCCACCGAATTTTCCGATGCGGGCAGTAAATCTGACGTTCTTCCCCCGCTACGGTGCGCCAGAATCGAGAACGGGCGTGGATTCAGCGGTCGGGCATACGTCATCGTCAGCCGTTTGGTCGGGGTCACGTCGCCATCACCGTATACGCCACTGACGACCAGTGTATCGCCCGTTGCGAGCCGACCCGTAAACGGACTCACGACACCACTCCGACGTACGTTTACCGTAAGCTGCACCAAGCCAATCTCGGTATCCTGCAACCGGCGCCAGTAGCCGCCCACGGCCAGCCCACCCGTTTGGGGTTGCGGTTCCATATCGAAATACCCCACGTTCGACGTAAAAACCGACAGATGATGCGACGTATCGGCTCCGTTGTGCGTGTATGTCCAGCGAAGTACCACCTGCGCACCAAATTTGTCCGACCCGTCGGTAACCGTATATACCCCGTTGATCGCCTGCCGGATAGCTGTCGGGAACTTACCCGAACCAGTCATATTGGAAAAGGTGTAAGGCACGGGGGCTTCGTAATCTTTCCGACAACCCATCAATAAGGTCACCAGCAGACCAGCCAATACCAGATAGCGTGTGTTCACAGGATAAAGCCGAAAATAAGCTGAGGATAAAACAGGTTGCGATCAAACGTATCGTAGAGCGACCAGAGCTGCCAGTTGAAATTGGAGTAAGCCGCCCTCAGTCCTAGTGATACGTGTTTTTTACCGTAGAGCGGCTGCTCGATCACCACGCTCACCGCCAGCCCATTGTACCGGATGGCGTTGCGTTCGATGGCCAGCGTACCTACCTGTGATTTGTAATAAGCGTCCAGAATCGCTTCGCATTTCAGCGTCATCTGCACGTCGCGCGTGAATCGGTAACCGACCGATACGTTCGGAAAATTCTGCAAACCGTACGCCTGACTGTTAAACACGTCTTTGATCTGAAGCACCCCGAACCAGACGTGCATGTCATCGCCCGCTGAGATGAAAAGCCGGTCGGTCAGGGGCCGGGCGTAGCGTACCCCAACGCCTACGTTGCTTTGCACCACCTGCGTCAGTATACGACCGGTAATGAACCAGTTCTTACTAATACCACGCTGAAGATTAAAGTCGATGGCCGGTACATTGACCCGGATTTCTTCGGTTAGTTCGGGGGGTGTCGTCGTGAAAATAGCCCCAATCGACTTGCGCCACCGCCCCGGAATGGGTGCCTGCGGGAAATAAATACCTGGCCGGCGCACACCCGGTTCTATAGCCCGTGGATGGTCAGCTGGAAGCGGCTGTCTGATCCTTCGGGCAGACGACCGGGGTGCCGTCGAGTCAGCCGCGGCTTGTCGCTGCTGACTGTTTGCTGAAAAACCAGCCAGTAGTAGCCAGACCGTCAGCAGCGTAGTCAGACGTATTGGTAAACCATAAATGATCATTGTTGCCAGAATGTGGGATCAAAGGACATAAACCACTATGACCGGATTTATGTTGCGACACGTTTATCTGGCTAACGTTTGTCGCATAAAAAAGCCCTCACTGAATGTCAGTGAGGGCTTACTAGTAGCGGGAGCTGGACTCGAACCAGCGACCTTTGGGTTATGAGCCCAACGAGCTACCAACTGCTCCATCCCGCGATGTTGGGAGTACAAAAGTACGACACTTTTCAATACGTGCAAATAATTTATGCAAAAAAAGTTTTCGACCACTGGAAACGTTTTTAAAAAAGTGGCCGTTGTCTGCAAAAGCCGCTGACAATCAGTTAGCGGGATCACCTACCAATGAACGCACAAGTCGTAGAAAATTTTCCGGCCGATCATAAGGCCGGCTTCGTCAGCATTGTCGGCAAGCCTAATGTCGGCAAATCTACCCTGATGAATCAGCTCGTTGGCGAGCGGTTATCCATTATCACGTCGAAAGCGCAGACCACCCGGCACCGGATCATGGGTATCATCAATGGTACGCATGACGGGACGGAGTTTCAACTCGTTTACTCCGATACGCCTGGTATTATCAAACCACTGTACAAGTTGCAGGAGTCGATGATGAGTTTCGTGCGCGGCTCTATCGAAGATGCCGACGTCGTCCTGTTTGTGACCGATATTTTTGAGCAGCATGATGAAAACGACGTTATCGAGCGGCTGCAAAAATCAGAAGTCCCCATTCTGCTGCTGATCAACAAAGTCGATCAGGCAACGCAGGAGCAGGTACTGGAGAAGATTGCGTATTGGCAGGAGCACTTCCGGGCGGAAGCGATCATCCCCATTTCGGCGCTGAACGGTTTCAATATCGAGCAGGTGTTTGATGGTATTATCACCCGCCTGCCGCAACATCCGCCTTATTTCCCCAAAGACGAACTGACCGATCGGCCGGAACGCTTCTTCGCGTCGGAAATCATTCGGGAGAAGATCTTCCTGAACTACAAGAAGGAAGTACCCTACAGTAGTGAGGTCGTGGTGACTGGCTTCAAGGAAAAGGAAGATATTATCGTTATTCAGGCCGAAATACTGGTTGAGCGGCCCACACAGCGGGCTATTTTACTGGGTGAAGGCGGTAAAATGATCAAGAAAACGGGCATCATGGCCCGCGAAGAACTGGAACGCTTCTTCGGCAAGAAAGTATTTTTAGAACAGTTCGTTAAAGTAGAACCCGACTGGCGGCAGAAAGATAAAATGCTGCGTCGACTGGGTTACGACGAATAACCGAAAGGAGTAATCAGCTAAGCTGACCGGGCGGCCGTCCTACCCGCGCCGAAGTCGGTCAGCTCCGGTTTCACTCTTTCTCCCTTTTTTAGTCATGGCAAATATTGTAGCAATCGTTGGCCGCCCGAACGTGGGCAAGTCCACGCTGTTTAACCGGCTAACGGAACAGCGGCAGGCCATTATGGACAACCAAAGCGGGGTTACCCGCGACCGCCACTACGGCACGGCTGAGTGGAACGGCGTTTACTTTACCGTTATCGATACGGGCGGTTACGTCGTCGGTTCAGAAGATGTGTTCGAGGAATCGATCCGGGAGCAGGTCGAAATTGCGATTCAGGAGTCGACAGTGCTGCTCTTTATGGTCGACACGCAGACCGGCATTACCGGTCTCGACGAAGACTTTGCCAACGTATTACGCCGATCGAACAAGCCCGTTTACATCGTAGCCAACAAAGCCGAATCGGCCGAACGGTCGCAGAGCGCAGCGGAGTTCTACGGCCTGGGCCTGGGCGACCCCTACCCCATTTCATCGATGACCGGTTCGGGCACGGGCGATCTCCTGGATGAAGTCGTCAAGCAATTTCAGGGACCGGGCGTGGAAGATCCAGACGCTGGTGTGCCAAAAATTGCTATTCTCGGTCGGCCAAACGTGGGTAAGTCGTCGTTCCTCAACGTACTGACCGGGCAGGAACGCAGCATCGTTACCGACATTGCCGGTACCACCCGCGATGCCATCAACACGCGTTACAAAGCTTACGGCAAAGATTTTATCCTGACCGATACGGCCGGTATCCGGCGGAAAGCCCGCGTACAGGACAACATCGAATTTTATTCGACGCTGCGCTCGATAAAGGCAATGGAAGATTCGGACGTGTGTATCGTCATGCTCGATGCGACGCGCGGGCTGGAAGCACAGGATCTGAACATCATCGGGCAGGCGGTGAAGGCCAAGAAAGGCGTGGTTATCATGGTCAACAAGTGGGACGCTGTCGAGAAAGACCACCGTACCGCCGACGTGCTGCGGAAGGAGATGATCCAGCGCATGATGCCCATCGATTACGTGCCGATCATTTTTGCGTCCGTCCACGAAAAGCAGCGCATTTTTCAGGTGATGGAAAAAGCGATGGAGGTATACGAGAACCGGAGTAAAAAAATAACGACGTCGAAGTTGAACGACGCGTTGCAACCCGAAATCGAGAAGCTCCCGCCCCCATCGCTGAAGGGCAAAATGATCCGGATCAAATACATGCTTCAGGTACCGACGCCGTCGCCGACGTTCGTATTTTTCTGTAACCTGCCGCAGTACGTACAGGAATCCTATCAGCGGTTTCTGGAAAACAGAATCCGTGACCACTTCGACTTTACGGGCGTGCCGATAACCTTGTTTTTCCGGCAGAAGTAACACCGCTGTTGTTTTATACCTGGCACTGATGCGATAAAACCGCGTCAGTGCTTTTTTTTATCGCAGTACGATGAGCTATGGACGAACGTAAACGGTACTGGGTAGGGGTCGCGCTGGTGTTGCTGTCGGCCTTTTGTTTTGCCTGTAAAGGTATTCTGATCAAGCTGGCGTTCCGCTACCCCGTCGACCCAATCGCGCTGCTGACCCTGCGAATGGCGTTTGCTCTGCCGTTTTATCTGGTCATCGGGCACTATCTGAAACGCATCGAAGGGCCGGTGTCACTATCGCGCCGGGAGTGGGCGGTACTGGCGGCTGTGGGCATAACGGGCTATTATTTCGCCAGTCTGTTCAATTTCATTGGCCTCCAATACGTATCAGCCAGTCTGGAGCGGATACTGTTGTTTATCTACCCCACCTTCGTACTGCTGCTCAACGCTGTCGGCTTTGGTCGGCGGGTAACGCGGCAGCAGCTGGTCGCCCTGCTGCTCACCTATTCGGGCATCCTGCTGGCGTTTGTGGGTAACATCAGCACGTCGGCGCAGGCCAATGTGATGCTGGGGGCCTTTTGGGTTATACTGAGTGGGCTGGTCTATGCGCTGTATCTGGTCGGCAGCGAGTCGGTCATGCGCCGATTGGGATCACAGCGGTTTACGTGTTACGCCATGTTGGCGGCTACGGTTCCGACGGTGATCCACGGCGTCGCTGCGCATGGCGAGACGCTGCTTCACTACCCGACTCCCGTTTACGGTCTGGGCCTGATTATGGCGATTTTTGTCACGGTCATCCCTACGTTTATGATGGCCGAAGGCATCCGGCGTGTCGGGGCAGGCAACACATCAATCATTGCGAGCATCGGCCCTATTTTCACCATTAGTTTATCAACGACCATTCTGCACGAAATTATCAGCTGGCAACAGATTGCCGGTACGGGTCTGGTGCTACTCGGTGTCTTTCTCACAAGCTGGAGCAACCAAAAAAAATCTACTTACATCATCAAATAAGTATACAATTACAATCAGCTGATTATGAGGATATAATCAATAATAAAATCGTTTTTCGATTTATCAACCTGTTTTCATTCCTAAATAAGAAGTTATTGGACCTTTGGATAACTTCAGTCCGGTTTATTGAACGGTAGATGCTGCTTTTGGTCGTAAATTCACCAGTAGACATCCTCCTGTCTCTCTCTTAATGGCACCTGATATGGTTATGGAAAACGACAAACAAATTGATAAGGCTGCATACGTGCTGAAAGCTGTGGCGCACCCGTTGCGCATCCGAATCATTCAGATGCTGAATGAAAATGCCGAACTAAACGTATCGACGATCTATAAAAACCTGAACGCCGAACAGTCGTTGATCTCGCACCACCTGATCAACATGCGCGACAAAGGAATCCTGGATATTCGCCGGAGCGGAAAAAATATCTTTTATTTCCTTGTCGACACGGCCGTGGCGGAAATAATCGAGTGCATTTACCGCAGCAAGATTATTCAGTAGTCAATCCAACAAGCACCAATCAGCCCGGTCAATGACTACACTTTGTAGTCATTGACCGGGCTGATTGCTTACCCACAGACGTTAATTAAACAACTCGCCGGGGCGCATTGGGGGTACTACACCCAAATGGTGATACGCTTTTTCGGTCGCTTCCCGACCCCGCGATGTCCGTTTCAGAAAACCTTCCTGAATCAGAAACGGCTCGTACACTTCCTCGATCGTCTCGGATTCTTCCCCGCAGGCCGTCGCAATAGTGGTGATACCGACCGGGCCACCCTTGAACTTCTCGATAATAGTCGACAGGATACGGTTGTCCATGTCGTCAAGCCCGTTCTGATCGACTTCGAGCGCACTCAGGGCGATTTCGGCAATGTCGACGTTGATATAGCCGTTGCCTTTCACCTGCGCAAAATCACGGGTCCGGCGCAGCAGGTTGTTGGCAATACGCGGTGTACCCCGGCTCCGGCGGGCAATCTCATACGCCCCCTCTTCATCGATGGCTGTACCCAGAATAGCCGACGACCGCTGCACGATACTGGTCAGCAGTTTGGCGTCGTAGTATTCAAGGCGGCAGCTGATACCGAAGCGGGCGCGCAGTGGCGACGTCAGCATACCGGCGCGGGTCGTGGCCCCGATCAGCGTGAAAGGGTTCAGTTTGATCTGCACCGTACGGGCGTTCGGCCCCGAATCAAGCATGATGTCGATCTTATAATCTTCCATCGCCGAATACAGGTACTCTTCCACGATAGGGTTGAGCCGGTGAATCTCATCGATGAACAGCACATCGTTCTGCTGCAGATTGGTCAGCAAACCGGCGAGGTCGCTGGGCTTATCGAGCACCGGTCCGGACGTCATTTTGATGTTGGCGTTCAGCTCGTTGGCAATGATGTGCGACAGCGTGGTTTTACCCAGTCCCGGCGGGCCGTGGAGCAGCACGTGGTCGAGCGCATCGCCCCGTTGCATAGCCGCCCGCACAAACACTTCGAGGTTGTCGAGTATCTTCGCCTGCCCGGTAAAATCCTCGAACGACAGGGGGCGTAACGCCCGTTCGATTTCTTTATCCGTCGCGGTCATGCCCTCGCCCGATCCTTTCATAATATCGTTTCGCATGGCTATAGTGTTGGTACAGAATCTACCCAAAAAGGCTCTAAGCAGCTGATTAAAGGCGAATTCACTTCCTTCAAATGTACAAAAAAACGGCCAGAAATCCAGCCGAAATGTCGACTTACAAGGCGCAGTTTCTGGTCTTTTTCGGGCAAAACAACGCCCTGTCAACCAGCTTATAAATAACTGGTTGACAGGGCGTGTTGATGACTCAGAATCACTACCGGATAAGGAGTACAGACCCGCGTCTGACGATCTTTCCACGGTCGGGAAACGACTCACTTTTGTAGCTGATGACGTACGGGTACAGCATGGAAGGGTAGTCGGAACCCCGGTAGGTACCGTCCCATTTCTGCTCCGGGTTATTCGATAGAAAAATCACTTCGCCCCAGCGGTTGTACACCCGCATTTCGTAGTCGGTGATGTAGTTGGAGAATACCTGAAACTGATCGTTGACGCCATCGTTGTTCGGCGAAAAAGCATCCGGGGCATTCACACGCGGTTCGCACTGATTGATAACACTGGCCGTCGCCGTCGCCGTGCAACCGAGCGGATCGGTAACGCGCAGCACGTAATTACCAATCTGACTAACCGCCAGAACACGGGCCGTGTCAGACAATGGTCGACCATCGCTACCAATCCACTGAAACTGTAAGCCACTGGCACCATTAGCAACCAGTTGGGTTCGTCCCTGATCGCCCACACACAGGGCTGCCTGCTGGGTTACCGCGAAGTTTGGCGCGGGGCGGTCGGCTACCTGTACGCTACTGCTGCCCTTGCACCCCGTCTGCGTATTCGTTACGGTCACGCTGTACGATCCCGGCTGATTGACGTTGATCGTGGGTGTCGTTGCTCCATTACTCCATTGATAAACGTTGCCGGTCAGATCACCCGTTACCAGCGACAGCGATACCGACTGTCCGTTGCATTTGGGCGGGGCCGCAGCCAGGCGGGCAAAGCCAGTACTGTCCAGCCCGACCACGATACTATCGCGCCCGACCTTACAACCGTTCGCATCCTGCACCTGCACGTTGTATCGACCGGGCCCGGCTTTGTCAAAGACGGGTGTCGACGTAATCAGGTTGTTGTTCTGGTCGAGCCACGAGTACGCCACAGCGGTACCACCCGACACCGTCAGCGTGATTGTTCCGCTGTTGGGAATACTACACAGCGCGTCGCGCACGTTCGGCGTCAGCGTCAACTGGTTAGCCGTCGACTTGAGCTGAAACGCTGAATCGACCTTACACGCGTGAAGACTGTCGGTTACCTGCACAGCGTACCGTCCTTCGATCAGGTTAGTTAGCTGGGGTGATCTGGGCAGTACGGCCCCGTCGGTGCGGGTCCAGGCGTAGGTGTACGTGTAACTGCCCGCTGGCGTCACGCTCAGCGCAATAGCCCCATCGGCCGACGTACAGGAACGCGGGCCGGTTAGTGCCGCCTGTAGGCGAATCTGAGGCAGTTCACTAACCCGAATGGTATCGCTGTTTTCGCATGTTGCATTGTCGGTCGGAAACGTGGCCGTCACGCTGTAGACACCGGCGACGGGAGCCGTAATCGTCTTGGTCGTGGCCCCCGTATTCCAGCGGAAGTTTCGCCAGACCTGCTGCGGCACTGTCAGCTCCACCGTCGATTTGTAACAGGTCAACGTATCAGGGCCGAGGTTGAGCGAGGGTACGGGCCTGATCTGCACCCGGATGGTATCGGTTTTGTAACACTCCCCGTTAGCCGCAAAGCCAATCGCATAGTAAAAGCCGGGCCGGGTGAAGGTAATCGTTCGCTGTCGGCCCGCCACGGCACCGTTGACCAGCCAGACATAGTTCGTAGCCGGTACTTTCAGATCGAGTGTTATACCCCGTTTGTTACAGATCACCGTATCCGGTCCCAGATTCATCTGCTGCGGGGTTTCGAGAATCGTCAGGGTATCTTTAATGAGCGTGTCTTTACAAATGCCGCCCGAACTGGTCCGGGTCACGATGTGAAAGCTGACGTAGTATTGGCCCGGCTGCTGATAGGTGTGCTTCTGGGGGGTCAGTGCCGTGGTCGAAACGGGTACGCTGCCGTCGCCAAAACTCCATGTATAGGTTTCCTTCAGCTTGGGGCAGTTGGGGCTACCCTGAAACGTAGTTGGCTGCCGGGCGCAGGTATCGGAATAGGTAAAGCCCGGCCCGCTCGACTGATCGTTGAAGTTCGACACGAGGTTCGGCAACCCAAGCTGACTGGTTTTGCCACCCAGTGATTGCCCGGCCGGGTTGAATTTCAGGCTATCGAGCAGGCCACCATTCGGGTTTTCAATCGTGCCGAGATTCCGGCTGCCCTTAACAGCCACATAAATTCGACCATCCGGGCCAATCTGAATCGATCCGTACTGCCGCGTTGTGCTACTATCGACCACCGTTCGGGATTGGGTCAGTAGTGAATCCTTTTGCGTCAGATCGTACTTAATAACATACGACGATCCCTTCTGGCTACCGTCGCGGTTGGTATCGGCCAGCATCGTTACGTACAGGCTCTTTCCATCGGGCGAAAACTCGACGCCGTAGGCTTTGGGCGGGGCGTTACCCAGCTGTAGCGTTCGATTGAATGTCATTACCCCCGTCGAGTCATTGAACGTATATAGATCGACGGAGTTTTTGGGTGGCCCTGGAATAACGACGGCCATCGGACGATTGCCTTTGCTCGCACTGCTCGTATCAGCCGGGCCAATTTTCATGTACCCTTCCGCCTGCGCCAGCGAGTCAATTTTCTGCCCACCGCAGTAAGTCGTCACGATGGGGTTTTCAGCCGTGGTCAGGTGGCGGATCTCGAAGCAATTGGAATCGAATTTCCGGTTGACAACCCAATACGTCGAGTCCCGATCGTTGCGCACCGATGCCGACTGTTCAGTACCGTTCTGCGTAACCGGAACGTTCTTTTCAACGATGGCACCCTTACCACTGTTCTGCCGCATGTCGACCACACTATAGGTCAGAACCTTATTGCCCCGAATCTCCGATGTGGTATATACGTAATACAAATATTCGCAGCCCCGGCAGGTTGGTTTGGGTACAATCAGGGCCGATTGCGTCGAGCGGCTGTTCCCACCCAGCGGTATCGTTACGGCGTTGGTATCGCCCGGTACGAGCGACTTCATCGGGTTGCCGTTTTTATCGTAGATCGTAATTCCGTCGGAATAAAACAGCAGTTGCCCCTTCGTGTTGGCAATCGACGACGACCCTTCGATCGTGCTCAGGTTACCATCGGTGATTGGCTTGGGCGATCCGCCACCGCCGAAGTCCAGTCCCGCATTCTGCCCGAAATACCACTTAACGCCCTGCGATTCTTTCTTTTCCCCGCAAACGTCGACGTTTATACGGTCCTGGTAGGTACACCCGTTTGGATCGATGGCTTCGACCGAATAACAACCGGAACTATCGACCGAAATAGTCTGCGTCGTATCACCTTTGGGGTACCAGAGAAACCGCAATCCCGACTGCGGTGGCCCACTGGCGTACGGATCGAGCGTAATTTTTTCGCCCTTACAGATGGTCGTGTCCGTTTTCCAGTTAGCAAATGACTGTGGACGATTATAAACCGACACAATCCGGGTCGAGGTTGAGGTTGCTGACGTGCTGGTCGTGCGGGTCAGCGTCACCGTATAGGTACCCGCCTGCTCAAAAACGTGCTGCACAGCCGAATCGCCGACCGCCGTTTTTGTTACCGCCGTACTCCCATCACCAAACGTCCAGACGCGCCGGGTCACACCCGTCCGGACGCTATCGACAAACCGCATGGAATCGGCTTTGCACTGCTGATCGGGCACGCAGGCTTTTCCACTGATCTTGATTCCCTGCGCCCACACGTCGCTGACGCCAGAAATCAGGCACAGCAGCCACACCATCCCCGCTAAATACGTATACTTCTTACCGACTTTCATGGAACTGGCTGCTACCAATGCTCACCCCGCACAATTTCGCTCCAAAACATATCAGACCGTGGGAGCACTACGTTACTATAAACGATGTTGACGAACTAAAATTTTATCCGCCGTCCCACGGAAACGGCACTGTAAAATCCGCTAGTTTTAACGTCTATCTTCCAACTACCCGTACCGTCTTACACTGAATAGTGTTGCAACCCCCAAGTTGGTCCAACTGTTGCTTTACGACTCGTTATGTTCAAGAAATACCTGCTTTTAGGCCTGTTGGTAGTGTCGGGTCGGCTGGCTCTGGCGCAGGACCCGCAGTTTACGCAGTTTTACGCAGCTCCACTTTACCTGAACCCGGCCTTTGCCGGTTCAGCCTACGCCCCCCGGCTGACAGCTAACTACCGAAATCAGTGGCCGGCCATTACCAACTACGTAACGACGATGGTTGGATTCGACCATTATTTCGATCGTATCAACAGCGGTGTCGGTTTGCTTATCAGCAATGACAATCAGGGACAGGGCCGCATTCAGGCTACAGAGATTGGGCTGCAATACGCATACCAGTTTCAGATCAGCGAATCGTCGACCGTGCGGCTTGGTTTGCAGGGTTCGTACGTCAACCGGAATATCAATTATTTCGGGCTGACGTTCGGCGATCAGTTCAGCGACCGGGGCTTTATTTCCGGCAGCAGCACCATCGACCCGGTGGCGCAGGGCGGCTTCCCCAAAAATAAGTACCTTGATTTTTCGACGGGTGCACTAGTCTTCTCCGACTGGTACTGGGTCGGCGTATCGGCGCATCACATCAACCGCCCCGATCAGGGCTTTTTCGTCAATGGCCGGAGCCGACTACCCATGAAAGGCAGCATTCAGGCGGGTCTGCGTATTCCGCTCAACGGCATAACCGGTCTATCCGATGAACTGGACCGCGAGATCAGTATTTCGCCGGTGATTCTGTACAAGTTTCAGGGCAAATACGATCAGCTGGATGTCGGGGCTTACCTGACCTATTCGCCTATCACCGTTGGCGCGTACTACCGGGGCATCCCATTCAAGAAGTATGAGCCAACGATCAACAACAATGACGCAGTAGCACTACTAGCTGGTTACCGGGTCGATAAGTTTTCGATTGGGTATAGCTACGACGCCACGATTTCGTCGCTGGGGGCCAGTGGCGGCTCACACGAACTGTCGCTATCGTACATCTTCGATAAGCCCGAGCGTCGTACCGGTGTCCGTCGGCGCGACAAGAAACTGCCCTGTCCGAAGTTCTGATCCTCAGGTTTAATGTTTAAACTTCCTTCACCACCAGTTGCACCGTATACCGGCTTTTCTGTTCCAGCAGGAGCCGCTTGTTGACCAATACACGATCGATAGTATCTGAATCGTAGTAGCGAATAGTGATCAGCTCCAGCCCATCATTGTAACTGACCCGAAAATCCTGCCGAAGCGTATCGAGCAGTGGAGTTACGCGGGTTGGATCATTGTCAACGACGACGGTGAAGCTGATCGCCGTGTTTTGCATCAGGTTGATTTTCACCCCTGCCTGCGCGAAACGCCCGAAGATGCGACTCAGGTTATCTTCCGCGATAAACGAGAAATCAGTCGGGTGCAGCGAGATCATCAATTGATTGATCTTGAAAATAAACGACGGTGTAGTCAGGTGCTGCCCGGTGTCGCCGATCATCGTCCCCGGCGCATCGGTGTCGATAAACGACCGGACGTACAGCGGAATATTCTTGTTCTGAAGCGGCTTGATCGTTTTGGGGTGAATGACCGTCGCGCCGTAGTACGCCAGCTCGATCGCATCCTGATACGTGATACGTTGCAACAACACAGTGTCGTCAAACCACTTCGGATCAGCGTTCAGTACCCCCGGTACATCTTTCCAGATCGTCACACTATCGGCATTCAAGCAATGCGCCACGATAGCCGCCGAATAATCGGACCCTTCGCGGCCCAGCGTCGTTGTTCGCCCATCAGCTGCCTGCCCGATAAAGCCCTGAATGATCGATACGTGCTGTTTGTCGACCGCGTCGCAGATCCGCTTTTTCGTTTCCGTCCAGTCGACACGCCCTTCCCGAAACGTGACGTCGGTACGGATGAGTTGCCGGGCATCCAGCCACTGCGTCGGGATACCGTCGCTTTGCAGGTGAGCCGCTACGATCTGCGTCGACAGTACCTCACCCAGCGAAACAAGCTGATCGTAGACTTCGTCGCGGCTACCCGTTGCGGGCTGTTGCGTCAGCGACTCCAGTAAAGCAATTGTCTGGTGAACGTGTGAAAAGTCGCCGGTCAGGCCGGCCATGACTCCCTCGTGGTAGGTCCGAATCTGCACCATCTTCGCGTGAATCGTCGCCGTTTCATTCGCCAGCCACGCCCAGACCAGTTCTTCGAGCGCGTTGGTCGTCTTGCCCATCGCCGACACAATCACCACCGACTTCGGTCCCTGCTCTTTCACGATTCGGGCCAGATTCTGCACGCCAGCCGCGTCTTTCACCGACGCCCCACCAAACTTGAAAACTTTCATGATGTAAAAAAATAAAGACAGGATTACAGGATTGACAGGATCGTTCGTTTTAAATCCTGTCAATCCTGTAATCCTGTCAACAATAGAAATCGTGTCAGACCGCTACCGCCCGACCGGCATAAAGTAATTCACGGACAGCGTCAGCGATGCCGGGCGCATCGAATCCGCACTCACGCTGTAGCTCAATCTGTTCGCCGTGTTCGACAATCGCATCGGGGATACCCAACCGTTTGACACGCGCCATGTAGCCGTGGTTCGCCATAAACTCCAGCACCGCACTACCGAAACCACCCATCAGACAGCCATCTTCCACGGTTAGTACCCGATCGAAGCGGCTAAAAATCTGATGTAACAACTCCTCGTCCAGCGGCTTCACGTAGCGCATATCGTAATGCGCCGGTCGAATACCTTCTTTCGCCAGCATCGCAGTTGCTTCGACGGCGTAATTGCCAATGTGCCCGATCGTCAGGATCGCGACTTCGTCACCATCACTGATTAACCGGCCCTTACCGATTTCCTGTTCGTCGAAGGGCGTTTTCCAGTTCGGCATAGTTCCTTCTCCGCGTGGGTAGCGAATCGTGAACGCCTGCTTGCCCTGCTGTACGGTATCCGACTGAGCGGTGTACATCATATTCCGCAGTTCCTGCTCGTTCATCGGTGCGGCCACAATCATGTTTGGCACGCAACGCATGAACGCGATGTCGTAGGCTCCGTGGTGCGTTGGTCCGTCGGCACCGGCAAAGCCCGCCCGGTCAAGGCAAAAAACGACCGGTAGCTCCTGAATGCAGACGTCATGAATAACCTGATCGTAGGCCCGTTGCATGAACGTCGAATAGATATTGCAGAACACCACTTCACCCTGCGATGCCAGACCCGCCGAGAACGTGACGGCGTGCTGTTCGGCGATACCCACGTCGAACGCCCGTTTCGGCATCGCTTTCATCATAATATTCATCGACGACCCCGATGGCATAGCCGGCGTTACGCCCACAATGTGCGGGTTCTGCTCAGCCAGTTCGACCAGCGTATTGCCAAACACATCCTGGTATTTGGGCGGCTGCGGGGTGTCGTATACTTTTTTCTGGATAACACCCGTCACCTTGTCGAACAGCCCCGGCGCGTGCCACTTGGTCTGATCTTTTTCAGCGGGGCCGTAGCCTTTGCCTTTTACAGTCAGCACGTGCAGCAGCTTGGGACCGGGAATATTTTTCAGATCCTCGAGTACACTGGCCAGATGGTCGATGTCGTGCCCATCGATCGGGCCAAAATACCGCAGGTTGAGCGACTCGAACAGGTTGCTTTGGTTGAGCACCGACGTTTTAATGCTCGACTCTACCTTCGATACAATTTCCTGCGCACTCTTACCGAACTTGCTCATCTTACCAAGCAGGTTCCAGACCTCGTCTTTCACCTTGTTGTAGGTTTGCGAGGTCGTAATGTCAGTCAGGTATTCGCGCAGTGCACCGACGTTGGGGTCGATACTCATGCAGTTATCATTCAGCACGATCAGCAGGTTACTGTCCGTAGCCCCCGCGTGGTTCATACCTTCAAACGCTTCTCCGGCGGTCAGGGCACCATCACCGATGACCGCAATGTGGTGCCGCTCATTATTACCCTGCAACTGCGACGCCACAGCCATACCGAGGGCCGCCGAGATCGACGTTGACGAATGGCCTACGCCGAACGCATCGTAGATACTTTCCTTCCGTTTCGGAAAACCCGACAGCCCCTTGTAGAATCGATTCGTGTGAAACTTCTCGCGCCGGCCGGTCAGGATTTTGTGGCCGTATGCCTGGTGGCCCACGTCCCAGATCAGCTTGTCGTCGGGCGTGTTAAATACATAGTGCAGCGCGACAGTTAATTCCACTACCCCCAGACTGGCCCCGAAGTGCCCACCAAAGACGGAAACGTCGTCGATGATGAATTGACGAAGCTCGTCGGCAAGCTGGGACAAACGGGATTTATCGAGTTTGCGAAGGTCGTCGGGCGTGTTGATGGTGGCCAGCAATGGGCCGGGGGTAATCAGCATGATACGTGCCTAATAAGTATCTGTGTGACAAGAACAACCGGTTGGTTTACAATGTTTCCCATGCCGGACGTACCGGGTCGTTCAGGTAACGAAAGTAGTACAAATTTCGGGAATTTATAAATAAACGAAGCCCTCACCCGTCTGGATTTGCGCAGACATCGTGAGGGCTTATATTTTTTCGGTATAGCCTAACTGTTACGCTGACTGGCCCGGAAGAGTTTTTGTTTTTCCTCACGAGTCAGACTCTCATAGCCCGAGCGGGAAATCTTATCCAGAATCGTGTCGACCTCATCCTGGTCGGGCGTATTGACGGCCGGATTGCTGCTACCCGCTGCGTAGCTGGTGGCGGTAGTACCCGCACTACTGCGCTGCCGATACGAAACCCGTACGGGTGGTTTAGGCCGTACCAGATTACTCCACGACTCCATGACCCAGTAGATAGGTCGGCCAATGTCGGTACCGTTTTGCAGTAGCTTCACATACGTAAAACCCAGAAAAGCACCGCCCAAATGCGCCAGATGTCCGCCGGCATTGGCACCCGCCGTTTGCGCAAACGAGAGAATAATAAAGAAAAAGACGATGTATTTGATCCGCACTGCGCCCAGCAACAGCAGATGAAATGTGTAGTTCGGGAGTAGCGTTGCCGCGCCAACGGCTACCGCATACGCAGCCCCCGATGCACCCAGCATCAGCGCCGTATCAGACTGGCTCTGGAAGTACGGTACCGTGTTATAGATAGCCAGATAAAGCAAGCCACCGGCGATACCACCCATAAAATACAAGCCAACGAGCCGTCGGTTGCCCAGGTACTCATCGATCAGCCGACCGAACCAGTACAGAAACAGCATGTTGTACAGGATATGGAAAATATCGTCGTGGGCGAAGAAGTACGTAAACAGTGTCCAGGGCTTGTACAAAAACGCCTGTATACTGCCGGGAATCATAATCTGCTGCCGAATCAGGTAATACATACCCTGATTTTCAGCCATCATAAAGCCAATTTTCGCTAATAACAATAGCAAAAAGACAACCGTGTTGACCAGTATAATTTGCACCAACGTGTTGTTGGGCTTATTAAATTCGCTCCGAAAATCATCAAACAAGCCGCTCATTCCTAGTAAAACGTTTTCCGTTGTGAATTCCAGTATTTGACCAGTATATACGCAAATAGCATTCCACCGATGTGGGCGAAGTGGGCCACATTATCGCCCGCCTGCTGATACAAACCCGAATAGATTTCCAATGCCCCGTAGAAAATAACGAAGTATTTCGCTTTGATCGGTATAGGCGGAAACAACAAAAATAGCTCAGTGTTTGGAAACAATAGTCCAAATGCCATCAACACACCAAATATCGCGCCCGACGCGCCGACCATCGGCTGATCGACCTGCTGACCATACAGCTTGTTGACTATTTTAAGACTTCCCTGCACATATTCCGGGTTGGTCGGCTGCGCATCGTAACTGTCGATAAACTGAGTCAGCTGATCGAAATATCCTCCCGCATGTTCCGTAATAAACCCGGTGAACCCATCGGGTGTTGGGTTGGCGCGGTAGTCACGGACGGCTTCATACACGGCCGACATCTCGTAATAGTTAACGCCTGAAAACAGCAGAGCCGCTCCCAGGCCGCAGAAAAAGTAAAAAAACGTGAACCGTTTCGGGCCCCAGTACCGCTCCAGCATCGGTCCGAACACAATCAGCCCGATCATGTTGCTGAAAATGTGGCCAAACCCACCATGCAGAAACATATGAGTCAGCAATTGGATCGGGTTAAACAGGTCGGACAGAAACGAGTGAAGCCCGTACAACTCCAGAACATTCGGATAAGTGGCCGTAATCAAATAAGCGATTACGTTGAGAATCAGAAGCGCACGAACAACTGGGGTAATATTGAACATTCCGTTTTAATAAGACAATGTACTTCTTTTTAACTTATTTCAGGGCGAACAGTCCCGCAATTTTATCTAACGATAAAACGGTCATAATGGATTCCCCACCCGGTGTGTAACTCGGGTTGGCCGAAGCAAATAGCTGATCGACCAGCGCCCGCCGTTCGGGCGCGCTTAACCGGGTTACGTGCCGCTGCGCCGACCGGCGGGCCAGCGACCGCGCCATTGATTCCTGCCGGTCGAGTTTGAGCCGACCGGTATCTTCCCGCAGCTGAGCCAGCAGATTAGCAAACAGCTCTTCCTCCTTTTCGCCCGTTACCTGCGTCGGGACGCCCCGGAGAATAAACGTATGATGACCCAGTTCGTCAAACTGAAAACCCAGACTCGTCAGTTCATCCCGCAGGTCGATAGCCAGCTGAAAATCAACCGGCGACAGCGCGATCGTTTTGGGAAACAGCAGTTGCTGCGACGATCCATTGTGCCGGGTTAGCGACGCATGAAACTGATCGTACAGAATCCGCTCATAGGCCCGGCGCTGATCGATCAGCATCATACCCGACTTGACGGGAGCCAGCAAATACCGGTTCTGAATCTGTACGATGGCTTCATCGTCAACCACGTCAGGCGTTATCTCGTCGAGCTTATTGGCCCGGCTCCCCAACCGAATCGGCTCACTAACGGGTTCAGGCACAGACACCGGTGTCAGGTCAGGCTGAGATACAGCGGTCGGGGGCGCCGAAGCCGGGCCAAGCCAGTCGCCGGTTGGTGCGGGTTCGGGCCTGGGCACCGTATCAGCTACCCCCTCAAACAGGGCCTGCCAGTTATTGACCGATGGTTTGGGCGCATCGGGCTTGCGGGATGGCATGTCGAAGCTACGCCCAGCGGCCGTGTCGAGTGCCTCTGAACGTAGGGCGGGGGTCTTTACATTGTCAGTCCTGACTGACGGTTGCGAAGCAGGCGCACTGTCGCCCGACATCCACGACGGTGTAATGGCTTTAGGTGCAGTATCAGCCGCTGATACCTCGCCATCTCTCGGCTTTGCCCCCCGTCCACCGACCAGAAAGTTAACGTCGGAGTCGAAATCAAGCGACGGCGACAGGTTGTACACACCCACCGCTTTCCGTACGGCCGCCATCATAATCGCATACACCGACCGCTCGTCGTCAAACTTAATCTCGGTCTTGGTCGGGTGAATGTTGATGTCGATGTGCGACGGATCGATGTCGATAAACAGCACGTAAAACGGATGGCTTCCTTCGGGCAGTGTGCCTTCGTACGCCCCAATCACCGCGTGGTGCAGGTAGTTGTGCTTGATGTACCGGTTGTTGACAAAGAAGAACTGCTCATTCCGCGCTTTCTTCGCCGATTCGGGTTTACCGATGAAACCGCGTACCGTCACGTAGGGCGTCTGCTCTTCGCACTGATTCAGTTGTTCGCGGTAGGTTTTACCGAACATATCGATAATTCGGCGGCTCAGCTTCCCGGCAGGCAGATTGTAAATCTCCTGATCGTTGTGGAACAGCGAGAACGCCACTTCGGAATTCGCCAGTGCCACGCGCTGAAACTCATCGATCACGTGGCGCATCTCCACCGAGTTCGACTTCAGGAAGTTGCGCCGGGCCGGTACATTAAAGAACAGGTTTTTAATGAGCAGGTTGGTACCGGGCAGACAGGAGATTGATTCCTGCGCCTTGATGTCGGACCCCTCTATACGAATGAGCGTGCCGAGCTCCTCCTCCGCCCGACGCGTCCGTATTTCTACTTGGGAAACGGCGGCAATCGATGCGAGGGCTTCGCCCCGAAAGCCCATTGTTTTGATCCGAAACAGATCGTCGGACGAACGAATCTTGGATGTTGCGTGCCGCTCGAAACTCATACGGGCGTCGGTTTCGGTCATACCCATGCCGTCGTCGATGATCTGGATCAGGTTGCGCCCGGCCTCCCGGATAATCACCTGAATTGATTTCGCCCTGGCGTCAACCGAATTTTCAAGCAGTTCCTTCACCACCGATGCTGGTCGCTGCACTACCTCCCCGGCCGCAATCTGGTTGGCAATCGAATCGGGTAGTAGTTGAATAATGTTCAGCATGGCATTAGTGAGAAAGGCAGCTCTGGCAGCAGGGGCCTGATTATCGTACAACAAAATTACACCAAAAAAAAAGCCCCCGCCCAGCGTTTTTTTGCACGGGACGGGGGCTTACTACTTCGTCGTTGATAGTTTGTGGTTTGTAGTTAGCTGACGCGTCTAGGGCTGCCGCCGGAGGAACTACAAATCCCGGCGGGGAACCGCACAAACTACCAACGACGAACCGTTACAAATGTATCGCTTCGCCGTAGGCGGCTTCGGTGGCGTCTTTGATCGCTTCCGACATGGTTGGGTGCGGGTGAACGGTTTTGAGAATTTCCTCCCCCGTTGTTTCAAGCTTCCGGGCCGCCACCACTTCGGCAATCATCTCGGTGACGTTGTTACCGATGAAGTGAGCACCCAAGAACTCGCCGTACTTCGCGTCGAAGATCACTTTTACGAAGCCTTCCGGCGTACCGGCTGCTTTCGCTTTGCCCGACGCCGTGAACGGAAACTTGCCGACTTTCAGTTCGTATCCCGCTTCGCGGGCCGCTTTCTCGGTGTAGCCTACCGACGCAATCTCAGGCGTGCAGTAGGTACAGCCCGGAATGTTGTTGTAGTTCAGCGGCTCGACGTGCGGCAGTCCGGCGATTTTTTCCAGACAGATGATCGCTTCAGCCGACGCTACGTGGGCCAGTGCCTGCCCTTTCGTGCAGTCGCCAATGGCGTAATAACCTTCCACGCTGGTCCGGTAAAAATCGTCGGTCACAATCTTGCCTTTGTCGACACTGATTCCAACGTCTTCCAGACCAATGTTCTCAATGTTGGCCGTTACGCCAGCTGCCGAGAGCACAATATCAACGTCGAACGTCTTTTCACCGTCGGGCGTTTTGACGAACACCTTGCAGCCGGTGCCGCTCGTATCGACCTTCGTCACCTCTGATTTGGTGAAGATGTCGATACCCATTTTTTTGTACTGTTTCGCCAGTTCTTTCGAGATGTCTTCGTCTTCGACGGGCACTACATTGGGCAAAAACTCGATGATCGTCACCTTCGTACCCATGCTGGCGTAGACGTACGCAAACTCGACGCCGATAGCACCCGACCCGATTACCAGCATCGATTCAGGCCGCTTTTCCAGCGACATCGCCTTGCGGTACTCGATTACTTTTTCGCCGTCGATGGGGACAGACGGCAGCTGTCGCGCCCGGCCACCCGTTGCAATAATGATATGCTTGCCTTCGTAGGTAGCCGTCTTGCCTTCCCGGTCTTTTACCTCGATTTTTTTGCCGGGCTTTACCGTACCGACACCACTGATGATGTCGATTTTGTTTTTCTTCATCAGAAACTGCACGCCCTTGCTCATGCTGTCGGCAACGCCCCGGCTCCGCTTGATAACGGCTCCGAAATCGGCCTGCGCTTCACCCTGTACAGTAATACCGTAGTCGGCCGAGTGCTTGATGTATTCAAAAACCTGCGCTGATTTCAGCAGGGCTTTGGTGGGGATGCATCCCCAGTTGAGGCAGATGCCGCCGAGGCTTTCGCGCTCGACTACGGCCGTTTTCAACCCTAACTGCGAAGCCCGGATGGCAGCTACGTAGCCCCCCGGTCCGCTACCCAAAACGATTACGTCGTACTGTGAAGCCATTGATTGGTTTTAGTTAGTCTCCGGGTGATTGTCAGCGGCTCAAAGCCCGCCAACGACCCTGTGTAAAGAACGCAAAGGTAGGCCGAAAAGTTGATTTGCCCGGATTAGGTCAGATCACCTACCTGGCGAACGAGCTGAATCTGTTCGCCCGCGCAGGCAGGCTCGAAATCGGCGTCGAAGCTGGCTACGGCCGGGATACGGTGCAGTTTGGCGGTAGCGATAATGAGCGCATCGTTAGGCAGCAAATTGTATTGTTGCATCAGATCGAGATAAAGGGGCACGATGCGGTCGTCGGACGGCAGGACGGTGAACTGATTCAGGAATCCCACCGGCGGCTGACTTGTCAGAATAGCCGGTATACGCCGGGACTGTTGCAGCGTCCGGGGCGCCTTATCACCATAAAGCGCTATCCAGTGAAAGGCACATTCACTCAAAACGGTTGAATTAATACATAGCTCATACTTATCATTTTTCGCCAACCAGTCGAGGAGTTCGGTTGCGTTCTGCTTGATGTATTCAACCAGTATCGAACTATCCAGCATGATCCTACTGGTCATACACATCGTATTTATCTACCTGATACGTAGAATCTTTGAAAATGCCTTTGTACCGCTGAATGATCGCCAGCCGCGACGGCTTCGACTCATCAGCGGAGTTATCATGCAATGGACGGATGATAACTTCTACCTCGGCTTTGTCGACGCCTTCGGGCAGGTCGATAATGAGCTGCGGATTTTCGGTGCGCTCGATGGTTTTGAAATAGTGCTGTACCGCTTCCATAGGCCTGTTGGTTTCAGACAAATATACCCATTCCCCGGAAACGCAGACGCCCGGCCGGTTTGTTCTATCTTTGTGTATTCGTAAACACAGAGAGCACAAAGCGCGACCACAGAGATTACCGAGTAATTTCTCCGTTTTCTCCGTGAATCCTCCGTTACTCTGTGTTTAAATCCATTTTTCATCTAGTAAGACAAGTTTATGACAACTGACCAGTTGACCGACTTGAGAGCCAGAGTAGAGGCTTTGAGGGGGTATCTTTGACTACGATAATAAAAAGGCGCAGCTAGCCGAACTCGAACAGCAGACGTTCCAGCCCGAATTCTGGACCGATGCCGCCCGCGCTGAAGGTGTAATGAAGCAGGTCCGAACGCTGAAAGGCTGGACAACGGGCTATGAAAAGCTGAATAGTCAGTTCGGTGACCTCGAAACGCTGTTCGAGTTCTACGAAGCAGGTGACGTGACCGAAGAAGAGGTCGATGTGGAAGGCCGCAAACTGGCCGAAACGCTGGACGATCTCGAACTCAAGAAAATGCTCGGCAATGAGGAAGACCAACTCAGCGCCGTCCTCGAAATCAACGCCGGAGCCGGAGGCACCGAAAGCCAGGACTGGGCCGACATGCTTTACCGGATGTACATGCGCTGGGCCGAAAAGCACGGCTACAGCCTGAAACAGGTCGATTACCAAGAAGGTGACACGGCAGGTATCAAATCGGCGACGATTGAAGTCGACGGGGCACTGGCCTACGGTTTTCTGAAATCGGAAAACGGCGTTCACCGGCTGGTACGCATCTCACCCTTCGATTCCAACGCCCGGCGACATACCTCCTTCGCATCGGTGTTTGCTTATCCGCTGGTCGATGATACGATCAACATCGAAGTCAATCCGGCCGATATTCGCTGGGATACATTCCGATCGGGCGGAGCCGGTGGACAAAATGTCAACAAGGTCGAGACGGCCGTCCGGCTTCATCACCAGCCATCGGGGCTGGTTATCGAATGTCAGCAGGAGCGCAGTCAGCTACAGAACAAGGAAGTGGCGATGCGGCTGCTGAAGTCGAAGCTCTACGAGATTGAAGTGCAGAAGCGTAATGCCGCCCGCGCTGAAGTAGAAGCGGGCAAACAAAAAAATGAGTGGGGTTCGCAGATCCGCTCGTACGTGCTTGACGACCGGCGGGTGAAAGACCACCGCACGGGCTACCAGACGTCGAACACCGATGCGGTCCTCGACGGCGACATCGACCCGTTTATCAAAGCGTTTCTGCTGGAACAGGACGTATAACTGGTATCAATTTTTGTCATTCCGACGACAGGAGGAATCTTCGGTAGTTAGCGATAGAATTGCCTGCTACCAGAGATTCCTCCTGTCGTCGGAATGACAAAAACTTTCACCACATAAAATTGGTAGAGACTTATTGTGCTTACCATTCAGTGGTGTCGGGTCGCCGACCCGACACATTTCCGGGCGAAGCTGATTGCTGACGCAAACGTGTTGGGTCAGGGACCCGACGCCACTAAGAAGATAGTGACTAATCAAACCGCGCCAGGACTTTCTCCGAAACGGTCTGGCCGATGGAGAGCGATGAGGTAGCGGCTGGCGATGGAGCGTTGATAACGTTGATCGCTTTATCGTTTTCCAGAATGGCGAAGTCATCGAGCAGGCCACCCGTGCGGTCGCAGGCCTGTGCCCGGACTCCCGCGCCCCCATCTTCGAGGTCGGCTTCCTGAATGGCCGGAATCAGGCCCTGCAAGGCTTTCGTGAAGGCACTTTTCGAGAACGAGCGGTACATTTCGCCCAGGCCCGTCTGCCAGTATTTAGCCGCCACTTTCTGAAAACCGGGCCACGCCAGCGTTTCGTAAAACTCTTTCAGATTCACGTCCGACTTGGTGTACCCTTCGCGCTGAAACGCCAGCACGGCATTCGGCCCCGCTTCGACACCCCCATGCACCATGCGCGTAAAGTGAACGCCCAGAAACGGGAAGTTCGGGTCGGGAACGGGATAGATCAGGTTTTTGACGAGGTACTCTTTCTCCGGCTTTAGTTTGAAATACTCGCCCCGAAACGGCACGATTCTGACGTCGACGGGGTCGCGCTGGGTAAGCTGGGCAATTTTGTCGGAGTACAAACCAGCGCAGTTGACGACGAGCCGGGTTTCGTAGCGATTTCTATTCGTCACCACAACGGTCATCGTATTGCCGGGCGTCACCTGCTCGACACGCTCAGCCAGCCGGATTTCGCCACCCAGTTCGCGAAACTTATCGGCGTAGCGTTCCGACACCTGCTTGTAGTCGATGATGCCCGTCTGCGGCACGAACATTCCGGCCACGCCCGTTACGTGCGGTTCGATCTCGCGCATCTCGCCAGCCGTCAGCTTTTTTAGTCCCCCCAGACCATTCTGCTGCCCGCGCTGGTGCAGCACATCGAGCTGGGGTAGTTCCTCCTGCTTTGTCGCGACAACGATTTTACCGCACAGATCGTACGGAATACCCTCTGCGTCGCAAAAGTCGAGCAGCATCCGGTAGCCGCGAATGCAGTTGGTAGCCTTCAGCGAACCGGGTTTGTAGTACAGACCGGAGTGGATAACGCCGGAGTTGTGCCCCGTCTGATGCCGGGCGACGGCCGGCTCTTTGTCGATCAGTAAAACGGTGAGTGCGGGCCGTTGCTGCTTAATGCGCAGGGCCGTTGCCAGCCCGACAATGCCACCGCCGATAATCAATACGTCTGTCATGGATATGCAACCCGCCGTTGACTATCGGCCCGGTTTCTGAACCGCAAAGATAAACGATTCCCGTCAGGCAAGCTGACTTTCGATCCAGTCGAGGCCACGCCCATAGAGTGCCTGCGCAAACCGGACCCGGTTATCAAAATCAGCGTCGTCGGAGTATTGCCGATCCATAAACTGTCGCACCAGACGAGCGTTGTCGGCAGCCTGTGGCTGTTCGTAGCTGGTTTCAGTGTCGGTGCGGTAGGCAGCAAAAGCGGGGGCATCACCCTCGAAATGCTGAAAAAATAATGGTCCCTGTGGCGTTCGGACCGCACAGAGTAACCCGCAGGCCCGGCTTGTCGACGGGGCCATGCTCCCTTCCAGCCCACGTTTCAACACCATAACGGCATCGAAACCAGCCAACATAGCCAGTTCGGCCATTTTCATCTGGTACGTAATGTGAAACACCGACGTCACCAGAATTCGGGCGTGGCAGGGGTTCAGTACTTTTTCAAGCGTCGCCAGGAAGGGGCGCTTGATAATCGTCCGTCGCCGGTCGACCCACTGATTCAGCGCGGGCGACAGCGCTTTCTGATCGAGCACCCAGCCGTAACCGTCAAGGGGCGTGTCAAGCTCATGGTTGCTTTGCAGAAACTGAACGCCGAGGTGCATGTACAGGTCCAGCGCATTGAGCGTAAACTTAGGACCACCCGACCGCCCAACAACCGATACAGCTCCGTAGCCGCGTTTCTGCATTAGTTGGGCGAGTAGGGGCGTGATAAGGTAGTTGTTTTCGACGCCGTCGAACGGTTCGGCCAGTTGCACCAGTGGTCGGTCGGCACAACTGATTGGGCCAAAGCCGGGCGTATACGTCCGTTCGGCAGCGCGCATCAGACCGTAGTATTCTTCGTTGGTTTCGTGCCGCACCCGCATAATACTGGCGGCCAGCCCCCGAAACGTTTCGCAATCGCCATCGCCGAACAGATAATCGCCAAGCTGCTCCGCTTCGCTTACCTGTAGGTTATGACCGCGTACCAGTTTGGTCGCGATGGGCAACAGACCGGCAGGCAACTCAGGACACACTTTATTGATAAAAAACGTCTGATGGTCGAACGCGCCTTTACCAATTGTGTCTTCCAGCGTTCTTTCGTCGGGGGTGGGGCCTTTGGCAATTAACGCGCCCAGAAAAGCCCCCCGCTGTAGCGGATGCGCGTCGGGGTCTGTCAGGGCCGCGCGGCAGTCGGCCAGTAAATCGGGCGGCAGCGGTTTACTGCCGTATTTACCAATACCGATATGTTTGATACCCCGCCCCAACGCTGTCTGGGCAGGTGAGTCAAGCGTAAGATGAACCGTCGACATGGCAACACAAATAAACAAGTAGCGAAATAAAACAGTCAGGACCAACTACCTACTGACAGGCATCAGCGTCGGCACAGTCATTGGCGCAGCAAGCTGGTCGTAAGCCATCCAGTCGGGATGTAAGGCTACAACTGCCCCGATTACGATTATGGCCGGATTACTTAGCTTTCGGTCGGCCACCGTTCTGACGATCTGATCGGCGGTTGCGAGTGCTATCTGTTCGTCGGGACGGCTACCGTTCTGAATAACGGCCACCGGCTCGCTGGCCCGGCCGGCTTTACGTAGCAAACCGGCGATTTCGGGCAAGTGTTTCATACCCATCAGGATCACCAGGGTCGCCGATGAGCGCACAGCCGTCGGAATATCACTCGATAGCTGGTGGTCTTTTGTCGTGCCGGTCAGCACCCAGAACGATTCGCTGACACCCCGGCAGGTCAGCGGGATACCGGCCAGTGCGGGCACAGCATAGCTACTCGACAAACCCGGTATTACGGCCGTTTCGACTCCGCAATCCTGCGCAAAAACCATCTCTTCAAACCCACGCCCAAACACAAACGGGTCGCCCCCTTTCAGCCGCACCACATGCCCGTGACTGTGCGCGTACTGCACGATCAGATGGTTGATATCGCCCTGCGCAAACTCACAACCGCCCCTGCCCTGCTGCCAGGGGCGTTTGCCCACGTAAACCAGTTCGGCCGAGGCAGGTGCGTGCTGAAGCAGATCGGGATGAACAAGTGCGTCATATAGCACTATGTTGGCCGTTTGAAGCGCCTTTACTGCCTTGTAAGTAATGAGGTCCGGATCACCGGGGCCCGCACCAATCAATGTAAGTCTGGGTCTCTGATTCATGGTCTGCCAACGGTCAACTAGTCATAAATATGATGGAACCGGGAGTATTACTACTGCGTACAACTACTCAGTAAAATTAATAATTAATTTCTCCATTCTCAGAATTTAGTATAAGTTTACACAGTAAATAACAAATTTTCATCTGCATAAATACCATTTTTCCATATTTTACTAATTAACAGTGAAATAGTGCAATTTGGATTCATTCAGTAAAACGTGTTCCATTTTTAAACCCGTTGTTCATGAAAAACATTGTGGTAGCCGGTAATGGCATGGTTGGCTATAAGTTCTGCGAAAAGCTATTGGCCAGGCATAGTGAGGGGCTAACTGATGGCGGTCAGTTCTCACTCACAGTATGTGGTGAAGAGCCCCGGCCAGCCTACGACCGGGTTCATTTAAGTGCTTTTTTCTCCGGTACGTCGGCCGACGCGCTGGCGATGGCGCCGGCCAGCTGGTACACCGATAACAAGATCGATCTGCGCACCAGTCAGTGCATTACGCACATCGACCGGAAAGCCAAGACCGTGACAACGCACACGGGACAGGTCGTTTCGTACGATACGCTGATTATGGCAACGGGCTCGGCTCCCTTCGTACCGCCGGTACCGGGCGTGCAGAAAGACGGCATCTTCGTTTATCGCACCATCGAAGACCTCGAAGCCATGATGGACTGGGGCAAAAGGGCGACGCGGGCGGTCATCATCGGCGGTGGACTGCTGGGGCTGGAAGCGGCCAAAGCGACACTCGATATGGGCCTGGAAACACACGTAGTCGAATTTGCGCCCCGCCTGATGCCCCGGCAACTCGATACGGCTGGTGGCGATATGCTCCGGCAGAAGATGGAGGACCTCGGTATCCGGATTCACCTGAGCAAAAACACGGCGGAGTTTGAAGGATACGACCGCGTGACGGGTCTGCGCTTCGCTGATGGGTCGGTACTGGAAACGGATATGGTCGTAATCTCGGCGGGTATCAAACCCCGCGACGAGCTGGCCCGCCAAAGCGAACTTGCCGTTGGGCCACGGGGCGGTATTCTGGTCAACGACCTGCTGCAAACCTCCGACCCGGACATCTACGCCATAGGTGAGTGCGCCCTGCACAACAGCATGATTTACGGTCTGGTAGCCCCCGGCTACGACATGGCCGACATTGTGGCCGCGCAGATTACCAGCGGTGGTTCGGGCAAGACGTTTATGGGCTTCGACATGTCGACCAAGCTCAAGCTGATCGGTGTCGACGTGGCCAGCTTCGGTGATCCGTTCTGCGAGCAGATTCCCCACCGGACTATTGTCTGGGAAGATCGGCTGGCGGGTATTTACAAGCGGCTGAACATTACTGAAGACGGCAAACATCTGCTGGGGGGCATTCTGGTGGGCGATGCCGACGCGTACAACATGCTGCTGCAAACCTGCAAAAACCGGATGGTGCTGCCGCCGTCGCCCGAAGACATGCTGCTACCGGCCCGCAAAGGCGAAGCAGCGTCGGGCGGTGCGGGCGTGATGGCCTTGCCCGACGAGGCCGTTGTCTGCTCCTGCGAAGCCATTTCGAAAGGCACGATCTGTACAGCCGTTACCGAGAAAGACGCTACCGACGTTCTGGCGATCAAGAAATGCACGAAAGCCGGAACGGGCTGCGGGGGCTGCGTGCCGATGCTGAATGACCTGATCACGGAAACGCTCAAAGCGCAGGGCAAGATCGTACGGAAAGTACTGTGCGAGCACTTCGACCTGACCCGTCAGGAACTCTACGATCTGGTGCGAATCAACGGACAAATGACGTACGGCGACGTCCTGACGCAATACGGTACCGGCTGCGGCTGCGAAGTTTGCAAACCAGCCGTCGCATCGATTCTGGCCAGCGTACATAACCAGCTGATCGCCAGACAGGCCGTTATTCAGGACACCAACGATAAGTACCTGGCCAACATTCAGCGGGGGGGTACGTACTCGGTCATGCCGCGCATCGCCGGGGGTGAAATCACCGCCGATAAGCTGATCGTGCTGGGCGAAGTAGCCAAGAAATACGACCTGTACTGCAAGATCACCGGTGGGCAGCGCATCGACCTGTTCGGTGCCCGCGTCGACCAGTTACCCTACATCTGGGAGGAACTGATCGATGCCGGTTTCGAGAGTGGTCACGCCTACGGCAAATCGCTCCGCACAGTGAAAAGCTGCGTGGGCTCGACCTGGTGCCGCTATGGTGTGCAGGACTCCGTAGCGTTTGCCATTGAACTGGAAGACCGCTACAAAGGGTTGCGCTCACCGCACAAGCTGAAAAGTGGCGTATCGGGCTGCGCCCGCGAATGCGCCGAAGCCCAGAGCAAGGATTTCGGCATCATCGCGACCGATAAAGGCTGGAACCTGTACGTCTGCGGCAACGGGGGCGTCACGCCCAAACACGCCCAACTGCTGGCCACCGACATCGACCGCGAAACCTGCATCCGCTACCTCGACCGCTTCCTGATGTTCTACGTCAAAACGGCTGAGCCGCTGCAGCGAACGGCCCCGTGGCTTGAGAAGATGGAAGGCGGCATGGCGTACCTGAAGAGCGTGGTGATCGACGACGTACTGGGTATGAACGAACAGTTTGAGCAGGAAATGCAGCATGTCATCGCCACCTACCAGTGCGAGTGGAAGTCGGTCGTGGAAGACGAAGCCCTGCGCGGTCAGTACCAGCACTTTGTCAACGCCAGCGACACCGACGAAACCCTGGCATTTGTCTCGAACGGGCGGGGACAGAAGCAGCCCGCGAAATGGTAACCCTCCTTCTCCGCTACTAGTATGACAACTGAATTCGAAAGCCCAAATACCCTGAACTGGCATGCTGCGGCCCCGGTTAGTGCGTTTCCCGCCGATGGTGGTGCCTGCGTAAAAATTGGTGAACGCCAGATTGCTGTCTTTAACTTCAGCCACACGGGCGAGTGGTATGCCTGCCAGAACATGTGCCCCCACAAAATGCAGATGATTCTATCGCGGGGCCTGATCGGCGACCAGAAAGGCGAACCCAAAGTGGCCTGCCCATACCACAAAAAAACGTTCTCGCTCTGCACAGGTGAAAACCTTAACGGTGATAGCTACCGCATCGACACGTATCCGGTTCGGGTCGAGGCAGGTATGGTTTACATCGGTTTATAACGAATCGGGCGGCTTCTCACAGGAGTCGCCCGGTCTTTTTCCAGCCGGTGAAGCAATCGGCAGCAAACCAGTTTCCTCTTTCTTCGTCGATTCAGTATGGTTATGACGCGGTTCACCCAACGGTATATTCTGGCCCTGTCGGTAGTGGCCGGTCTGACTATTTTTGGCCAGGTACTGGTACATCGGCAACTCGACGGTCAGACCAGCGATTCGTACGTCGTCAATCATGCCGGCCGACAACGATTTCAGAGTCAGCAGATTGTGAAAGACGCCTTGCTGATGATTCGCGAGGCTGCACCCACCGGTTCTACGCGCGAGCTGGCGCAGACACAACGGCAGGTACTGGCCCGCTGGGAACGGTTCCATGCCGAATTAATGAGCGGCCATCTCACCGACCTGAGCCAGACTGTACCGAACAGCGACCGCATTCAACGCTTGTTCCGGCAGATCGACCCAAACTTCCGGGCGATTCGGGATCAGGCTCACCGGTTGCTCGACCTGACCAGTCGCCCCGTTCGTGACAGGGTAGCCGAGCAGGCGGCCGTTCAGATCATGCTGACGCACGATACGCTGTTTCTGAATCAGATGGACGCGATCGTCCGGCAGTACAGCCTGGAAGCAACCGAAAAAGTCGAACGACTGCGTACCATCGAAAACTGGCTGCTATTCGTTACACTGGCCGTACTGCTACTCGAAGCCCTGTTGATTTTTATGCCAGCGGTGCGGATAATTCGTCAGGCAGTCGATCAGTTGACAGCGGCTCACCAGAAGACCGAGCGGGCCAACGAAGCCCTGCAACACACCAACCAGTCATTGAAACTGGCACAGCATCAGCTCATGCACGAAACAGCGCGGCACCACAAGCGGCAGCTTGCCGAGCAGCGGATGCGGCTGTCGGCGGTGGTACAGGGGCAGGAAGACGAGCGTCGGCGGCTATCGCGCGAATTACACGACGGTATCGGGCAGATGCTGACCGGGGCCAAGCTGCTCTCCGAAAATATTCGTTCTGTCGATCAACTGCCCCCCGCCGATCAAACCAATTTTGGCAAACTGAAAACGTTGCTGATACGCATCATTCAGGAAACCCGGCACGCATCGAACAACCTGATGCCACCTGTACTGAGCGATTTCGGCCTGCTGGCAGCATTACGTCAACTAACCGAAAGTCAGCGTGAGCAGACTGGTGTAGACGTACTTTTCCGCTCGAAACTCTTGGACGTCCGTTTCAATCCGGCCGTTGAAATCGGACTGTACCGGATTGCCCAGGAAGCTGTCAATAATGCGGCCAAGCACGCGGGGGCCAGTCAGGTCGTGATTAGTCTGAACTGGCGCGCCGATCAGTTACAGCTTCGTATCAATGATGATGGCTGTGGATTCCAGTATCCGCCCCCACCAACCGGCAATCAGTCGCAGGGATTACACAATATGCGGGAACGCGCCCAGCTACTCGATGGCACGTTCCGGCTCATTTCACGGCCGGATGCCGGAACACTGGTTCAGGTGAGCGTTCCAGTCGGTGTAGCGAACCACGCGACACTGCGCTCTATATCAGCAATACGCTAAGTAATTAATGCAATTATCGAAAAGGACTTTTCTTAGAAAAAACGAAATTATTTAAATCTTTTTAACCCTTTTGACAAAATTTAGTATTGTTATTTTATAAAATCGCAGTAAATAACTTTTGTCATTAAGAATTTATACCTACTTTTATTCTGTCATTAATGATAATACTACTTAGTAGTACTACTTAGCTCATCAGTAGTACTACAAGCCAGCATGTAGCTGACCGGTGAATGGCGGTTTGCCGGTCAGACACAAAAAACCCCGACAGGATGGCGGTCCTAACGGGGCAAAAGGTCGAAAGTTTTATTGTGTTCCACTTTAAACCATGTCAAATGTATGAACTTTTTCATACGTAGCAAAACTATTCTAAGTTTTTGCGGACTGGTGGCCCTCACCGTACCCACCGTATCAGCTCAATTCACCTTCAGCGGTCAACTCCGAACGCGTACTGAATACCGCAACGGACAAGGCACTTTACTCAGAGAAGGCGATAGTCCCGCTTTTTTCACCTCGCAGCGCACACGGATCAGCGCGGGGTATGCCGGTTACCGGATCAAGGCATTTGCTACCGTGCAGGATGTACGGGTCTGGGGGCAGGATGCCTCAACGATCAACCGCACGACAAACGCCGACCTCAACGGCCTGATGCTCCACGAAGCGTGGGGAGAACTCAGCCTGCTCGATACGAACAAGACCAAGCTCGGCAAAGAGTTCGCCCTGAAGGTAGGTCGGCAGGAACTGGTCTACGACGATGTGCGGCTGCTCGGTAACCTCGACTGGCTTCAGCAGGGTCGTCGGCACGATATGGCGCTGCTGAAATGGGCCAACAACGGCTGGATGCTCCACGGCGGGGTTGCGTATAACCAGAACCGCGAACTGAAATCGGGAACGGTCTATAACGGCGTACCAACGGCTTATGCTGCCGGTACCAACGGTATTGGCACCGACTACAAGTCGCTCCAGTTTGTGTACCTGGGCCGTAAATTCTTCGCGGGCAATTTCTCGCTACTGGCTATCAAAGACGACTTTAGCCAGTACACAACGACTCCCGCCAGCGGTACGGTAGCGGCCACAACGACCTACTCCGATGCGACCTGGAGCCGGGTGACGGCCGGGGCTTACGTCAATGCGCAGTTTAAAAAACTGGGGGTGAAAGCCGAAGCGTATTACCAGGGTGGCAAGTACCGCGACGGTCGGGATCTGAGTGCGACGTTCTACTCACTGGTGCTGTCGTACGCCACCAGTCGCCGGACGACGTTGCTGGGCGGTATCGACCACAGCAGCGGCAACGACCCCAGCAATACCACCGGCACGAGCCACCGCTTCGACCCCCTCTACGGCACCCCGCACAAGCACTGGGGCTATATGGACTACTTCTACGTCGCCGATGGCTTTGGCACGGGCGGCCTGTCGGACCTGTACCTGAAACTGCGCTACAAACCGCTCGACCGGTTCACGCTTAGCTTCGATGCCCACCAGTTTACGAGCACTAATCCGATTATGGGTCTCGACCGGGTCGAAATGAATAAACCCTCATTCGGACAGGAATATGACCTGATCGGGCAATACGCCGTGACGAAGCAGATCGGACTGGAAGGCGGCTACTGCATGTTCAACGCCACCGATGCCCTGGCCGCTGCCAAAAGCGTCGCAACGCCGAAGAAAACCGCGACCTGGGCTTACCTGATGGTCAACCTGCGATTCTAACCCACTGCGTAACTACCTGATACGATGAAAAAATCAACTATACAGTTTCTGGCCTCCTCGCTGGCGGTCGTCGCCACGGCGGTTGGCTTCATGGCTTTCTCGCCGAAAGAAGAGGAACCGATCAAGATTGGCTTTATTCCTCTCACTGACTGCGCGCCGGTTGTGATGGCCAAAGAACTGGGCCTGTACGAAAAGTACGGCGTCAACGTACAGCTTAGCAAGGAAGCGTCCTGGGCCAACGTCCGCGACAAAATCCTGACGGGCGAACTGAACGCGGCTCACTGCCTGTACTCGATGCCATTGTCGGTGTACACCGGTATCGGGGGCAAAGCGGGTTCGGAGATGTTTATCGCCATGATGCTCGACAACAACGGGCAGGCCATCGCCCTCTCGAATGACTTCTGCGGCAAGCTGGGCTTTCGGCAAACCAACAAAGTTGCGGCAGCGGTCAACGCCAAGCTGAAGGCAGAGAAAGAAGTGACGTTTGCGATTACATTTCCCGGTGGTACGCACGACCTCTGGATGCGTAACTGGCTGGCGGCAGCGGGCGTCGATCAGAAGAAAGTAAAGATCATTACAATACCCCCACCGCAGATGGTGGCCAACATGAAAGTCGGCAACATGGACGGTTTCTGCGTGGGCGAACCCTGGCCGGGCGTGGCGGTGAAGCAGGGCGTTGGTTTTACCGAAATTACGACGCAGGACATCTGGAAGCACCACCCCGAAAAAGCACTTGTCGCCAACAAGGAATTTGCTACGAAAGACCGGGAGAAGCTGAAGCGGGTAATGATGGCGGTACTGGAAGCCTGTAAGTGGCTCGACAATGCAGCCAACCGCAAAAAAGCTGCCGCGACGATTGGCCGGGGGCCGTTTGTCAACGCGCCCGCCGATGTGATCGAAAACCGCATGAGCGGCACCTACGATCTGGGTTGCAATCAGGGTCAGGAAATTTACGGCGACGACATGATGCAGTTCTTCCGGGGCGGTCAGGTCAACTTCCCCCGCAAATCGCACGCGATCTGGGCACTGGCGCAGTACGTTCGCTTCGACTACCTAAAAACGCCCCCCGACTACAAAGCCATTGCCGACAAGCTGGTGTTGCAGGATCTCTACAAAGAAGTGGCGACGAAGATGGGCGTCAAGATTCCGAACGATGACATGAAGCCGTTCTCGCTGGCAATCGATAAAACACCGTTCGATCCCAATAATCCGGCAGACTATCTGTCGAAGAAGTAAGCAACTACCTGTTTACGATCACTCAATCCGAAAACGGGGCGACTCGCCCGAGTCGCCCCCCAATCACATGGAAGCACTAAGTAATCAGGCAGCCATCGCCCTCGATGAAGCCCCAAAATCAGCCCTCAGCGAACGGATGTCGTCGCTGACCGATTCGCTGAAATCGTCGCTGGCGTCGCTGGGCTATGCCGCACTCGGCATGCTTACGCTAATCGGACTATGGTGGCTGGTCAGTATCGTCACGAAGAACGAAATACCAACCCCAGCGGCTACGTGGGAGGTGTTTAAAACACTGATCGAAGACCCGTTCTACGACGCGGGACCCAACGACAAGGGCATTGGCCTCCAGCTGTGGAGTTCCATTATCCGGGTATTTACCGGCTTCGGACTGGGTTCGTTAGTCGCCATTCCGCTGGGACTGCTGCTGGGTGCCAACGATTTCTGCCGGAAGGTATTCTATCCCATCATCCAGATTCTCAAGCCCGTGTCGCCACTGGCGTGGTTTCCGATTGGGCTGATGTCGTTTCAGTCGGCGGAGAAAGCCACGATCTTCATCATTTTCATCACCTCGCTCTGGCCGACGCTTATCAATACGGCCTTTGGCGTAGCCTCGCTGCCGCAGGACCACAAGAACGTCGCCAAGGTATTTGGTTTTTCGACCTGGCAGTACATCACCAAAATTCTGCTGCCCTTCAGCCTGCCCCACATCATTACCGGTCTGCGCCTGTCGATTGGCGTCGCGTGGCTGGTCATCGTGGCGGGTGAAATGCTATCGGGCGGGGTCGGTATCGGCTTCTTCGTCTGGGATAGCTGGAATGCGCTGAGCCTGGAAAAAGTAATCTCGGCCATCCTCATCATCGGCATCGTGGGTCTGCTCCTCGACCGGGTCTTTACCGCCATCGAAAACAAGGTGTCGTACGCGAAATGAGTTTGTAGTTAGTCGTTCGTGGTTCGTAGTTCCTCCGGCGGTATCGCCATCCGGTAGCCACCGCCGGAGGAACTACGAACCACCCGGCGGCCCGGCACAAACCTCGAACAACGAACTAAAAAACTCAACCCATGTCTCAGATACAACTTACCAACGTCGAAATAGCCTTTACAGGCGCGAAAGGCCGGTTTGTGGCGGTTCGCAACGTCAACCTGACCATACAGAAAGGCGAGATTGTCGCGATCATCGGCCACTCCGGCTGCGGCAAATCGACCATCCTCAACGCCATCGCCGGGATGAACAAGATCACGGGGGGCGAACTGCTTATCAATGGGCAACCTGTCAAAGGGCCGGGGCCTGACCGGGGCATGGTCTTCCAGCATTATTCGCTCCTGCCCTGGATGTCGGTCGAGCGTAATATCCGCGTGGCGGTCGATGCAGTGCTGAAAGACAAATCGTCTGATGAGAAGGCCGAGATCGTGCAATACTTCCTGAAAGCCGTTAACCTCGAACAGCACCGGAATAAGCTACCGAGCGAGATTTCAGGCGGTATGAAACAACGGACGGCTATTGCGCGGGCGTTTGCCATCAACCCCGAAATCCTGCTCCTCGATGAACCGTTCGGTGCCCTCGACGCCTTGACCAAAGCCGACATGCACGTCGAACTGCTCAAGCTATGGAACCTCGACAACCGGCAGAAGACAATCATCATGATTACCCACGACATCGAAGAAGCCATCTTCCTGGCCGACCGGATCGTGGTGATGACCGACGGCCCATCGGCTACGATTCGCGAGATCGAAAACGTCACCATCGAGCGGCCCCGCCACAAAAAAGACGTGGCCCACTCACCCGTCTACAACCAGATCCGCGACCGTATGCTCGACCTGCTGGTCAGCAAACTGTCGATTGCTGATTAAACCCCACGGAAGGCCCCCCGTAACTCATTCCCATTTACTAATACCCGTAGTACGCATGAATAAAGTAGACATGACCGAAGCCATCATGGTCGCCAAAGCCGCAAAAGGCGCACAATGGCAGGAAATAGCCGCCGTGATTGGCCGGTCAGACGTATGGACGACCTCGGCCTGTCTGGGGCAGAATACCATGTCGGCCGACGAAGCGCAGCAGGTTGGTGATTTTCTGGGGCTGGCTCCCGAGGTGGTAACGGCCTTGCAGGTATTTCCGACTAAAGGCTTCGGCCCCCACGTACCGACCGACCCGCTGCTGTACCGATTCTTTGAAATCTGCTTCGTCTACGGCCCTACCATCAAGGAGATCATTAACGAAAAAGTGGGGGACGGCATCATGAGTGCCATCGACTTCACAATGGACATCGACAAGGTCGAAGACCCCAAAGGCGACCGCGTCAGAATCGTGATGAATGGCAAGTTCCTGGGGTACAAAAAGTGGTAACCGCATAACCAATTTCTTTCCATAAAACGACTGCTTATCATGGCAACCGGCAAACTGACCAGGCTCAACATCTTCTCGGCATCGGGGATTCAGATGCGCACCTTCCACATTACGTGGCTGACGTTTTTCGTTTGTTTCTTCGGCTGGTTTGGTATCGCTCCGCTGATGCCTATCATCCGCGAAGACTTACACCTGACCAAACCGCAGATCGGTAACGCCATCATCGCGGCCGTATCGATCACGGTGTTTGCCCGCCTGATCGTCGGTCGGCTGTGCGATACGCTCGGCCCCCGGATCACGTATACCGGCCTGCTCATTCTGGGGTCGATTCCGGTGCTGGGCATCGGTCTGTCGCATAGCTATGAGTCGTTTTTGTGGTTCCGGCTGGCGATTGGCGTTATCGGTGCGTCGTTCGTCATCACGCAGTTTCACACCTCGGCCATGTTTGCCGATAACATAAAAGGCACGGCCAACGCCGTTGCCGGGGGCTGGGGCAACCTGGGCGGGGGCGTCACCAACATGGTGATGCCGCTGATTCTGGGCGCGTTCGTAGCGGCCGGCTACACCAAACCCGAAGCGTGGCGGCTGGCCATGCTTATTCCGGGCGTCATGCTGCTGGTGATGGCCGTTGTCTATTACCGGTTCACGAAAGACACGCCCGAGGGCAACTATTCGGAGATTAACCGGACGAAAACGCCCGAAACGAACCCCGTCAGCTTTGGCACGGCCGCTGCCGACTGGCGCGTGTGGGCGTTGTTTCTGGCCTATGGTGCCTGCTTCGGCATTGAAATTACCTTCGATGGTGTGGCCGCGCTCTACTTTACAGACACCTTCAAACTCGATCTGGCCACGGCCGGTCTGCTGGCGGGTGTCTTTGGGTTCATGAACATTTTCGCCCGCGCACTCGGCGGTATCGTCGCTGACAAAGTAGGGGCGAAATACGGGATGCGCGGTAAAGGTGTGCTGCTGGCAGCGGTGTTGCTGCTGGAAGGCTTAGGCATCATGCTGTTCTCACAGATGGGCAGTGTGGCCCTCGCCGTCGCGGTCATGCTGACGTTTGCGCTGTTTCTGAAAATGGCCAACGGTGCTACTTACGCCATTGTGCCGTTCGTGAATAAGCGGGCGGTGGGTGCTGTCAGCGGTATCGTGGGAGCGGGCGGCAACGTCGGTGGCGTACTGGCAGGCTTCCTGTTCAAGTCGGAAAGTATCAGCTACGGGCAGGCTTTTCTCTACATCGGTATCGCCGTGGCTGTTGTCTCGATGATTATTGCCGTCACACGTTTCGAGAAAAAGCCGGTGGCCGAATCGGTTGCGGAGTTCGCATAAATCAGTCAGTTAATGATAAGGGGAATGAGCAGAATACGCGGCCGAAACCGTGAATTCCGCTCATTCCCTTCCCTGTTTTCTCTCTCTACTCGCATGGTAAAGTCAACCTGTTCGTATTGTGGTGTCGGCTGTGGCGTGTTGGTTGATAAAGACCGCAACGGTCAGCTAACGCTTCAGGGCGACCCCAGTCACCCCGGCAGTAAAGGCATGTTGTGCTCGAAAGGCATGAACCTGCACTACACGGTCATGGACCAGTCGGACCGGCTGCTGTACCCGCAGATGCGCTACAACCGGAGTATGCCGCTCGAACGGGTGTCGTGGGACGATGCGCTGGACCGGGCCGCTGCGGTATTTAAATCACTGATCGCCAAATACGGCCCCGACTCAGTTGGGTTCTACGCGTCGGGACAGTGCCTGACGGAAGAATATTACCTGATTAACAAGCTGACGAAGGGATTTCTGGGGACCAATAACCTCGACACCAATTCGCGGCTGTGCATGTCGTCGGCGGTGGTAGGCTACAAACAGACGCTGGGCGAAGATTCAGTACCCTGCTCCTACGAAGACATCGACCTGGCCGACACACTGCTGGTGGCGGGCGCCAATCCGGCCTGGTGCCACCCCATCATTTTCCGGCGCGTCGAAGCCCGCAAAGCCGCCTTCCCCGATTTCAAGCTAATCGTCGTCGACCCGCGCCGGACGCAGACAGCCGTTATGGCCGACCTGCACCTGCAAATCAAACCCGGCACCGACATTACTCTGCACCATGCCATCGCGCGCGGCCTGATCGACCGGGGGCTGATCGACCAGGATTTTATCGACAACCATACCGACGGGTTCGCGTCGTTCAACGAAAAAGTCCACGAACGTACGCTCAAGGAAGCCGCCACGATCTGCGGCATTTCGCTCGACGACCTGAAGTGGGCCATCGAATACATCGGCCGCTCGAAAGGATTTATGAGCATGTGGACGATGGGGCTGAATCAAAGCGTCGTTGGGGTCAATAAAAACGTGTCGCTCATCAACCTGTCGCTGATTACAGGGCAAATCGGCAAACCCGGCGCGGGACCGCTTTCACTGACGGGACAACCCAACGCGATGGGAGGCCGCGAAACGGGCGGCATGGCCAACCTGCTCTCGGCCCACCGCGACATGGCGAACCCCGGCCACCGGCAGGAAGTCGCCGATTTCTGGGGCGTCGACAGCGTACCCGACAAACCCGGTCTGGTCGCGACGGATATGTTTGCCGCCCTGCGCGACGGCCGCATGAAAGCCGTCTGGATTGTCTGCACGAACCCGATGGTCAGCCTGCCCGACTCGAAAATCGTGGAGGAAGCCCTGCAACACGCCAAATTCGTCGTGGTGCAGGACATTTCAAACCGTGCCGACACCGTCGCCTACGCCGATCTGGTGCTGCCGGCGGCCGGCTGGGGCGAAAAAATCGGGACGATGACCAGTTCGGAACGGCGGGTGTCGTACCTGAACAAATTTGCCGAACCACCGGGCGAAGCCAAACCCGATACCGAAATTATCTGGACGTTCGCGCAGAAAATGGGCTTCGGCGACGCGTTTGCCTATACGCATCCGTCGCAGGTCTACGACGAACACGTCCGGCTCACATCCGGCACCAACATCGACATTACGGGCCTAAACCACGAACGGCTCCGCACCGGTCCGACGATCCAATGGCCCGTCCCGACCGCCGAATCGACCGGGACGGCGCGGCTGTTTACGGACCATCAGTTCTACACGCCCAACCGCCGGGCGCAGATCAAAACGGTATCCGACGAGAATCATTCCGAACCCACCACACCCGATTTTCCGCTCGTGCTGACTACCGGCCGTATCCGCGATCAGTGGCATACGATGACCAAAACCGGTAAGGTTGCCAAGCTGAACAAACACATCCCGAAGCCATTTCTGGAAATTCACCCGAAAGATGCCGAAGAACGTGGTATTCAGGACGGTGACCCGGTTGTGATCACGGGGCAGCGGGGTGAGGTGCGGGTGAATGCCATCGTGACGAAAGACATCCGTCGGGGCGTGGTGTTCCTGCCGATGCACTGGGGCAAGCTGTTCAACAAAGGGTTTGCCCGCGCCAACAACGTCACGAGTTCGCTGTATGACCCCGTTTCGAAAGAACCGGATCTAAAGTTTTCGGCCGTGCAGGTCGCGAAAGTAGCCATGCCGCACCGCCGGATTCTGATCGTCGGAGCCGGGGCTGCCGCCACACGCTTCGTGAGTGCGCACCGCGCCCTCAACGCCGACGATGAACTTCACGTGTTCAGCCGGGAAGTGAACCCATTCTACAACCGGGTGATGCTGCCCGACTATGTCAGTGGCGTCAAGTCATGGGATAAGCTGGTCAAACTCACCCCCGACGCGATTACCGGCCTGAACGTAACGCTGCACACCGGCGTCAGCATCGACGCTATCGACCGCGAGGCCAAAACGATTACCGATTCAACCGGCACCGTTCATTCCTACGATGTCCTGCTCCTGACCACCGGTAGTCGTGCGTTTATGCCTGCCGAATATAAAACTCACCTGCAGGGCGTACTGACCATGCGTACCCGTCACGACGCCGACGACCTGCTGGCCCAGCTTCAGCCCGGCGATCCGTGCATGATCGTCGGCGGTGGACTGCTGGGACTGGAACTGGCCGCGTCGCTGCGGGAGATTGGGGTTCGGGTGTACGTGGTGCAGCGCGAAAACCGCCTGATGACCCGGCAACTCGATGAGGTGGCCAGCGAACTACTCTACCAGGAACTGACCGACCGGGGCATCGACATTCTGTACAACGAACGCATCCGCTACTACGTCGGCGAAGAGTCGATTGAGGGCGTCCATATGGCCAACGGGCAGACGATTCCGGTGAAAGCGGTTGTGTTTGCCATTGGTACGCAGCCCAACACCGAACTGGCCCGCGCGGCTGGCCTGACTGTTAACCGGGGCATCGTGGTCAACGAATACCTGCAAACAAGCGACCCAAGCATTTTCGCGGCTGGCGAAGTGGCCGAGATGGATGGGCAGCAATGGGGCATCACAGCAGCGGCCGAAGAACAGGCCGACGTCATCGCCCGTCACCTCAACGGTGACCTGACGAACCATTACAGCGGTTCGCTCTCGATGAACATCCTGAAGATGGACGGCCTGAACCTGTGTTCGCTGGGCATCCCGTCGGCCCCCGCCGGAGCCAAAGACTACGAAGAAGTCGTCTTTCTCGACCGGGCCAAGCGGTACTACAAAAAATGCATCATCCACCGCGACCGGCTGGTCGGTGCCATTCTGATCGGCGACAAAAACGAGTTTCTGGAATACAAAGACCTGATTCACAACCGCACCGAACTGTCGGACAAACGGCTGTCGCTGCTGCGGTCGGGGCAGGCACCGAAACCCGTGCTGGGCAAGCTGGTCTGCTCGTGCAACACCGTCGGCGAAGGCAACCTGATCGAATCCATTAAAGGAGGGGCTACCGAGTTTGGTAAACTCTGCCAGACCACCGGGGCCGGCACGGGCTGCGGCTCGTGCAAACCCGAAGTCAAAGCCATCCTCGACCGGGTCGGCAAAAAAATAGCAGTGAGCGTGTGAGCCTGTACGCTATCAATAAAAAGTTTACTTTTGGTAAACTGAGTCTTGTTGCAGGATGTTCAACATAATCACACGCCGTACCCTGAACGAATACAGAACCCACTATCCAGATGCAGCACAGGCATTACAGAAATGGTATTCGGATTTTAAGGCAGCCAGTTTCTCGTCCATGAATGAATTGAAAGCCGTATACGGTAATGCAAGTGTGATTGCCGACAATCGGGTCGTATTCAATATTCACGGCAACAAATACCGGCTAATTGTCAGAATCAATTTCCAGTTCAAAGCCATTCAGGTAAAATGTTTTGGTACGCACGCTGAATATGACAAAGTAGACGCTGCCACGATAGACTACAAAAACGATGAACGTTAAAGTACTGAAAACCGAACGGGATTATGATCTGGCACTGGAACGCGCCGATGTGTTGTTCAATGCGGTACCCGGCACATCTGAAGGAGACGAATTCGAGTTGCTTTTGCTCGTCATAAAGTCGTATGAAGACGTACACCACCCGGTTCCTCCGCCTGACCCTATCGAAGCGATCCGCCTGACAATGGAAGAGAAGGGCATACGAGCGTCAGAGCTGACCAAACACATAGGTGTTAGTAAAGGCTACGTATCTCAGCTATTAAGCCGTCGTAAACCGCTTACCGCGTCAATCATGCGGGCTCTTCACAAACAGTTAGGTATTCCAGGCGATGTACTGCTAAGCTAATTTGGTCATGATCCTCTTCGTCCGCCGGTACCCGCTATCGCTTTTTCTGAGTTTGGCCACATTGCTGGTACTGGCGGAGTGGCTGGTCATACAAAGTTCATCCTTCAGTCGCGGGGCAGACCGGCTGGCACTGGGCGTAACGGTTGATCTGGTTGTATTGCTGCCGCTACTGTATTACTGGCTGATTATCCGAACGGGGCGGTGGTCGAAAACGTCGATGGTGGCGGTATTTGGCGCTTGTGTCGGGATGGCGAAATGGCTACTTCCCCGTTCACAACACACTTATGTCGACACGGTTGCTTATGCCATACCGCTGCTGGAGACAGGCGTATGTTTGTACATCGCCTGGCACGGCGTGGCGCTGATTCGGGCGTATAAGCGATATCAGCAAACGCAGCCCGATTTTATTCGAAGCCTGCAACTGAGTTTACAGGATATCACGAGTCAACCAAAACTGAGCCATATCCTGACAACCGAAGCGGCCGTAGTGCGCTACAGTCTGTTGGGTTGGCTACCCGAACACACGCCCGACGATCAACGAACCCTGATGACATCACACCGTGATTCGGGGCAGATCGCCATGCTGGTTATGGTTATGGTCCTGGCTGGTATCGAGTCTGTTGCTGTTCATTTCCTGCTGGCTCGCTGGTCGGTAACAGGTGCGTGGCTACTGACAGCGACGAGCTTATACACGTTGCTATTTCTAATTGCTGAAACCGTAACGACGGTAAAACGCCCCTCCTTTCGGCAGGACGCAACACTGCACCTGCGCTTCGGTTTGCGCTGGACGGGGACAATTACGGCTGACGACATCAGCAAAATCGAGCGTATCCACGAGAAACCGGTCGCCGACAAACAGACACTGACCGGGCCGCTACTCGTGCAGCCCAACGTGCTGATTACGCTGCACCATCCGGTTGAATTAACTGGCTTGTACGGCCTGCGAAAAACAGTAACCCGCATTGCCCTGCTGATCGACAAAGACAGTTTTACCAAATCCCTGGTTTCACTCCTCTGAATGGCAAACGAATACGATAGGATATTCAAGGAGAATATGGAGTCGCTGATTCCGTATCTGGTGCGTAACCTCCTGGGGATCGACGATTTGTTACTCGAAGAGATCCCCGACGACGTTCAGGTAACTGTCGAACGTCGGCCGGATTTTCTAAAACGGGTCGTTGGCATGAAGCCATACCTGCTGCACCTGGAGTTTCAAACGGTTGTCGATTCAGAAATGCCGTACCGGATGCTGGAGTATTACGCGCTATTGCTGCGAAAATACCGTATTCCAGTCCGGCAGGTAGTTGTTCAGATCAACCAGCCGGCTAACCCGGCCGACGCCCGGTTACAGACGTCGGTACTCCAGTTTCAGTACGAAGTGGTAAACCTGCGCGACATCGACTGCCAGTTGTTTCTACAAAGCGAGCAACCGGAGGAAGTACTTATGGCAGTACTGGCCAATTTCGGATCAATCGAACCCGGCCGGGTCGTGTCATGGGTGCTTGAGCGACTTAATGCACTCACCCAATCGCGTGGCTATCGATTTCAGCGGTACGCCAACCAATTGCTGGTCTTATCGAAACTGCGTAATTTAGAGTACGAAACATTTAAACTGCTGGAAGCCATGCCTATTTCACTGGGAATCGACATTGAGGATATGTACATCTACCAACTGGCGAAAAGCAAATTCTACCAGCAGGGTATTGAGCGAGGCACGGAGATGGGCGTCGAACAGGGGCTGGAGCGGGGTATCGAAACAGGGATTGAGAAGGGCATCGAACAGGGGGAACGTGAGCAGAAGGTTGAAACAACGCTCAATCTGCACCGCATGGGTGTACTTACCGTCGCGCAGATTGCCGAAGCGATCGGCGATACGGAATCGTTTGTTCGGCAGGTTATCGATACCCATTACCCGGCGCAATAACCAACCACAGAAATGACGAGTCTCCGCATCCTTACGCAGGGTGGTAGCATTGCCCCCAACGACCTCCGGCAAATCGCGGGCTGGGCGCAGGATTACGGCCTGACGACGCTGGAAGTAAGCAACCGGCAGGAAATTCTGCTCAATCCGCCATCGGGCACGATTCGGGAAGATCTCGCCCGACGAATTCAGGCACTGGGCCTGCTTACCGATGAAACCGACGCGTTGGGTCAGAACATCGTTTCGTCGCTACCCGCTACCGACGTTTTTGCCGATACCCCCTGGTTGACGGCCGGTGTTTATCTGGATATTCTGGCGCAGTTCCGGGACATAAATCCCCGGCTAAAAATCAACCTGATCGATCCGGCGCAGTCGTTGGTGTCACCGTTTACGGGGAACATCAATTTTGTGGCGTCGCCGGAAGCGGGCTACTGGTACGTATTTCTGCGTCCATCGGGTAGCGTGCGCCGATACGCGTGGCCGATTCTGCTGGAAAGCGAGTCGATTGGTCCGTTTGTACAGGTCGTTGAAAAGCACTATTTCCAGAACGCAGCCGATACCGGGGTACGGGCTACGGCCGAGACGTTTTACCGGGCCGTCATGGCCGATTTTCAGGGCAATACCCGGAAGGTCGGTGAGGAGTTACGGCTACCGGAAGCCACAGTCCCGATTTATGAAGGGTTCCACCGGGGGCCGTCGGGCAACTACTGGCTGGGGCTGTTCCGCAAGCCATTTACCTTTCCGCTGGCATTCATCGAGGCTTTGTGCGACCTGTGCCGCGAAACCCGCGTGGGCCAGTTGTACCTGACGCCCTACAAGACGCTGCTCATCAAAGAAATCAGGGACGCCGACCGCCCCGCCTGGGACCGGCTGCTGGGCCGGTTCGGTATCCGTACCAACGTCCCGACCTGGTACCTGAACTGGCAACTGCCCAATACCGATACCCACGCCATTGCCTTAAAAAACCAGATTCTGCACCTACTGGAAGATGCCGATGTCAGGACTGATGAACTAAGTTTTGCCGTAAAAATACCGTTTTCGGAAGCCGCTGCGCAGGTCGTGATTCAGCAAAACGGCAGTCCCGAATCGCTCGACATTTACCAGCGGGCCAGCCATTCGACCACGAATGCCCAGTACGTACTCGTCGCGAAAAGTCAATCGCTGGCGCAGATCGGTGAATCGATCCGGCAGTTATCACTGGCGTATTACGAACGGCTGAACGCCCCCATCGTACCCGACTTCTCTGCCGAAGACAAACCGGCGCAGCAGCCGATGCGGCAGGTACACGAATGCCCGGTTTGTCTGAGCCGCTACGACGCACAATATGGCGAACCGCACCGGAACATTGCGCCCGGCACACCATTCGACCAACTCACCGACGGCTATAGTTGCGATGTCTGCGAAACGGAGAAAGATACTTTTGTGGAGAAGTGGCTGGTGTAACGTTTCATTATGCTACAGCATACCCAGTAAAGGGCCGTTTATAAGGGGCCATAAATGCCAGAACAATATCTTGTTTGGGTATGCCCTGCCGTTCTAATTGATCTACCAGATTAGCGTCTGTTGCATCCTCCTGTACCCATATTTTCCCGTCGCGAATATCCAGGTGAAAGACTGGATAATACACGCGTTTTCCATCTTCCCAACCAATAGCCAACACCTGATAGTGATCCCGTTGTGTATCGACAATTAGTTGCTCTTCGACTTCATCCCACCCGACGTTCACTGCCGGTAGGTGAACATAGTTTTGTAGCAAACCAATGATGATCTGACGATATTGCTCTATCTGGCTATCCATCGTGTTATGCGTTTCGTAGGTATGTCGTAAACGAGAATTGAAACAGAATCAGTCTCAAGCATTTCGGCAACTAAGGCTTTTTGAAAGAATGACTCGACAATCTGCGTATCGACAGCTAAGTACAGTTTTCGGCGTATATCATCTTTACTTAATCCCCGTCGGTAAACGTCATATTACCCTTTAGCCGAATAAAAATCGTTTAGTTTCGACTAGCCCATGAAACTTTTGACTTCTACAGCAATGTACTCCGTTCCCCGTTCGGCAGCAAACACTTGCTCAGCCGCCAGATCAATTTCCAGCCGTACGCCACCCACCCATAATACAAGGGGATTGTGCGTGATCCGCCAGCCTTCAACTTCAAGCGCATCACGCACTAATTGATGAAATAAATCGCGTGCCATGCACAATGTCAACCCCAAAGTTGTTTACAGTCGATATGACCATGTCGGATTGCTAAAATCCAGCATGGCTGTATCGACTGATATATTTGCCGTATACATCAATTAATTTTTCGTATTACATGGCCGAACGCATTAGCTACGGCAAAACCTGGTGGGGGCAACAGTGGCTCAACGCGCTGACCCAAATCGATGAAGCCAACCGGCTACCCCGTGGTAAGACCTACGCCAATAAGGGGGCGGTGCAGAACCTGAAAATCGACGCCAATCAGATCAGCGCGTCGGTGAAAGGGACCAAACCCCGACCTTACAAGGTAAAGCTGACGGTACCGCTGCTGACCGACGCCGAGAAAGAAGCGCTGCTGGCCGAAATCAGCCATAACCCCGCGATTCTGGCCCGGCTGCTAAACCGGCAGTTGCCCGAAGAACTGGTGCAATTTGCCCAGGCGCGCGATATCCACCTGTTTCCCGCATCGTTTGATGACCTGGGCATGGGTTGCTCCTGCCCCGATTACGCCGTGCCCTGTAAGCACATGGCGGCTACCGTGTACGTCATTGCCAACGAAATCGACCGGAACCCGTTTCTGGTGTTCCAGTTGAAAGGGCTCGATATTCTGGACGAACTGAAAAATCAGCAGGCCGATGTGCTGACCGGGGGTATGGAGACGGTACTGCTTCTGCGCGAACTGGGCACCGACGATCTGCCCGATGACGAAGACTGGCGACCGGATACCGACGCCCGCAGGCAGCTCGATTTTGCCACTATACCCACGCTGTCTGAACAACTGCTGGGGCTGCTGCAACCCGACGTCACGTTCACAAAAAGCGATTTCCTGAAGTCGCTCGGTCGGGGGTATGCGCTGTTCAGCAAAGCGGCCAACGATCAGGTCAAAGCCGTGGGGACACCCCCCGTCACGCGGGGGAGAAAACCAAAAACCACGGCGAAAGTCGGGAAGCTGCCGGCCGAAAAACTGGAAACGCCCAGTCCCAGCGATAGCATCGAACTGCAACTTGATGAGTTGATGGAAGTCAAAAAGGTCGGCGTGTTTTCCGAGCACGGGGAGCAGCGCGCCTTTGCAGAGTACGATATAAGTGACCTGACCGACTGGCTCGACACGCTGACCGAGGCCGATTTTGCCGAAATGAGCGATTCGGTACGGGCCCTGTATCTGGCGCATCAGTTTTCGGGCGCGTTGCTACGTCGGGGTGCCGTGGTGCCGCAGTTGCTGTGTCTGGGCATAAAAGAGGACCAGTACCGGGTGCGGTGGTTGCCCGCTACGCTCAACGAGGCCGTGCGAACGCAAACCGATCTGCTGGCCCTGCAATTGCCTCCGCTACTGCTTACGCTGCGCTGGCAAAAAGACTGGCTGGCGTTCACCGGTCGCGGGCAAATACTGATGCTCTGCTCACTGCTGATGCGCCCGACCATCCACGATGCCACCGTCGAGCTGTGGGAACGCTGGCCGCTGGAAGATGCTGACCGGCTGTTTTTTGGCGTTGAAACGGTGCGATTTGAAGGGTTCGGTAAGCGCGAAATGCCGTTGGCGATGCAGCTCTGGCTCGGCGACTTCTTCCTGACCCACAAGCGCTTCGTGCCGGTACTGGCCGTCGAAGACAGTGAGTTAGGCGAGGAGTTTCGGGTTAGCCTGCTCATTCGCGACAACGACGCCAAGCCCAGTGCCCCGGAACCGGCTACAAAATCGACCCGCTCGTCGAAGAAAGCTCCGGTAACGCCGACCGTCGTACCACCCATGCCACTGGCCGAGATTATGCACGACAAGGCTCACGCCGGTATTCGCATGGCGGTGTTGCAGGACCTGCTGGTTTTGTCGCGGCACTTTCCCGATCTGGCGCAGCTGACCAAAGCCGACGGCGACACGTACCTGTATTACAAGCCCGACGATTTCGTTAAGATCCTGCTTGAAACCCTACCCCGGATGCAGCTACTCGGCATTTCGCTGCTGCTACCGAAGTCGCTCCGGCACTGGGTACGGCCATCGGCGGGTGGGCGGCTGCGCACAAAGACGAAAGTCACCGCCAGCAATGCCTTCATGCGGCTGGACGATATGCTCACCTTCGACTGGCAGATTGCGCTGGGCGACGAGATGGTGGGCGTAAAGGAGTTTGAAAAACTGGTCAACAACTCGACGGGGCTGGTCAAGATCAAGGATCAGTACGTACTGATCGACGCCAGCGATCTCGGCAAACTGTACAGGCAGCTGGAAACACCGCCCGAACTGACGGGTACCGAATTGCTGCGGGCCGCCCTGTCGGAAGAATACAAAGGTGGCCGATTGGGTATCCCGCCCGACGTTCGTGAGGTAATCCGGCAGTTTACCGACGCACAGGCGCAACCCCTGCCCGACGCGCTCAACGCCAGCCTCCGCCCCTACCAGCAGCGCGGCTACGACTGGCTCATCAAAAACACCGCCCTCGGCATGGGTAGTCTGCTGGCCGACGACATGGGGCTGGGGAAAACGATTCAGGTCATTGCGCTCTTACTGAAGTTTAAGCAGGAAGGCCGGTTCAAAAAGCAGAAGGGACTGATCGTGTTGCCCACTACCCTGCTGACCAACTGGCAGAAAGAAATGGCCCGCTTTGCCCCCGACCTGCGGCCGCACGTTTACCACGGCCCCGGCCGTAAACTCCCCGACGATGCCAAATACGACCTGCTGCTGACAACCTACGGCGTGGTTCGCTCCGACGCGGAATCGCTCAAAAAAACGACCTGGGCGGTAGTCGTCATTGATGAAGCACAGAATATCAAGAACGCCGATACGGAACAGACGAAGGCGGTAAAAGCCTTGAAATCGCCCATTCGGATTGCACTCAGCGGTACACCCGTCGAAAACCGGCTGTCGGAGTTCTGGAGCATTATGGACTTCGTCAACAAGGGGTATCTGGGGGGCCTGACCAAGTTCAACGAGGAGTTCGGCAAGCCGATTCAGCAGGAACGTGACCACCAGAAACTCGATCAGTTCCGACGCGTGACGAGCCCGTTTCTGCTCCGGCGCGTCAAGACCGACAAAACGATCATCAGCGACCTGCCCGATAAGATCGAGAACAATCAGTTCTGCGCCCTCACGACCGAGCAGGCTGCCCTGTACCACAGTGTGGTCGAGGAAAGTATGCGGGCCATCGAGGAGAAAGACGGTATCGCCCGGCGCGGGCTGGTACTGAAACTGATGACGGCCCTGAAGCAGATTGGCAATCACCCGCGTCAGTATCTGAAAGAAGGCGATGCGACACCGTCATTGTCAGGGAAAGCAACGCTGCTGCTGAACCTGCTCGAAACGATCTACGCCAACCACGAAAAGGTCTTGATTTTCACGCAGTACCGCGAAATGGGCGAACTCCTTCAGCAGTTTATCCAGCAGACATTCGGGCAACAGCCACTCTTTCTGCACGGTGGCACTTCCCGACCCGAGCGCGACCGGATGGTCGAGCAATTCCAGAAAAACCGCTCCGACCACACGTTTATTCTGTCGTTGAAAGCGGGTGGTACGGGCCTGAACCTGACGCAGGCCAACCACGTCATTCACTACGATTTGTGGTGGAATCCGGCCGTCGAAGCGCAGGCTACCGACCGCGCCTTCCGCATCGGGCAGACGAAGAACGTGCTGGTGTACCGGCTGATGAATCAGGGAACGCTGGAAGAGAAGATCGACGCCATGATCCGCAACAAAAAAGAACTCGCCGACCTCAGCGTAAAAACCGGCGAAACTTGGCTCGGCGACTTCAGCGACGACGAACTGAAGGAGTTGGTAAGTCTGGGCTAAATCTGTATTTTCGTATTATGAGCACGGCAGTCTTAGAAACCGAGAAACTAATAAGTAGCCTGTCAAGAGCGGAGAAAACGCAGGTTTTATTACTTATAATGAAGGACCTAAGTGTTTTAGAGGATGAATCGCACGATATTATCTCGCGGTTTCTACTCGCTGGTATAGACCGTCGTGCTGATGGAACGGCTTATATCGTGCGGACCCGTATACCCGTCTGGCTACTGGAACAGACTCATCGGCTTGGGGCTTCCGACGCAGACATACTGCGGGCTTATCCTTCCCTACGGGCGGCTGATCTTGTTACTGCATGGTCATACGCATCCGCGTGTAAAACCGAAATTGATGAAGCTATCATCCAGAACGACGCGGATTGATGGCTCTTCTGTTGGCTGATGAAAACTTCCCTATGCCTGCCGTCGAAGCGCTGCGTGAGTTTGGTCATGATGTCCAAACACTACTTGATCTTGATCAGGCGGGCCTTGCCGTACCCGATGATGAGGTGCTTTCACTGGCGACATCACTCGGCCGGATAGTGTTGACGCTGAACCGGAAAGATTTCATCAGACTTCATTCAATCTATCCCAACCATGCAGGAATCATCATCTGCAAGGCGGATTCCAACTTTATCAGTTTAGCCAACCGCGTTGACAATTGCCTGGAAGCCAATCCCGATACACGCGGGCAATTGTTACGTGTTCAGCGTCCGGCTTCATAAAATTAGCGAAGCCTGGCTTGGCGACCTTACTGACGAAACCGATCGGCTAGAGTCACGTTAGCGATGTAAAGTATGAATTGGCTGAATGAATTCAACCAATTAACGTTAATTCGTTGAATAGCCTTGTGTGTAGGTAAAGCCGCCGGATGCGATGCTTTTACGGGTATACGACATCCGACAGCATGACCACGAACCGACGTTCCTTCATCAAGACCCTTTCGGCGGCTTCCGCCCTCGCAGCAACACCCGCCATACCCGGCTTCGCTTACATCCCGAATCTGAAAAAAGGTAGCCCGAACGACAAGATTCGACTGGCTACAATCGGTATGGGTATTCAGGGCAACTTCGACACGATGGCCGCCCTGCGCAACCCGAACGTCGAGCTGGTAGCTGTCGCCGATCTGTACGACGGACGGCTCGAACACGCTAAAACGGCCTTCGGGAAAGACAAGTCACTGTTTACCACCCGTGACTACCGCGAGATTCTGGCCCGTCCCGACATCGACGCGGTCATCGTTGTGGTACCCGACCACTGGCACGATCACATCACGATTGCCGCGCTGAAAGCGGGGAAGCACGTGTACTGCGAGAAACCGATGGTACAGCACCTCAACGAGGGCAAAGCGGTAATCGACGCGTGGAAAAAGTCAGGCAAGACGATGCAGGTGGGCAGTCAGCGAATCAGCAGCGTGGCTTTTCAGGAAGCCAAACGACTCGTGCAGGCGGGCGACATCGGGGAGATCAACTACATCGAATCCAACAACGACCGGTTCAGTGCCATCGGAGCCTGGAACTACTCGGTGCCGCCTGATGCCTCCACACAAACGGTCGACTGGGACCGGTTTCTGGGTGATGCCCCCAAACGACCCTTCGACGCCAACCGCTTTTTCCGCTGGCGCAACTACCGCGATTATGGTACCGGCGTCGCGGGGGATCTGTTCGTACACCTGATTACGGGTGTGCATTACGTCACAAATACGCTGGGACCAACACGCATTTTTTCGTCGGGCAATCTGGCGTACTGGAAGGAAGGCCGCGACGTGCCCGACATCATGACGAGCATTATGGATTACCCCAAGACCGCCGAACATAATGCCTTCCAGATGGTACTGCGGGTCAATTTTGCCAATGCGGGCCGGATCAACGACGTGACGCGGATTATCGGCAACGAGGGACAGATCGAGTTTTCGGAGAACAACCTGATTCTGACCAAGAAGAAGCTACCCATTGCGCCCGGTTACGGTGGTTACGACAGCTTCTTTACGTTTACCGAACCCGTTCAGCAGGAGTTTGTCAAGCAATACGATGCGAAATATCCCGCCGATGCGCGACAGGCCGAACCTGTGAAGGAAGTGCGGTTTGACTCACCCAAAGACGAAGACCCGCACACCAAACACTTCGCCGATTTCTTTAAAAATGTTCGCGAAGGCAGTCAGGGTACTATCGAAGATCCCGTCTTTGGCTTCCGGGCCGCAGCGCCCGTGCTGGCCTGCAACGAAAGTTATTTCGAAAATAAAGTCGTGCATTGGGACCCGGTTACGATGACGCAAACGGATACCGGCACGAAAACTCCACAAAAAGCGGTAGCATCGAAGAAGAAGTAGCACCGGCTCTATTCGCTCAGCAAAAACCCCGACTTTGATCTATACATCAGAGCCGGGGTTTCTACCTGCCGGGTACTGTGCCCTTACCGCTGCATAACTGCCAGTGGCTGCGCATCCAGCTACGCCGATCATCTACGGCTGATTCTGCTCACTACTCGCCGACCACTGAAACCTGTCAATCTGGTACGCTTTGCTGTACCCAATTAGTATAGGTTACGTTTAATTCCGGTATCGATAGCTTGCCAGCTTGAGTAACGGGTAGCGTGATTGAAGATCTGTTGTATATTACCTGGTATGACAACTACCCGCCGTGTATGGCTTTTCGGCCTGTTGATCCTGTTGCTTTGGATAGCCACCGACCTGCTCATTCCCCGTAAGAACAGTATCCGGCAGTTCGACCCGGCAGCCGTGGCCCGGCTGGAAACGGCGATGTGGCGGTCGTACTACGACAAGAATCCGGTGTTGCTGTTCTGGCAGTTGTCGGGCGGACTCCGGCAGCAGTTTCACGCGCCGTTCTGGCGGTCGTTCGGCCTCGGTTTTCAGGCCACTAAAGCCGCGTTCGTCTTTAAACGCGGGCAATCCAACGCCGATTATCAGCAGGCACTTCCCGAATTGGAAACCTACTACACCAACATTCAGAACCTGACGACCGAACCGTTTACGGTACCCGACATGGCCCGCGAAGAACTGAACTGGTGGATCGTTCACCGGCAGCGCGACCGCTATTCATACGCCCAGTTAGGCAACGCGCTCGATACCACGGCAGCTGTATTGTACCGGCAACCGGCTAGTTCGTTTACCAGCTACGGGCAACTACGGGCCGAAGCCATGCGCCTGTGCGACGAAGCGGGCCGGGGCGCTACCGAAGCCGATTGGCAGCGCATCGAGCGGGTGCTCAATCAGGCGTGGGGCGAGTTGCATCGGGTGGTCACGCCGAAATCGGCAAATCAATAGCCCTACCTAAATCGTTTCTGTAGAGACGCAACCCTTTGCGTCTCCTGTGCGCCAGCCCGGATGCACATGTATGGTAGCCATCCGCAGAGGAGATGCAAAGGGTTGCGTCTCTACAGTAATCGCTATGCAACTAACAATTTCGCCTGATAACCCGCTGGAGTGGCTGGTCAAGACGGCCAATCTGGCCCCGGTACCGCTGCTCCACGCGCAGGTGATGCCCGTAATGGCAAAGGCAGTGCTGGAAGCAGCCGACAAAGGCGTATTCAAAGCGGCCGGGGCTGGTCCGCAGACGCTCGATCAGCTAACGCAGGCACTCAGTCTGAACCGCAAAGCACTGGGCGAATTGCTGGGTCTGCTAACGGCCATGGACTACTTCACCTACAAAAACGAGCAATTCGCGCTGACGCCGATGGCCCGCCGGTTCGCCTTTCCCGACGACCCGATGTCGGTACACGGCATGATGGTGTTCAACAACCGCGTGGCTTGGCACTGGCTTGATCACCTGGGTGATTACCTCCAAACGGGCAAAGGCATCCATTACCACGACAGCCTGACGACCGACGAGTGGCAGTACTATCAGGAGGCAATGGTAGCCGCTACGAGTACCGAAACGAAGGAGTTTGGCCGTCGGGCACCGGTTCCGAAAACGGCCACGCGGATGCTCGACATTGGCGGCTCGCACGGGCAGCATTCGGTGGCACTCTGCAAAAAACTGCCCGCCCTGACCTCGACTATTCTCGACCTGCCCCCGGCTATCGCCCAGGCCCGCCCGCTACTGGAACGGCAGGGCCTGGGCGACCGCGTGCAGTACCAGCCGGGCAATGCGCTGACCGACGACTTCGGCACCGACACGTACGACATTATTCTGCTGTCGAGTCTGGCGCATCACTTCACGGCGGAGCAGAATCAGCACGTTACCGACAAGGTAGCAAAGGCGTTGCGGCCGGGTGGGGTCTTTATTGTTAACGAGTTTATTCGCCCCGAGACGGGCAGCAAACCCGAACTCATCGGTAGCAGCACCGACCTGTTTTACGGCCTGAGTAGCACCGCCGGCAATTACTCCATCGACGAAATACAGGGCTGGCAACGGCAGGCGGGGCTGAAAAAACCCAACGTCATCTGGTACCGGACCCTGCCGGGCCGGGCCATGGTCGTCGCGAAGAAATAACCCACTCTTACCTTTACAAACATCTCCTGCGCACGGTTACGCTGACAACTGCAAACCGAAAACAAACTACTGCAAACCAAAATGCCTGCTCCTTACAAGCACCTTTTTTTCGACCTCGATCATACGCTCTGGGATTTTGACCGTAACTCCGCCGAATCGATTGCCGAATTGTACGACACATTCGGTCTGGCGAAACTGGGGGTTTCGTCGGTCGATACGTTCAGCGGTCATTTTATCCGGATCAACAAACAGCTCTGGGCCGACTACGACAAGAATATAATCACGCATGGCTACATCCGCGAGAATCGCTTTCCGATGGTGTTTCAGGCCATGGACATCGACTGTGGTGATGTACACGTAGCGATGAACGACGAGTACCTACGGCTGCTACCCCGCAAAAAACACCTGCTCGACTCAGCCCAGGAGGTACTCGACTACCTGCACAACCGGTACCAGATGCACATCATCACCAACGGTTTTGCCGACATTCAGGCCATCAAGCTGGACAGCGCCGGTATTACGCACTACTTCGAGCACGTCGTTACCAACGGTATTGTCAACGCGAAGAAACCGGACCGGGCTATTTTTCAATACGCGCTGGACATTAGTGGAGCCGATGCGTCGGAAAGTCTGATGATTGGCGATAACTACGAAGCCGACATTATGGGCGGCAAACGCGCCGGACTCGACACGCTGTTTTACAACCAGGCTGGTACGCCCGTCGATGAGCCACCGACCTATACTATTCAACACTGGCGCGAACTGATGGCGATCCTTTGAGGTCAGACAGGACGCTTTAACGCATACAAAAACATGAATTTCAGCAACACAACCGCGCTGGTTACGGGGGGCGCGTCGGGGTTGGGGGAGGCTACCGTCCGGATGCTGGTCGCGCAGGGGGCCAACGTCATCATTGCCGATCTGAATCAGGAACGCGGCTACGCCCTGGCCGACGAGCTGGGTAAGCAGGTTCGTTTCTGCCTCACCAACGTGACCGACGAAAGTGACGTACAGGCAGCTATCAACCGGGCCGTTGATACGTTCGGCGGATTACACATCAATGTCAATTGCGCGGGTGTAGCCGAAGCCCGCAAGACGCTGGGCAAAGTAGACGGCGTATATGGGGCGCATTCACTGATGGCATTTCAGAAAGTTATCGCTGTTAATCTGATCGGAACGTTCAATGTCATTCGGCTATCGGCGCTGGCGATGGAGCGCAACGAACCCAATGAAGAAGGCGAACGGGGCATCATCATCAACACGGCCTCCGTTGCGGCATTCGACGGACAGATGGGACAGGCGGCTTACGCGGCTTCTAAAGGCGGCATCGTCGGGATGACGTTGCCCATCGCCCGCGATCTCGCCCGGTCGGGCATTCGTGTAATGACCATCGCGCCTGGTTTGTTTGAAACGCCCTTGCTGGCATCGCTACCTGAAGAAGCCCGGCTGTCGCTGGGGCAACAGGTGCCATTTCCGTCGCGGCTGGGTCGCCCGGCTGAATATGCGCAACTGGCAAAAAGTATCATTGAAAACCCGATGCTCAACGGCGAAGTCATCCGTCTGGACGGAGCCATCCGCATGGCCCCGAAGTAGCGTACCGTGTAGCCCAGACCTCCAGGTCTGGATGCCCGTCAGGGCAATTGCTTAGATCGGCAGCTTTTTCGGTCGCTACCACGCCCACCAGACGTACTTCTGTGTAGCCCAGACCTCCAGGTCTGGATGCCCGTCAGGGCAATTGCTCAGGGGGTAGCTTTTTGGGTCGCTGTCGCGCCCACCAGACGTGGACGTCTGGGCTACACCTACAACGTACTCAATCGCTCGGCGGCCTCCTGCAATACATCATCGGTTTTAGCGAAGCAGAAGCGGAGAATGTGATAATCGTTCTGCTGATGATAGAATACGGACGTGGGAATTGACGCTACACCAATCTCCTTCGTCAACCGAACAGCTAAGTCATAATCCCGCTCGTCGGTGATCGCGTCGTAGGCGACGCACTGGAAAAAGCTGCCCTCGGCGGGCGTAAACCGGAACCGGCTACCCGCCAGCCCGGCCAGAAACAGATCGCGTTTTTGCTGGTAGAAAGCAGGCAGATCGAGGTAATGCGCCGGTTCGCTTAGGTAGTCGGCGAGGGCGTACTGCATGGGCGTAACGGTGCTGAACGTGACATACTGGTGAATCTTGCGAAACGCAGCCGTCAGCGGAGCCGGGGCCAGACAATAGCCGATTTTCCAGCCTGTGATGTGAAACGTCTTGCCAAACGACCCGACAACGAACGTCCGTTCCCGCAGCACCGGGTGCGTCATCAGCGACTGGTGTGTCCGGCCATCGAACAGAATGTGCTCATATACCTCATCACTCACCAGCCAGATGTCGCGGTTCTGTACCAGCCGGGCCAGTTGATCCAGATCGTCACGCTTCCAGCAGCGACCGGTTGGATTGTGTGGCGTGTTGACCATAATCAGCCGCGTACGTTCGGTAATCACCGACTCCACCACCGACCAGTCGACAGCGTAGTCGGGCGGGGTCAGGGTTACGTAGACGGGTACGCCACCATTTAGTTCGATAGCCGGTACGTAGCTGTCGTAAGCCGGTTCAAACACAATCACTTCGTCGCCGGGTTGCACCACGGCCGTTACAGCCGCGAAAATGGCTTCCGTCGCCCCCGATACAATCGTTACTTCCGTATCCGGATTATAACTGACACCGTACTGGTTTGCCGTTTTTTGCGCCAGCCGTTCCCGAAGCACGGGCACACCCGCCATCGGCGCGTACTGATTCCGGCCCGCCCGCATGTGCTTTTCCACCAGTGCCGTCAGGGCCGGGTCACAGTCGAAACCGGGGAAGCCCTGCGACAGATTGAGCGCACCCGTTTCCGTCGCCAGTTGCGACATCACGGTAAAAATGGTCGTACCCACACGGGGGAGTTTATCAGGAAGCAGCACAGTATTGGGTTTTCGGTTTACAGTATTCGGTTTACAGATTTTGCAGCGTCAGGAAGAGGCAAGGTACGGCCTAAACGCAAAACGGCCGCCTGTTTCCGGGTGGCCGTTCTGCATGGTATGAGTTGGTTGGGTAATGTATCAGTCCATCATAAACCTAAAAATCATCCCACCCCAACCGGGACGCCGGACCGCCCTCCCCGTTAGGGTGGGGCCCAACAATTTAAGAGGTCAAGCCCCTCCCTTGCGGGGAGGGGTGGGGTACACCGAATACCTTAGAAAGATGCCGTCAGGCGGGTGAACAGGAAGCGGCCATTGAAGCCGCCCTGATTCGAGCCGAACAGGAACCGGCCCCGGTTCGACGCATCCCGGCCCGACGCATAATCGAGCGAACCCTGCGCGTTGCGGGGGTCGATGTAAATCTGATCGGGATAAATATCGAACAGGTTGTTGGCACCCAGCGACAGACTGACGGCTTTCGTGAAGCGGTAATTCAGTGTCAGGTCCGTAATCCAGACCGGGTTGAACGTCTGATCGATGTACGGATCACCACTTTCGTTACGGGCAAATTGCGAATTGTAGTACGCACCAGCGGCATTTTTCGCGTACGGGTCGAGGTTGGTTTTGTTCGTCACCGAGCCAAAACGTACCGTCCGCAGCGTCACGTCGAACTTACCAACCGTGTACGATGCACTCAGGTTGATCTTGTTCTGCGGCTGACCCGTTTCGAGCAGGGCGACCTGCGACCGGTCGAAGAAGATGTTGCGGAACCAGGTATCGGGGCTGCCACCCTTGCTCTCGTTATTGGCCGGGCTGTTAATCAGCGTCGACGGATTCACCGACAGTACCTTGTTCTGGTTGAAGTTGATAGCCGCCGTCAGTGCCAGTTGGCCCGGCCCGACTTTCAGGCGCTCCGTCGCCACGATGTCGATCCCTTTCGTCCGGGTATCAGCCGCGTTGGCAAAAAACCGGACGTTGTTGATACCGACGAATTCATTGGCACCAAAGCCCAGCGCTGCCCGGCTGAATGCCCCTGAATACAGAATCCGGTCTTTGATATCGATCACGTACGCATCGACCGTGATCGTGAACTGCCGCCCGATCTGGCTCGTCAGACCCAGCGTGTAGTTGACGGATGTTTCAGGCTTCAGCGCGTCGACACCAATGAACTGCCGGGCAATCGGGTTTTCGTTATTCACCGTCAGCGTGTTCGACGGGTTACCGCTTACAAACTGCGTACTCGTGTTCTGGAAATACCGCTGGTGCAGGCTTGGTGCGCGGAACCCGGTACTGATCGCTCCGCGAATGTTCAGGGCATCGATCAGCCGCAGACGACCAGCCAGCTTACCCGTCACTTTCGACCCAAAGTCCGAGAAGTTCTCGTAACGACCCGCCAGATCGAGCAGCAGTCGGCGGAACAGTTCGCCCTCTACGTCGGCGTACAGGCTGAAGTTGTGCCGGGTCGCGTTGATGGCATCCGTCGGCTGGTAGCCGGGAAACACCTGCGAACCGGGCAGGGCCAGCGTCGTTCCCGGCGAGGTGCCGCTGATAGTGAAGGGAGCCGTTGGAACGGTCTTGCCAATGCTGGCACCGATGTACGAGTTTGGTTCGCCCGCTTCGATCTGGAACTGATCGCGCCGGTATTCAGCACCAGCCGCGAGGTTCAGGCCGGTAATCGCACCAACCTGGGCGTACAGCCGGGAGAAGTCGAGGTTCGTCGTGTTCTGGTTGAACTTCAGCTTACCGGCATAAAAATCCGTCTGCTGCGTGTTGCTGTTGGGCAGCGATGCGTTGCCCGAATTCAGCACGTCGAAGCGGAATGAGTTACGGCCAAACGTGTTGCTCAGATCCATGTTCCACTGCCCCAGCTTCGTCTTGTACCCCACCAGCAACGACTGATCGTTGATGATCGACTGAATGGCGGGCAGGAAGCCATCGGCATAGTACAGCGATCCATCGGCGTTGAGCGGCTGCTGCGCACGCGAGGCCGGTACGCGGTTGTTGCCGTAGCCGGTACCAGTCCGATACGAGCCACCCGCCGTGAAATACAGGCTCCCGTTGACGCCAACCGGCAGACTACCATTGACAAACAGACCATAATTGCGCGACGACGAGTTACCGATAATCATGTTCTGCCGGTTGTAGCCCCGCTGCGCAATCAATGCCTGATCGTCGGCGATGAGTTTGGTGCGGAAATCATTCTGCACCTGACCCGCTGGCGTCGCGGGAAAACCACCGGCTACGCCCAGATATTCCGTTGGGGCATTGTCGGGGCCGCTGCGGTTGGTCCGGCCCCGATCCTGCACCTGCCCGGCTACCGTCAGGCTACCGTTTCTACCCAGCCGGAACCCTTTCGAGAAATCGAACTGCAACACACCACCGTCGCGCAGCGACTGACTGCGCTGGTCCGTACCACCATTAATCAGCGGCACATTGTACTTCATGTTGGTAAAACTCTGTCCGGCCGTCAGCGAAGCCGTCAGGCCCGTGTAATTCTTTTTCAGCACGACGTTGATAACACCGGCAATGGCGTCGGAACCATACTGTGCGGCCGCTCCGTCGCGCAGGACCTCAATACGTTCGATGGCCGCTACCGGAATGGCGTTCATATCGGTACCGACCGAACCGCGCCCCACCGATCCGTTGATGTTGACCAGCGCCGTCGTATGCCGACGTTTGCCATTGACCAGTACCAGCACCTGATCGGGACCAAGCCCGCGCAGCGACGCCGGGTCGATGTGGTCGGTACCGTCGGTTACGGTTTGCCGGTTCGAGTTAAACGAGGGGGCCACGAAGTTCAAAATCTGGCTGACATCCGTTTGCGCGTACCCTTTCAGGTCTTTCGTGCTGATCACATCGACCGGCGCTACTGTCTGAATGTTGGTCCGGGCCGTTGCCGCCCGTGATCCCACCACGACGACTTCGTTCAGCCGTGACGACGATTCCTGAATAGCCGCGTTCAGCGTTATTGGATCACCGGTTGGCACAGTCACGGGTAACGTGACGGCTTCGTACCCCACAAAACTGAAGCGTACGTTGTAATTGCCGGGGCTGATGTTCAGTCGATAGATACCCTCTGCGTCGGCGGTGGCCCCGGAGCTACTGCCGACTACGACAACCGTTGCCCCCGGAATAACCGATCCACTAGCCTTGTCGGTAACGCGGCCGGTCAGGCCCTGAGCAACTGCCAGCGATAATGTAAGCAGGTAAGCAACTGTGGAAAATACAAATCGTGTGTGTTTACTCCTGTACAAATAAGTCATAGGTTACTATTTTGATCAAGCCGCAAGGTAATAAAATAACCTGCCTATCGACAATTTATTTAGCTTATATTTTGTATAATTCCAATAAATCCAAACTATAACTTAAATCGGGACAGCAACAACAATTTGGGTAGTCGTAATTGTAGCAGTAGCTGACATTGCCCTGTCTTGAAAAAATTTAATTTATCATCGCTGGCTTACCGGCACAACCGTAAAAAAAAAGGTCTGCACAGCTGCGCAGACCTTTCTGGAGATAACGTAGTGAACTTACTTGATCGATACTACTTCGAGGTCGAAGCGAAGTGGCGCATACGGCGTAATAATGTAGGCATTGTTCTGCACAACGCCCGTCGTACCGTAACCCAGTGTCGAGGGGAAGATGATCGTCGCCTTCTCGCCAACGCGCAGCTTCGATAAACCTTCTTCAAAACCGGCAACGTACTTACCCTGCCCCAATGTAGCATCGAACGTGCCGGTGCCGGTGCTGTCGAACGCCGTTCGGGCCCGTAATGTCCGGCCAGCGTAGCGAATCGTCACCGTCTGTCCGGTCGTAGGCGCGGCACCGGCCGCGTTGGTTTGGGTACGGATAAAGCGCAGCCCGGTTGTGGTCAATTCAGGCGTTGGCAGGCTGGTCCGGGTGATGTAGTCGCTGATCTGTTGATCCTGCGTGCGCGACCGGACCAGCGTCACATCGAATCGCACCGCCGAATAAGCGGGCAGATTGGTCAGCGCCCGGTCGTTGTAACCGATGTACGATGGAATCAGCATGATTGATTTTTCGCCTTCGCCCATCAGCCCCAGTCCCTGCTCAAGCCCCGACAGAATCGACTGTATCCCGTACGGGTAGTACACTGGTGTCGTACCGGCGGAACTGTCGACCAGCGCGCCCGTCGAAATGTTGTACGACTTATAGTTAAACTGAACCTCCTCGCCGATAGCCGGCTTTTTCGACCCGCTTACCGAGTCCGTTTTGTAGAAATACAACCCTGTCGTGAGCAGATAACCCTTGTACGCTTTCTGCGACGCGTAGGTCTGAATAGCCTGATCGTTAGCCATGTACAGCTCATTGGTACTGTTGATATCTGTCTGCTGACAGGCTGTGAGCACCCCGGTCAGCACCAGTAAGGTCAATAAAGTTTGTGTTGCGTTACGCATGAATCGAGAAGAGAAATATACTGGTACTACGCAAATCGACCCGGTTTCGTGGCGAAGCGTTGGAATAGTTGATCGGTACTGATTAACCGACTCAGGGTAGCAGCACCTGATCGACAATGTGGATGACGCCGTTGTTCGAGATCAGATCAGCCTGTTTTATGTTAGCCGACGTACTGTTGCGGTTGCCTTTGATCGTAGCCGACCCGGTGTTGGTAAACACGGTTAGCCGACCACCGTTCAATGTCGTCAGTACACCCGTCTGCAACTGGTACGATAGCAGCGACCCCGACACAGCATGGTACGACAGCAGCGACGACAACGTTTGCGAACTGGTCGATTCGATCGCATTTATACTGCTGTAACCGGCGGCCCGGAAGGCGTCGTTGGTGGGGGCAAACAGTGTCACCAGGTTCGCGGACGACGTACTGCTCAGAGCCGCCAGTAAATTGGGGTTAGCCACAGCCAGCCGTTTTACGGCTGCCGACAAAAACGTCAGGTCCGCGTTCGCGTCGATGGTAGCCAGCAGACTACTCGCCGACGGATTCAGCAATCGGTCGATCACCTGAATCAGCCCGTTGGCCGTCGCGATGTCGCTTTGTACCAGCTTCGCTCCGTTGACGTAGATCGTGCTGCTCGTCTTGTTCAGGAAAACCACTCCTCTATCCCCCGTTTCAACTGACGTCTGCCCCGACGGGATTGCCGACACCGACAGGGGTGCGTAGAGGATATGGTGGGCCAGCAACGCACGCACCTGGCTTTGCGGCAACGCCCGAATGGCACCGTCGCTGCCCAGTCCAGCGGCCGTAAACGCGTCGTTGTTGGGGGCCAGCAGGGTCATGTTTGCCGATTTGAAAGCCCCGGCAAAACCCGCGTAGTTAGCCGCTATCCGTAGCAGCCGGAACTGATCGTCTTCCTGCACACGGTCGGCAATAGTCTGGGGCACCGCCACGGCATCATCGTCTTTCTGACAGCCAGCCAACAGCGCCCCCAGTATAAAAAACAGTGCGGAACGACTCAGCAACTGGCTAATAAATCGATTCATCAGATCAAGCATTACATCGGAATCTACGCGACAAATATAAGACTGTCCTGCCGACAAGCCGTTACCCGGTCGTCAGCACCTTTCTGATTACCACGTCCGTAGTTCTGATTCTATTGCACCGGCCCCTGCGTTTTTTTCCGTATCTTCGCAGCCTTTGTTAAATACTGTTAAAACAATCCCCCAGGGATGAAGGAAGATATTGATCCGGGCAATCTGCCCCAGCACATCGCCGTTATCATGGACGGAAATGGTCGCTGGGCAAAACAGCAGGGAGCCGCCCGCATTTTTGGTCATAAAAACGCCATCAAGGCCGTTCGCGAAGTAACTGAAGGCTGCGCGGAAATCGGCGTTAAGTTTCTGACGCTATACGCTTTTTCGACCGAAAACTGGAACCGCCCAAAGCTGGAAGTCGACGCCCTGATGACCTTGCTGGTACACACGATCCGGGGAGAAATCAAGACGCTGATGACCAACAACGTGCGGCTGACGACCATCGGCCATACCGAAACGTTGCCCAAGGATTGTCAGCGCGAACTGGCCGAAGCTATGCGTGAAACAGCTGGTAACACCGGTCTGACGCTGGTGCTGGCCCTCAGTTATAGCGGCCGGTGGGAGATTCTGGAAGCCGCCCGCCAACTGGCCGCTGCAGTGCGCGACGGTGAGCTGACGCCCGAAGACATCGACGAAACCCGGTTCCACCAGCACCTGACCACAGCGTCGATGCCCGACCCGGAACTGATGATTCGGACCAGTGGCGAAATGCGTATCAGCAACTTTATGCTCTGGCAATTAGCCTATTCCGAGTTTTACATGCCCGAAGTACTTTGGCCGGACTTCCGCCGTGAACACCTGTATCAGGCCATCCTGACCTATCAGCAGCGGGAACGTCGGTTCGGTAAGACAAGTGAACAACTAACCAAATAAGGCTGGTAAGCGGGTCGTACCAAATCTAATAGCTGCTAACGTGCTCATTAAAAAGAAAGTGACTATACCAACCCTCAGCGTTCGCAGCGGGTCATTTATTTATCATACCACCGTGCGTGCTTATCCGTGCATACGCCTGTGAGCATCCAGTTGCCTGCCGATTTCATACAAGCCAATCATCAGGCTGATTATTTATCAATGTCAATGCCTGCGATCAGTAAACCACTTACTTCGTTGAAACACCGTATAACGTACATGCTGGCCACAGTCTGTCTGCTAACCGCGCTGGCACCCGCCCTGGGTCAGGTGCGGGTAGGCGTCGGCCGGCCAGCGACCGAAACGCCATTCTCCAGCGACGAGCTTACCAACTATGCCAGTCCGAAAGAATACGAGATTACCGGCCTGAGCGTAACCGGCACCCGTTACCTCGACCCAAATTCGCTGGTATCGCTGGCGGGTCTGAAAGTTGGCGACAAAAGCCGGATTCCGGGCGAAGCCGTTGGCTCGTCAGTCCGTAAGCTGATGGACTCCGGTCTGCTCGACAACGTCGAACTGTTTGCCACCCACACGGGCGAGGGGAAAGTCGCGCTGATGTTCAAGGTGCAGGAACGGCCACGGCTTTACCGGGTTAGTTTTCTGGGCGTGAAGAAAGGCGAACAGGATCAGCTGAAGGATAAAACCAAGCTGAACCTGGGTAAGATCGTCAGCAATACGATTGTCAAGAATACGCAGATGGCCGTGCGGAAATACTTCGTCGACAAAGGCTACCTGAACACAAAAGTAAAAATCACGACCATACCCGACAGTGCGCGTAACAATGCCACGATGCGCGTACTGGTCGATAAAGGGCAGAAGGTAAAGATCGCCAAGATCAACTTCGTGGGGCTGGATGAAGCCGATGAGTCGGCCATCCGGATGAAGATGAAGAGCACGAAGGAAAAACGCTTCGGTCGCCTGTTTACCCCGTCGAAGTTTGTGCCCAAGAAGTACGAAGAAGATAAGCAGAAGCTGGTTGCCTACTACAACAAGCTGGGCTACCGCGATGCGAGCATCGAACACGATACGCTGATTCACAATCCCGACAATAGCGTCTCGCTCAATATCACGCTGAACGAGGGAAAAAAGTACTACTACCGCAACATCGAATTTTCGGGCAACTACCTCTACACGGCCGCGCAGCTCCGTTCGGTACTGGGCATTCAGAAGGGCGATGTGTATAACCCCGAAGACCTCGACAAACGGCTGAACGGTAACCCCGGTCAGGATCTGAGTTCGCAGTACATGGACGATGGCTACCTGTACTACAACGCGACGCCCGTTGAGCGGATGATCGACGGCGATTCGATCGACCTGGAAATTCGTGTTTTTGAAGGCAAGCAGGCCACCATCAACCGGATCGTGCTGAACGGCAACACAAAAACCAGCGACCACGTCGTCATGCGGACAATTCGTACGCTGCCGGGGCAGAAGTTTTCGAAAACGCAGCTGATTCGTACCCAGCGCGAATTATCGACACTGGGTTATTTCGACCCGGAGAAAATCGGGATTCAACCTGTTCCGCAAAACGACGGCACCGTCGACATCGAGTATACAGTCGAAGAAAAGCCGTCGGATCAGATTGAGTTATCGGGTGGCTGGGGTGGTTACGTCGGTTTCGTCGGTACGCTTGGTCTGACGTTCAACAACTTCTCGGCCCGCAATATCCCCCACCTGAGCGCGTGGAAGCCCCTACCAGCCGGCGACGGACAGCGTGTGCAGGTTCGTTTCCAGGCCAACGGCCGGCAGTACCAGGTGTATTCGCTGTCGTTTACCGAACCCTGGCTCGGTGGTCGCAAACCGAATGCCCTGTCGGTCAGTGCCAGCCACACGGTGTACCGCTCCTACTACGATCCGCTGAATCCGGCCAGTTTGTACCAGAGTCTGTCTGGGCGTACGCCAACCGGGTCGTACTCTAATACGGCCTTTACGGTTGGTCTGGGTCGGCAGCTGAAAGTGCCCGATGACTTCTTCTCGCTGACGCACTCACTGTCGTACCAGCGCTACGATCTGAACAACCTCGATTTGTTCTACATCGGCTACAAAAACGGGATCTCGAACAACTTCACGTTCAACACGACCATTGCCCGGAACAGCATCGATAATCCGCAGTTCCCCCGGTCGGGTTCGTCATTCTCGCTGAGCGGTTCGTTTACGCCCCCTTACTCGGCCTTCAAAACCGAAAAGGAAAACGTAAGCATCGAGAACCGGTTCAAATTTGTCGAGTACCACAAATGGATGTTCGACGCCAGCTGGTTTCAGACGATCGTCGGCAAGCTAGTACTGAACGCTCGCGCTCACATGGGTTTCCTGGGTAGCTACAACAAGCGCACCGAGATTGGTCCCTTCGAGCGGTTCGTACTGGGTGGTTCGGGGCTGGCCGGTCAGGGGCAGTTTGCGCTGGCGCAGGACATCATCGGTCTGCGCGGCTACGACGACCGGAGCGTGTACACCGCCGATTACAATCAGGTAGCTTCGGCAGCGGCCCGCAGTCAGGGTGGTGTGGTGTACAACAAGTTTGTAGCGGAGATGCGCTATCCGGTGTCGCTGAACCCATCGGCAACCATTTTCGCACTGGCGTTCCTCGAAGCGGGTAACAACTGGGCGAGCTACAAGCAGTACAACCCGTTCGATCTGAAACGGTCGATTGGCTTCGGTGCGCGGATTTTCATGCCCGCCTTCGGTCTGATTGGTATCGACTACGGCTACGGTTTCGACACGATTCCGGGCATCAAGGAGAAACCGTCAGGACAGTTCCACTTCACGATTGGGCAACAGATTCGATAAGATTCAACCCTGTGTCAGCGTTTTATAAACGGCAAGCCCGGCAAATGATTGGCCCGGTATTGGCAGAGGAATCTAACTGACAGTCAATTCGTTTGTCTTGAAAAGTTGACACAGGGTCATGAAAAAGGGGATAATCTTTGTACTTTTGTGCGCCTTTTGGCCAACTGTTCAGGCTTCGGCCCAGAAGTTTGGCTACGTCGATACGGAATTCGTTTACAGCAAGATGCCTGAGTATCAGAAGGCCCTTAGCGAAATCGACAAGTTTACCGACAAATGGGCTAAAGACATACAGGACAAGTACGCCGACATCGAGAAGATGCAGCGGGCCTATCAGGCGGAAGAGATTCTGCTGACCGATGAGATGAAACGGGACCGGCAACGGTTGCTGAGCGACAAAGAACGGGAGGCCCGCGAATACAACAACAAGGTGTTTGGCTACGAGGGTATGCTCTACCAGAAAAAGAAAGAGCTGATGAGGACGCCGATGGATATGGTAATTCGGGCCATCGAGAAAGTATCGCTACAGAAGAAACTGGACTTTATGTTTGATAAAGCGTCTGATTTTGTCATGCTGTACACCAACCCCCGCCACGACTACACGGAGTACGTTATGGAAGATCTGGGACTGGATATGAACGCAAAACCAGGCAAGCCCAACACCGTTGCCGGTACGGTTACCAACCCTGCCGGAACCAATGCAGACAATAAACCAACCACAAAACAGTAGTAGTAAACCAAGTAAACTGAAGATGAACAAGACACTCGTTATGGCGTTCGCAGCCGCTTTGCTGGCTGGTGGTCTGAACGCTCAGGCTCAAACAACGGCAGCCCCCGCCACGACGGCCTCGGCAGCCGTAAAACTGGGCTATACGAATATCGATTATATTCTCGGTCAGACACCCGAAGCCAAAGACATACAGAATCAGCTGACCATTCAGCGGACGCAGTCGGAAAACGAACTGAAGCGGATGCAGAAAGAACTGGAAGATAAGTACGGTGCTTATCAGAAAGGGGCTGAGCAGATGTCGGAGGTAATCCGTAAAGACCGCGAAACCGAATTGCAGGGCCTGCAAACCCGCATTCAGGAGTTTGGCCGGACGGCTGAACAGTCGCTGCAAACCAAGTACGGGCAGCTGGTAAACCCGGTTGTACAGAAGATTCAGAAGGCCATCGACGCAGTAGCCAAGGAGAACGCGTACACCTACGTCTTCAACCTGGACGCCGGTGCCAACACGACCCCGATCCTGCTGGTCGCGCCCGAAGAAAATAACATCACTGAACTGGTGCTTCGCAAGATGGGTATCGACCCTTCGAAAGTGGCCGCACCGGCTGCCAACAAGCCCGCAGCAACGGGTACTGGTTCGGCCGCTGCTCCAGCCGCGACGCCCCGGAAAAATAAGTAAGCTGGCCCAGCAAGCCCCAGTTTTCAATGAAACGAGTCAGCCTTTTACTGGGCTGACTCGTTTCGCATTACAAGGAAGTAGCCAGAAATTCCTGTCAGGCTACAGGCTGGTTAATATGGCCAAAGAGTTTGACAGAAACGGCCTACGACAAAATTCCCGGACTTACTTTTGCGTTCTTTTTGTTAGTACTACTCGTAAACGTTATCTATGAACCGTACGGCCGGTCTACTGGCGGGGTTGCTGATCTGCCTGCTTTGGGGCAGAACCCACGCTCAGGATACAAAATCACTGCGTCTTAGTTTTCCCACTCAGTCCGACTGGAGCGTAGTACCGGAGGGCAGCACCGTTCGTTTCGACGTAAAAACTAACGCCCCTGCCGGCGATACGCTGACATTTTCACTCCGGGGTGATAAAATTCCTGAAGGGGCTGAAATTGACTCGCTGGGGCATTTCAGCTGGACACCGGCGCATACTTTGGCCGACCGTATTCAGACGCGTAAGCAGGTACCCATTACCTTCGACGTACGTGATCAGCATGGGCACTCAGCAACACAGACAATCGATTTCGCGGTACTGCACGTCAATCGCCCACCCGTGATCGGTGAACTGCGCCCGTTTTATGTGCAGTACAAAACGCAGAATACCTACAAGATGGACCCGGAGCTGGTTCATGACGACGATGGCGACCCAATCGTGTTTATTGCCATCCCCGACCAAATGCCGGAAGGCAGCAAATTATCCGCACAGGGTGAGTTGACATGGACGTTATCGTACAATCAGTTCAAAAAGCTGAAACAGGCACCGGTTTATATCGAGTTCTGGGTTGAAGATCAGCCTGCCAAAACGCGGTCAAAAGGGCGGCTGAAAGTCGAAGTGACCGAGATGGACCTACCCCCCGATATCGCCGTCATTCCGCAGGAGATTCGCTATAAACTTCGTGAGAACGCCACTGTCGACCTGAAATTCTACTTATCAGACCCGAACGGCGACGACGACATCAACGAGTTTAATTTCCTGTCTGACAACCAGCAGATTCCAAAAACGGCACTGGTCAAGAACACCGATAATCAGTACGAATTTATCTGGCAACCCGGCTTCGACTTTGTTAAGGACCCCTACGATTCGCTGGAAGCGCACGTAACGTTTTACGTACTCGACAAGGCACAGAACCGGCAGGAACGGCAGATCACCTTTGTCGTGAAAAACACGGTGAACGAAGCCGAAAAGGACCGCTATTACTACACGCAGTACCGACAGGTGCTGGTGCAGGCGTGGGGGCTGATTGAGCAGCTGGGGGAAAAGGAAGAACAGCTCAAGCGCGATTACAAACGAGCCAAAGGCGGTAAGCGTAATCGCTCGGTTGCCAACGCATCACTGGGGGCCGTCACGGGCGTATCACCAGCCATAACGAGCAGTAACGGCAGTCAGGATACGCAACGGCTGATCTCAGCTATCGGCGGCACGGCCGTGTTGACAATGGGCACGCTGGAAGCCACCGAAGTCATCGGTAAATCAATGAAAGACTTGCTCGACCGGTACAACTACGTACTCGGCAAGAAAGCCGAACTGCAAAACAAGGGCGACGTGTTCGCCCGTGAGTTTGCGCTTAAATCGAGTCGGCGCAGCAACGAATTCGTAAAAAAACTGGATGACTTCCGTGGAGTAATGAGTCTGAGCGGACTGGTTGCGCTGGAACTGGACGCCAACTGGCAATCGAAAAAGGAAGCAACCGACAAAGCGGTCAAACGTACATTCAAGGACTTTACGCTGCTCGAAGAAGCCCAGTAAGCTTATTTTTCAACACGGAGGCACAGAGATCACAGCGAGTAAAACTCCGTGCACTCTGTGCCTCCGTGTTGACAGCCGGTCTAATCCAGCCTGTCTTCTTTAGGAACCGTGGGCACTGTATCTACGCTATGCCCATCGTCATGACGCATATCGGTTGTCCGATTGTCATGACTAGGTGTTTGTGTTTCTTCCACCTCACTCATCGGTAAAACCGTGGCCTGCACCGCATCCGGTCCACTCACCGGCAGCATACCATCCTCAGGATCGATGCCACCGAAGAAACGACGCTGAAACAGCAGAATCAGGCAGACGCCGACGAAGATACAGGAATCAGCAATATTGAAAATAGGCGTTGAGTAGTACTGACCGCCCCAAACCGGTACCCATTCAGGAATAAATCCCTCCCAGACATCTACGAAAATCATGTCGATTACCTGTCCGTGAAACCAGGGCGTCGGTGATCCGTACGGCGCGTTGTTCAGAAAAACACCGTAAAACGTGCTATCGATAACATTACCGACGGCCCCGGCCAGAATCATGGCCATTGCCCAAAGCAGTCCATTCGGTGCGCCCCGGTGTGCAAGGTGTACGAGGTAGTAACCGATACCCACCATCGCGAACAGCCGAAACACGCTCAGCAGCAACTTCCCATATTCGTAACCAAGCTGCATCCCAAACGCCATACCCGGGTTGAGTACATAGTGCAGCTTGAACCAATCGCCAATCAGTTTGACCTGACCGGCAAATCCCGGTTCCATGTAGTGATGAACAGCCAGTTTTGACCCCTGATCGACGGCAATCAGCACTACAGTCAGCAGAAAAAAGGGAAGCGGATTTTTCTTAATCATAAAAAAGTTTGGCCCAGCCAGTTGGCCGGGCCATAATTACTAAAGGCTATTCCAGAACGTATTCACAACAATCGATTATCTGTTGCGGCCGACAGACAGGCGCGTTACTTTTCGCACCCTTTCCGGCGTTTCAGTTCGTCGCGCACCAGCATATATTCGCGGCTGCTTTGTCCGGCGATTGACTTGTTTTCTTCGGCCCGACGGAACAGGTACGGCATCACCGTCTCAACTGGTCCATACGGTACGTATTTGGCTACATTGTAGCCCGCCGTCGCCAGATTGTACGAAATATTATCGCTCATGCCGAGCAACTGCGCAAAGTAAATGTGCAGGTCGTTGTGAGCGATACCCAGCTCCTGCATCTTTTGCACACAATATTGACAGCTATACTCATTGTGCGTACCGAGACAGAAGGAAACGACATCGCGGTTTTCCAGGCAGAAATCAATAGCCAGGTTGAAATCGCGGTCAGTGTCTTCTTTCGTGGCCTGGATTGGATCCTGGTATTCCTCCTCGTGCGAACGCATCCGCTCTTTCTCCAGGTAAGCCCCACGAACCAGCTTAACCCCCAGAAAATAGCCTTTCGCCTGTGCTTCCTGAAGGTCGCGGTGCAGTCGGTCCAGGCTTTCCCAACGGTACATCTGATACGTGTTGTACACAATGGGCTGCTCGTGGTTGAAACGGTCCATCATGGCATATGCCAGTGTATCGATGGTATCCTGAATCCAGCTTTCTTCAGCGTCGATGAAGATGCGGACGTTACGCTCAAAAGCCCGGCGGCACAGCGAGTCGACACGCTTCAACACCCGGTCGAACTGCGCTTTCTGGTCTTTATCGAGCGAGTTACCAAGCTGCACAGCTTCCAGCAGTTCGGTCGACGCCAGACCCGTGATCTTAAAGACAGTAAACGGAATATCGGCTGATTCGCTGGCCCGTTCGATAGTCCGCATGATCTCAAGCGTCGTCTCATCGAAGCTTTTCTCATCGTCCTCACCCTCAACTGAATAGTCGAGAATAGTGCCGACATGACCGTCGTGCAGATGGCGGATGGTCGGCTCAGAGTCGCTGATGCTCTCGCCCCCGCAGAACTGCTCAAAAATTGTGTGTTTAATCAGCGATTTGATGGGCAGGTTAAGGCGGAGGGCAAGTTTTATAAAAAAAGTACCTAAATTTACCAGCCAACCCTTATTCATCAACGCAAAAAGCCAGTACGTCTTTCTAAGTTTGGCGTTCGACTGAGCAGAAAACGCAATCGAGGTATCTTCGAAAGAGACTGGTCCGGCCTGAATGCTGTGTTTAGCAGACGCTGTCGGTCCGGCTTCCAGCGAGCCCTCGGCCCATTCACCGGCCACGGGTAATACATTACTTCGATTCGACATATCAGTGCTCCGTTCTGACGGTGCTACGTCCATAGCGTTAGATGCGTGTCGGTAAGACGACCGAAATATAGAAGGAATATTCGGTCAATGGATTAAACTCCCCGATACGGCTTTGTTCAAGAAACAAATCTCAGTTGCAGACAAAGTGGGGAACTAGCCTAAAACACAACTAGTTCCCCTGCAAATATACCACAAAATCAGATTTAAAGTTCCTTGTTTAGTACGGGTACACCATACCCCTGATACGTTTACTATGAAAGTAGATTTGACCGTTGAGCCGCTGAATTCGTGGATCGATACTGGTGGCAAACCACTGATTATTGCCGGGCCCTGTAGCGCCGAAACCGAAGAGCAAGTTGTCGAAACCGTTCGTCAGCTGAAAGCCCTGAACGCCGTGCACGTGATTCGGGCGGGTGTCTGGAAACCACGTACCCGGCCGGGTAGCTTTGAAGGCATGGGCGAAGCCGCTTTGCCGTGGCTTCAGGCCGCCAAAGCCGAAACCGGCCTGCCGATTGCCGTGGAAGTAGCCACGCCCGAGCACATCGAGCTGGCGCTCAAGTACGACATCGACGTACTGTGGGTGGGAGCCCGCACGACGGTAAACCCGTTCAACGTACAGGAAATTGCTGATGCCCTGCGTGGCGTCGACGTACCCGTACTGATTAAGAACCCGGTCAATCCAGACCTGGCTCTGTGGGTTGGCGCGTTCGAGCGGATTGCGGGTGCCGGTATCACCAAGCTGGCGGCTATCCACCGGGGGTTTGCCACGGGCGAAGCGACCAAGTACCGTAACGTACCGATGTGGCAGATGGCGATCGAACTGAAGTCGATTTTCCCTACGCTACCCATCATCGGCGATCCCAGCCACATGGCCGGGAAGCGGGCGTACCTCAACGAGCTGTCGCAGATGGCAATGGACCTCAACTACGATGGTCTGATCGTGGAATCGCACATCGATCCCGACAAAGCGTGGAGTGATGCGGCTCAGCAGTTAACGCCCACAGCGTTTGGCGAGATGCTCGATCACCTCGAAATCCGGCAGGTCGAATCGCCAAACCGCGAGTTCCAGAACTTCATGGAGCAATCCCGTCGGAGCATCGACAATGTCGACCGGCAGATGGTCGAAATGCTGGCGGCTCGTATGGCACTGGTCGAGCGGCTTGCTGAGTACAAGCGTGATAACAACGTAACGCTGTTTCAGCCCGAGCGCTGGAAAGAGATTCTGCAAACCCGCACCGAAACGGGTAAGAAGCTGGGCCTGTATCCCGAACTGGTGGAGGAAATCTACAAAATCATCCACATGGAATCGATTCGGAAACAGACCGAAATCATGAACAACTCGGTACAGAGCGCGTAATCACTAGCTGATTTTTAGACAAGCGAGCCCCGCCAGAGTCAGTCTGGCGGGGCTCGCTTGTATTGGTTTGTCCCAGACAGCATCCCTGCTGTCGGAGCCATAAGGCTAATCTTAGTATGTTCCGATAAACCGCTGACGCGGCTCCGACGGCAGGGATGCTATCTGGAACGACTGCATTTTCAGTTCACATTCAGTACGATAATCGAGCTGTTATAACCGGAAAAGCAGCCCAGCCCGCCGGTGATATTGCTGGGTATCAGCACCGGTTCGGCGAAGGGGTTACCCCGTACGCGGCCCTGCCGGATAGCGGCTGAGCGATACTGGTAATAGGCCGCGTCGACCGCCAACAGGCTAACCGCTATTTGACTTCGCCGGAACTGCCGCTGAAACCCGACGGCGGTAGCAATCGACACGTTGCCCAGGTACGCCCGACCCGATGTAAAGGCCGTGCCGTCGGTATTCGTATCATCGAACAGCCCACGATTGTCATCGTCGAAATTCAGATTGCTGTAGGTAACCCCCGATACGGTTGTACTACTGACGGCCGTGGTCTGACTAACGGGCATCCGCAACGTTCCGACGGTCTGATAATAGTTGGCTTGCCCGGCGGGGTCCTGCCAGGTAGCGCGGACGAAGTACCGGCGGGTCCGGCTGTTTTCGGTCAGTGAATCCACCTGCACGGCCGACAGACTGACGGGTTGCGGAATGGTACAGGTCGCCGATGCCCGCTGTCCTTCGGGTGTCGTTATGTTGAGCGTGTACGTCCGCCCGGTCACGATTGGCAATTGGTCAACAGGAGCACTGTAGTAAAGCAACCCGTTGGCCTTGTAACGTAAATTAACGGTCTTGCCACCAGCGGACAGCGTCACGGTTGCGTTGGTTACGTTGCCATCGGTCAGGCTGGCGCTGATGCTATCGCCCAGTACCGTCTGCGACTGCGTCAATTTGATCGCCAGGACGGTATCCTGGGGCGAGAGAAAACCCGTAACGACTAGTTTGGCCGATTCCAGTCCCAGTTTGTCGGGGCTGATTTCGTTGCGCAGACTACCGCATCCCGTCAGTGCAGCCAGACCGCTCAGGAGGATAAGCCAGTAAGAAAAATCCGGGTGTCGCATCAGAATTTGAATGAGTAGCTTACGGACGGAACAATCGGGAAAACGGAGTACCGCACCAGCACCGTTTTGTTCGGCTCGCCATTTGCCTGCGCAACGGATTCGAGCCGGTAGAAGAACGGATTCCGGCGGTTGTATGTGTTGTACAGACTGACCTCCCACGTCCGTTCGTGGTGCTTTTTCTGCTTGTGAAACTGTACGGCGACGTCGAAGCGGTGGTAAGCTTCGGCCCGAAAGCTGTTTTTCTGGGTACCGTAATCATCGACCACGCGGCTGTTCTGGAATAACCCGCCAAACTGACCGCCCCCACTGAGGTTGGTATAGCTGCCGCCCGGCCGGTAGGCATCGTAGCGACCCGTTGGCAGGGTCAGGGCGTTGCCGGTGCCGTACACCCACGTACCCGACAGCGTAATGCGTTTGTTCAGTTCGTAGATACCCACCACCGAAATATCGTGTCGCCGGTCGTAGCGAGGGTAATACGGCTTGCCACCGTTGAGCGCGTCGAACTGCCACTGCGTCCAGGAAAGCGTGTACCCAACCCAGCCCGACAGCCGACCGGTTTTCTTCTGCAACAACACTTCCGCCCCGTACGACCAGCCCCGCCCGGCGGTTACATTGTCTTCCCAGCGCGTATTGTTGGCCGAGGTCGGGTCGTTGAGCAGCAGAAAACTGGCCCCTTCTTTATAGTTGATGATGTTGCTCATCGTCTTATAATATCCCTCGACGGTCAGCGCCAGCCCCCGGCTGGGCAGGTCTTTGGCGATGCCGACAGCTACCTGTTGCGACTGCTGCGGCTTCACCCGGTCGGTCGTCGGCACCCACAGATCCGTCGGCAGACCGATACCGGTGTTAGAGAGCAAATGAATGTACTGGTTCATCAACGCATACGATGCCTTGAGCGACAAATCAGGGCGGAGCGTGTAAGCCGCCGACAGCCGGGGTTCGGGCCGCAGGTACCCGACTTCGGGATGCTTGTAGTAACTCAGCCGCAACCCCCCATTGACCCGCCACCGGTCCGAAGGTCGCCAGGTATCTTCGGCGTAAACACCGGATTCGAGCACATCAATGTTTTCTACACGCTGCTGATACTGACTGACCAGTGCATTCTGCAACACAATGGCGCTGGGCGTGAAGCGGTGGTAGGTTGTCTGGACACCCAGCCGAACGGCATGTTGCGGAGCCGGGTAATAATCGACGTCGTATTTGAGCGACACGTCGCGAATGCCGGAACTGTAGCCCAGCGAATAGCTCTGGTTGTCGACGGTGCCGCGTTCGGTCGAGTTGATCTCGAATTTGTAATCGCTGAACGTAGCCGACAGGTTGGAAAACAGTTTTTCGTTGACCAGGTGATTCCAGCGCAGCGTACCGGTAGCGTTGCCCCAGCCCAGACTCGTTTCCGTCGCCGACGGCACGTCGCTGGCGTAAAAGCGGTCGCGCCCGAAGTAGCCACTCAGATATAGCTTGTCGTTTGGGCCGAGGTCATAGTTGGCTTTGGCATTGAGGTCGTAGAAATAGTACCCAGCGCGGGTTTGCCCGTTGGTTTGCGCCCGGATGATGGGAGCCCCGACCACGTCGAGATATGTCCGGCGTCCCGACACCAGAAACGATCCTTTCTTGCTTTTACTCAATGGTCCTTCCAGTGTCAGCCGTGACGCGATCAGGCCGATACCGCCTTCGCCATGTAGCTTCTCGCGGTTGCCGTCTTTCATATTCAGCTCGATCACCGACGACAGCCGCCCGCCATACCGCGCCGGAAAGCCCCCTTTTATCAGTTCGACGCTCTTGATGGCGTCGCCGTTGAAGACCGAGAAAAAGCCGAACAGGTGGCTGGCGTTGTACACCACGGCATCGTCCAGAATAATCAGATTCTGGTCGGGCCCTCCCCCGCGCACGTAGATACCCGTCTGCCCCTCCGACCCTTTCTGTACGCCCGGCATCAATTGCAGCACTTTCAGCACATCTTTTTCGCCCAGAAAGGCCGGAATCTTTTTGATCTGCGCAATCGGCACATCGATAGCACTCATCTGTGCCGTTTCGCTGACCTTCTGGGTTTGTGTCGTGCCCCGCACTTCTACTTCCGACAGGTCGCGGCCGGGGGCTAATGTGATGTCGATGCGCTGATTACTCCGCAGCCGCACCGACCGGCTGCTGGTTTCGTAGCCAACAAACGAAAACGCGATGCGAACGCTATCCTGCGCGGGTAAGGTCAGCGAGTAAAAGCCGTAGGTGTTGGTGGCGCTGCCCGTTGTGGTACCGGGCAGGTAAACGTTAACGCCAATCAGGGCCTCCTGGCTACCGGCTTCGCGCACGTAGCCACTGATCGTATAGCGGGGACCAACTGTCTGCGCCCGCCCGCTGGTGCATAGCAGCAGGCCAAACCAGAACAGACCATAAGTAAATAAACGCATGAAACGAGTGGGTAAACCAATCAGGCTAAGCTGTCAATACCTATAACGACGCAGCATAGAATGGTCTTATTCAAAGGTAAATCATAATACGCAGAAGACGGGCAAACCGACGCACCAGTCACCCTTTCAGCTCGCTCATTGTTAGCCAACTTTTAACGCTTTTCAGCAAACAAAAGACCTGATTACGAGGTAGTACAGACGAATACAACCGATGCCTTCCGCATCCTGTCCCTATGCTTCAATTCGATAAGTTATCGCTGAATATACCCGACACCAAAAAGCCCCGTATTGTGGTCATCGGTGGTGGATTTGGTGGCATGAATCTCGTCAAGAGTCTGCGCAACGCGAGTATGCAGATTGTGCTGTTCGACAAACAGAACTACAACGGTTTCTGGCCCCTGCTGTATCAGGTTGCCACGGCTGGGCTGGAGCCCGACGCCATCGCCGAGCCGTTCCGCAAGATGTTCGACGATTTTGAGGATTTCCACTACCGCATGGTACGTGTCAGCAAGATCGACCCGGCCAGCAAGACGGTGACGACGCTCATCGGCGATCTGAAATACGACTATCTGGTCATCGCTACGGGGTCGAAAAGCAATTACTTCGGCAATAAACAGATCGAGCACTATTCGTTTCCGCTCAAAACGATCCCCGAAGCCCTGAACATAAGAAGTCAGTTTTTGCAATGTTTCGAGCAGGCCAGCGTCACGACCGACCCAGCCGAGCGCGAGAGTTTGCTGACGTTCGTCATTGCCGGTGCCGGGCCAACGGGCGTGGAAATGGCCGGTTCACTGGCCGAAATGCGCAGGCACGTACTCCCCGCCGATTATCCGGGACTGGATTTCAGCCAGATGAAGATTTACGTAGTCGAGGGGTTGGGTAAAGTGCTGCCACCGATGTCGGAAGAAGCCGGAAACGACGCCAAACGCTACCTGGATGATCTGGGCGTTATCGTCAAACTGAATACGCTGGTCGACAATTACGACGGACAGACGGTGACACTGAAGGGCGGTGAGCAGATTCCGTCGCAGACACTCGTCTGGGCAGCGGGCGTAACCGGGGCCATGATCGAGGGCATTCCGGCCGAAGCCGTCGAGCGGGGTAAACTTCTGGTTGACCCAATCAACCGGATACAGGGGCTGACCGACGTTTTCGCGATTGGTGACATTGCGCTGATGAAGCAGGAGAAATGGCCAAAAGGCCACCCCGGCGTGGCGCAACCCGCCATTCAGCAGGGCGAACATCTGGCAAAAAACCTGCAACGGATGCGCAAGGGCGAAAACACTACCCCGTTCGATTATTTCGACAAAGGCTCACTGGCCATTGTCGGGCGGAGCCGGGCCGTGGCCGACTTGCCGGGCAACATTCACCTTGGTGGCTTCATCGCGTGGATGTCGTGGCTGTTTGTACATATCTTCTACCTCGTCGGGTTCCGTAGCAAGCTGATCGTGTTCAGCAACTGGATGTACCGGCTGTTTACGTACCAGCGCGGCACCCGCATCATCATCCGGCCGTTTGTCCGCAAAGACGATAAAGTCGGGCAGGAGATGCTGGAGAAGAACGAGACGGTTTAGGTGTACCCCACCCCACAGCAGAATACCCCACCCCAATCGGGACGCCGGCCCGGCGTCCCGATTGGGGTGGGGTGTGTTAAGGCCTAATCGCCTTTTCCGCTACATTTGCAGGTATACCTCCTCCGTACGTATTCATGCTTCGCCACTCCTTCCGTTACCTGATTCTGCCGGGTCTGTTTACGACCGTGCTTTCGCTGTCGGCGCAGGCCCAACTCGTTCCGACCACTGCCGACTCGGCCAAAGGCGGTCCGGCTGATTTTGGTAAGATGTGGACGTTCGACACGCCCCCTACCGCTTATTTTCAAAAGACGTACAACTTCACGCCCGACGCCAAATGGTTCGACGAAACGCGACTGGCCGCCCTGCGCTTCGCCGATTACTGCTCAGCCTCGTTTGTATCGGCTAACGGGCTGGTCATGACCAACCACCACTGCGCCCGCGAATCGGGAACGGGCGCGCAGCGTAAGGGCGAGGACCTCAACGCGACGGGTTTTTACGCCAAAACACTGACCGAGGAGCGAAAGGTCGACGGCCTGTTTGTCGATCAGCTAGTACAAATTGAGGACATTACGAGCCGGGTGCAGGCAGCTATGAGTCAGGCCGGATCGGAGGCCGATAAGTTACAGGCCCGTGAAAAAGCGTTTGACGATATTAAAAAAGAATACGAAACAAAAACCGGATGGCAGAACCTGCAACTCCAGCCGATCACGTTCTACAATGGCGGTCGGTACGCGCTGTACGGCTTCAAACGCTACACCGACGTTCGGCTGGTGTTTATGCCCGAACTGCAACTCGGCTTTTTCGGGGGCGACTACGATAACTTCACCTACCCGCGCTACGCCCTCGACTGCTCCTTTTTCCGGGTCTACGACAACGGCAAACCGCTCCAGACGACGCACTTCTTTAAGTTCAATCCCAACGGTATCCGCGACGGCGAACCCATTTTCGTGGTGGGCAACCCCGGCCGGACCGAGCGACTCAAAACCGTTGCTGAACTCGAATTCGACCGTGACCTGCAAACCCCCGCAACCCTCGACCTGCTAAAAAACCGGTCGAAGGCATTGCAGGCGTACAACGCGACGGCGAAGAACGACAGCATTCTGAACGAGATTTTCAGCTACGAAAACAGCATCAAAGCGATCAGCGGGCAACTGGCCGGTCTGCGCGACCCGTATCTGATGGCCCGCAAAGCCAATTTCGAAAAGCAGTTTCAGGCGACAGCAGCGGCCAAAAATCTGCCGACCGACCAGCTACAGACGTGGAAACAGCTGGGCGACAACACGACCAAACTACGTACGCTATTCAAGGACGCTACCTACCTCGCGCCCAACGACCGCACCGTCGGGCAACTGCTGCCCTTCGCGGCTCTGCTGGTACAGTACGGGCAACTGGCCGCGCAACGGCCACAGGATGCCGAACGGGCACGGGGGCTGGTCGTGGCACCGGTTATCAAAAACAAGCAAATCGAAGAAGCGTATCTGGCGGCTCACCTCGCCGAAGCACAGGCCGGACTGGGCAGCGATGATCCGTACGTAAAAGCCGCGCTCAACGGCAAAACGCCCGCCGAAGCAGCCGCGTATCTACTCAAGAACACCCGCCTGACCGATCCCGAATTTATCAAAGAGGTAGCCACACGGGGTGGTTCGATCAACAGTTCGAGCGACCCGATGCTGGTGCTGGCCCGGATTGGGTTTCCCCGCTACATACAGGCCGCACAACAGGCGCAGGAACTCTCGCAGCAGCAGGAAGTATTGCGCGGGCAGCTGGGCCGGATGCTGTACGCCGTCTACGGTGCCGCCGTTCCCCCCGACGCTACGTTCTCGCTGCGCATCAACGATGGCGTGGTGAAAAGCTACGACTACAACGGTACCAAAGCCCCGGTCATCACCACATTTTCGGGTCTGTATGACCGCAGCTACTCATTCGCCGGTCAAGCCGCCTGGAAACTGCCGGAACGCTGGAAAAACCCACCGGCGGCCCTGCTCAGCCAGCCGATGTGCTTCATCACGACCAACGACATTATTGGCGGCAATTCGGGCAGTCCGATGATTAACAAAAACCGGGAAGCGGTGGGGCTGGTCTTCGATGGCAACATCGAGAGCCTGCCCGGCGAATTTATCTTTGTCCCCGACGCCAACCGCAGTATCTCCGTCCACGCGGGCGGTATGATTGCCGCCATGCGCTACATCTACAAAGCCGACCGGCTCGTCATAGAGCTTACGGGTAAGTAACCCAGACCGGTGCGCCGGAGTGATCTACGTCTGGAGGACGCGACAGCGGCCAAAGAAGCGTCCACCTACCCGATTAGCCTGTCGAATACCAGACCTGGAGGTCTGGGTTACACAAACTACCCTAAAAATGACCCAACACGACCTGCCGGAGATGCCGGTATTTTTTGACCGCTACATCAAGATGGTGCCACCCGGCGATCTGCTCGACGCCCTGAAACAGGCCCGTTCGTTCGATAGCCTGATCGACGCACCGACGCTTGACCGATTAGGCGACCTTCGCTACGCACCTGGAAAGTGGACGGTGACTGATATCCTGCAACACCTAATCGACACCGAGCGAATTATGGCGTACCGCGCTCTACGCATCGCTCGTAACGACAAAACGCCCCTGCCCGGCTTCGATGAAGAGTCGTTCGCCGGGTTCACCGACGCAGCCAACCGTACCGTAGCCGATCTGTTGAGCGAATTCAGTCAGCAGCGCGACTCGACCATCCGGCTCTTCAGCAGCTTTACCGACGAGATGCTGCTTCGCTCCGGCACGGCATCCAACATCACGATTTCGACACTGGCACTGGGCTTTATGCTGATCGGTCATGCTCAGCACCACGCCAATGTGCTGCGTGAGCGCTACCTGCCGCTACTCGCCTGATTGACCCGACTCTCTTTTTCACCAACAAACAACCTGTTTTATGATTCGACAAACGACCATGCTGTTGCTCTGCGTCGCGCAGGTGGCACTGGGGCAAGCCAAACAGAAAGTTACCGTCACCGACCTGACCCGCATCCGGCAGGTGGGGGCCGTCGACCTGTCGCCGGATGGCAAGCGCGCCGTGTACGCGCTGACGACCATTGAACCCAACCCCGATCAGAAGGAAGAGTACGATTACCGCACGCACCTCTACCTGACCAGCCTGCAACCCGGCGACAGTCGTGCCCTGACGCGGGGCAGCGAGTCGGCCCGGCAGGCAGCCTGGTCGCCAGATGGGAAGTCGATTGCCTTTTCGCGGACAGTGAAGGGCAAGCCGCAGGTGTTTGTGATGCCGCTCGACGGGGGTGAAGCCTGGCAACTGACCAACACGCCCTACGGCGCGTCGGGGCCGATCTGGTCGCCGGACGGCAAGCGGATCGTGTATACGGCTACCGTATCGATGGCCGAGATGCTGACCGATTCGCTGCTGAATCCGTCGAAAGGTGGCCCGGTATGGTCGCTTGAAAAGCCGAGCTTTCGAAACAACGATTTCGTCAAAGTCGACAAAAAAATAAAGGCTAATCCCGACGGGTCGTTGGCCGAAATCCGGGCGTATCTGGCAAAAGATGTCGACGATAAAAAGGCGAAGGTCATCAACCGGCTCAACTTTCAGGGCGAATCGACCACCGAACCCGACCCCAGCTTCACGCACCTGTACGTGATCGACGTAACCGAAAAAGCGCAGCCCAAACCGCTGACGCGCGGCTTTTCGACCACGCGGGCGGCTGTATGGCTACCAAACGGCCAGGGTCTGCTGGCCGTATCGGATCGTGATTCGCTGAAACACCCCGACCGCGAGCAGGACAACGCTATCGTCTTTATTCCCGCCGATGGATCGGGGAAGCGTCGGCCGGTGTTGAGCGAAGCCGGGAAAAGCTACGGCTCGCCCGCCCCCTCGCCCGAAGGCAAATTATTGACGTACCTGGTATCGCCGGCCGAAGGCATCACCCAATCGCAGGTCGGGATGGTGAGCCTGAACGGTACGACGGTATCGAACCCCCGGCTCGTCACGTTCGACCGGGCGGCTGGCAACATGACTTGGGCTAAGCGGCCCGTTGCGGGTAAAAAAGCCCCTGCGGGTTACGCCATTTATTTCACCGCCAGCGCCAACGGCGGAGCACCCATCTACCAACTTGACCCGGCGTCACTACAGGTTACTCAACTGACCGGCTTCGAGCAGGGCATCACCAGTTTCGACGCGGAAGGGAGTCAACTCGTTTTTTCGCGCACGGAAATTGTCAATCCATCCGAGTTGTACAAAGCCGACGCCCTGGCGAAAAATGCCGTCAAGCTAACCTCACACAACGACTGGGTGGCGCAGCGGCAGTTGAGTACCCCCGAAAAACGCACCTACAAAAACTCGCTCGGCCAGACCGTCGATTACTGGATTATGAAACCGGCCGTGGTCGAAGCGGGCAAAACCTATCCGCTGCTACTGAACATGCACGGTGGCCCAACGGCCATGTGGGGACCGGGTGAAGCGTCGATGTGGCACGAGTTGCAGTACATGTGTTCGCAGGTTACGGCATCGTATACGCCAACCCGCGCGGATCGGGTGGCTACGGGCTGAACTTCCAGCAATCGAATAAAAAGGACTGGGGCACCGGTCCGGCCGAAGACGTACTGGCAGCCGCGACCGCTGCCGCCCGCGAAAAATGGGTCGACACGAGCCGGCAGGTCATTACGGGTGGCTCGTACGCGGGCTACCTGACGGCCTGGATCGTGGGTCACGACAACCGGTTCAAAGCGGCTTTCTCCCAGCGCGGTGTCTACGATCTCACGACCTTCCTGGGCGAAGGCAACGCCTGGCGACTGGTGCCTAACTATTTCGAGTATCCGTGGATGCCCGGCGCGCAGGTACTGGATGCCAATTCGCCCTACACGTTTGTGCAGAATATCAAAACGCCCCTCCTCATCAAGCACGGCGAAAATGATCTCAGAACGGGCGTCATTCAGAGCGAGATGATGTACAAAAGCCTGAAGATTCTGGGCAAACCGGTTGAATACGTTCGGATGCCGGGCGCTACCCACGAGCTAAGCCGTACGGGCAACGTTCGGCAGCGGATCGACCGGCTGCTACGCATTTACGAATTCTTCGAACGCTACGTCGGCCCCGACGCGCAGGGGCTAACCCAGAAATAAACCCAACCAGACGAACTGTTTCGTGGTTAGATTGCTGAATCGACGCCCTGACGTCGATTCAGCTTTTTTATCCCCTACGACTATGAGTAAGCCTACACCGGAGCCACTAGACCAGGCCCACAAGTTTCAGTTCTGGAAAGAGCAGATGGTCAGCAATGGACTGACCATCAATAACATTGACGAGAAATATATCCGCCGACGCCACAACGGCGAAGTACTATTCGCCATGCTGGAAGTGGATGCCACCACGCCCGAAGGCGACAAAATTCCACCCGCTCTGTTTTTGAAAGGACACGCGGCCTCCATGCTGGTCTGCCTGATCGATGATAAAACGGGTGAGAAATTCGTCGTCCTCGTTCGGCAACGGCGCATCTGCGACGGGTCGCACACCTACGAACACCCGGCCGGCATGGTCGACGCCAGCGACGCCCCCGACGACGTAGCCGCCCGCGAACTGAGCGAAGAAATTGGCCTGACGGTGGCTCCCGGCGACCTGACAAAGTTGAACAGTCAGCTTTACTTCCCCAGCACCGGCACCAGCGATGAAGGCATGCACTTCTTTTTCATCGAACGCACCCTATCCCGCGACGACATCATGGCGTTCCACCACAAGAATATGGGCAGCACATCGGAGTTCGAGCGGATCACCACTGTAGTAACAAGCCTGCCCGAATCGCACAAGCTGATCAACAACGTTAACGGCCTGCTACTCAACTTTATGTACCTCAAGCACGTCGGCGACTACAAAACAATGGCCCTGTTGTAAGGTTTTTTCGGACTGGTCTTGCGTCTATTCGACCGTATTCCTTACCTTTGCACTCCCAACCGGGGAACTCGCTTCCGTAGTTCAATGGATAGAATTTCGGTTTCCGGTACCGACGATAGGGGTTCGAATCCCTTCGGGAGCACAGATTATACATTCAGCTGAATGTTTAAAATACAGAAACGCTAACTTTCAACAAGTTAGCGTTTTTTGTTTATCGTGCTTTATCGAAAATAGTCCGGTTTCGTGTAGTTGATTCGTCCCCTATTCCGTCCCCCTATCGTAATTTGGTGATGACCAAACCAAATTCGATCGATGAAAACGATCACCGACAGCGACGTAAAGTTCCTGCTCAAAGACCCGCGCGCTGACCGAACGACGCTCATTTACCTGGTTTAGATCCAGCACCACGCTCTCGTAATGGCCGTCGCCCGTTGTGCGCGCTTCTCTGAAAATGGTGTAGCCCTCGGTCCGTAGCCGGTTGGTTAGGCTGTCGACAACTTCTTGGCTACCAACAGAGAAAGCAACGTGCGTGATGCCCTTTACTGACCCTCTGGCTGGCGACCCGTTAACGACATCGGGGCGGTACATTAATTCGAGCCGGGCCACATGGGGGCCGAACGACAGAAAGTAAGAGGTGAACTGCTTGGTTGGGTTGTAATACTGATCCCCGGCCGTTGCTCCGAAATAGGTTGTATAAAACATGCGCATGCTTTCCAGGTCATCGACCCACATGGCTAAATGGTCTATATTCATTTAATACTGGTTGAGCCGCCAAAGTAAACGAGTCGTACGAATGAATGTAGATCGTTTACCAGCTAGAAGTGGTGCCCATTAACCCATAGATTGGCGTAGGCGAACTTCTTTACTCGAGTCTGCCCGCGCCCCAGCGGAGTTCAGTATAGCGACTGCCGTTTTTAGCTATAGCTTACTGGCCGTTGTGAGCAGAGGTCAGCGTACGCCTGGCCCGCAACAGGGTATCCCGGACGGCCTCGCATTTACGCTCGTAAACTAGTAGCACGTTACGCTCAAATGCAGCCAGCAGGTTGTCGACCGTGAAGTCGGCGACGTCAAGCAGCAGGAAGTTTCGCGTATGAGGTAGTTCAGACCGGTACGGCTCTACCAGAGCAATGCGATACTGATTGGTACGGGGATTATAACTGATGTCAGCCACAAACTCGAGGCTGAGGGCTTGGGCTACTGGGGATGCGGGGGTCACAGACGGGTCGGAGGGCACTACAGGACTGGCGGCAATAATTTTGCGAGTCGATGTGTCAATACCCTCGCTTTCTAGCTAGTGGACCGCCGGAAGTGTGATCGTGACAGGTCTGCACGCCGGCTAATCATCTTGGCCTGTTATCTGATGAGGGCTCATGAAGGCATTGCATCTTTGGTTGAGCAGATCCCGAATTATAGTAGGGTTATTTAGCACGTTTTGGCTGGTCGGTATGCAGTTAGCCAGTCTACCGTGAATGGCTGTGCGAGACTATTTCGGTCAACAATCTCATCAAAGTGCTGACCTCAGGAATACACATGTACTATGTATGTTTGATCATTGATAGCTTTGTTTCCAGTTCCACCATAGTAAATTTCATCATGAAACAATCAATCTACCTCTTACTTATCAGTATCTACTTTTCACTCTCGACGAATGGCCAGGACAACTTAATTATTACGGCACCCGCATCGGCAACTCCAGGCACTCAGAATACTTATATTGGTATAAGAGCGGGCAACAACAACGTTAGCAGCATAAGCAATAAGAATACATTCGTTGGCAATCTAGCGGGTAGTGACAACACGACCGGTGGTACGAACACGTTCGTTGGCACACAAGCGGGTCGGTTTAATACCAGTGGCTACGATAACGTCTTTCTTGGGAGTCAAGCAGGCTATTATAATACAACGGGCCTGCAGAACGTTGCTGTCGGCACAGCTAGTGGCGGCTTGAACAATACGGGTTCGTACAACACTTACCTGGGCAATGGTGCTGGGAGTTCTAATCTGTACGGATCTTCCAATACGATTCTTGGTAGTGAGGCTGGCCGGTATAAATCTAACGGTAATGGCAACGTGATTATCGGTGCCAAAGCTGGAGTAGGCCAGCCAAATCCACTAACCAGTTTGGGTAATAATAATGTGATGATTGGTGACTCGGCCGGATTCAACAATTCTACTTCGGGTAATCTATTTCTAGGATCTAAAGCAGGGTTTACCAATCAGAGCGGTAATCAGAATACATTGCTTGGTTATCAGGCCGGTTATAATCTTACCTCCTCGTCTAATACGCTAGTTGGTTACCAAGCTGGCCGAAACGTGACCACCGGTAGTAACAACATTATTGTTGGCCCGCTGTCTGGCACAGCCATCACCGACGGTAGCGACAACGTGTTGATGGGCTACAACAGCCAGGCCGAGGACGGGCTGTACAACGCTACGGCCATCGGATCAGGCTCACGGGTCGCTGTCAGCAACGCGCTGATCCTGGGCAACGAGGCCAACGTGGGTATTGGCACCTCGGCCCCAGCTACCCGGCTGGAAGTAGTCAGCCCGCAGGCCGATCAGAGCGGACTACGCCTAACCAGCCTGACAACGAATAGCCCGTCGGCGCTGGCCACCGATCAATTCCTAACCGTCAACCAACAGGGCGACGTCGTTAAGGCCCGCTACCAGTTACGTATTAGCGATGTTAGCCAATGGAGCGATAAAGTATTTAGCCCCACCTATCAGTTACGGCCGCTAGATGACGTAGCAACCAACCTACGTGCACCAGCAGGGACACCTACCGGGCATTCCTTCGGCCGAACAGGTGCAACAAGATGGTATTGACTTGGTAAAGATGAACAGCTTACTATTGGAAAAGGTAGAAGAGTTAACGCTGTACACGATACAACTGGAGAAGACGAATACGCGGCAACAGGAGCGGTTAGAAAAATTAGAAAAGATGATGCAACAGTTGTTGCAGAAGAAGTAGGTGGTGTAATTCAGCGATCATAGCGAAAAAGGTCAGCCTCCCGACTCTGACCAAACCAAGTAGCTAGTTCTGGCGCATTCGGCACCGCCCGCCGGTTTCCAACGGGTTTCGAATTTGGGATAGGTCACAGGGTAAGGGGTAAGGTAGATAGATAAAAACAGCCCAAAAGATACTTCGTATTCCGACGCGGGGGCGGGTATATTCACAAACCTTTCGGACGGTCGGTAACACTCATCGGGGAGGGGTATGTTTATTCCTAAAAAACGGCGTTCGCGTTAACCGTTAGGTCCGTTAAAAAGATATGCCGTCAAAATTGGGGAAGTGTAAGTATTTATCGTTTTTAGCTACTTTCTACAATCGAATATAATTGATAACTATTCATGCTACTATGAAATCAACTCTATCACATTCTTTCCACCTTGAATGCTATGTTTTATCTAAGTCCGTTAGCAACTGTCAATTAAGGGTATGGCTTCTTATTTGCTACCTACTTTTATCAACTAATGTGCTCTATGCACAGTGCTTCACCCCGCCCGTTGACTACACTGTGTCAAATCAGCCAACTGCAATAGCTGTAGCAGATTTCAATGGAGACAGTAAGAGCGACATAGCTACCAGCAGTGGTACTACAAAGGTGTCAATATCGCTAGGTGATGGTCAGGCTAGCTTTGCATCCGCAACGTTTGTCGAAGTGGGAAATACGTCCGGATTTATAGAAGCAGCTGATTTTAATGCTGATGGGAAAGCAGATTTGGCTGTCGGATTGTATACAGAAAACAAAGTAGGTATACTGTTGAATGACGGTAGCGGTAAGTTCAGCTCGATAGTTAAGTTCAGTACTGGTAGCTATCCAACCGCTGTAGCAGTTGGCGATTATAATAAAGACGGAAAAGTAGATTTGATTACCTCTAATTTCAATAGTAACTCCATATCCCTGCTATTGGGTGACGGGAAAGGCAACTTTGGCTCACCTACTAATTTTCTGGTAGGTGTGAATCCAATTTCGTTAGCTCAGGGCGACTTAAATAGTGATGGGAATCTTGATATCATAACGGCCAATTTGAATAGCAGTAGCAGCAATAGCGGCTCGATTTTGCTGGGTAACGGACAGGGAGGTTTTAGCCCTAAACTAGACATTAGTACTGGATCAGGCCCCTCATCGATTACCTTGGTTGACTTAAATAAAGACAGTAACTTGGATTTAGCTGTAACCAATGTAAACCAAGTATCTACATTTTTGGGCGATGGTAAGGCGGGTTTTTCGGCCAGAAAAGATTTTTTTACGGGTAACTTTCCTCAGTCAATACGAGCCAGTGACTTCAACAAGGATGGCAATGCTGATCTGGTGGTCGTCAACTACAACAGCGCTAACCTATCGGTGTTATTAGGCGATGGGAGTGGTAATCTGAGTACTCCTGTTAGTTTCGTTTTAGGGCCTAACCCTGTTAGCACGTACCCAGTTTTTGTCACCACTAGCGACTTCAACCTTGATAACAAGCCAGATTTGGCTGCTATCGTGCGTGATAAGCAGAATAAAGTATCGGTACTGCTCAATTGTACGCCAATCAGTACCGAACTGACGTTGATGCCCCCAACCTACAACTGCCAGACGGGTGCATTCCACTTCAATACAAGTGGAGGAGACGGCACGCCTATCGAGTACTACGCCGTGCCGGGCATCACCGGCTGGACTCCCAACCCCGATCAACTCGTCGACCGGGAAACGCGCACCGCAGCCGATGCTCAGCCTATTCTTCTCAGAGCCCGGCAAAGTGGAAAAGAAGTCAGTTTACTGTGGGACATTCGGGCCCAATGCCCGCTCGGGAATACGACGAGCCTTCGATTAATGGCTCCTTCCTATTCCTGTAGCAGTGGCGCATTTACCTTCCAGACAACGGGAGGAGACGGGACGCCTGTTGAGTTCATGGCTATTGGCATCACGGGCTGGACAACCAATCCGAATCAGTTTGTCGATCGGGAAACACGCACAGCCGCTGATGCTCCGGTTATTACCTTACGAGCACGTCAAAACGGTTTGGAAGTATCCTATGAGTGGGATATTAGATATGTTTGTCCAATAGGCAGTTTTCGAATTGGTACAGTTGCTGAACCGGCGGCTGTTTTACAAGTCAGGGTTTTGGAAAATCCGATCAAGGAAGCCAATGCCGAGCTGGAGATAAAGGGAGCGGAAGGCCAACCCTTACTTATACAGGCTTTCAGCGAATCAGGTCGGTTGATAAACAGTTACCAGTTGGAGCAGGCATCCGCCAGCCAACACCAACGAATAGACGTAGGCAAGTCGTCAGGAAGTATTCTGCTGTTGCGGGTAACTACACCGACTCAGAGCAAAACGGTGAAAGTGATTAAACAATAAAGGCCGGACCTGTGCAGGTACAGGTCATTCCCGCGAGCGACCGTTCGCGGGAATGACATGCACAGGTCGGGGGAACCACCCGCCCGGCTCTGACCAAACCAAGTAGCCTGTTACGGCCGCTTGTTTGAAACAAAGGTATGCAGCACCGAAGGCGCCACCCGTCAACTAGGCGCAAAAAGTTTGCGGTTTATACGCTCACCGTCGTAAATCCGTCAACTATTCCATCAATCACACCAAAACTTACACATAACTAATTGATTATCAAACATTTTTAATACCTTCGGGAACACAAACAAAAAGAGACAGTCTGATCAGACTGTCTCTTTTTGTTTGTGCCATATAACTCATTCTTCTTGCAACTGTTAACCCTCGACCGTGCCTATACAGAAGTTCATTATCTGCTTTTAATAGAGTACTCAATACATGAAGAATGATAGATAAGTATATTTAACTCGTTCTTATAGCCTTCAATTCAATCGAATATTAATGAAACTACTTTACCTACTATCACTCAGTATCTTTACTTCTATCGCGCTCCGGGCACAGACCAATTACGTGGCCAACACAGCTAATGCCTCCGCACCTGGTAATAATAACACACTAGTAGGGCCTAAGGCCGGCAATAGCGGGATGAGTGGGATCAACAACTCAATTGTCGGGTATCAAGCCGGATATGCCCTTTCATCAGGAACATACAACACAGCCCTGGGATACAGAGCTGGCTATGGTGTGACTTCCGGCGGGTTCAACACAATGGTAGGTACCAATGCAGGCTTGAATAACACAACTGGCATCGAGAATACCTTTATAGGTTGCAATACGGGTTACTATAGTGGTATTGGTAGTATGAATACCTTCGTAGGGTTCAATTCCGGACAAAATGTCTACGACGGCAACTACAATACATACGTAGGAAATTCAGCAGGACTCAGCACTAGATCTGGTAGTTATAACGCATTTATTGGCTACGAAGCGGGCTACAATAACGTAAGTGGTAATCAGAACACATTTATGGGCAGTGGGGCTGGACGCAATAATTCTACAGGGGCGTATAATACGTTTGTTGGCTATCAATCAGGGGCAGCCAACACGACGAGCGGAGAAAACACATTTGTAGGTTATCTGTCAGGTTATTCCACCACTTCAGGTACATACAATGCGTTTACCGGGACTCGGGCGGGACAGAAGAATACGAGCGGAACGAACAATGTCTTCATCGGCTACAACGCCGGATATGGCAATGAATCGGGCAATGCCAACGCCTTTGTTGGCGCAAGCGCAGGTTACTCTAATTCGTCCGGTACATACAATGCGTTCTTCGGACCCTTCGCCGGAATAGGTAACACTACTGGCGCGTACAATTCATTCGTAGGAGCAAACGCTGGTCGCCAGAATACGACGGGGGTTCAAAATACGTTCATTGGCTATCAGTCTGGCTATAACAACTCAACCGGCACAAATAACACCTTTCTGGGTTATCAGGCCGGACAGAACGTAACGACCGGTAGTAATAACATCATCATTGGCCCCACATCAGGAACAGCTATCACCGATGGTAGCGACAACGTGCTGATGGGCTACAACAGTCAGGCAGAAGATGGTTTGCACAATGCGACGGCTATCGGTTCGGGGTCGCGGGTAGCTATCAGTAATGCACTCATACTGGGAAATGAGGCCAACGTCGGTATCGGTACTTCGGCCCCCACTGTTCGACTTCATGTTAGTAGCGGACAGACAAACCAGTCCGGTTTTCGGCTGTCGGACTTGACGGCCGCAAGCCCTGCTGAGCAGTCGACCGACGCTTTTCTGACGGTTAATAATCGAGGTGACGTGATCAAGGCCCGGTATCAGCTACGCATCACCGACATTAGCCAGTGGAGCGATAAGGTTTTTGGCTCTACCTACCAACTACAGCCACTGAGCGATGTAGCAGATTACGTGCACCGGCAAGGACATTTGCCAGGTATCCCTTCAGCCGAAAGTGTACTGAAAGAGGGCATCGACTTGGTGAAGATGAACAGCTTACTACTAGAAAAAGTAGAGGGGTTAACGCTGTACACGATTCAGCTGGAAAAAACCGATCTGGAAGCGAAACGGCGTGACCAGCACCAGCAGGAACGCATTGAGCGGCTGGAGCAGATCGTGCAGCAGCTTTTACAAAAGAAATAGGCCGTTTCGCTCCGCTGTAGCCAGATAGCGCGTTGGTATATACGCCGTTGCCTAAGTCCATCCGAGTGGTATAGTGCTATGTAATGAAGTGACGGTAGGCGGGTGACGTAGTCAAATAATGGCTAATCCTGCAAATCAATTACGTCATGCATTTTCTGATTGTTACTCCGCTTGGCATCGATCTGGCTACCGATATGCTAATCGCTGAAATTCGTCGGATACTACCAGATTCGCGCAGCACCGTCCGCTGGACTGATGTCAACGAGTGGATCGGTAAGTTTGCGTACCAGCAGCAAACAGAGAACACCAGCGGCTACCCGCTCGTAGAAGCTTGTCAGGAGCAGGCAGCCAACTTTCTGGCGCAGCTACCTGTAGCATCGCTGAAAAGTCCTTTGTCGGCAGGCTGGTTATCGTGTCAGACAGTTCGGGCGTTGCTGCTGGCTAGCGGGGGCTACGAACTTGATTCCATCGAACGGGACTGGCATGGTGCCTATTACCGGCCGTTATTAGCTTATCTGCAACGCTACGACCGGGCCGTTGCGCGCGCTGGCCGCAAGCAGTCGGGTAAGCCGATCTCACTTCCAATGCCTTTCCTCATCTGGTCAGACAATTAAACTGACTGTCAACAGCTTCTGCTGATTCGTGATTAGTATCCGACTCAGGTAACGGTCAGGTACTTGCCTGACCGTTTTGTATATGTGTGTAAACAGCTAACTTCAGCGGGGGAAAGTCACTTTTTCCCTTTTTTCGTTTTATTTTTGCTTTACATCCTTATACTATTCCTATGGAAACGCCCGTCACTGCCCTCACTCGTCCCTGGCTTCGCTTTTACCCCAAAGGTGTTCCGCACGAGATCAATGCGGACAAGTATACGTCGCTGGCGACATTGATGGAAGAAGGATTTCAGCGATTTGCCGACCGACCGGCCTACGCCTGCCTGGGTAAGCAGATTACCTTCGGCGAACTCGATACACTGTCCCGGCAGTTTGCGTCGTTTCTGCAAAACGACCTGAAACTACTCAAAGGGGATCGCATCGCTATTCAGATGCCCAACACGTTGCAGTACCCGATTGCTATGTTCGGGGCACTGCGGGCTGGTATGGTGGTCGTTAACACGAATCCGCTGTATACCCCTCGCGAGATGCAGCATCAGTTCAAGGATTCGGGCGCGAAGACAATTGTCATTCTGGCCAACTTTGCGGCTAATCTGGAGAAGATTATCGACCGCACCGACATCAAGCACGTTGTCGTTACCGAACTAGGCGATATGCTGGGCTTTCCCAAGAAGCAACTCGTCAATGCGGTAGTCAAATACGTGAAGAAGCTGGTGCCGTCGTACTACCTACCCGATGCCATTTCGTTTAATGACGCCCTCAGCCGGGGTACGCGTCAACCGTTCAAACCGGTCGATATCCGTAACTCCGAGCTGGCGTTCATTCAGTACACCGGCGGCACGACAGGCATTTCAAAAGGGGCCATGCTGACGCAGCGGAACATCCTCTCTAATGTCGAGTGTCAGTACGAATGGATGAAACCGGCGGGCGTACCCGATGGGGTCGGTCTGATGGTAGCAGCCCTGCCACTTTACCACGTCTACGCCCTGACCACCAACGCACTGAGCGCGTTGCGAAGTGGCTCGATGAACCTGCTCATCACCAATCCGAGGGATATGGACGCGTTCGTTGATGAGCTGAAAAAATATAAAATCACCGGCATTACCGGCGTCAACACGCTTTACAATGGGTTGCTGAATCATCCCCGCATCGGCGAAGTGGACTTTGGTGGGTTACGCATTACCTCGGCGGGCGGCATGGCGCTGCAAACGACCGTTGCTGAACGCTGGGCCAAACTCACCGGCAACACGCCCTGCGAAGGGTATGGCCTGACCGAAACATCGCCCGTACTGTCGTCCAACCCCGTCGATGGTACCGTCCGGGTGGGCACCATTGGCGTACCCTGGCCCAGCACCGACATGAAAGTGGTTCTGGACGACGGGACCGATGCCCCCCAGGGTGAGCCGGGCGAAATCGTCGCGAAAGGGCCGCAGGTGTTCATTGGCTATTACAAGCGGCCGGAAGAAACCGAAAAAGCCATGCTCGACGGCTGGTTTAAAACGGGCGATATAGCCACGATGGACACGGATGGCTTCTTTCGCATCGTTGACCGGAAAAAGGATATGATTCTGGTATCGGGCTTCAACGTGTACCCCAACGAGATCGAAGACGTAGTGGCCATGTGCCCCGGCGTGGGCGAAGTCGCCTGCATCGGTGTTCCTAATGAGCGCTCCAACGAGGTGGTCAAGGTGTTTATCGTGAAGAAAGACCCAGCCCTAACCGAAGAGGCTATCAAAGCCTATTGCCGCGAAAACCTGACTGCTTACAAAGTGCCCAAGCAGATCGAGTTTCGTACCGAATTACCCAAAACCAATGTCGGTAAGATTCTGCGCCGGTCGTTGCGCGAGGAAGAACTGGCGAAGGGAAAGGCGTAGCTTTAGAGGTTGTTCAGGATTTCACTGTTCGTGTCAAAACTGCGCAATTTGTCATTCCGAGCCTGCGACCGGGCAGCCAGCTCGGAAAGACAAAAAACGATTCTTAAATAACCCCTTAGACAAAAGATGTGAGAAGAAAGACGGTGGTGCATCCCTGTCTTTCTTCTCACATCTTTCTTCTTTCCTCTCTACTTACCCAACTCCGCTTTCCAGTCGACGCCTTTGCGAATCGCGTCGATGCTCGGCAATGTTCCGTACTGCATCAGTTCACGAATAGCGATAATGTCGGTATCGCGTTTCAACCCGGCTGCAGCCTTTACCTGATCGCCCTGCACGTAGAACGCCAGAAAACTGTCGTCCTGTTCGGGATTACCGTCGTAGATAATATCGTCAATCGTCTCGGCGTGACCGATGTAGTTAATCCGTTTCCCCTGCTGATTCGACCAGAAAAACGGCACCTCCTGATACGCCATGTCCTGACCGGCCATATTCATCCCGGCGGTGTAGCCCTGCTGCCCGGCGACCTTCCAGTGCTCGATCCGCTGTGATCCATCGGCAGTCGGGTACGTAGCGATATCGCCTGCGACATACAGGCCGTCGGCCACTTGCAGGTGTTCGTCGGTGCGCAGGCTACCGTCTTTTTCGCGGTCGATCCCGGTAATGAAGTCGGTGTTGGGCTTCACACCCAAACCCAGCAGTACGGCATCGGCCGGGATTCGTTCATCATTATCGAGCACGACCGTATCGACGGTATCAGTACCGTCCAGCGCGCTTACCTTACGGCCGAGGTGAAACCGAATGCCTTCCTTCTCGTGCCAGCCCTGAATAACCTTGCCGATGCGTTCGCCCAGAATCTTCTCGAACGGCACGGCTTCCATCCCCACCACGTCGACGTCGCTGCCCAGCTTCCGTAGACTCATGGCCGCTTCCAGCCCGATAAACGAACTACCCACAATCACGACGCGCTTCCCCGCCTGACCCAGTTCGCGCAGTTGCTGACTGTCGTGCAGGCTACGCAACACATAGACGCCGTTCAGATCAGCGCCCGGCACCGGGAGTTTGTTGGGTTTACCGCCGGAGCAGATCAGTGCTTTGTCGTACGTGATGCGCTCGACGGGTTTGCCTTCGCCGGTGCTCAATTCAATTTCTTTCTTCTGCGGATAAAGACCAGTCACTTGCTGCCCGGTGCGAATCTCGATACAGTAGTCGGTATAGAAATCGGGCGACCGGAGCGGCATCCACTCATCCGGGGCTTTGCCCTGCAAATAGTCTTTCGAGCAATTCGGGCGATCGTACGGCGGCTGACTGCTGCTCGTCAGCATCAGAATGTTGCCGGTGAAGCCTCCTTCGCGCAGCCCTTCAGCCGCAAACGCCCCCGCCCCGCCCCCACCGACGATGACGCAGGTAGTTGTGTTGGCCGGATCGGGCGCAGCCATCGGGTTTTCCAGACTTTCCTTATCGGTCGTGAGCCGTACCATAACCTGATCGCCTTCAATGCGGACTTCGTGTGTAGGCAACCCGTTCAGCGCCGGGGCTTCGAGCCGGTGACCGTCGCGCACGTCGAAACAGGCGTTATGCCACGGACACACCAGCCGGTTACCGTGCAACAGGCCTTTCGACAACGGAGCCTGGTAGTGCGTACACTTGGGATAAAGCGCGTAGTACTGTCCATCGACGCGGGCCAGCAACACATCCGTATCGCCCACCCGAACGTCTCTCAATTCACCGTCTTTCAGGTCACCTACCCCGCAAACGGCTTCTTCCATGTAGTCTGTCAGCATACATCAATACGTTTTCTACCTAACCCGCCGTTGCCCCAGATTGATTAGCCAATACCGCAATTCCTGCCAGTTTCTGACATCTGTACTACCTACTCCACTAGCTGCTCGATGCAGTTGGTGCTTATACGTATTCTGGTACAATCGAAACATCTTATAGGCTTTTGCTACTAATTCTGGCTACCTGGTATGTAAACTCACGTCCATGCTGTTCTTTTGCATTTACTTAGAAAAAGTCTAAATAACATTAAGTACACGTATAAATCATGACCAGTTGTCGAGCCTTATGGTTAGTCCTCATTAGTTTGCTGTCGTTTCCGCTGGCAGCTCAACAGGTTGCCGCTATTCGGGGCACCGTATTTTCATCGGATAATAAACCCGTCGAAGCCGTTACGATCAGCCTGCGGGGTCACGGACAGGGCGCGATCACCGATGAAAAAGGAACGTTTACAATCAACCGGGTCAAACCGGGCACCTATACCATTCAGGTTTCGGCAGTTGGGCTGAAACCCAGCGAGAAAACAGTTACGGTAGCGAATGGCGAAACCACTACCGTCGACTTTATGCTGGTGGAAAATGCGGCCCAACTCAATGAGGTAACGGTCAACGCCCTGCGTAACAACCGGTTCTCCCGCACGTCGAGTGATTACGTATCGAAAATGCCGCTGAAAAATCTGGAAAATCCGCAGGTGTACAATACCATCGGCAAGGAACTGCTGACCGAACAGCTCGTTTTCTCCGTCGACGATGCCATGCGTAATGCGCCGGGTGTACAGCGGATGTGGGAAGCCACGGGCCGGGCGGGCGACGGGGGTAGCTACTACAGCACCCGTGGGTTCATCGTGCAGAGTCAGCTGCGCAACGGGCTGGCCGGTAACGTGACCAGCGATATCGACGCGGTCAACCTCGAAAAACTCGAGACGATCAAAGGCCCCTCGGCTACGCTGTTCGGCAGTGCCCTAACGTCCTACGGCGGGCTGGTCAACCGGGTGACGAAGAAGCCGTATGAAACATTCGGTGGTGAAGTCGCCGTATCAGCGGGCAGCTACGATTTCCAGCGCGCCAGTGTCGATGTGAATACGCCACTAAACGCCAGCCGCAACCTGCTGTTTCGCCTGAATTCGGCGTTTACCCACGAAGGCACGTTCCAGACGCAGGGCTTCAGTCGTCGGTTGGCCATTGCGCCCAGTCTGCTCTACAAACCCAGCGATCGGCTGTCGATTCAACTGGACGCGGAAATTTTCCGGGGTACGGGCGTCGGCAAGCAGATTTTCTTCTTCTACGTGCCGGGCGCGTCGCTGGGATCGACCCGCGTCGATCAGCTCAACGTCGACTACCGCAACTCGTACATGGGTACGGGCATGATTCAGCAATCGCGCAGCACGAACCTGTTCGGACAGGTCAACTACCGTATTTCACCGACGTTTACCTCATCGACCAACGTCAGCACGAGCCACAGCTTCTCGGACGGTATCGGGCCGTATTTCTACATCATCCCGACGGCGGGCGCTACGCTCGGCAACAATAGCCTGGTTCGGGCCGATCAGTCGACGCGTAACAGTACCAACGACGTATTTGAGGTGCAGCAACTCATCAACGGCGATTTCCGGCTGGGGAGTCTGCGCAATCGGGTCGTGTTTGGCCTCGATTACCTGCATATCAACTCGAAGCAGTTGTTTTTCGGCAGCAACTACGATGTTGTCCCCATCAACTCGACCTACGATTACAGCCAGTTCAACGGGGCCAATATGTCGGCTCTCTACGCCAGCAAAGCTCCCGACTTCACGTACCCGGTTTCGGGTATCCGCGACACCTACAGCGCTTTTCTATCGGACGTACTGAATCTGACCGACCGCCTGAGTGTACTGGCCGCCCTGCGGGTCGACCACTTTGACAACAAGGGCGGCCTGGAAGGATCGGCCGTAGCTCCTTTCCAGCAAACGGCCTTCTCGCCCAAATTCGGTCTGGTGTATCAGGCGGTGCAGGACAAGGTGTCGCTGTTTGCCAACTACCAGAACAGCTTCAACAACCGGGGGGTGTACAATGCGTACGATGTGACGGCCCGCGACAGCCTGACGCAGCGGTTTGCCAAACTCGAACAGGCCAATCAGTTTGAAGCGGGTGTCAAACTGAACGCGTACAGCGGTCGGTTGAGTGCTACCATCAGCTATTACGACATTCAGGTGAAAAACCTGCTGCGCACCGACCCGAACCCACTGGCAGCCGCCCGGTTTGCCCAGACGCAGGACGGTACGCAGCTGAGTCGGGGTATCGAAGTCGACGTGATTGCCAATCCGTTCGCGGGTTTCAACGTCGTTGCGGGCTTTTCGTACAACGATTCCAAGCTGACCAATGCCCCCGAAGACGTGAACGGTCGTCGGCCAACGACGGCGTCATCGCCCGTATTGGCCAACCTGTGGCTAAGCTACCGCATACAGAGCACGACCTTGCGCGGGCTGGGTTTTGGCGTCGGCGGCAACTACGCCAGCGACAACCGAATCCAGAACAGCGTGAGTCTGGGCGAATTTATCCTACCTGCCTACACCGTATTGAATGCCTCGGCTTTCTACGATCAGCGGAAGTTTCGGATCTCGGCTAAAGTCGACAACCTGACCAACCAGCACTACTGGATCGGCTACACGACGATGAACCCGCAAAAGCTGCGTAACATCATCGGCAGCATTGCGTACAAGTTCTAGAGTACGCAGGTAGCTACTGCGGTTAGCCAAAAAAGCGACCGGCTGTCTGGCCGGTCGCTTTTTTTTATTACTATCGTTCTCCGTACGATCAGACCGATGAAACTACTGATAACCTGCTTGTTGCTTACCTCACTCACTACACTTGCCCAACCGCGTACCGACCCGTTTCTGGCGAAGTTGCTGATGATGAATCGGAACCCGGTTTTCCAGCAGGTGATGCAGCAGCCCGACCGCTACCGGCTTCAGATCATTTACACGCAGATCGACCGCGACCGGGCCAACAAACCGACGTTTACCAACTACTATTTTAACGTCGACAGTACGACTTATTTCAACCCGGCTTCGACGGTAAAATTACCGCTGGCCTTACTATCGCTGGAAAAGCTGAACAACCTGAAGAATCCGCGACTGACAAAGGTAACGGCTATGCAGTTTGACAGCGCCTACGGCGGACAAACGAAAGAATGGGCCGACCCGACGGCGCAAAGCAGCTACCCGTCGATAGCGCACCTGATCCGGAAAGCGATGCTGGTCAGCGAAAATGACCCCTATAGCCGGATGTACGAGTTCGTGGGGCAGCAGGCCATCAACCGCTCGCTGCACGCAAAAGGGTACGTCGATACGCGGATTACGCACCGTTTCGTCCGGCTGACACCCGAGCAGAACCGGCATACGAACCCTGTCCGGTTTATCCGCCCCGATGGCACGACGATTTACAGCCAACCGGCCGTTTACAACCCCGACCCGTTCGACACCCGGCGCACCGACACGCTGGGCATAGGCTACCACGCCGGTGATAGCCTGGTTCGGAAGCCATTCGATTTTACGGGGCGGAACAAACTGCCGCTCGAATCGCTCCAGCAGATCCTGAAATCGGTCCTGTTTCCGCAGTCGGTTCCGGCAAAACAGCGCTTCAACCTGACGGCTGACGATTACCGGTTCATGAAACAATACCTGTCGCAGTTTCCGGGCGAAACCAATTACCCCAAATACGACCCGGCGCAGTACTATGATAGTTACGTCAAATACTTTTTCATGGATAGCCTGCACCATACCCTACCCGCCGGGGTGCGGGTGTTTAACAAAGTTGGCTGGGCGTACGGCTTCCTGACTGATGCGTCGTACGTCGCGGATTTCGGGCACAACGTCGAGTATATGCTGTCGGCTACGATCTACGTCAACCGCGACGGTATCCTGAACGACGATAAGTACGAGTATACCAGCATCGGTACACCATTTCTGTATCAGTTAGGTCAGACGATCTACCAGTATGAATTAGCCCGTAAACGCAAAAACGCGCCCGATCTGAGCGCGTTTCGCATTGACTATGAACAACGCCGACCCGACAACCGGCCGACGGTAAAAGACGTGGCGAATTAGGGATGAATCTCTGTCATTCCGAGCCTGCGAGGAATCGTCGCACGTAGACAATACTACTCAGTTACCGAAGATTCCTCACAGGCTCGGAATGACAAAAAGTCAATACGCTTTCAGGCTTAAGTCTATGCTTTTCACCTGATGCGTCAGCGCACCCGACGAGATAAAGTCGACGCCCGTTTCGGCGTAGGCGCGCAGGTTGGTTTCGTCGATACCCCCCGATGCTTCGGTCACAAATCGACCATTGACAAGCCGCACCATGTCGCGAATACCATCGGGCGCAAAGTTGTCGAGCAGTATAATATCGACTTGCCCTACACGCAGTACTTCCTCGACTTCAGCCCGGTTGCGGGTTTCAATCTCGATGCGCAGTTTTCGACCCGTTTCGTTCAGATACGCCACTGCTTTGGTGATAGCGGCTTCGATACCCCCGGCGTAATCGACGTGGTTGTCTTTAATCAGGATCATGTCGTACAGCCCGAACCGATGATTGACAGCGCCCCCAATTTTCGTCGCCAGTTTCTCGCAGATGCGAAAATTGGGGGTCGTCTTGCGGGTGTCGAGTAGCTGAGCGCGGGTACCTTCGAGCAGGTCGACCAGTTGCCGCGTGTGTGTCGCGATGCCACTCATCCGCTGCATGCAGTTAAGCACCAGCCGTTCGGCGGTCAGAATACTGCGGGCATTGCCGGCTACCGTCAGCGCCACATCGCCGGGTTTGATACTGGCACCATCCTGCATCAACACCTCGACCTGCAAAGCCGGATCGACCTCGGAAAAGATAGCCAGCGCCACATCGACGCCCGCCAGTATACCGGTTTCTTTCACCAGCAGTCGTGCGCGCTTGGCCGCATCGGCCGGAATCGTTGCCAGTGATGTATGATCGCCGTCGCCTATATCTTCGGCCAGCGCAAGTCGGATAAATTCGTGTAAGTCCATACCGGGTAAGTCCATACGGGCAAAGTAATGAATTTGTCTCGACAGGATTACAGGACAGCCAGGATTTACCGGGTTTGCCACTAGATTGACCGATACTGATCTGGCATGGTGTCAGGTCAGGGACGCCAGCCCGGCCTGACACTACTGGTAGTGACACCGTGGGTTATCCAGCGCGTCCTGCCGGAATCCGGCACCGCCGGGCAACGACCGTAGAAAATCCTGTCAATCCCGTAATCCTGTCCAATACCCTATTGCATAAGTCTGGAAACGGTGCGAAATTTGTCATCCCCTTACCGGATCAATGAAGCAACCCCGTCTCATACAGCGCGTTTCAAGTCTGACCTTAGCCGTCCTCCTGCTGGTGACGGCGATGTGGGGGCCGGCTGCGCTTGTCAACAAACGGGGTACGGCTCAGAAAGCTGTTGCCGGGTTTGTCAAGGCGCAAAAAGCGACAGAATCGGAAAAGGCGACGGCCCAACTCAGCGCCAAATCACTGGAAGCAGTTGTCGCTCCCGCCGTTCAACTGGGCGACTCCGGGCAAACGGCATTTCTGCTCCCGGCTCCGATGCTTACCATCCTGCTTTTGTTGAGCGTTCCGTTGCTGCGGCACTTTACCCTTCCGCATTTTTACTTCTCCTTCTTCCAGCACGTCTTCGGGCATCACATTGCCACGAACGCACCCTAGCTGGCTCTGTGGCTGAACAGCATTCGCTGCGTTCAGACAACGCTCCGCTTTACTGATTGCGTGGTGGCTACCCCCCTGGCGTAGTCAGCTCTTTTCGTTAGTTTCTATCTATTTTTTTTCATCCAACACGGGCTGTTGCCTGTGAACATTCATGCAAAACAGAACCGGCATACTCATTCTGACGGGGATAATTTCGGCGATATGCCTTTATTTCCTGTCGTTTACGTTTGTCTCGCGCAACATCAAATCCGACGCCGAGGCTTACGCAACAAACAAGCAGGGTCAGGTCGACCCCAACAAGAAACAACATTACCTGGATTCGCTCTGGAAAGAGCCGGTTTATCTGGGCAGCACGCTTCAGGAAGTAACCGAGCGCGAACTGGGTCTGGGTCTTGACCTACAGGGCGGTATGCACGTCGTGCTCGAAGTGTCGCCCGCCGACATCCTGCGGAGCCTGTCGGGCAACAACCGTGATCCTAAATTTGCGCAGGCACTGAAACAGACGCTGGACGATCAGAAAACCAGCAACAGCAACTTCGTTGACCTGTTTGCCAGTAACTTCAAAGAAGTCGCTCCCGATACGAAACTGGCCAGCGTTTTCGCGACGAGCGCCAACCGCAGCAAGATCAACTACCAGTCGTCGGACACCGAAGTAAAGAAAGTACTGAACGACGAAGTAAACGGAGCGATTGCCCGGGCATTTCAGATCATTCAGGCGCGGGTCGACAAGTTTGGCGTAGCTAACCCCAACATTCAGCGGCTGCCGGGTTCGGGTCGTATTCAGATCGAACTGCCGGGCGTCGATAACCCCGAGCGTATCCGTCGCCTGCTGACCGGTGCTGCCAAACTGGAGTTTACCGAAGTATACAAACTGAACGAACTGGCCCCCGCCATCGAGGGTATGGGTGCTTACCTGCTGCGCGAAGAAACGGCTCGTAAAGCCGCGCTGAAAGCCGGTGGATCGGCCACGCCAACCTCGGAAACAGCAGCCAAGAACAACAGCCTGGAATCGCAGCTGGCGCAGGGTGGCAAGAAAGACTCGTCGGCAACGGCCAAGACTGATACAGCTGCGGCTGCGGCTCAGGGTTCGGCACTGACACAACTGTTTCTGCCATTGGGTCCCGATCAGCTGGGTGTATACCTGAAAGATACGACCCGTGCCAATGCCATTCTGAACGCACCTGAAGTACGGAGCCTGTTTCCGGCGGACGCCATGTTTGCCTGGGGCCGGAAGTCAGAGAAGACCAACGACAACAAAGAGATTCTGCCGCTGTATTTTATCAAGAAGCCCGGCGGACGTGCCCCGATGGAAGGTGACGTAATCACCGAAGCCTCGAACGACTACGACGATCGCGGTCGCCCGGAGGTAACGATGAACATGAACGCTGCAGGTGCCCGCAAATGGCGCAACCTGACAGCAGCCAACGTTAACCGCCCGGTTGCCATTCTGCTCGATGGCCTGGTTTACACCGCGCCGAACGTGCAGAACGAAATTCCAAACGGTCGCTCGAGCATCTCGGGTAACTTCACCGTCGAAGAAACGAAAGACCTTGCCAACGTTCTGAAGGCGGGTAAACTGCCCGCGCCGACCAACATCGTCGAGGAAAGCATCGTCGGGGCTACGCTGGGTTCGGAAGCGGTGCAGGCCGGTGTGCTGTCATCGATTATCGGTATCCTGCTGGTACTGGGCTTCGTGGTGTTCTACTACAATCGCGCGGGTCTGATCGCCGACGTTGCGCTGCTGGTTAACCTGTTTTTCCTGCTGGGCGTGATGGCGTCGCTGGGCGCGGTACTGACCATGCCGGGTATCGCCGGTATCGTGCTGTCGATTGGTATGGCCGTCGACGCCAACGTACTGATTTTCGAACGGATCAAGGAGGAACTGGCCGATGGTAAGCCGTTTAAAATCGCCGTTCAGGACGGTTTTAAAAATTCGCTCTCATCGATCATCGACTCGAACGTAACGACTTTCCTGACGGGTATCGTCCTGTTTATCTTCGGTACGGGTCTGATTCTGGGCTTCGCAACGACGCTGATTATCGGTATCCTGACCTCGCTGTTTGCGGCTATCTTCATCACGCGGGTACTGCTCGATTCGTACATCCGCAACGGGAAAACGCTGACGTTTACCTCGTCGTGGGCCAAGAATCTGTTTGCTGATTCGAACTTCGACTTCGTATCGCGCCGGAAGCTGTACTACACCGTATCGTCGGTCATTATCGCTGCGGGGGTTATCTCCGCTGTTTTTAGAGGGTTCGGTCTGGGTGTCGACTTCAAAGGCGGTCGGTCATACGTAGTTCGGTTCGAGAAAGCTGTCAGTACGGATGACGTGCGTAACGCGCTGGAGCCGGTGCTGGGCGGATCACCCGAAGTAAAAACCTACGGTGGTGCCTCGATCGGTGCCAATACGCAGGTTAAAATCACGACGCCTTACCTGATCGACGATAATTCGCAGGGAGCCGACCGGCAGGCCGAAGCAACGGTATACAAAGGATTGAGCAGTCTGCAGGGGAATCCGGCCCATATCGAAAGTTCGCAGAAGGTGGGACCGACGATTGCCTACGACATCCTGACCTCAGCGTTGTGGTCTATCCTGCTGGCTGTCGCGGTCGTATTCGTCTATATCCTGATCCGGTTCAAGAAGCTGGCCTTTGGCTACGGCGCTGTCGTCGCGATGTTCCACGACGTGCTGATTATCCTGGCTATCTTCACCATCTTCAATGGCTTGCTGCCATTCAACCTCGACGTCGATCAGGCGTTTGTTGGTGCGTTGCTGACGATTATGGGCTATTCGATGAACGATACCGTCGTGGTCTTCGACCGGGTGCGTGAATACCTGGCCGAAAACAAAGGCAAGAGCGAAAGCATCCCGACGATCATCAACAACGCCCTGAACAGCACGTTGAGCCGCACGGCTGTTACCGGCTTTTCGACGATTCTGGTCCTGCTCGTGCTGTTTATCTTCGGGGGTGAAACCATCCGTGGCTTCTCGTTCGCCATGCTGATCGGCGTTATCGTCGGTACGTATTCGTCGCTGTTCGTAGCTACGCCGATTGTCGTTGATTCGCTGAGCAGTGAGCAGGCTGAAGAGACTAAAGTGGCTGTCGTCGAGAAGAAAACCGGTTTCGACGCTATCCCGGCTGACTTCACTACGAAAGAAGCCGACACACCCGACGAGTTCTCGGCCAAGAAAGAAAAGAAAGACAAGAAGCCGCTGATCCGGCCATCACAGTCGTAACCAATGGGTGAATGAGCGAATGAGTGATTGAGTGAATAGCTGCGTGACTAATCTTTCGCTCTTTCACTCATTCACTCGTTCGCTCTTTAATTTTTGTATCTTTACCCACATTGGTCGAAATAATATTTCCCTTCTTGACTAAATCACCAAACTGAATTTGCCTGCATGGAAACAAGACTAAAACCAGTTAATACCAGCGTGATGCGCAAAAAGCCTTTGTCGGCTTACGCTGCGGATATGCAAAAGAGTGAACTCAAACGGGTACTGACCCGCTGGGGGCTCACGTCGCTGGGCATTGGTGCCGTTATTGGCGGAGGTATCTTTGTACTAACGGGGATTGCGGCCAACGAATGGGCTGGGCCGGCGCTGGCACTGGCTTTCGTCATCGCCGGAATCGCCTGTACGTTTGCGGCTTTGTGCTACGCCGAATTTGCGTCGATTCTGCCCGTAGAAGGGTCGGCGTATGCGTACTCGTACGGCACCGTAGGCGAGTTGTTTGCTTGGCTTATCGGCTGGAACCTGATTCTGGAATACATGATGGGCGCTACAACAGTAGCGGTAAGCTGGTCGGGTTATTTCGAAAAATTCCTCCACCTGTTTCACATCGAACCACCGCTCTGGTTGATGAATGACCCCGTTACGGCACAGGAAAAAGCGGAAGTGCTGCGCGCAGCGGGGCATGCCGTTCCTGATTTCACGTTTGCGATCAACCTGCCTGCTTTCCTGATCGTCTGGGTCGTTACCTATATCCTCGTTAAGGGTATCAAGGAAGCCGCCAGTACCAACAACCTAATCGTGATTGTGAAGGTCATCACGGTCATCTTCGTCATCATCGCCGGTTCATTCTTTATCGACACCGCCAACTGGACACCCTTTATCCCAGACCCTGAAGTCGATGCCAGCGGGCAGACGCACTTTGGTTTCGATGGTGTCGTGACGGCAGCCGGCATCGTGTTCTTCGCGTACATCGGCTTCGACGCCGTATCGACGCAGGCCGGTGAAGCGATCAATCCCAAGAAAGACGTTCCGTTTGCCATTATTGCCTCCCTGATTATCTGTACGGTGCTGTATATCCTGGTATCGCTGGTCCTGACGGGCATGGTTCACTACGACAAGCTCGACCTGAAAGCGCCCGTCGCACAGGCGTTCTCCGACGTGGGCATGACCTGGGCCGTTTACCTGATTACGATTGCCGCCATCGCCGGTCTGACCTCTGTAATGCTGGTGATGATGCTGGGGCAAACCCGTATTTTCCTGGGTATGGCCAAAGACGGCCTGCTGCCCCGAGGGCTCTTCGCGGCCATCCACCCCACGTTTAAAACGCCCTGGAAGAGCACTATTTTCGTGGGTGCTATCGTCTCGGTTGTAGCCGCCGTAACCCCCATTGACAAGGTATCGCAGCTCACCAGTTCGGGTACGCTGTTTGCCTTCGCCATGATCTGCGGAGCCGTGTGGCTGTTGCGCGTACGGGAGCCCAATCTGGAGCGTCCGTACCGGACCCCAGCTTTGCCTGTTATTGCTACGCTGGGTATTCTGGCCAACCTGTACCTGATGTGGAACCTGCGGCTGGACACGAAACTCACCTTCGTTTTCTGGGGTATTCTCGGACTGGTCGTGTACTTCGCTTACAGTCGCAAGCACAGTAACCTGAACAATCCGCAGGAATAACATACGTGTACTCTCTTTTACAAACGGCTCCCGGCAACCTGTCGGGAGCCGTTTGCATTAGCCCGGTAGCAGCCGTCAGGTAGCCCGCAACGGGATAATGCGGGCAGTGCGGTTGACATATGACACGAAAAGCCTGCTAGCTTTGCCAGCGCATGACAGGGGGAGAATTACTTGGTTACACATCAGCGCTGGCCGTGGGTTTGCTAGTAGGGCTGGCGGGCGGGGGTGGTTCAATCCTGACGGTGCCGATTTTCGTTTACGTATTTGGTATCCCGGCCGTACTGGCTACCACCTATTCGCTGTTTGTCGTAGGGGTAACTTCGCTGGTCGGGTCGATCAATCACATCTGGAAAAAGCGGGTCGATCTGCGGGTGGCACTGGCGTTTGCCCTGCCCTCGTTTGTGACGGTCTTTCTCAGCCGTCGGTTTCTGGTCCCAATGATACCTGACCCGATCATTCAGCTTGGCGATTTCACACTGCGGAAGAGCGATGCTATTCTGTTCTTCTTTGCGTTTGTTATGCTGGTTGCCGCCCGTGCCATGATTCACAACGAGCGCCACGAGGCCTACAACGACGCTACTATCCGGCCGCGATATGGCAACCTGGCCCGCGACGGTATGGCCGTTGGCTTACTGACCGGCACCATTGGCGCGGGGGGCGGTTTTCTGATCGTACCGATGCTGGTGCTGCTGGCGGGCCTACCTATTCACCGATCGGTGGCGACATCGGTACTTATTATAGCCGTTAACTCGTTCGTAGGTCTGCTCGGCGACCTGGGTCATACGAAGCTCGACTGGAATTTTCTACTGCCGTTCACGGGTTTATCCATTATTGGCATTTTCGTCGGTATGGGCCTGAGCCGGTTCATCACCCCCGCGAAACTGCGATACGGTTTCGGCTGGTTCGTCCTGTTCGTGGCGATTTACATGATCGGTCGAGAAGTGTATCAATCGATTTACTGATGCGACGCCCGCTGCTCCTTTACTTGTCTCTATATGTTTAGTACTATGATTGTTGAACAACTTTACACCGGTTGCCTCGCACAGGGGGCCTATTACATTGAAAGCGCGGGGGAAGTCGCTATTATCGACCCGCTGCGTGAAACGACGCCTTACCTGCGCAAAGCCGAAGCCGCTGGAGCAACGATCCGCTATATTTTTGAGACTCATTTTCACGCCGATTTCGTATCGGGTCACGTCGATCTGGCCCGGCAAACGGGGGGGGCGATTATTTACGGACCAAATGCCAACACGACGTTCGATGCCTACCATGCTGTCGACGGCGAAACGTTTCGGCTGGGCGACGTAACGATAAAAGCACTACACACGCCAGGCCATACGCCCGAATCTACGACTTACCTGCTGCTGGACAAAACCGGCCGGCCACACGCCATCTTTACCGGCGATACGCTGTTTATCGGCGACGTTGGCCGACCCGACCTAGCGATCAAAGGAACCCTGACCGAACGCGATCTGGCGGGTATGCTGTATGATAGCCTGCATTCAAAAATTATCCCCCTGCCCGACGACGTGATCGTGTATCCGGCGCACGGGGCGGGTTCGGCCTGTGGAAAGAATATGAGCCGCGAAACCACCGACCGGCTGGGCAATCAGAAACGGTTCAACTACGCACTGCGGGCCGAATCGAAAGAATCGTTTATCGAACAGGTACTCGACGGACTGACCAAAGCCCCGGCTTATTTTGCGCAGAACGCCCGGCTCAACAAAGAAGGCTACGAATCGATCGACCGGGTGATGCAGCGGGGCAGTCAGGCGCTGTCGCCCGATGCGTTTGAAGCAGTCGTCAACGACACCGACGCCCTGATTCTCGACGTTCGTACAGCTACTGACTTTGCGCGCGGTTTTATTCCCAACGCCATCAACATCGGCCTCGACGGGCAGTTTGCCCCCTGGGTGGGTGCGCTGATTCCCGACCTGACCCAGCCGATTGCGCTAATCACGCCCATTGGGCAGGAAGTCGAAACCGTTAAACGACTGGCGCGTGTCGGCTACGATCAGTGTATTGGTTATCTGTCCGGTGGCTTCGATGCGTGGCAGGCAGCGGGTCGGGAAGTCGATACGATTGAGTCGATTTCGGCCGATGAATTTGCGACACGCCGACAGCAGAATCCGGCGCTGTCGGTGGTCGACGTGCGGAAGCCGGGCGAATTTGTCGCCGAACACGTCGCCAATGCCGAGAATCGCCCGCTCGATACACTCAACGAGCACATGGCCGCTTTCACCCGCACTGAACCGGTCTATGTCCACTGCGCAGGCGGCTACCGGTCGATGGTTGCCAACTCGATTTTGAAAGCCCGGGGTTTCGATAACGTTATCAACGTCGAAGGCGGCATGGGAGCTATCCGAAAAACCGACGTACCCCTCGCCGTTGAGCAGCCCGTTTCACACGCCTAATCCGATTGTTTATGATTCAGTTTCTGTCGCAGCCCTGGCCGTGGTACGTCGCCGGTCCACTAATCGGTTTGACGGTGCCCGTTCTACTGCTGCTGGGCAACAAAGCGTTTGGTATTTCGTCGTCGCTGCGGCACATCTGCGCGGCCTGCGTACCGGCCAACATTGATTTTTTCCGCTACGACTGGCGAAAGGAAAGCTGGAACCTATGGTTTGTGGGTGGTATCGCGGTTGGTGGATTCATCGGCAATCAACTCCTCACCAATCCAGCCGCGCTGACCATTGCCCCGGCTACCCAAATGGCGCTACAGCAGTTGGGTGTGCATGATTTCAGCAGTGGTTTACTGCCGCTCGATCTGTTCGGCTGGGCCGATATGACCATCGGCAAAGCCCTGATTTTTCTGATACTGGGCGGTTTTCTGGTCGGGTTCGGTACGCGCTACGCGGGAGGCTGCACGTCGGGGCACGCCATTATGGGTTTGTCGAATCTGCAATGGCCGTCGCTGGTGGCTACGTGTTGTTTTATGATCGGCGGTTTTGCCATGACCCACCTGGGCTTACCCATTCTGATGCGGCTGGCCGGCCTGTAAAACGGCCCGTTATTCACCTATACACAGACTTATCCACATGGTTAGCGAACGTAATCCACAAATACAACCGGTTCAGCGACGGTCGAAACCCAACTGGGTATTTGGCCTGGTGGGCGTCGTGTTCGGAATCGTATTCGTAAAAGCCGAAATCATCTCGTGGTTTCGCATTCAGGAAATGTTCCGGCTCGACGCGTTTCATATGTACGGCGTCATTGGTTCGGCCGTGCTAGTCGGGATGGTATCGGTATACCTGATTCGCCGGTTCGACGTCCGCACGCTACAGGGCTACCCGATCAGTATTGCGCCCAAGCAATTCAGTCAGGGGCAAATCTGGGGTGGCCTGCTGTTCGGGTTTGGCTGGGCCGTTACGGGTGCATGTCCGGGTCCGTTATTTGCCCAGATTGGCGCGGGCTACACAGCTGTTGCCCTTACATTACTTAGCGCACTGGCTGGCACATGGGTCTACGGCGCCATTCGGAAGTACCTTCCCCACTGAGTTACGGAGCCGGATTCTCATCGATACCCAGCTGAGGTAATACCGGGTTCAGCACGCGCGGCACGATACGAATGCGAAACACTCGCATCCCGCGCAGGTCATAATCGCAGGCGTAGAAGCCCCGCTCCCGAATACCCCGGTATACAGCGGTATAGTTCACCTTGACCGGCCAGTTATTGATCGCCAGTTCGCCCGTCACCGCATCGACTGTTTTACGCAGATTGGTAAAAAACGTGATGACCGGCTCGCGCTGCCGTACCGTGTTCAGCGATCCTGTGTACGAGACCGAAACCTCGTACAATACGCGGCCCGCCGACCGGACTTTTGGGGCTTTTTTGGGCAGATTTAACGACATAGCTGAACATGAGAACAAAAGTGAAAAATAATCATACTATTTTTCAACTCCTAAACTAAAACTTCCCGACGGGCGTTTTACTATCAATAACGCAGAGAACGCCGGACGAAGCCTTTCGCCCGGCGTTTTTCGTTGATATAAAAAAAGCACCCCGATCGCTCGTAGGTGCTTTTTTGTGCCTGACGGCAGAAAGCCTTATTTCTTGTACATCACCGCATCGACAGCCTCCAGCGTACGTTTAACGTTGGGCAAAATGGCCTCGATCAGTGTCGGCGCATACGGCAGTGGCAGGTCCATGCTGTTGACCCGAACAACCGGTGCATCCAGATAGTCGAACGCGTTACGCTGAATGTTGTACGCCAGTTCTGACGAGATAGCTGCCAGCGGCCATGCTTCTTCCACGACAACGCAACGGTTTGTTTTCTTTACCGAGTTAATAACCGTCGGGTAATCGATCGGGCGCACCGAACGTAGGTCGATCACCTCGGCTGAGATACCATTTTTTGCCAGCTCGTCGGCAGCCGCCAGGGCTACTTTCATAATCTTGCCAAACGATACAATCGTGACGTCGTTGCCTTCGCGCACGATGTTGGCCTGCCCAATCGGAATCAGGTATTCTTCCTCCGGCACCTGCCCCTTGTCGCCGTACATCAGCTCCGACTCCATAAAAATAACGGGGTCATTGTCGCGAATACACGATTTCAGCAGCCCTTTGGCGTCGTATGGGTTCGACGGAACGACTACTTTCAGACCCGGCGTATTGGCAAACCAGTTTTCAAAGTTCTGCGAGTGCTGACTCGACAGCATCCCCGCATTACCCGTCGGGCCGCGAAACACAATCGGGCAGGTATACTGACCGCCCGACATCGACATGATCTTGGCCGCCGAGTTGATAATCTGATCGATGGCGACAAGCGAAAAGTTGAACGTCATGAACTCGATGATCGGGCGCAGGCCGTTGATGGCTGAGCCAACCCCGATACCGGCAAAACCCAGCTCAGCAATGGGCGTATCAATCACCCGGTCGGCACCAAACTCATCGAGCATTCCCTGACTGACTTTATACGCACCGTTGTATTCGGCGACTTCTTCGCCCATCAGGTAAACGCTGGCATCCCGGCGCATCTCCTCCGTCATAGCCTCACGCAGGGCTTCGCGGAACTGTATTTCTCTCATAATGAGTCTGTTCGTTTCGGTTCAGAAAGGAATTTGCCCGCTTTATAGTCCACTGGGCGATGCAACGGCGAATGACCGACAATGCGATGCCAAAAGTAGCAAAAAGGGGGCTACTGGTCAAGAAAATCCCCGACCGACTGCCACAGCCTACTAATGAGCTAGCGCATGTCCGTAGCCTGGACGTCCACGTCCGGGTGGACGCGAAGCGGACAACAAGGCTGCCGCCCAAATCAATTGCCCTGACGGGCACCCGGACGTGGACCCGCGCCGGCGGGCCGGTCCAGGCTACGAAATCGCCACTGGCTGTGTTTACACATTTTATGGTCAATCGGTAAAGCTGGCTCGTGCGTTTTGCAACAATTCCGCTTTCCGGTCGAGCGATAGGTGCAGCGGTAACTGCGCCAGCCCGATCAATCGCCGTATAATTTCGACAGCGGTGAACTGTTGCCGTAGCATATCGTCGAAAGAGGCCGTTTCGCGGTACATGGTCAGGACCTGTTCAGCCATTGACGCAGGCTGACCGGCTATCAGCAGGTGCGCAACAAACACACCTAGATCATACTCGGGTGGGCCGTAGAAGCAAAATTCGGGATCGATGATTTTGGGACCCGCATCGGTGCGGAGCCAGCTACCCGGATAATAATCGCCGTGGAGCAGCGTAGCGCCGTCAGCCAGATACACCGCGCCCAGTTGCTGCACGGCGGCTTTCAGCGCGTCGTCGGTCTTATAGGGCATCGCCAGTTGCTGCAAACCCGGCTGTACGGAATTCAGATCAAAGCCATTCTCGACCATGAACGGGTATACGAACAGATGTTCGTGGTTGAGTGCCCGCATAGCCCGGTTCGTGAAAACGGGCGCGGGCGTAATCTGCGCAAAGTGGTGGTGTAGATCGGCCAGATACGCCGTTAATACCGTCAGTTCGTCGCTGGTTAACTGCTGACCGGGTTGGTACAAACTTGTATAATCGGGCGACTGTCCCAAATCTTCCAGCACGAGCATATTGTTTTCCGGATCGATGCCCAATAGTTGCGGCATCTGCTTGGCCAGGGCCGGTACCGATTGCACGGCTTCGTAAAAATGCCCTTCGATCACCACCCGTTCCACCGGAGCCGGGATGGCCGGGTACTTCTCGACGTACGCCCGCGCCTGCTTCACGATCAGCGTCCGGATCGACGTACCGACCCGCAACGTATAATTCATGTTGCCATCACCCGGCCTTTCCAGCGTTGTAATTGGTTCTAATTCATCGATCCAGCCCCGCCGAACGAGATAATCCTGAATTTGTTGCGGTTGTTGCGCGTCGAGATGCATGAGTCAGGCAGGTCGGTGTGTGGAAGTTACTGCTAAAAATAAACGATAGACCGTTACCGTACGACAGCCAGCTTACCCGCTACGCCTTCGCTCCCATCGGAGGCAACCACGACCACCAGATAGACGCCTGTCTGTACCGACCGGCCCCGGTAATCGATCAGGTTCCAGGTGGCCGTACCACCCTGTGAGCGGGTTTCGTAGACGAGCTGACCACCCGCATCCATAATCTTTACCGTAGCATTATCGATCAGGCCCGAAATACCAACCGAGCCATTGAAGTCGGGTCGAACGGGGTTGGGAAAGATAGTCGGGCTACTTAGAGCATCAGCGGGTTCGGTAGCGGTTGTCTGGTACGAAATGATTCCGTTGGCCGTCTGCACGAACAGCCGACCCGACAGCGGTTCGATAGCCAGCGCGGAAACAGACCGAAGGGGTAGCGGAGTCGTAGCATCGGTAAACGACTCAAGCAGTTGCGATCCGTCGGGCGATACCCGGTACAACCCCGTTCGGGTCGACAGCCATTTCCGGTTTCCCCCATCAACAGCGATAGCCGTAACCAGTTCGTTGAGCAGTAGCCGACGCCCATTGATAAACGGAGCCTGCGCGTTGATAGCCCCGGTAAACGGGTCACTCAGGTTATCGAATACCGTTGGCCCGAGGTCCGTCCCGACCCACATGGCACCCTGCCGGTCTTTCGCCAGCGCCCGGACGTTGTTGGTCAGCAAACCGCCCCCGCCAATCGCGGTCGTCAGGGTACGACTATTGTTAGTTTGCGGATCGAACACCAGCAGCCCATTCCCGACGGATAAGCGCATCCAGATATACCCGGCCTCGTCGGGAACAAGTTGTTCGATCACCTGCACAGTCACCGCCGGGAAAGACGTAAACGTGCCATCGGGTCGGCGCACGTGCAGCGCCGTAGTCGGTACAGTAGCGCCACCCGTGGCAATCCAGAGATTACCCGACACATCGGTAGCCAGACTGGTGATGAAGTTGCTGATCGTAGCGGGAAGGGCTACTGAAACCAGCGTTGGCTGATCGGCGGTCTGCTGCCACAGCCCCGTACCAAATCCGCCCAGATACAGCGTTTGGGTATCCGCCTGGTAAGCGGCCGACGTAAAGCCCCGGTCCAGCCCCTGTGCCGATACGGCCTGCCACTGATTCGCGGATACCTGTAGTTCATTAGCCGGGGCCGTATTTACTGGCAAACGGGTGGTATCCCGTGGGGTGTTGGGCAGCGCAACGAGCCGGTCAGGATAAGCAAATAAGGCGCTGAACAAATCCCGGTCAGGGCCAGCGGATGGCGTGCTGCTGCGAATTGTGCCGTTCGCGGCCTGTAACAAACCCTGCTGCGCGTCGGCAATCCAGAGCATAGTTCCGTCGGCAACGGCATCGCGCGGATCAACCAGCAGGGAACTGGTACTTGACCCGGCAGTCGGGGCGGTAATGGTCGATCCGGCCGCCACGATAACGCCCGCATTCGCCGAACTGCCGGTCGCAAACTGACGCAGCGGTGTTGCCAGCAGGGGCTGCGACAGGGTCCATTGCCCGGCGACCCGATCATAAATTCCCCGTCCGTTTACGGTAGCCGATAACCGTCCCTGTCGGGTGACCAGTGTTTCTGGCGAGCCCGGCGGACTGGTTATCAGTCGCCAGTTACCGGGGTCGGCCAGATTCGTGCCCCCTGAATAGCGTACGGCCCGAATGGCCTGCACGGTTCCGGTCGTTGCTACCGGAGCCGTCAGCGCGTACAGGCTATCGCCAAGAATAGTCGTCTGGTAAATCGGTACCGGTGAGCCGTTGGTACGCTGACTGAAATAGGTATCCCGGATGTCATTGGCGACCAGATTCAGCACGACCAGCCCGAAGTCGGTACTCAGATAGGCCAGATTATCGACCCGGCTGATAAAGTTGATTCCCCGCGCATCGGGCAGATTCGTAGCCGTAGCGATGGTCGAAATCGTCGTGGTAACACTGCCCGGTGCGCCACCCTGACCGACAGTCAGAAAATCAATCGTACCGGTGCGGTAGGCGATCAACAGCCGCGACTGATCGGGCAGATAGAGCAGCCGACTGATTCCCCCGTCGGTCAGGCCGTCCTGTCTGGTTAGTGTTACGAGTTCGCTCGCAGTTTTGTCGTAGGCAAACAAGCCATTGGCAGTAGCCACGTATACATAGTCGGCCACTACGGCCACCGACCGTGCCGAACGGTAGCTGACGTGCGACCGCCAATTGCCGATCTGCGCCCACGCGCCCACCGACACGGCCAGCAGCAGCCAGCCAGTGAGCGCCAGCCGCTTATAAATGTTCCGGTTCATACACCCATTCCCGACGACCAGCGTCGGCCCCCAGATTAAAGCAACGACGACAGCGGGCTTCGTAGCTATCGGTTTCGCCCAGCAACACCCGCTCCTGCGACGGCACCAGCCGGTACGAGTGCTGGGCAATGTCGCCACAAACGACGCAGATCGCATGAACTTTCGTCACGTATTCAGCCATTGCCATCAGTTGCGGCATACAGCCAAACGGCTGACCGGCGAAATCCATATCCAGGCCAGCCACAACCACGCGCTTTCCCTGATTCGCCAGCGTCTGGCAAACGTCGATGATAGCCCGGTCGAAGAACTGCGCTTCGTCGATACCGACCACCTCGGCATCGCCGGCCAGATGCAGAATCTCGATGGCGTTTTGCACCGGTACCGATTCAATGCTCATGGCCGAATGCGACACAATGTTCGCGTCGTCGTAGCGGGTGTCGATGGCTGGTTTGGCGATGCGTACACTTAGTCTGGCGATGCGGGCGCGGTTGAGCCGACGAATCAGTTCTTCGGTTTTACCGGAAAACATCGATCCGCAGATTATTTCAATCCAGCCGGTTCGGAGGTGGGGCGGTTCGCGTCGTCGGGAGGGTTCGATAAACATAGCGTGTCGGATACGAATAGTTGGTGTCGCGGCTGGGCCGGTTCAACAAAAATAGTCCCCGAAGGCTTACAGGCAGGCAGAAAAAAGCAAGTATTGTCGTCTGCAGCAACCAGACAGTCGAAAACATCGCTACAGTGCCATACAAAGCAACTATTCTGCGGCAAACCGCTTTTTTTTAAGACCAACAATTGGCAAGTTTGTTGTTAACTATGAACCCGTATGGTTCATATCGATCCCCACGCGGCACTCATTCTCCAACGGTCTCTACTGATGTCCAACAAGTTCAACGCGAACGCGCTCAACGAGTACAGCCGTTCGTATGCCCGGCGAATTGCGGCCGATTTCTACCAGCAGCACCCGACCGCCAACGGTAACCAGATTCTGTCGCTGACACCGATCAATCAGATCAACCTGTTGATTATTGGTACGCTGTCGACCAAATGGCAGGCTGATGCCGAGAAGTTTCGCAGTCCATATTTCGACTTCACCCATGCCGACGTGCAGGAAGCGTTGCAGCACTTCATGAACGTGGTGTCGCAACACATCGCCGTTCGGCGCGAGAACCTCGAACCGCTGCTGGCCGATGCCATTCGCCGGACAATCATCCTGATTTTCGACCCCCGCGCTTATTTCGACGAGTTACTCCGCAGTCAGCCCGATTTTACGCTGACGGCTCCCGCGCTGAAGCAGATCAGCCGGTTTACCAAAATCAACCAGTTTATCACCGCCCACCTGACCGAGCGGATGAACGGCAAACCGTTCGTGTACGTGAATCAGGCCCTGGGGTATTTAGACGAGGCACTCACGCAGAAAGCGCACGAGATCGAGCACTACGACAAATTCGTCGGTATTTTCTCCGAAAAAGTGCCGATGGATATATCGGCCCTACTCCGCAGCCATGTACCCGACAGCATTCCGGCCGGTCCGTCCCGCTCGTTTTTCGACATGGCTACCGAATCCGGGGTTCCACCGGCTCCCTTGGTGGCACCCGACGCACCGACCTCCATCGCCAGCAACGAACCCGTTGCCGAAGCAGCTCCCACGCCCTTGCCTGCCGAAGCACCACATACGGCTGAATCAGTCGCTGACGTTCCAGCACCTGCGCCAGCCGCTACCGTAGTTGATTCGCCGTCGGGTGGCGCTATGTTTCTAGGTCGCGATGCTGGCCCCGAACCAGTGGCACCGATCAGCCAGCCATCGCAGTTACAGACCGGCGCGATCAGCCAGCCGAGCGTGACCGAGACAAACGAAACGCTGGACGTAGGCGGTACGGAAGACGACGAACTGGTTACGCTCAACGACATTCTGCGCGGCAAAACCACCAGCGAGCCGGAAAGCGTTGCGCAGGCGTTTACCCACACACCGATCGAAAGCGTTGGTCGTAGCATTTCCCTGAATCAGAAATTCCGGTTTATAAATCAGCTGTTCGGTGGCAACACGGCAGCTTATACGCAGGCCATTGCGGAACTCGACACACTGAATAACTACGGGCAGGCCCTGGACCTGATTCAATACCGTTACGCGTCGCAGTATTCGTGGGATATGAGCAGCGACGAA
>Ga0160428_1000086_pt1 | contig 119318 bp, 92 predicted proteins | sample SolpanmetagenomM_FD_108198 | JGI IMG/M metagenome (GOLD analysis project Ga0160428, IMG submission 108198) | Solar panel surface microbial communities from Lawrence Berkeley National Laboratory, California, USA - M | ecosystem: Engineered > Built environment > Solar panel > Unclassified ...
GCCCAGCGAGTCGAGCACCGCCGCCGAGGGCTGGAGCAGCACCTGCAAGCCGGTGCCCGTGTACTCGGGGTACATATCAATCTGGCCGCCGCGCAGGGCCTCGAAGCAGATGGTGGTGCCGCCCAGGCCCGTTTTGGTGGCCACCGCCAGGTCGGTATTGCCCCGGATGAGGGCGGCGTACATTTCTAGTAAAATGTACTGCTCGGCAAAAATCTTGGAGCCCAGCCGCACCACGGCCGCACCGGGCGGCAGCGGGCGCGGGGCCTTCCAGAGGCCCCGGCGGCGCAGCCAGGCCAGGGCCACGGCGCGGGGCTCGCGGTGCAGGTAATCGACCTGGTAGTTGAGGGTGGTCATGGCCGAGTCGGAGAGCTGGCCGCTGAGCTGGTCGAGCACGGGGCCCAGCTCGGGGTGGGCGCGCAGCAGGGCGGGGCGCAGCACGGGGGCCGCGTAATAGGGCGGCAGGGCGTGGCGGTCGTCGCGCAGCACTTGCAGGCCATAGGCCCGGATGCGCCCGTCGGTCGAGTAGCCGTCGATGACATCGACGCGGGCGGCGCGGGCGGCCTCATACACGAGGGCCGGGGCCAGCACCACATTGGGCAGGCGCGTGAGGCCGTAGGCGTGGGTGAGGCCGGGCAGGCAGTCGGCCCTTCCGATAAACTCGGGGCTGAAGCCCGCCCGCAGCCGGCCGCTGGCCTGGGGCAGCCAGTAGCCGGCCGCCAGCAGGGGCAGGGCCAGCAGCAGCCCGCCGCCCACCGCCCGCAGGCGCCGGGCCGACAGCTTTTCCAGCGCGCCCAGGCCCGCATCGAAGGCCAGGGCCAGGGCGGCGGCCGGGATGGCCCCCGCCAGTATCATCACCGGGTTATTCAAGGCAATGCCGCCGAAGATGAACTCGCCCAGCCCGCCGGCCGCCACGTAGGCGGCCAGCGTGGCCACGCCCACGTTGATGACCGTGGCCGTGCGAATGCCGGCCATGAGCACCGGCAGCGCCAGTGGCAGCTCCACCCGCCGCAGAATCTGGCCATCGGTGAAGCCCAGGCCGCGTGCGGCCTCCACCACGGCCGGCGGCACCCCCCGGATGCCGGCCACCGTGTTGCGGATAATGGGCAGCAGCGAATACAGCAGCAGCGCCAGGATGGCCGGCGCCGGCCCGATGCCCAGCACCGGAATCAGGAAGCCGAGCAAGGCAATGCTGGGCACCGTTTGGAGCACGCCGGCCACGCCCAGCACCGCCGGCGCCCAGCGCGGCCGCCGCGTGAGCCACAGCCCCAGCGGCACGCCCACGGCCACGCCCAGCAGCAGCGCCGCCGCCGTGAGGGCCACGTGCTGCACCGTTTGCTGGCCCAGCTTGCCGGCCTGCTCGTGCCAGAAGGTCAGGAGTTCCATCATAAGGAGGGGGGAAGAGCGTTAACCGGGAAGCCTTAAAACCTCCCCTGCTTTTAACGCTTCCCGCGTAATTTTTGACTGAGGCGGGCGGCGCTACGGGAGGGCAGCGCACCCCAGGCTAGCAAGCTGACCTAAACAAGCTGGCTTAAACTGGCTTAAAAAAGAGGCTGGAGTTAGCCCACAAGCCGGGCTGCCTGCATCGGCGGACTGAAACAAATTAGGATGACACAAAATAATTCGTTTCAGTATAAGTTGTTTCAGCCCGCCGCGAAGGAAGCAGGCGCTGCCGGCCCGCCGCTCAGGCAAGCGGGGCCGGGCGGGGCGCATCGCCTTCCGGCGCCGGCTGCTGGAGGCGCTGCTCGAAGGCGGCCAGAAACTGGCCTACATGGTAGCCGTCGGCCAGGGCGTGGTGCACGTTGACGGCCACGGCCATGCGCTGGGTGGCACCCTGGGCGTAGGTCTGGCCGAAGGAAAGCTTGGGGGCGCTGTCGGGAAACCGAAAGCTGCGGGCGTGGGTGAGGCCCGTAAACTTCACCCACGGAATAGCCGAGCAGTGCAGCACGTCGGGGCGGGCGGTGCGCTCGCTCAGGCCCAGGCCGGTAGTGGCCTGGATGGCCGCGATTTCGGCCTGCGCCCCGGCCACGAACTCCGCCAGGCTGGCCCGCTGCTCGATAAACGAAAAGCTGAACGTGTGGTCGGGCCGCCCGATGGTGGCCGAGGCGTGCACCCGGTCGTAGGTGTACACCTGGCCCTGCTCGATGCGCTGGCGGAAGGCCTCAATGTCGTTGGCCGCCTGCACGGCGTGGTAGAGGTAGTAGAGGAAAAACGGCACCCCCAGCCGCCGGGCCGCCTCGCGGGCGGGGGTGCAGTCCACGTCGGCCACGAGGCCAAAAAACGGTTCTTCAAAGGCCGAGAAGAAGTCGAAATGCTCGCGGCGGGGCCAGGTGGCGAAGTCAATAAGGTGGCGCATGGGCGGCAAGTTCGGTAATTTTGGGGCTTGGCGGCCTGGCGGGGCGGCCGTTTTCCAGCTTACGTACCTGCTCGCTATGCCTTCTTCTCAGCTCATTGCCTTCGACGCCGACGATACACTGTGGCCCAACCAGCCGCACTTCGACCACGTGGAAAGCCAGCTGGCGGCCATCCTGGCCCGGTTTGGCGCGGCCGATGTCATTGGCGCCCGGCTCTACGCGGTGCAGCGCGCCAACATGCACCTCTACGGCTACGGCGCCAAATCTTTGATGCTGACCATGACGGAAACCGCCATCCAGCTCACCGACGGGGCCGTGACGGGCGCCGAAATCCAGCAGCTGCTCGACCTGGGCAAGCGCCTGCTCGACTTCCCCATCGAGCCCCTGCCCGGCGTGCACGAGGTGCTGGGCGAGCTGAGGCGGCGCGGCGAGCGCCTGATGGTGCTCACCAAGGGCGACCTGTTTGACCAGGAAAGCAAGCTGGCGCGCTCGGGCCTGGGCGACTTTTTTGACTACGTAGAGATTGTGAGCGAGAAGAACGAGGCCACCTACCGGCGCATTCTGGCCCGGCACGGCGTGGACCCGGCCGCTTTTGTGATGATTGGCAACTCGCTCAAGTCCGACATCCTGCCGGTGCTGGCGGTGGGCGGCCAGGCCATCCACGTGCCCTACCACACCACCTGGATTCACGAGGAGGTGCCCGCCGCGCAGCTCGTGGGCCTGGACTTTCGCCGCGCCGAGGCCCTCACCGACGTGCTGGCTTACCTGGCCTAGCGCCGGCCGCGCCCGGCCCCCGCGCTAGGCCAGCGCCCGGCCAAAGGCGGCCAGCAGCTGGCCCAGCGACACGGCCGGGTGCGGCGGGCCGGCCAGGCGCAGGCCCGCCGCGCCGGTGGTGCCGAGCAGGGCCACCGCCTCGTGCAGGCTGGCGCCCAGCGGCAGGGTGGGCAGCCCGGCCGGGGCCGGCGCGGCCCCGGCGTCAAGCGCCAGGAAGGGCAGCACCTCGCCCAGCGTGAGCACGCGCAGGCGCAGGGCCAGCTGCTCGGCCTGAAAGAAGCGGCGCACGAAGTCGTTGGCGGGGTGCAGCAGCAGCTCGCGCGGTAGGCCCAGCTGCTGAATGCGGCCCTGGTCGAGGAGCAGGATGCGGTCGGCCAGCTCGAAGGCTTCCTGCACGTCGTGGGTCACGAGCACCACCGTTTTGCGGCGCAGCTCGTCGAGCTCCCGAAAATCGCGGCGCACGGCGGCCCGCGTCAGGGGGTCGAGGGCGCCGAAGGGCTCATCGAGTAGCACCACGGGCGGGTCGGCGGCCAGCGCCCGCGCCAGGCCCACGCGCTGCGCCTGCCCACCCGAGAGCTGGGCCGGCAGCAGGCCCGCAAAGCGGGCGGGCGGCAGGTGCAGGCGTTCGAGCAGTTCGGTGGTGCGGGCGGCCGTTTCGGCGGCCGGGCGGCCCAGCAGGCCGGGCACCACGGCGATGTTCTGGGCCACGGTGTAGTGGGGCAGCAGGCCCACCTGCTGAATGACGTAGCCGATGCCGCGCCGCAGCGCCTCGGGCGCCTGCCGGCGCACGTCCTGGCCGTTGATTTCGATGGTGCCGCCGTCGGGCTCCACGAGGCGGTTGAGGGTTTTGAGCAGCGTGGTTTTGCCGCAGCCGCTGGGCCCGAGCAGCACCAGGGTTTCGCCGGCGGCCACCTCAAAGCTGAGGTCATCGACCACCACCTGCGCCCCGTAGCGCTTGGAAAGGTGCGAGACGCGAATGACAGGAGCGGGGGGCGTTGACAAGGGAAGCACGAGCATAGTGCCGGGCGGGCTGCCCGGCCCCGACAAGATACGGCCCGGCAGCGCGCCCGGCCGTTTACGTAAAAAGCCCCCGCCAGCGCTGGCAGGGGCTTTTTACGTAAACGGCCGCTGTTGTCGGGCGCTACTCCACCACCAGGCGCAGGGTGCGGGTGGTAGGGCCAGCGGTAGCGCGCAGCAGGTAGAGGCCGGGGGCCAGGCCGCCGAGGTCTACGGTAGCCGAAGTGGTAGTGCGCACCAGGCGGCCCTGGGTATCGAAGAGCCGCCCGGCTACGGGGCCGGCGGGCAGGCCCAGGAGCTGGGCAGTGCCGTGGGCGGGGTTGGGGGCCAGGCTCCAGGCGGCGGGGCTGGCCGCCACCGTGGCCAGGGCAGTGCCGCCGAAGGGAATGTAGACGGGCGCCGGGGCCACGAAGGGCGCGGCCAGTTGGCCGTCGCTGTTTGAGCCCCAGGCCCAGAGCGAGCCATCGGTGCGCCCGGCTACGGAGTAGAACTCGCCCAGGGCGATGCTTTTCCAGGTAGTAGCCGTGCCTACCTGGGTGGGCACGGTCAGGTAAGTACCTGTATTACCCAGGCCGAGTTGGCCGCGGTCGTTCTGGCCCCAGGTCCAGAGGGTGCCATCGGCCCGGATGGCCGCCGAGTGGACCAGGTAGGTGGCCACGCTGGTCCAGTTGGTGGCGGTGCCTACCTGCGTGGGGCTGCTTTGCCCGGTGCCGCCGCCCCAGGCCCAGAGGGTGCCATCGGTGCGCAGGGCCACGGTGCCGGAATAGCCAGCATCGACGCTGGCCCAGTTGGTGGCGGTGCCCACCTGCACGGGCGTAGCCTGCGGGGCCGACTGGCTGCTGATGGTGCCCAGCCCCAACTGGCCGGCCGTGTTATTGCCCCAGGCCCAGAGTGTGCCATCGGTGCGGATGGCCAGCGTATGGTACCAGCCCGTGCCCAGGCTGGCCCAGTTGGTGGCGGTGCCCACCTGCGTGGGCAGGTATTGCTGGGTGAGGGGTGCGCCGGTGCCGAGTTGGCCCTCGTAGTTGAGGCCCCAGGCCCAGAGGGTGCCATCGACCCGGATGGCCAGCGTGTAGGCCACGCCGGCGCTGACGCTCTTCCAGGTATAGCCGGTACCCACCTGCACGGGCGTGAGCTGGTCGGTGGTGGTGCCGTTGCCCACCGTGCCCCCGAAGTTGCTGCCCCAGGCCCAGATAGTGCCGTCCTGGCGCAGGGCCACGGTGTGGGCGTAGCCGGCGCTCACGCTCTTCCAGGTAGTGGCCGTGCCCACCTGGGCCGGCACGTACTGGGTGGTAGTGGTGCCCGCGGTGCCGTTGCCGAGCTGGCCGTACTGATTAGTGCCCCAGGTCCAGAGGGTACCGTCGGCCCGGATGGCGGCCGCGTGCTGGCTGCCCGCGCCCACCTGCTGCCAGGCGGCGGGCAGCAGCTGCCTCGGCGTGAGCTGCAAGCCCGCGCCGGAGCCCACTTGGCCTTTCTCCAGCGAGCCCCAGGCCCACACGGTACCATCGGTGCGCAGGGCCACGGTGTGCGTCTGGCCGGCGCTGGCGCTGGTCCAGGTGGTGGCGGTGCCCACCTGCACCGGGCTGAGCTGCGTAGCCAGGGCCCCGGTACCCAGCTGGCCATAGTCGGCCGCGCCCCAGGCCCAGAGGGTGCCATTCTGGCGCAAGGCGGCCGAGTGGTGGTAGCCGGCGGCGGCGCTTTTCCAGGTAGTGGCCGTGCCCACCTGGTGGGGGGTAGCTTGGTAGTTGGTGGTGCCGTCGCCGAGCTGGCCGTAGTAGTTATCGCCCCAGGTCCAGAGGGTGCCATCCTGGCGCACGGCCACGGCATGCGAATAGCCGGCGCTCACGCTGAGCCAGGTAGCGGTGCCCACCCGGGTAGGTACCGTCGCGGTGACGCCGTTGCCGAGGCCCAGCTGGCCGTTGCCATTGTAGCCCCAGGCCCAGAGGGTGCCGTCTTGGCGTAGGGCCAGGCTGTGGTTGCTGCCGGCAGCTGCGCTGGCCCAGGTGGTGGCGGTGCCCACCTGCACAGGAGCGCTCTGCGCGGTGGTGGTGCCAGTACCAAGTTGATTTTGAGAATTATAGCCCCAGGCCCAGAGTGTGCCATCGGTGCGGATAGCCAGCGCGTGCTGGGTGCCGGCGCTCACGCTTTGCCAGGTGGTGGCGGTGCCCACCTGCACGGGGGTATTCTGCTGGGTAGTGGTGCCCAGGCCCAACTGGCTAAAATCATTGCGGCCCCAGGCCCAGAGGGTGCCGTCGGCCTTGATGGCCAGCGTGAAGCCGGAGCCCGCGCTCACGCTCTGCCAGGTGGTGGCGGTGCCAATCTGCACCGGCGCATTCTGGGGCACGGGCGTGCCGGTGCCCAGTTCCCCATCTGCGTTGTCGCCCCAGGCCCAGAGGGTGCCATCGGGGTGAATGCTGACGGTGTGCTGGTAGCCGGCGGCCAGGCGCTGGGCGTGGGCGCGGGGCACGCCGCCCAGTAGCCCCACCAGGAGCAGCCACGCCCATACCCATCGGGTAACGTTATGCATAAAAAAAAGAATGAAAAGGGATGTGAGGAAGGCAGGAAGGCCAAGAAAATCTATCAAATATACCGGTTCGGCCCGGCCTGCGTCGGCGCTGCCTCATGCAAAAAGCCTCCGCCCGCGAGGGGCAGAGGCTTTTGCGTGGGAGCGGCCGGGTGCGCCGGGCGCTAGTCCACGGCCAGGCGTAGGGTGCGGGTGAGACCCCCGGCCGAGGCCCGCAGCAAATAGAGGCCGGGGGCCAGGCCGCCCAGCTCCACGGTAGCCGAGGAGGTAGTGCGCACGAGGCGCCCTTGGGCGTCGAAGAGCCGCCCGGCTACGGGGCCGGCGGGCAGGCCCAGGAGCTGGGCGGTGCCGTGGGCGGGGTTGGGGGCCAGCTGCCAGGTAGTGGGGGCCTGGGTGGCCGGGGTCGCCAGCGGCGTGTTGCCGAAGGGAATATAAATCGGGACGGAGTTGGCCAGGCTGCCGGTGCCGAGCTTGCCAAACCGGTTTTCGCCCCAGGTCCAGAGGGTGCCGTCCGGGCGCAGGGCCGCCGAGAAGAACGTGCCCGCCGCTAGGCGCTGCCAGGTGGCGGTGCCCACCTGCCCGGGCGTGAGCCGCGCCACCACACTGCCAGCACCCAGCTGGCCAAACTGATTGTCGCCCCAGCTCCAGAGCGTGCCGTCTTGGCGCAGGGCCAGGCTGTGGCTCCAGCCGCCGCTGGCACTGCTCCAGGTGGTGGCCGTGCCTACCTGCACGGGCGCGATTTGGTCGTTGGTGTCGCCGGTGCCGAGCTGGCCATTCTTGTTATAGCCCCAGGCCCAGAGGGTGCCATCCTGGCGCACGGCCAGGGTGTGCGAGTTGCCGGCGCTCACGCTGGCCCAGGTAGCGGTGCCTACCTGGGCGGGGGTAGGCTGGCGGGCGCCCGCGCTATTGAGCCCGAGCTGGCCATTCTTGTTATAGCCCCAGGCCCAGAGGGTGCCATCCTGGCGCCGGGCCAGGGTATGGTTGCTGCCAGCGCTCACGCTGGTCCAGGTAGTGGCGGTGCCCACCTGGGTGGGCGTGAGCAAGAGTTGGGTGGTGGAGGTGCCGGTGCCGGCCTGGCCATACTGGTTGTCGCCCCAGGCCCAGAGGGTACCATCGGCCCGCAGGGCCAGCGCGTGGTGGTCGCCGGCCGCCACGCTGAGCCAGGTAGTGGCCGTGCCCACGCGCACGGGGCTAGTCTGGCTACTGCTGCTGTTATAGCCGGTGCCGAGCTGGCCGTAGGTGTTATCGCCCCAGGCCCAGAGGGTGCCATCTGCCCGAACGGCTAGCATGAAGGAAAACCCCGTGGCCACGCTGGTCCAGTTGGTAGCGGTGCCCACCTGCCCGGGACTGGGCTGGTCGAGGTAGGTGCCGTTGCCGAGTTGGCCGTCGGCGTTGCCGCCCCAGGCCCAGAGCGTGCCGTTGCTGCGGATAGCGGCGGCATAGCGGCTGGCAGAGGCCACGCGGGTCCAGGTAGCCGGGGCGGCTATCTGCTGGGGCTGCAACTGCGGCCCGCCCCCGTTACCGAGTTGGCCGTAGGTGTTATCGCCCCAGGCCCAGTAGGTGCCGTTCTGGCGCTGGGCCAGGGTGTGGTACTGGCCGGCGCTCACGCTTTGCCAGGTGGTGGCCGTGCCCACCTGCACGGGGGTGAGCTGCTGGGTGGTGGTGCCGTCGCCGAGCTGGCCGTAGGTATTATCGCCCCAGGCCCAGAGCGTGCCGTTGGTGCGCAGGGCTACGGTGTGGTAGTCGCCGGTGCTCACGGCCAGCCAGGTGCTGGCAGTGCCTACCCGGGTAGGCACCGTTTGAAGCCCGTAGGAGCCGTTGCCGAGCTGGCCGTTTAGGCTGTAGCCCCAGGTCCAGAGCGACCCATCGAGGCGGGTGGCGGCGCTGTGCGCCCGGCCCGCGCTCACGCTGGCCCAGGTGGTGGCGGTGCCCACCTGCACGGGCGTATTTTGCTGGGTGGTGGTGCCCAGCCCGAGCTGGCTGTTGTAGTTGCCGCCCCAGGCCCAGAGGGTGCCGTCCTGGCGAATAGCCAGCGAGTGGCTGGTGCCGGCGCTCACGCTCTTCCAATTAGTGCCGGTGCCCACCTGCACGGGCGTAGCCTGGGTACTGGTGGTGCCGGTGCCCAGCTGGCCGCTGCTGTTGTAACCCCAGGCCCAGAGGGTGCCGTCCTGGCGAATGGCGAGCGTGTGATTGGCGCCCACGGCCAAACTCGTCCAGGTGTCCGTGCCCACCTGCACGGGCTGAAGCTGCTGGCTGGTGCTGCCGGTGCCCCAGGCCCAGAGGGTGCCATCTTGGCGCAGGGCCACGGTTTGGCCCACGCCAGTGCCCACCGCCTGCCAGGTGGCGGTGCTCACCTGCCTGGGTATGGCCTGGTTGGCCAAGTTGCCCAGGCCCAGCTGCCCGTATTCGTTATTGCCCCAGGCCCAGAGGGTGCCATCGGCGTGAATGGCGACGGTGTGCTGGTAGCCGGCGGCCAGGCGCTGGGCCCGGGCCGCGCCCGCCAGCAGCGTGAGTAGCAGCAGAGCCCACAGCCGAAAAGTACTTGTTGGCATAGAGGAAAAGAAGAAAATGGTAGGAAAAAGCAGGGAAGAAAAAATCCATCAAATATAGCCGAAACCCTTGGCGGTGCCCGGCTGCTCCCCGCCGCGTACCAAACCACCGCCGGCCAGCGTTTTCCCCCGCCCGGGCCGCGCTAATGCCCCGGCCCGCGTTTTCTCGCTACTTTTGACCGTTCGCGCTCGAGCGCCAATCCGCTCGGCTGCCCCACCGCTCTGCTGCCCTTCCCATGAAGCTACCCCCCCGGCTCACGCTGGCCGCCGCCCTGCTGGGCACTGCCGCCGCCGAGCCCCAGCTTGCCCACGCCCAGTTCACCCAAACCCTCGCCGCCGACGAGCGCTACTACCAGGAAGGCCTCGACCTGTTTGACAAGCAGCAGTACGGCGCCGCCCAGCAGGCCTTTCAGCTGTACATGCAGCGCGGGGCCACCCGCGCCGGCGAGCAAAGCGGCCCCGCCGCCGCCAGCGGCCGCCAGGAGCGCCTGGCCGATGCCGAGTACTACTACGCCGTGAGCGGCCTCTACCTGCTGCACCCCGATGCCGAGGGCCTCATCCTCGACTTTGCCCGCCTGCACCCGGCCCACCCGCGCGCGGCGGTGGCCTACTTCGAGCTGGCCAAGTTTTACTACGACCAGCAGAACTACGCCCAGGCCAGCACCTACTTTCAGCGGGTGGCCCCCGCCAACCTCAGCGCCAGCCAGCGGGCCGAGTCCGACTTCAAGCTCGCCTACAGCCACTTTCAACTCAAGGAGTACGACCAGGCCCGTATCCTCTTCGACCGCAACAAGCAGGTGCCCGGCCAGTACCGCTACGCCAGCGCCTACTACGCGGGCTACCTGGCCTTCCGGGCCGGCGACTACGCCGGGGCCCGCAAAGACCTGCTCGTGGCCGCCGACAACGACGCCTACCGCGGGGTGGTGCCGGCCATCATGACCCAGATTTACTACCGCGAGGGCAACTACGACGGCCTCATCGGCTACGCCACCAAGGCCTTGCAGCAAACGCCGCCGCCCCAGAGCGCCGACGAAATCCAGCTGCTCGTGGGCGATGCCTACTACCAGCAGAAAAACTACAAGGAGGCCGGCACCTACTTCGACCAGTACGCCGCCGCCCACAAGGGCCAGCTGGAGCCCGGCCTGCAATACAAAATCGGCTTCGCCAACTACAAGGAGGGCGACTATCCGCACGCCATCGCCAACCTCAAGAACGTGGCCGCCCGCCGCGACTCGCTGGGCCAGAACGCGGCCTACCACCTGGGCCTGAGCTACCTGCAAGCCGGCCAGAAAACGGCCGCCCTCGCCGCCTTCGACGCCGCCCGCCAGAGCACCATCGAGAAGACGCTCTCGGAAAACGCCACCCTCAAGTACGCCCAGGTGCAGTACGAGCTGGGTAACCTGCCCGAGGTCATCGCCGCCCTGCGCGACTTCCGCAAGAAGTACCCGCGCTCGAAAAACCAGCCCGTGGCCGACCAGCTGCTCAGCGACGGCTTCCTGTCGAGCACCGACTACGCCGAGGCCCTGGCTTACCTTGAAGGGCTGGGTGACGACCGGGGCGCCACCCTCAACGGCACCTACCAGCGCATTGCCTACGCCCAGGCCGCTACCCTCTACAACGCCGGCAGCTACACCCAGGCGCTGCCCCTGCTCGACAAGAGCCTGAAGTATCCGCAGGACGATGGCCTGCGCGCCGCCGCCCAGGTGCTGCGCGGCGAAATCTACTCCGTGGGCCAGCAGTACCCCGAGGCCATCACGGCCTACGCGCAGGCCGCCCGCCAGGCCCGCCAGGGCGGCGTGAGCGACGACGAAACCCAGTACGTACAGCTGGCCCGCTACGGCCTGGGCTACGCCTACTACAACACCAAGCAGTACGACAAGGCCCGCCCGCAGTTCCAGGCTTACTTGAACGATGCGGCTGCCAAGCCCTCGGACCCAAACTACTACGACACCACCCTGCGCCTGGCCGATACCTACTACGTGGCCAAAAGCTACCAGGCGGCCCTCGACCTCTACGACAAGGTGATTGAGGCCAACGCGCCCGACAAGGATTACGCCTACTACCAGAAGGGCGTGACCCTGGGCCTGCTCGGCCGCAAGGACGAGGCCAGCCAAACCCTGGCCGCGCTGCTCAAGAGCAACCCCGACTCGCGCTACGCCGAGCAGGCCGTGTTTCAGCAGGCGCAGCTCGCGTTTCAGGCCGGCGACTACGGCCCGGCCGCCGAGGGCTTCACCCGCCTCATCGAAAACCGGCCCACTTCCAGCCTCCTGCCCGATGCCTACCAGCGCCGGGGCGTGGCCTACGCCAACCTCGAGCAGCAGGACAAAGCCGTGGCCGACTTCCAGAAAGTGCTGGCCGATTACCCGCGCAGCGCCGCCGCCCAGCAGGCCCTCTACGGCTTGCAGGAAAGCCTGACCGCCCTGGGCCGCACCGAGGAGCTCGACCAAGCCGTGGCCGGCTTCAAGGCCCAGAACCCGAACAGCAAGGCCACCGAGAGCGTCGAGTTCGAGGCCGCCAAGTCGCTGTACCTGGCCGAGAAGTACGCCCAGGCCCTGCCCCGCGTGCAGGCCTACCTCAAGCAGTACCCGGATAATTCCCTGGCCCCCGACGCCCGCTTCATCCTGGCCGACTCGTACCTGCGCACCGGCAACAAGGCCCAGGCTCTGCCGCTGCTCAAGGCCGTGGTGGCTGATAATAAGAGCGAGTTTGTAAACCGCGCCGTGGGCCGCGTGGCCGACCTGGAGCTGGAAAACAAAAACTACCCCGAGGCCATCAAGTACTACGAGCGCCTGCGCACGGCCTCCGGCAACCGCCGCGAGGTAGCCACCGCCACCCTGGGCCTGCTGCGCGCTTACTACGACGGCGGCGACTACCAGAAGGCGCGCGCCACCGCCACCGACCTGGCGGGCCTGGCCGGCGCCACCGCCAACGCCACCAGCACCGCGCTGCTCTACCAGGGTAAGGCCGATTTCAAGCTTGGCAACCTCGACCAGGCGGCCACCGAACTGGCCGCTACCGTGGCCGCCGCCCCCAGCGACGCCACCGGCGCCGAGGCCCAGTACGCGCTGGCCGAAGTCCTTTTCAAACAGCAGAAATACGACGAGGCCATCACGCAGGCCTTTAAGGTCAATGCCAACTATAGCGCCTACGAGCTGTGGCAGGGCCGCGCCTTTTTGCTGCTCGCCGACGTGTACACCGCCCAGCGCGACATCTTCCAGGCCCGCGCCACGCTCAACTCGGTTATCGACAATAAATTTCCGGTGGCCGAGGTAATTGAGGGTGCCCGCCAGCGCCTCAAGGCCCTGCCCGCCAGCGACGACGCCCCCGCAGAAGAGCCGGCCAAGCCCGCGCCCAAAGCCCCCGCGCCCGCCAAGCCGGCCCCCGCCGCCCCGGCTAAAACCCCGCCCGCCAAGGCCCCGACCGCCGCCCCGGCCAAAGCCGCGCCAGCCAAGGCCCCTGGGCGCACCCCAGCCCCCAAGCCCACCGCCCGGCCCTAAGACCATTAGCAGCTCGCTGGTATAAACTCGCTTTAATGAAACGTTTAGAGGTGATAAAATCAAGCTTTACTACCGCCGCCGGCCGGTCGCTGCTGGCCGCCGGCCTGAGCGGGGCCGTGGCCTTTGGGGCGCAGGCGCAGGGCCAGCCCGGTAAGGGCAAGGCGCGCGGCACCATCCAGGACGCCGAGATTGAGATTGTGAAAGACCGGGTGAACACCCTGCCCGAGGCCACCCGCAACTTCGAGAAAATCCGGCTGGCCCCGCCCCCCAAGCCCACCCGGCAGGTAACCTATACCTACCCCGATTTCCGGCTGCCCGCCACCCGCCTCAACCCCGCCGTGCAGGTGCTCACCGTGGCCCAGGAAGAGCTGGACCCCCTCACCGGCAACTACCTCAAGCTGGGCTTCGGCAACTACGGCTCGGTGTACGGCCGCGCTCACCTGCACTCAACCCGCAACGACCAGTACAGCTACGGCCTCGACGTGCGCCACAACAGCGCGGCCAGCGGCCCGGTCGATGGCAAAAACTCGGGCGCCAGCCAGACCAGCGCCGCCCTCAACGGCGAGTATTACCAGGGCGCCACGGCCCTGGGCGCGGCCCTCGATTTTGCCCGCGACACCTACCATTTCTACGGCTACGACCGCGCCCGGCTGCCGGAAGCGCCCGACCCCGACAACATCAAGCAGACCTTCACCCGCTTCGGGGCCCGGGCCTACGCCCGCAACCGCGCCCCCGATGCCGCCTTGCAGTACGAGGTGGGCGTGGGCTACCGGTACTTCGGCGACCGCTTTGGGGTGAGCGAAAATAACTTCCTGCTCAACGGCAAGGCCGGCTACGCCCTCAGCGAAACCAGCCGCCTGACCCTCGACGCCCAGGGCTCGTTCATCTCCGATAAGCAGCAAGTCAATACCCCCAGCCAGGCCGGTGACCTCGTGCGCGGCCGCAACTTTTTCCAGGCCACCCCGGCCTACGAGCTGACCGGCAAAACCGGCCTCAGCCTCACGCTGGGCGCCACGCTGGGCTACAGCAGCGATGCGCTTAACGGTGTGGGCAAGGGCATGGTAAACCCCGCCGTGCGCGTCGGCTACGCCGTAGTGCCCGAAAAATTCCAGCTCTACGCCGGCCTGGGCGGGGCCATCCAGCGCGTGACGCGCTACGACCTGAGCCAGGAAAATCCCTGGCTGGCCCCCGGCCAGACGCTGGCCGACACCCACGCCGGCCCCACGGCCTACGCGGGCTTCACGGCCACGCCGGTGAGTGGGCTGGAGGTGGCCGCCCGCGCCACCTTCGGTCGCTCGCGCAATTTGTACTTTTACCGTAATTCCTTGGCCGATACCAGCAAGTTCGACCTCGTGTACGACAGCACCACCATTAACGTGGTCAACGTGCACGCCGAGGCGCTCTACAGCGCTTCGGAAAAAGTGCGGGTGGGAGTGAAGGCCGATTATAACCACTACGGCGTCAAGTCGTTGGCGCAGGCTTATGGCCGGCCGGCGTTCCTCGGCACGTTCTACGGCACCTACAATGTGTTCGATAAGCTGCTGCTCGGGGCCAGCGTCTACTACTACGCGCCCAACTACGGCACCAGCTACCAAGTGAGCCTCACGCCGGGCATTCCCGTAAAAGCCCAGGACCGCCAGACCGATGCCGTTATCGACCTCAACCTGCGGGCCGACTATCGCATTACGCCAAAATTCAGCATCTTTGCGATGGGGAACAACCTCGCCAACCGCCACTACCAGCGCTACCTCAACTACCAGAGCCAGGGTATCAATGTTATTGGCGGGGTAACGTACTCATTTTAAGCCCCTGGGCCCGTCGGTTGCGCCGCGGGCGCAGGGCCAGGCCGGGAAATTGGCTTTTTCCTTTCCTAACTTTAGCCGCGTAACCGCTTCACCACCCGCTCGCCAACCCGTTTACCCGATGAACTTAGCCGACCACCTACGCCCTTTGCTCCGCGAACACGACTGCGTGATAATCCCGGATTTTGGGGGCCTGGTGGCCGAGTACACGCCGGCCCGGGTGCAGCCCGGCGGCCGGCATCTGCTCAGCCCGCCCACCCGCCAGGTGGCTTTCAACCAGGTGCTTACCCGCAACGACGGCCTGCTCGTCGATGCCCTGCGCCAGCACCTGGGCCTGCCCGCTGCCGAGGCCCGCGAGGCCCTGCGCCAGGCCGTAGCCACCCTGCACCGCGACCTGCAAACCCAGCAGCATACCGAGCTGCCGGGCATCGGCGTATTTCGCCAGGTGGCGGGCCGGGGCTTGCAGTTTGAATACACCGGCACCGACAACCTGCTCACGGCCGCCTTCGGCTTGCCCGAGCTCACGGTGCACCCCATTTCGGTGACGGATGCCCGCCTGGCCCGCGAGCAGCAGGCCCAGCTGGTGCCGCGCCTGCGCGCCGCCGGCCGGGGCGTGCGGCTGCGGCGCGCCGTGCCGGGGGCGGCCATCGGCCTGCTGGCCGGCCTGGCCGTGGCCGGATTGTACTTATTGAACCTGCACCCCGCCGTGTTGCCCACCGCCTGGCAGGGTCACCTGCCCCGCTGGGAGCAGGCCGCCGGCCAAGCCGCGCCGCAGCAGGCCGCCCTGGCGCAGCCAAGCTTTGGTACGCCAGTGGCGCCGGTTACTTTGACGCCGGCCGCTACTGCTCCTGTGAGCACGCCGGCCCAGCCAGTGGCCGAAACGTCGGTAGTTGCTCCGGCCACCGTGCTCAATCAGGGCACGCCCTCCCAGACTGCCCCCGCCGCGCAAACTCCCGCCCAAACCGACCCGGTAGATGTGCTGCTGGCGCACCACCCGGCCGTGCCCAGCCCCATAGCACCCCACGGCAAAGGCCGTAAGGTGCCCGCCGCCGCTGCCATCGCCCTGGCTAATGAAAGAAACGTGGCTAAGCCCGTGCCCCTGGCCAAGCGCACTCCCGGCACTCCCACGCTGACTACCTCTTATGCCGTAGCCACGGCCCCCCGGCCGGCGCTGGCGGCTCATCCGGCCGTGCACGTGCAAGATAGCAAGGCCCTGACCATAGTGCCTGCCAAACCGGCCGCCGCTCGTGTAGCTGCCCTGACTGCCAAGCCGGCCGTAGCCCCCGTAGCGGCTCCTGCGCCGGTAGCGGCGCATACGCCTGCCCCGGCGGGCGCGCCCGCCGTCCCGGTAGCCACCACAATTAAAGGCCGTACCGGTCGTTATTACCTGGTGGTAGCTGCGTACTCGTCGCTGGCCCGCGCCGAAGAGGGCCGCCGCAACCTGGCCCACGCCGGCCGCCCGGCCAAGGTGATTCTGCCGCCCCGCGGCAGCCGCTTGTATCGCCTCTCGGCCGTGGACTTTGCCGACCGGCCTTCGGCTGCCGTGGCCGCCACCCATCTGCGCACCAACCCGCATTTCGACAAGGGCCTCACTATCTTGCCCTACTAATCAGCTTGCCTCTCGGCCTGGCCGGGCCCGCTAGCTGCCCGCTGTTTCGTTCTTCCTTCCTTCGCTGAATGTTCGTTTTCCTGCTGCAAGCCGCCCCGGCCGTTACCTCCGTTGCCACCGATACGGCCGCTGCTGCGGCCAACGCCGCCGCCAGCGCGGCGCCCGGCCTCTCGCTCATCGACCTGATTCTGAAGGGGGGCTGGATAATGCTGCCCATCTTTTTGCTGCTCATCGTCTCGATTTACATCATCGCCGAGCGCTACCTTACCATCCGCCGCGCCGGGGGCAACCCCGAGTCGTTTATGAGCGGCATTCGGGCGCTCATGGTGAAGGGCGACCTGCAAGGCGCCAAGCTCTACTGCGCCCAAAACCCCTCGCCGCTGGCGCGCATGGTCGAGAAGGGCCTGCGCCGCATTGGCCTGCCCATCACCGAAATCGAGGCCAGCGTCGAGAACGTGGGTAAGATTGAGATTGCCCGCCTCGAAAAGAACATCAGCATCCTGGGCATCATCGCGGGCATTGCGCCCATGCTGGGCTTCGTGGGCACGATTATCGGCGTTATCAAGATTTTCTACGCCATTAGCAGCAGCGGCGAGTTCGGCATCACCCAGATTGCGGGCGGCCTCTACACCAAGATGGTAACCTCGGCAGCCGGCCTCATCGTGGGCATCATCGCCCACATCGGCTACCACTGGCTCAGCATCCTGGTCGAGCGCATGGTGTTCCGCATGGAAAACTCGGCCATCGAGTTCATGGACATCCTTCAAGACAATTAGGAATTATGAATTAAAAATTATGAATTGTTTCTGCCGCAAAAACAGTCTCAATTCATAATTCATAATTTTTAATTCATAATTCCAAAAAAGTGAATCTCTCCCGCCGCCGTCACGCTACTTCGCACGTCGAGACCAGCTCGATGAACGACATCATGTTCTTCCTGATGTTGTTCTTCCTGATTGTGTCCACGATGGTGAACCCCAACGTTATCAAGCTTTTGCTGCCCAATGCCAAGAGCAGCAAGCAGGTGATGAAGCAGCCTATTACGGTGAGTATCAACGCGGCGGGCGAATACTTCGTGAACAAGAAGCCCGTGACGTCGGCCACCCTGGAGCCCGAGCTGCGCGCCCTGCTCATCCCCGGCCAGCCCGCCGAGGCCCAGCCCAGCGTGGTGCTGCGTGTCGATGCGGGCCTCAACGTGCAGAAGCTGGTCGACGTACTGGAAATCGGCAACCGCCTGAAGCTGAAAATGGTGATGGCCACGCAGTCGCAGCAGGCCGCCGGAAAATAATTGGGAATTATGAATTAGAAATTATGAATTGCTTGGCGCCAGAGATTATCATATGCGTGCTTCCGGCTACCGAAACGGCTAATTCATAATTTCTAATTCACAATTCATAATTGAAAAAAAATGGCCCTTGACTATCCTGAAGAGCACCGGCGCGAAGCCCTGGGCATCACGGCCGCCGTGGTGCTGGTGCTGGCGCTCATCTGCTTCTTCCTGAAATTCAGCGGCCCCAACCCGCCGCTCGACCCCATTGGCGGCGACGGCGTGGAGTTGAACTATGGCCTTGATGCGGCCGGCTCGGGCGACATCCAGACGATGGCCACCGCCAACGCCTCGCAAAACCGCGAGGACTCGCGCCCGCCCGCCGCCCAACCAACTCCCACGCCCCAGCCCGCCCAGCCCCGCGTGGAGGCCAGCGCCCCCGCCCAGCCCGAGGCCCAGGAAAAAGTCATTACCAGCGAAGCCGAGGAGGCCGACGTGGCGGCTCCGCCCGTGGCGAAACCCGCGCCCGTGGCCCCACCTAAAGAGGTCGTGCGCGAAACGCCCAAGCCCCGCGAGCAGCCCCGCACGCTCTACACGCCCAAGGGCAGCGCGGCCGGCATGGCCGGGGGCAACGGGGTAAATGGCACCAGCAGCGCGCCTACCGGCAACAGCAACGGCGACCACCCCGGCACCGTGGGCGACCAGGGCGACCCGCGCGGCTCGCTCAACGCCAAGGCGCTCTACGGCGAGCCGGGTAGCGGTGGCAGCGGCGCGCGCCCCGGCAGCGGCGGCGGCTCGGGCCTGGAGATGAGCGGCTGGCGCTTCGATAACCAGCCCGTGGTGGAAGCCATCGACGATAACCCTGGCGTGGTGCGCTTCAAGATTAAAATCAGTGACGACGGCGAGGTGGAGTCGGTGACTAAGGTATCGGGCAACGTGTCGCCGTCGCAGGAAAAGCTCTGCCGTGACAAGCTGCTGGATTCTAATTTTGTGAAAACCAACGCGGGCGCGGGCGGGGCCACCGGCTACTACACGTTCCGCTTCACGGTGAAATAAGGCTCGCGCTGCCAAGGACAACAAGTAAGAACGTCATGCTGAGCTTGCCGAAGCATCTCTACCACGCCACTTGGGTGTCGTTCGGTAGAGATGCTTCGGCAAGCTCAGCATGACGTTCTTATTTTCATTTATTATTTCCTAAATCTTCCGTCATGAACTATCCCGAAACGCTGGCCTGGCTCTATGCACAACTGCCCATGTACCAGCGGGTAGGGGCGGCTGGCTTCAAGAAAGGCTTGGGTAATACGGAGGCGCTGGCCGAAGCGCTGGGCCACCCCGAAGCCAAGTTTAAGAGCGTGCACGTGGCCGGTACCAACGGCAAGGGCTCTAGCTCGCACCTGCTGGCGGCGGTGCTGCAAAGCGCGGGCTACAAGGTGGGCCTCTACACCTCGCCGCACCTGCGCGAGTTTACCGAGCGCATTCGGGTAAATGGGCAGGAACTGGCGCCTGCCTACCTGGTGAACTGGGTCGAGCAGCACCGGGGCCTGTTTGCCACGATTGAGCCCTCTTTTTTCGAGATGTGCGTGGCGCTGGCCTTCGACTATTTTGCCGCCGAGCGGGTGGATGTGGCCGTGGTGGAAGTGGGCCTGGGCGGCCGGCTCGACTCGACCAACATCATCACGCCGCTCGTCTCGCTCATCACCAACATCAGCTACGACCACCAGGCCATGCTGGGCAACACCCTGCCCGAGATAGCCGGCGAAAAGGCGGGCATCATCAAGCCCGGCCGGCCGGTGGTGGTGAGCCAGACCCAGCCCGAGGTAGCCGCCGTGTTCGAGGCCAAGGCCCGGCAGGAGGGGAGCCCGCTGCTGTTTGCCGATGCGCGCTACGAGGCCCGGCCTACCGCCGCCGACGACGCCAGGGGCACGCAAGTACTGAACGTGTACCGCGCCGGCCAACTGTATCTAGAAGGGGTGCAGTTGGGCCTGCTCGGCGACTATCAGCGCCTGAACCTGCCCGGCGTTCTGGCCACCCTGGACGAGCTGCGCGCCCAGGGCTTCGTCATCCCGGAGGCGGCCCTGCGCCAGGGCCTGCGCGACGTAACGGGTCTCACCGGCCTGCGCGGGCGCTGGAGCATCATCGGCCGGCAGCCGCTGGTGGTGGCCGACACAGGCCACAACGAGGCTGGTCTGCGGCTGGTGCTGGCCCAACTGGCGCGGGTGCCGCACCGTCACCTGCATATGGTTATCGGCGTCGTCAACGACAAGGACGTGACTTCGGTGTTGGCCCTGCTGCCGCGCACGGCCACCTACTATTTCTGCCAGGCCGATATTCCGCGGGCCCTGCCGGCGGCCGAGTTGGCGGCCCTGGCCACGGCGGCCGGCCTCACGGGCCGCGCCTACGGGCCGGTGCCGGGGGCCGTGGCGGCCGCCCGCGCCGCCGCCGGGCCGGAGGACGTGGTCTTCATCGGGGGCAGCACCTTTGTAGTGGCCGAAGTGGCCGAGCTGTACGAGCCGGGGTAGCGCGTAGGTTTGCGCCCGGTCTTTGCCTGCCTTACCCATGAGTTACCTGCGCCGCCCCTACGCCCGGCTGGCCCGGCACCGCTACAAGCTGCTGATGGCCAGCCTGCTGTTGCTGGTGCTGGGCTCGGGCTTTGCGCCGGCCGCCGTCGACCCGCACGTCTTTGCCGCGCTGCTGCTGCAAAACCTGGCCGTGGGCGTGCTGGTCTTTGCCGAAGAGCGGCCGTGGCTGCTGCTGCTGTGCCTGCTGGTCGTGCTGGGCCTGGAAGGCGCCGCCCAGCTCTGGGGCTGGTCGTCGGTGCGCGCCTCCACGGGCATTGCCTACAGCGTGTTCTGCTTTTCCATCACGCTACGCATTTTTCGGAAGGTGCTGGGGGCGGGGCGGGTGTCGGCCGAGCTGCTGGCGGCTACCATGTGCGGCTTCGTGCTGCTGGGCATGGTGGGCACGTTTCTGTTCGTGCTCATCACGGTGATGCAGCCGGGCGCCTTTGCCAACGTGCCGCCCGAGCCGGGTACGGTGCAGGCCCTCAACTACTTCAGCTTCGTGACGCTGCTCACCGTGGGCTACGGCGACATCGTGCCCCTGACCAACGTGGCCCGCAAGGCCACCGTGCTGCTCGGGCTGGTGGGCCACTTCTACGACCTGTTCGTGGTGAGCGTCATCGTGGGCAAGTACGTGGGCGGGGTGGTCGAAGGGGTGGAGGAAGACCGGGCCACCCCGCCCGAGAAGTAGGCGCGGGCCGTAGTTTTGCGGCCCTTTTTGCCCCCACTTTCGCTTCAAGCCTCCCTCGCCGTGCCCCGCATCAAACTCCAGCGCTTTGCCGACAATGCCACCCGCCCCGACATCGTAGAGCCGGGCAAAGCCGCTTTTGGCCGCCTGGCCGGCCACTGGCGGGGCGATTTTTTTCACAACGACCACCCGCTGGTGCTCGAAGTCGGCTGCGGCAAGGGCGAATACACCGTGGGCCTGGCCCAGCAACACCCCGCGCAGAATTTCCTGGGCCTCGACATCAAGGGCGAGCGCATCTGGCGGGGTAGCACCCGCGCCGAGGCCCTGGGCCTTACCAACGTGGGCTTTCTGCGCCTCATGGCCCACCAACTGACCGAGCACTTTGCGCCCGGCGAATTGAGCGAAATCTGGATAACGTTTCCGGACCCGCGCCCCCGCGACCGCGACATCAAGCGCCGCCTCACCGCGCCGCGCTTCCTCAACATGTACCAGGCGCTGCTGGCCCCCGGCGGCGTGGCCCAGCTTAAAACGGATAGCGAGGGCCTGTTTGACTACACGCTGGAAGTGCTGGCCGGCCGCCCCGGCGCTAAAATCGAGGTGGCCACCCGCGACCTCTACGCCGAAACCGACCCCGCCTTTGCCGCCGCTCAGGCCATCCAGACGCACTTCGAGGGCAAGTACCGCGCCGTGGGCGTGCCCATCAAATACGTGCGGTTTACGCTGTGAAACTGGTCGTAACCAGTTCAGTATTTTAAGCTAGCTTTGCCGCACTGTGCGGTAGTCTCCCGCCAACCACGGTGTTTTTTGACAGCTTCGGCTGAAAAAAGGAGACGCCCGTGGTCGGCAAACCACGGGCGTCGAAGTGGGTGGTTCTTTCTCCCCTTTGCGACCTGTAAGTCTTATGGAGAAAAACTCAAATGGTGGCGGCGATTACGTAGTAATCACCGTCAGGCTCCCGGTCAAGCTGCTGGTGCGGCTGGGCCGGTAGCTACTGGTAGCGGGCAGCGCTTACGTGCTGCTGCACCCGTAGCTTACTTAGCCGGCAGGGAGGGTTCGCAGCCCTCTCTGCTTGGGCTACTTAACTGCCGGTGGCCGGCAGAAGTTGCGCAAAGATGCCGCTTTTTTGGTATTTTATGCAAGTAAAAAATGCCAGCCTTACGCTTCTTCCAGGGCCTCAAACACGGCTTCCAGCTCGGTAAAGTCGCGCAGGCCGGGCTTTATTTCGTCGCCGCCTTCGAGGATGAGGCCGGTCGGCTGCACCTGTTGGGCCAGGTCGGCGGCTGCGGTAGGGCTGGCGGGGCCGGCCAGCCACAGGGCGCCCTGCCCGGCCAGGCTAGCCCAGTAGGCCAGCTCGGTGGTATCGGCGGAGGCGGGCAGGGTGGTGAAGAAGGCAAAGCCCTGCGGCAGGGCCGTGGTGAGGTCGGCCATGGCCGCCGTGTAGTAATGCTGGTCGGTAATGAGGGCGGCGGGCACCTCCACGAGGGCGGGCACGGCCAGGCCGGCGGGCAGGCTTTGGCGGGCGGGGTCGAGGCGCAGCAGCACGCTGGTGAGGCCGCACTCGGCCACCAGGCGGTTGATGTCGGAGGCGGGCACGGCGCCAAACTCGCCAATAAGCTCGACGCCGGCCACCCAGCCGGCCAGTTCCCGCACGGTGGCCGCATCGACGGCGCCGGGCAGGCTGGGGTCGAGGGTAAAGATGAGGCCATCGGCCCCCATACCGGCGCAGTAGCGGGCGTCCGAGAGGTTATTGATGCCGCGCACGAGCACGGGAAGAACAAGAGACATTTTTTTTAATTAGGAATTATGAATTAGGAATTATGAATTGGGACCGGGCGCAAAAGTAAGCCGGGTTGGTGGGGCGCTGCCGTCGCTTGGGGGCAGTGCCGCAATTCCTAATTCATAACTTCTAATTCATAAGTAACTTTGCCCTGGCGCCAGTCGGAACGTTCACCTCCCGGAGTGGCTTAGCCGTCTTAATGAATCCAACCCCAACCAAGGGCCGCGTACTCGTGGCCATGAGTGGCGGCATCGACTCGTCGGTGGCCGCCGTGCTGCTGCACGAAGCCGGCTACGAAGTAGTGGGCATGACGATGAAAACCTGGGACTACGCCACGGCCGGCGGCTCCAAGAAGGAAACCGGCTGCTGCTCCCTGGACAGCATCAACGATGCCCGCGACATTGCCGTGCGCCTGGGCTTTCCGCACTACATCATCGACATCCGGGACGAGTTCGGCGATTTTGTCATCGACAACTTCACCGAGGAATACCTGGCCGGCCGCACCCCCAACCCCTGCGTGCTCTGCAACACCCACATCAAGTGGGATGCCCTGCTGCGCCGGGCCGACCAACTGGGCTGCGAGTTTATCGCCACCGGCCACTACGCCCAAATCCGCCAGGATGCCGACTCCGGCCGCTTTGTGGTGAGCAAGGGCCTCGATGAAAACAAGGACCAGAGCTACGCCCTGTGGGGCGTGACGCAGCAGAGCCTGAGCCGCACGCTGTTTCCGCTGGGGGCCATGCGCAAAACCGAGATTTACGACGAGGCGCGGCGCCGGGGCTTCACGGCCCTCGTCAACAAGCCCGAGAGCTACGAAATCTGCTTCATTCCCGACAACGACTACCGCAGCTTTCTGCGCCGCCGCGTGCCGGGGCTGGAGGCCCGCGTGGCCGGCGGCCGCTTCGTAACCAAAGACGGCGCCGACCTGGGGGCCCACGAGGGCTACCCGTTCTACACCATCGGGCAGCGCAAGGGCCTGGGCATTGCGCTGGGCTTTCCGGCCTACGTGACGGCCATCCGGCCCGACACCAACGAGGTGGTGCTCGGCAACTACGACGAGCTGGCCAGCACCGCCACCACCGTGCACAAGCTCAACATGGGCAAGGCCGCCAGCCTCGAAGGCCAGGGCCTGGTGCCGGCCGTGGTGAAGGTGCGTTACCACCACGCCGGCGCGCCAGCCTTTCTGGAGCAGTTCGGCGACGTGATTAACATCTATTTTCCCGAGCCGGTGCACGCCATTACGCCGGGGCAGGCAGCCGTTTTTTACGACGGCGACGACGTGCTGGGCGGCGGCTGGATAACGCGCCACGTCATCGGGGAGGTGCCCGCGCCGGCCGAAGCCGCCGCCGCGCTGGCCTAGCCGGATACCAACGGCGGCCGGCCGCTCGTTACGGCCCTATCTTGGAATGCGAATGGGCGGGGTGCCCCACGGCCCCCGCCCTTTTTTTCTGCCTTATGACCCCAACTCTTCGCTCGATTAGCTGCCGCTCCCGGCGTGGGGCGTTGGCCGCCTTGGCCCTGCCCGCGCTGCTGGCCGGCTGCCGCCACGACGTGGTAGTGGTGCCCGCCTACGACACCTACTACCCCGTGGTGGTGGGCACCTACCGCACCTACGCCGTGGCCGACTCTACCTGGGCCCGGGGGGTGCTGACCACGAGCAGCTACCAGTTTCGGGAGCGCGTGAGCGAGCAGTTTACCGATGCGGCGGGCCAGCCGGCCTACCGCGTGGTGCGCTCCCGGCGCCCGAACAGCGCCGCCACCTGGGTCGATGACAGCGTGCTGGTGGTGCAGCCCCAGCCCCGGTTTGTGCTGCTCACCCGCGACAACGTGCGCACCGTGGAGCTGGTGTACCCGGTGCGGGCCGACAAGGGCTGGAACGCCAACGCCTTCGGCGCCGCGGCCGATACCATCAGCAGCCTCACCCGCTTTTACGGCAGCGCCGTGGGGGTGCCCTACACCACGCCGGCCGCCGGCGGGCAGCCCGCCAAGCCCTACGCCGCCACCGTGCAAACCTACGCCACGCTGCCCGCCGTACCCCCGGCCACGCAGGGCGCCCCCGACGTGAACCTCTACTACCAGCGCGGCTTGCAGCAGGTGTATGCCCAGGGCGTGGGCCTGGTGCAGCGGCGGCGCTTCAGCCACTACACCTACATCACCGACCTGAGCACCGGCCTGCAAACCCTGACGCCCGGCCAGGTCCAGAACGGCTTTTCGCGCTTCGAGGTGCTCACCGAAACCGGCAACCTCTAGGGCTGGCCCGCGCGGGCGGCTCGCCCGCTGGCCCCGGCCGGCCCGCCTCCCCGCGGGCCGGCCGTTTTGTTGGTGGCCGCCGGGCCGGGGCCGGATGGGGGCTGCCGCCTATTTTCGCTTTTCTTCCCGCTGCTTTTCGCTTTTTATGAGAAAGATTTTCGGCTCGGCCGCCGCGCTGCTGGCCCTGCTGCTGGGCGCCGGCCCCGTGGCCTGGGCCCAGTCGGCGCCGGCCGCCCGCCGCTACTTCGTGTATTTTAAAGATAAGGCCGGCACGCCCTACTCGGTGAGCCAGCCGCAGGCCTTTCTCTCGGCGCGGGCGCTGGCCCGGCGTAGCCGCCAGGGCATTGCGGTGCGCGCGCGCGACCTGCCCGTGAGCCCCGCCTACCTGGCCCAGGTGCGCGCCGTGAGCGGCAGCCCGCAGGTGCTCTACACCTCGCGCTGGCTCAACGGCGCCGTGCTGGCCTGCGACTCCCTGACCCTGGCCCGGGTGCAGGCGCTGCCCGCCGTGCGTAGCGCCCAGCTGCTGAGCCTGGCCCCGCCGCTGCCCCCTTCGGCGGCCGGCGGCGTCACGCCCACCCCCACGCCGCCCGCGCCCACCACCCCGCGCGCCACCTACGGTGCGGCCTACGCCCAAAACCAGCTCATCGGGGCCGTGGCCATGCACGACGCCGGCTACCGGGGCGAAGGGATGCAGATTGCCATCTTCGACGCCGGCTTTCCGGGCGCCGACCGCATCACGGCCTTGCAGGGCGTGCAGCAGGGCCGCGTGGCCAGCACCCGCAATTTCGTGGATGGCGGCTCGGGTGTGTACCTGCGCAACGGCCACGGCACGGCCTGCCTGAGCCTCATCGGGGCCGAGCTGCCGGGCTACTTCGTGGGCACGGCCCCGCGCGCCACCTTTCACCTCTGTATTACCGAGGACGTGGCCAGCGAGTACCCGGTGGAGGAAGCCAACTGGCTGGCCGCCGCCGAATACGCCGACTCGGTGGGCGTGGACGTCATCAGCTCGTCGCTGGGCTATAATACGTTCGACTACCCGCCGCTTTCGCACACCTACGCCCAGCTCGACGGCCGCACGGCTCTTAGCAGCCAGGCCGCCCTGGGGGCCGCCCGCGCCGGCATGGTGGTCGTGAACTCGGCCGGCAACGACGGCAGCAACTCGTGGCACTACATCGGCGTGCCCGCCGATGCCGATAGCATCCTCACGGTGGGGGCCGTCGATTCGCTGCGCGCCCACGCCTACTTCAGCTCCTACGGCCCCACCGCCGACGGCCGCCTCAAGCCCACGCTCTCGGCGATGGGGGTGGCCTCGGCCGTGCTCGCGCCCAATGGCCTGGCCCTGCGCGGCAACGGCACTTCCTACGCCTGCCCTGAGCTGGCGGGCTTGGTGGCGGGCTTCTGGCAGGCCAACCCCACGCTCAGCGCCCAGCAGGTGATTGCCGCCCTCACGGCCGGCGCCTCGCAGGCCGCCGCCCCCGACAACACCCTGGGCTACGGCATTGCCGACTTTAAAACGGCCTACAACCGGCTGCACCCCACCGCCCCGCTGGCCGCCGCCGGCCCCGCCCCCCAGGGCGCCGCGCTGGCCATCTTCCCCAACCCCAGCCACCGCCAGGAGCTGCTGCTGGCCCTGCCCACCGCCCTGCGCGGCCAGGCCCTGCGCGTGCGCCTGCTCGATGCCAAGGGCGCCCTGCTGAGCGAGCAGCTGCTGCCGGCCGGTGCCGCCGCCACGGTGGCCCTGCGCCTGCCGCCGGGCTCCCTCGCGCCCGGCGCCTACCTGTGCCGGGTGCAGCCCGTGGCCGGCGGCACGGTGCAAACGGTGCGCTTCGTGCGGCAGTAGCGTGCTAACTTAATTGGGATGAGCTGGCCAATGCTATTGGCCGAATGCCGAAAAAGCCGTATCTTTAAACCGTCAATCAGACGCCCCTTTTCCATGTTACAGCTAATGACCACCAAGCGCATCGGGCGCCGCCAGTTTCACTTCACCGTGCAGGGCAGCAACCTGCACGAAACCGTGGCCGAGTACGACCGCCTGAGCTTTCCCGACGTGGCCGCCTGCGGCCTCTGCGGCTCCGATAACCTCGACCTGACCTCGCGCGTGGCGCAGGGCAAGTTCAAGTACACGTCCGTCAAGTGCCTCTCGTGCCGCGGCGACCTCACCTTCGGCAAAAACAAGGACGACGACCAGTCGTACTTCCTGCGCCGCAAGGAAAGCGGCGAGCTGGACTGGCGCGCCTTCGAAAAGAAAGCGGAGGGCAGCTAAGCCCCGCCGCCGGCCGCCGCGCCGGCCCATCCCCGTTGCGCCCGCCGCTGGCCCGATTCGTCGGCCGGCGGCGGGCTTTTGCGTGCGTGGGGGCGGGGCCGCCAGTAGGAGCGGAGCGCGAAAGGTTTGGTGTCTTGACGGCATCGGGGCCGCCCGCCTGGCCGCCGGCCGCCAGCTCAACCGCCGCACCGGGTTGAAGGTGACGGGCAAGTAGCCGGCCCGGTAGGGCCAGGCAAAACCCTGTAGAGTTGGTTCGCTGAAAAATGAGCGAACTCTACAAATCTTGTAGAGTTGTGGTACTGAAAAAAAAGCCAACTCTACAAGCAAAAAAGAACGTCATGCTGAACGCAGTGAAGCATCTCTACTGCTTCCTTCGCACCGTTCAACGAGGCGAGCGAGATGCTTCACTGCGTTCAGCATGACGTTCTTTTTGATGCTGGAAAACGGGGAAGCCCTGCAACCCTAGTAGTGGGGGCGGCCCCCGGCCGCAAAAACTCCTGTTCTCCCGGTCCCGGCCGGGCGCCGCCCGTACTTTTGCCCGTATGCATTTTTCTTCTTCGCCCGCTACCCGCCGCGAGCCCCTGCTGGCCCCTTCCTTACTAGCCAGCGACCTGGCCAACATCCAGGCCACTGCCGAGCTGCTGGCCACGGCCGAGGCCGACTGGCTGCACTTCGACGTGATGGACGGCCGCTTCGTGCCCAACATCTCCTTCGGCCTGCCCATCCTGGAGGCCCTGCGCCCCCACGCCAAGCAGCCCATCGACGTGCACCTGATGATAGCGCGGCCCCAGGACTACCTGGCCGCCTTCCGCGACGCGGGCGCCACCCACCTGACGGTGCACTACGAAGCCTGCCCGCACCTGCACCGCGTGGTTGAGCAGATTAAAAGCCTGGGCTGCACGGCCGGCGTGGCCCTGAACCCGGCCACCCCCGCCAGCCTGCTCGCCGACATTGCCGCCGACCTCGACCTGGTGCTGGTCATGTCCGTCAACCCCGGTTTTGGGGGCCAGGCGTTCATTCCGCACACCCTGCAAAAGGTGGCCGAGGTGAAAGAATTGCTGCTCGACAGCGGCTCCCCGGCCCTCATCGAGGTCGATGGCGGCGTGAGCCAGGCCAACGCCGCCGCCCTGGTGCAGGCCGGGGCCGACGTGCTGGTGGCCGGCAGCTTCGTGTTTAAGTCGCCCGGCGGGCCGGTGGCCACCCTGGCCGGCCTGCGCCAGCTGCTGCGCGAGGCCGCCCCGGCCCCCGAAAAATAAGCGGCCCGCATACGGAAAGCCGGCGGCCGCGAGTTGAGAAAGCCCGCCGCCGCCGGGCTTGCCCCGCCGGCCCCGGTCGGCCCCGGCGTAGCTTTACCAAACCGTTTTTCCTGCCGCCTCTGCGTTTGAAGCCTCTACCTCTTTTTCTAGTTTTGAGCAGCCTGCCGCTGGCCGGCCCCGCGGGGGCGCAGCAGGCCCCCGCCCCGGTGGCGCCCGCCACCGCTACCGTGCTCACCGGCACCGTGCGCGATGCCCAGGGCCAGCCCCTGGAGCTGGTGGTGGTGGGCCTGGAAGGCCAGCCCGGCGGGGCCACTACCACGGCCCAGGGCACCTTTACGCTGCGGCTGCTGCGCCCCCTCAGCGGGCCGGTGGTGCTGGTGGCCCGGCGCCTGGGCTACCTGCCCCTGCGCCAGCCCTTGCAGCTGCCCCTGGCGCCGGGCCAGCCCCTGCGCCTGACCCTGCAAGCCGATGCCCGGGCCCTGGGCGGCGTGACGGTGCGGGCCCGCGCGGCCGGCGCCGACCAGCGCGAGCAGGCCAGCCTCATCCAGCTCGACCCCCAGACGGCCAAGGTGCTGCCCTCGCCCTTCGGCGACTTCAACGCCATTCTCAAGACGCTGCCCGGCGTGGTGAGCAACAACGAGCTGAGCAGCACCTACAACGTGCGCGGCGGCAACTACGACGAAAACCTGCTCTACGTAAATGGCTTCGAGGTGTACCGGCCCTTCCTCGTGACGCAGGCCCAGCAGGAGGGCCTGAGCTTCATCAACCCCGACCTGGTGCAGAAAGTCGATTTCAGCACCGGCGGCTGGCAGCCCAAGTACGGCGACAAGCTCTCCTCGGTGCTCGACATTCAGTACAAGGAGCCCGAGAAGTTTGCCGCCTCGGCCACGGCCAGCCTCGTGGGCGGCGCTGCCCACGCCGAGGCCCGTTCGGCCAACGGCCGGGTGAGCTACCTGGCCGGCGTGCGCTACAAGAACGCGCAGTACGTGTTCAACTCGCTCAAGCAGAACCAGGGCCAGTACAACCCGACTTTCTACGACGGGCAGGCCTACGTCAACATCGGGCTGGGCAAGCAGGACAATATGCAGAAGACCACCCTGGGTATCCTGGGCGTGGTGGCCCACAATGACTACCGCTTCGTGCCGGTGAGCGGGCAGGTGTCGTTTTCGACGGCCGTCAACCAGGTGGCGCGCCTCAACATTTACTACGACGGCCGCGAGCGGATGCAGTACGACACGTACCAGACGGGCCTCGACCTGAAGCATAATTTTCACCCCGGCCTGCAAGTCGAGGCGCTGGCCTCGGCGCTGGCCACCCGCGAGTTTGAGTTCAGAGACGTGGAGGCGGCCTACACCTTTGCCGACGTCAACCGCGACCCCAACAGCCCCGACTTCAACCAGGCGGTGCGCCAGCGCAACGTGGGCTCGTCGTTCAACCACTCGCGCAACGACCTCACGGCCCGCATCTACACCGGCGAGCTGCGCGCCCGCTGGAACCCCGGCGGCGACCCCACCGGCCCGCACACGCTGCGCTTCGGCCTCAAAACCGGCCACGAAAGCATCCACGACCAGCTCGACGAGTACAGCTTTGCCGACTCGGCCGACTACGTGCCCGACGCCCGCCGCACCCGCCTCGTGGCCGACCTGAGCCTGGAAAGCCAGCGCACCCAGGGCTACGCCCAGCACAGCTGGCAGCTCGACTCGCTCAAAACCCTGACCTACGGCGTGCGCGCCCACTACTGGTCCGTCAATCAGCAGCTCGTCATCAGCCCGCGCGTGCAGTTTGCCGCCCGCGACCGCCGCCACCCCGAGCGCAGCTGGAAGCTGGCGGCCGGCGTGTACGCCCAGCCGCCTTTCTACCGCGAGCTGCGCGACATGCAGGGCCAGCTCAACCCCGAACTGCGGGCCCAGAAATCGCTGCACTTCGTGGTGGGCCGCCAGGTGGAGGTGCACCTCATGGACCGGCCCTTCCGCCTCAACACGGAGGCGTATTACAAGCACCTCACCGACGTGGTGCCCTACGAAATCGACAACGTGCGCCTGCGCTACGCCGCCAAAAACAACGCCACCGCCTACGCCGCCGGCCTCGAAACGCGCCTCACCGGCGAGTTTGTGAAGGGTGTGGAGTCGTGGCTGAGCCTGGGCCTGCTCACCACCAAGGAAAACATTGCCGGCGACACCGTGACGACCTACAACGCCGACGGCCAGCGCACCGGCGTGCAGCCCCTGGGCTGGATACGCCGGCCCCAGGACCAGCGCCTGACGGCCAGCATCTTCTTCCAGGACCACCTGCCCGACAACCCCTCGGTGCGCGGCTACGTGAACCTGGTGTACGGCACGGGCCTGCCCTTCAGCCCGCCCGGCCTGCCCCAGTACCGGGGCGATGGGGCCCTCACCCGCGCCTACCAGCGCGTAGACATCGGCTTTTCCAAGGTGGTGGCCCTGCGCAGCGGCACCCCCAAGCCCCACCTGGCCTCGCTCGAAAGCCTGTGGCTGAGTTTGGAAATCCTCAACATCCTGGGGGCGAATAACGTGGCCGGCTACAGCTACCTGCAAGACGTGAATGGCCGCACCTACGCCGTGCCCAGCTACCTCTCGCAGCGCGTGGTCAACCTGCGGGCAATAGCGCGGTTTTAAGCTAGTGCATTAAGTTATGGCAAGCAATTTCGCAGCGCAATTTTGGGAGCCCAACCGGTGGCCGGTGGTCAAAGCAGTAGGAATAGGCCTGCTTTTTTATGGCTGGCTAAAACTGGTCTACGCCCCGCACTTGCCCTGTTGCGACCCCACTTATTCGCGTGAGACCTTAGTAAGAGCCACAACAGTCCTGTGCACGGGCTTAGGTAGCGGCATAGTGCTTTCCTACCTGCTCCACACCTGCCACCTTGCCCGTACAAGGCCCAACGAGCGGCTGGCGCACGGCCTGATGTGGCTGCTCTACGTAGCTGCGGTCCTGACGATGCTGGTGGCTCACCTGGCGCTGCCCACGGGTAGAATAGATAATGAGCCGCTCTTTGGCTAGGGGGCGGGGCGGCAGGAGTGGGGCCTTGGCCAGCGGTATCTTTGCCGGCACCTCGCGTTAGGTACGTCCCCACCGGCTCGGCTCGCCCTACTCTTTGTCCCACGCGCGTTGGGGTAGGCCCCCTGGCCAAAATGGGTTTCCTAAGAAGCTGAAACCCCAGTTGCCTAGGAACAGTCGGGGTTTCTTGAAGTGTGGGGTTATGGTACAACCGCTTCTTCAGCTTGGAAACCTGGGTAGGGAAAACGCGAACGAACTACTGCAAAAGTAAGCTATGCCCCGCCTGCTGCTGCTCCACGGCTACACCGAAGACGCCACCATTTTTGACCCCCTGCTGCCGCTGCTGCCGCCTTTTGCCGAAGTGGTGGCCCTGGAGCTGGAAAAGGAATTTGCCCACTGGCGGCCGGCTGGCCCTGCCAACGTGGCTAGCCTGGCCCGGCACCTGGCCGCCCGCCACGGCATCGGGCCCACCGACGTGCTCATTGGCCACTCGATGGGCGGCTGGATTGCCGCCCACCTCCAGGCGCAGACCGGGGCCCCGGCCATCCTGCTCAGCTCGTTTACCGACCCAGCCAAAATCGTGTCCCGCCTGCGCAGCCCGCGTCTGCTGGCCCTGGCTGCCCACCTGGGCCTGGTGCAAAACCGCTGGCTGAACGACTATTTCCGGCGCCGCTATCGCCACGACGAGTCGCGGGCGCTGCACGGGCAACTCGTGGCGGGCATGGGCCGCTTCCGGCGCCGCTACGTGGCCCAGCAGCTGCGGGTGCTGTTTGCGCCGGTGCCGCCGCTCACGACCGAGCCCGCGCTGCGCCTGCACGCGCCGGCCGACACCGTGGTGCGCCCGCCCGACGAGCCCTACGTGGCGCTGCCCGGCGACCACTTTGCCCACTATTTCTACCCGCAGCTGGCGGCGGCGGCCATCCGCGAGTGGGTGGCCACCCGCAGCGCGGGGGCGGGCCCGGCTTAAAGCGGGTGGCGGCCGCCGGGCCTGGGCGGCGGGCGAAGGTAGCCGCCCGCGTCGTTTTTGCGTATGGGGCTTTGTAATTCGGCCGCCCGGCCTACCTTTGCCCCACGATGACCCCCGTTTGCCGCCGCCCGTCCGCCCTTAGCCCCGCGCTCCCGGCCCCTTTTTTGGGGTTGGCCGCCGCCTGGCGGGCCACGTCGCCGGCCGGGGCCGCGCCGCAGCATCACCACCACCATCTGTAGGAGACCGGGCCACCGGGCTGGCCGCTACGCCGTAGCCCCTTGCCAGCCGCCCGCGTCTCCGCCGCCGCCCCGCCTTCGGGCCGGAAAATACCTTTTCTTCGTTCGGGTTTTACCAGGGTGCCGCCGGCTGAGCCGCCGCCCGGGTACCTTTTAGTTACGCCGGCGGTCCCGTTGCGGGCCGCTCGCCATTTTCGTCTCATGCTGCGCATTGCCATTCAAAAGTCCGGCCGCCTCTCGGAGGACTCCCTTCAGCTCATCCGCGAGTGCGGTATCAGCTTCGTCTCGTCGTCCTACAAGCTCAAGGTCGAGGCCAGCAACTTTCCGCTCGAAATCCTGTACCTGCGCGACGACGATATTCCCGGCTACGTGCAGGACGGCGTGGCCGACCTGGGCATCGTGGGCCAGAACGTGCTGGTGGAAGCCGGCGGCGCCGCCCTCGAAGTCGAAGCCCTGGGCTTCAGCAAGTGCCGCCTGAGCCTGGCCGTGCCGCGCGGGGCCGAGTACAACTCGGTGGCCGACTTGCAGGGCAAGAGCATCGCCACCTCGTATCCCAAGCTGCTCGGCGACTACCTGGCCGGCCAGGGGGTGCGCGCCAACCTGCATACCATTTCGGGCTCGGTCGAAATTGCGCCCAGCATCGGGCTGGCCGAGGCCATCTGCGACATTGTGAGCAGCGGCTCGACCCTGCTCGGCAACGGCCTGCGCGAGGTCGAAACCATCTTCCGCTCGGAGGCCGTGCTCATCGCCGCCCCCAGCCTGAGCGCCGAAAAGCAGGAGCTGCTCGACCAGCTGCGCTTCCGGATGCAGGCCGTGCGCCGGGCCCAGCGCTCGAAGTACATCGTGCTCAACGCCCCCGCCTCGGCCCTCGACGCGGTGAAGGCCCTGCTGCCGGGCATCAAATCGCCCACCGTGACGCCCCTGGCCGAGGAAGGCTGGGTGTCGGTGCAGTCGGTGGTGCAGGAGGATGCCTTCTGGCAGCTGGCCGGCGACTTGCAGGCCATTGGGGCCGAAGGCATCCTGGTGCTGCCCATTGAGAAGCGGATAGGGTAGGTTTTAATGCTTAATTATTAGTTGTTAATGATTAATGCGCCTGGCAAATAAAGGTAGATTCCTTTGTCAGCTGCCATTTACCATTGATAAGTAATCATTAACACTTGAGAAGATGCAGATTTTTCGCAATCCCGACCCTAGCCAGTGGCCCGCGCTCCAGCAGCGCCCGCTGGCCGATAGCAACGCGACGGTGCTGGCCCGCGCCGGCGAGATTTTCGACGACGTGGCCCGGCGTGGCGACGAGGCCCTGCGCCAGTACGCCGCCCAACTCGACGACGTGTCCGACCTGGCCGACCTGCGCGTGAGCGCCGAGGAGCTGGCCGCCGGGGCCGCCCAGGTGCCGGCCGCCTTGCAGGCCGCCATCCGGCAGGCCATTCAGAACATCACCACGTTTCACGCCGCCCAGCGCCCGCCGGTTGTGGAAGCCGAGGTCGAAACGATGCCCGGCGTGCGCTGCTGGCGCCGCAGCGTGGCCGTGCCGCGGGTGGGCCTCTACGTGCCGGGCGGCTCGGCCCCGCTGTTCTCAACCTTATTAATGCTGGGTATCCCGGCCAAGCTGGCGGGCTGCCGCGAGATTGTGCTGTGCACGCCGCCCGGCCGGGGCACGGGCGCCATCGCGCCGGCCATCCTCTTTGCCGCTCAGGAGCTGGGATTGACTACTATCATCAAAGCCGGGGGCGCGCAGGCCGTGGCCGCCCTCACCGTGGGCACAGCCTCGGTGCCGGCCGTGGACAAGATTTTTGGTCCTGGGAACCGCTACGTGACGGCCGCCAAGCAATTGGCTGCCCAGCGCGGGGTGGCCATCGACATGCCCGCCGGCCCCTCGGAGGTCCTCGTCATCGCCGATGCCAGCGCCAACCCGGCCTTCGTGGCGGCCGACCTGCTCTCGCAGGCCGAACACGGCCCCGACTCGCAGGTGGTCTTGCTCACCGATTCGGAGACGCTATTAAACGGAGTGGTTACGGAGCTTGAGCGCCAGCTGCCAGCGCTGCCCCGCGCCGAAATAGCCCGCCAGGCCCTCACCGAAAGCCGGGGCCTGCTGCTGCCGGACCTGGCCGCTATGGTGGAGTTCAGCAACCAGTACGCGCCCGAGCACCTCATCCTGGCCGTGGCCGCGCCCGAGGAGCTGGCCGCCGACATCTACAACGCGGGCTCGGTCTTTATGGGCCACCTCACGCCCGAGGCGGTGGGCGACTATGCCTCCGGCACCAACCACACGCTGCCCACCGGCGGCTACGCCCGCGCCTACAGCGGGGTGTCGCTCGACTCGTTCTACAAAAAAATTACCTTCCAGCAGCTTGCGCCCACTGGCCTGCTCGCGCTAGCCCCCGTGGTGGAGCCGATGGCCGAGGCCGAGGGCCTGCGTGCCCACGCCCACGCCGTGGCCCTGCGCCGCGAGCACTTAATTGAAAGTGAATCCTGAACCAAAAGCACGTCATGCTGAACGCAGTGAAGCATCTTGCTCGCTGCATTAAACTGAAGAGCAGCGGAGCTAGCGATTGAATACCTGCTGCGTGCGAGATGCTTCACTGCGTTCAGCATGACGTTCATTAATAGGAAAAGTAATAAGCAATGTCCTTCGATTTAGATTCGCTCATTCGCCCCAACGTGCGGGTGATGAAGCCGTACTCGTCGGCCCGCGACGAGTTTCAGGGTGAGGCCCGGGTGATGCTCGACGCCAACGAAAACAGCCTGGGCAGCGCCGGTCCCGCCGAGTTCAACCGCTACCCCGACCCGCACCAGCGCGCTGTGAAGCAGGCGCTAGCCTCCCTAAAGGGCGTGGCGCCGGAGCAAGTATTTCTCAGCAACGGTTCGGATGAGGTAATTGACCTGCTGGTGCGCCTGCTGGTCCGGCCCGGCCAGGACAGCATTCTGAGCACGCCGCCCACTTTCGGGATGTACGAGGTGGCCGCCGCCCTCAACGACGTGGCCCTGGAGCGCGTGCCGCTCGACGCTGACTTTCAACTTAGCCAGGAAGCGATAGCGCAGATTCTGGCCTCGAAAGCTAAAATTGTCTTCCTGTGTTCGCCCAATAATCCGACCGGCAACCTGCTGCGTGCCGCCGATATCGAGCAGATTCTGCGCGGCTTCCCCGGCTTAGTGGTGGTGGATGAGGCCTACGGTGACTTCGCCGACCAGCCCAGCTGGATTACGCGCCTGGCCGAATTTGCGAACCTGGTGGTGCTGCAAACCTTTTCCAAAGCGTGGGGGCTAGCGGGTATCCGCCTGGGCATGGCTTTCGGCTCGCCGGAGGTGATAGCCTACCTCAACCGCATCAAAATGCCCTACAACGTGTCGGAAAACACCCAGCGTCTGGCCTTGGCCGCGCTCGCCGACACCGGCCGCTTCGAGGCCATGCGCCAGGACTTGCTGCAAGGCCGCGCCACGTTGCAGGCTGCCCTAGCGGAACTGTCCATCGTAGCCCACATTTTTCCCTCCGACGCCAACTTCCTCCTCACGCGCTTCGTGCCCGACGCGGGTGCGGTGTACCGGCACCTGCTCAACCAGGGTATTGTAGTGCGCCGGCCCAGCCAGGCCGCCTGCGCCGGCACCCTGCGCCTGACCGTGGGCTCGGCCGCCGAGAACGACGCGCTGGTGGCCGCGTTGCGGGAGTTTTCACCGGCCGGCTAGCTATTCCTTAAAAACCAATGAAAAAAGTTCTCTTCATCGACCGCGACGGTACCATCCTCATCGAGCCGCCGACCGACTACCAGATTGATGCCTGGCATAAGTTTGACTTCGTGCCCGGCGCCATCACGGCCCTGGCCCAGCTAGCCCGCGACGGTGAGTACGAACTCGTCATGGTTACCAACCAGGATGGCCTCGGCACCGACAGCTACCCCGAGGCTACCTTCTGGCCCTACCAGCAAAAAATGCTGGACATCCTGAAAGGGGAGGGGGTCGAGTTCAGCGAGATTCTCATCGACCGCAGCTTTGCTCACGACCCGGCCCCGACGCGCAAGCCCGGCACGGCCCTGCTCACGCGCTACCTCGACCCGGCCAGCGGCTACGACCTCAAGCACTCCTACGTGATTGGCGACCGCCTCACCGACGTGCAGCTAGCCGAGAACCTGGGCTGCCAGGCCATCCTGCTGCACGCCGACGCCGACGAGCGCGCCGCCCTCAGCACCACCGACTGGGCCCGGGTGTACGAGCACCTGCGCCGCCCGCCGCGCAAAGCCCACGTGATGCGCAACACCAACGAGACGCGCATCGAGATTATCCTCAACCTCGATGGCACCGGCCACACCGACTGCCAGACCGGGCTAGGTTTCTTCGACCACATGCTCGACCAATTGGGTAAGCACAGCGGCTGCGACCTTTATGTACGCACCCACGGCGACCTGCACATCGACGAACACCACACGATAGAAGACACGGCCATCGCCATCGGCGCCGCCTACAACGAGGCGCTCGGCGACAAGCGCGGTGTGAACCGCTACGGCTTCCTGCTGCCCATGGATGATGCCCTAGCCCAGGCGGCTATCGATTTTTCGGGTCGGCCCTGGCTGGTGTGGGAAGCCGAATTCAAGCGCGAGCGGGTGGGCGATTTCCCGACCGAGCTGTTTTACCATTTCTTCAAAAGCTTCTCCGACGCGGCTCGCTGCAACCTCAATATCAAGTGCGATGGCGACAACGAGCACCACAAAATTGAAGCGATATTTAAGGCCGTGGCTAAGTCTATCAAGATGGCGTTGGTGCGGGACCCCGCCGGTCAGCACGTGATTCCCAGCACGAAAGGAATTTTGTAGGCTAACGCAAACCTGTATTTATCATTTGGGTAAACTTGGATAAAGTGCCCGATTAACCAAATGTTGTAAGATGAACATCGCCGTTATTGACTACCAGGGCGGCAACGTGCAGTCGGTGCTCTTTGCCCTGGAGCGGCTAGGAGTACAAGCTACACTCACTTCGGACCCCGATGTCATTCGCAGGGCCGACCGGGTGCTGTTTCCGGGCGAGGGCGAGGCCAGCTCGGCCATGCGGGCGCTGCGCGCCGCGGGCCTCGATACCGTGCTGCCCACGCTCACGCAGCCCTTCTTGGGGATTTGCCTGGGCATGCAGCTGCTGGGCCGCCACAGTGCAGAAGGTCCGGCCGGCGGCACCGAGTTGCTGGGCATGCTGCCCTTCGAGGTGGTGCGCTTCACGCCGCCCGACGCGGCCCACAAGGTGCCGCACATGGGCTGGAATAACCTGCACGACCTGCGCACGCCGCTTTTCGCGGGGCTAGGGTCTTCGGCTGAGTTGAGTCCCCAGTCGGACTCGAACCAACAAGTAGCCCCATCGCTGCTGCCCACGGCGGCCGACTACGTGTACTTCGTGCACAGCTACTACGCGCCGGTGGGCGACTACACCATTGCCCAGGCCAGCTATCCGGCGGGCGTGCCATTCAGCGCCGGCGTACGCTACCGCAACTTCTACGGCGTGCAGTTTCACGTGGAGAAAAGCGGCCCAGTGGGCGAGCAGATTCTGAAGAACTTCCTAAGCGCTGACCTCACCTAGTATCCCCAGTATTTAACAATTGTTGCAAGTGGGTCGAACTCGTTGGGCTTTCTTGTATTTCTCAAATGGATATAATTCCCGCTATCGACCTCATCAACGGTTCGTGCGTGCGCCTGACGGGCGGCGACTTTGCCCGCCAGACTACTTATTCGGCTGACCCCTTGGCCCAGGCTCAGCACTTCGAGCAGCTCGGGGCTACCCGCCTGCACCTGGTGGACCTCGACGGTGCCCGCGCCCGGGAGCCGCGCCAGCTGCCGGTGCTCGAGCGCATTGCGCGGCACACCCAGCTGCACATCGACTTCGGGGGCGGCATCCAGACCACGGCGGCGGCCGAGGCGGCGTTTGCGGCCGGGGCGGCGCAGCTCACGGCCGGCAGCATCGCGGCCCGCGAGCCGGCGCTGGTGGGGGAGTGGCTGGCCCGGTTTGGGGCCGACCGCATCATCATCGGGGCCGACTTTAAGGGCGAGCACATTGCCGTGAGCGCCTGGACCGAGCAGTCGGACCAGACTCTGACGGGCTTTATCGGTGCCTACCTGGCGGCCGGGGCCACCACCTTCATCTGCACCGACGTGAGCCGTGATGGCCAGCTGCAAGGCCCCGCCACCGACACCTACGCGGCGTTGCGGCAGCAGTTCCCGGCGGCGCAGTTCGTGGCCAGCGGCGGCGTGACGACGGTGGCCGACGTGGCCGCTATGCGGGCGCTGGGCATGAGTGGTGCTATCATCGGCAAGGCCATTTACGAGGGCACGATTACGGAAGCCGAATTGCGGGCGGAGTTACTCAAGACTGCCTAGCGCGTCGTCGTATGCCCGGAACCTGGAACGCAGAATGTAGTAAGTTTCCGGCTGGGCGGGCGTTCCGGCTGCTGGCGGCGCTTTTCCCGGCCGTGGCGGAAAGTGACTTGCTAATGGTGCTGGCTACGTTGCCCGCCGATATGGCAACGCAATTGGCGGCTAAGGGCCCGGCCGCTCGCTTGATTACCTGGCGGGGCCACGCGCTGGCGCTGCCCTACCGGGTATATTTTCCGGAGCTGGCCCCTGAGCAAGTAGCGCTCCTAACCGTCGCGCAACGGCAGGTGGTGCATTGTCTTTATCTGCGGCACCATGATGGCTACGTGCGGCAGCGCCACCTGGAGGCGCTGCTTGCGCCTGGTGCCGGGGAGCCCGCTGACTTCACCACGCCCTTTACGTTTAGTCTGCTGGGGGAATACGTGCAGGAAATCCAGGCGGTGCTGGCGCAACGCCTGACGCCGGGCCTGGCAGCCCGCTACGTGCAGCTGATTCGCGAAAACCCCCGGTACTGGCAGCAAACCCAGGGCCGGGTGGCCAGTTATTGGGACGGCTATTATCGAATCCGGCGGCGGGGCGCGCCGCGTTTCCGCCACTACGTTGGGGCGCAGTTGCTAGCCCGCCTCCAACGCGCCTGCCGCCTGGCCGCTGCCCAATAAGTCAGCGGCCGGTTATTAGTTTTCCGCCATGCCTGTTGTTACGCCCATTACCACCGTCACCACCGTCCTCTTCGACCTCGACGACACCCTGTTCGACCACATGAGCACGGCGCGGGAGGCCCTGGCGGCTACGGCCGCCGGGCGCGCCAGCCTACGCGGCGCGTCGGTGGAGGCCCTGTACCAGCACTACAGCGAGTTGCTCGAAGAGCTGCACTCGCTGGTGATGACCGGTCGTCTCCCGTACCTGGCGGCCCGAGAACAGCGGTTTGCGCGGCTGCTGGCTCCCTACGAGCCCGCCGCCACGGCCGCTGATGCGGCGCAACTGGCCGAGCAGCACTACGGCCACTACCAGCGGCTGCGGCGGCCGCTGGCCGGTGCGCGGGCCCTGCTACAAGCCCTGAAGCCGGCGTATAAAATTGGCATTGTAACCAACAACCGCACGGCCGAGCAGCGGGAAAAGCTGCGTCAGCTAGACCTGAGCCCCTGGGTGGATGTCCTGCTTACCTCTGAAGAAGCGGGCGTGCTCAAACCCGACCCCGCCATCTACGCGCAGGCGCTGCGGCGGCTGGGGGCCACGCCCGCCGAAACGGTGATGGTGGGCGATAACTGGCTGGCCGACGTAGAAGGCGCCCTGGCCGCGGGCATCCGCCCGGTGTGGCTCAACCGGCTGGGGGTGGCCCGGCCCCGGCCCGAGGTAGTGGAGCTGGCGGGCCTGGAGCCGCTAGGGGAGGTGTATCAGCTACTGACCGGCGTACCGCAATAAGATGGGGTACGAATTCACTCTACGATTGTCACCCGCTCAGCAGGAGCCAGCCAGCGCGGAGCAGATTTTTACTTGTCTGGCGCAAGTGGTGACGACTACGGGCAGGCTTGTTGAAGTGGCGCAGAGCGCCGCCAGCCGGAGCTACGCCTTTGCGGAGCCGCTTAGAAGCCAGTGGCCCGAAGATTTGGTGGTGCTGGTTACGGGCGAAGCGTGGTACGTAAACTTCCACTCGGCTACGGGCTCCCAGCAACGCCAACTCCTGCAAGCCCTGACTCAGTGCCTGCATACCGCCGGTATCGGGGGTAAGTTTGAAGAACTTTAACAAGACAACTACTATGCTAACCAAACGCCTCATTGCCTGCCTCGACGTGCAGAACGGCCGCACCGTAAAAGGTACCAACTTCGTGAACCTGCGCGACGCCGGCGACCCGGTGGCCCTGGCCGCGCGCTACGCCCAGGAGGGCATCGACGAGCTGGTGCTGCTCGACATCACGGCCACCGTGGAGAAGCGCCGCACCCTCATCGAGCTGGTGCGCAACGTGGCCCGCGAGGTCAACATTCCCTTTACCGTGGGTGGGGGCATTGGGGCGGTGGCTGACGTGGAGGCCCTGCTGCTGAGCGGGGCCGACAAGGTCAGCCTCAACTCCTCGGTGCTGCGTGAGCCCGGCCTCATCGATGAGCTAGCCCGGCGCTTCGGCTCCCAGGCCATCGTGGTGGCCGTCGATGCCCGCCAAACCAACGAAGCCGTCGCCAGTCCCGCCGACGAAGCCTGGGAGGTGTTCACCCACGGCGGTCGGCGCCCGGTGGGCCGTGAGGCCGTGGCCTGGTGCCGCGAGGCGGCCGAGCGCGGTGCGGGCGAAATCCTGCTCACCAGCATGAGTCACGACGGTACCCGCGACGGCTACGCCCTGGGGCTGACCAGCGCCGTGTCGGCGGCCGTGGGCGTGCCCGTTATCGCCTCGGGCGGGGCGGGGGCGGCCCCGCACTTTCGCGACGTGCTGCGCCCCGGCGGGGCCGAGGCGGCGCTCGCCGCGAGCGTTTTTCACTTTGGCGACTTGTCGGTGGCCGGCCTCAAAAACTACCTGCTGGCCGAGGGCATCGCCATGCGCCCGGTGGGCTAGGGGGGCGCGTGTCACCAACTCTAAAGTGGCTGAGGAAGGATAGAAATTAAAAACCAGTCAGTACGTCCTGCTGAGCTTATCGAAGCATCGCTGGCGTATCGTTGCCCGAGTCGACTGAAGCGGCAGCGATGTTTCGATAAGCTCAGCAGGACCAACAACTCTTATGCAGCAGTTAGCCCACGTCGCCCTGGTAGTGCGCGACTACGATGAGGCCCTGGCCTTCTATACCCGCAAGCTGGGCTTCCAACTCGTGGCCGATACGCCCCTGGGCGGTGGCAAGCGCTGGGTGCTGGTGGCCCCGCCCGGCGGAGCCGGGGGGAGTGCCCTGCTGCTGGCCCAGGCCGACGGCCCCGAGCAGTTGGCCCGGGTCGGTAACCAGACCGGCGGCCGGGTGTTTCTATTTCTCACCACCGATGATTTCTGGCGTGACTACCACGCCATGCGGGCCCAGGGGGTGTACTTCCACGAAACGCCCCGCGAAGAAGTCTACGCCACGGTGGCTGTTTTTGAGGACCTTTACGGCAACCTCTGGGACCTGCTGCAACCCAAGCCGGCCGCTTAGCGTGTCAGGGTATCGGCCGTAGCCAGTGTGCCGTTCGTAGTACGTTGTTTCATTGCGCGGGGCTAGCCCGCCGTTTTTCGTTTATGGAGTTAGATTTTCAAAAGATGCCCGACCAGCTCATCCCCGCCGTGGTGCAGGACGCCGCCACCGGGCAGGTGCTTATGCTGGGCTATTTCAACGCCGAGGCCTGGCAAAAAACGCAAGATGAGGGCCGCGTCACGTTTTTTTCGCGTTCCAAGCAGCGCCTCTGGACCAAGGGCGAAACCAGCGGCAATTACCTGCAGGTGGTGAGCCTGCACGTCGATTGCGACCAGGATACGGTGCTTGTAATGGCCCGTCCCGACGGCCCCACCTGCCACCGGGGCACTACCAGCTGCTTCGAGGCCCAGCCCGCCGGTGCAGCGCCCCTGCCCACCACGGCGGTCGGCTTCCTGGCCGAACTCGATAGCCTCATTGCCCGGCGCCAGCAATACCCCGCCGAGGAGCCCGGCTCCTACACGGTTCGTCTCTTCGAAAAGGGCCTGGCCCGCATTGCCCAGAAAGTGGGGGAGGAAGCCGTAGAAACGGTTATCGATGCGATGGCCGGCAACAAAGCCGGTCTGCCGGGCGAAGCTGCCGACTTGCTCTACCACCTGTTGGTGCTGTTGCGGGCCTCGGGTTCTTCGCTAGCGGAAATGCTAACCGTATTGCGGCAGCGCCACCAGACGATTGCTGGCGGGCAGCGTCGTCCCTTGCCCGAGTAAGGCCGCGGGTAGATGAATGAGCAGCGCCTGGCTCTGCCTCCCAAAAGGAGATGGAGCCAGGCGCTGTTCGTTACGGGGAATACAAAAAGTGAGCTAATCAATTTAACATAATTATAAGACAGCTAATTTGGGTTTTGATTACCAGTGCGTTAGGTATTGCTTACTGGGTCAGCCGTCGTTCAATCTTGTTGAGCAGGGCCCGCACTAAGGCTAGGTCGTCCACATCAACGATGTCAAGGTGCGTATTGAGGCCGGGACCGGCCACCTGAATGTGAAATACAAGTGCCTCACTAGGTGAGGGGCCTGTCAGGGGCGGTTCGCTCGTGACAATGGATACCGGCGCAGGCGTTCGGCTTGGGCCGGTGACGGCAGGAGTTGGCCTTTCTGGGGCCGTAACCGGGAGCAGGGTGGCCGGAGAGGGTGCGCTGGCAGGAGTCGTTAATCTTCCTGGCGTAGCACTGGTCGGTGTCTCTGATAGATTAAACAGGTGCGCAATGGCATCAGCAGTTGCAGCGGGTGCCGGGCGGCTGGCTGGTAGTGGTGAACGGCCTTCCAGGGATGTCCTAGAGCCAGGAGTGGCCGGGGCTGCACTGACAGGGGTTACTACGCTGGTACCGCTTGTCGCGCTGATAGGGGGTTCCACTTCTTCATCTGCTAGCTCTTCGGCCGGAATGAGGGGTAGCGGTGTTTGGCGGAAGACGTTGGCTGGCGGAGTAAGGCTGGCCAATTCGCGACGAGGTGGTTGGTTAGCGGCCAGTTGGTCGATGTCGGCCAAAATGTTGTTTTCGTCCAGTATACCTACCATCCGCGCCCCGTCGGTAAAGGCTTTAGCGACATTCTGAGCGTTAATCTCTTCTACGCCAAATTCCCGCATGAGCAAAACATCCAGCATAGCCACGGGTAGCTCGCGCGCGCGAAACTTGCGGCATACCTGAGTAAATAAGGGTGGAGCCAGGAATGCTTCCCGATGAAAGAGCAACTCTTCCTGTTTGTCATACGCATGTTTGATACGTCGAAAAAGAGTAGTAGTGGTTAGTACCTCCCGTTTACTAACTAATAGGCCAAACTTGACAGCGGAGCCTACGATAGCTTTAAAAGAACCACTCACTTTGCGGTCCAGCTTACGGGCACAGGTTTCGAGGGCGCACTTACCACCGGTATCATCTACTGTTTCAGCAACTTCCCAGGCACCAGTGTAGCTTGTTCGGGGGTAGTCAATAAGTTTAGGCATGGGAAAGGTAGAAGGGGATAAAATGAGGGTATAAAGGTACACGATAAGAGGGAGAAGAGGATAAGAAATCATGTAAAGTATAAAAAAGTACAAATTATGAGATTATTTAGTACTTTTTTATACTTTGTAGGATATTTTAGAACTGTGTGCAGTTTTCTTTTTATGTACTTACTACGAATTATTGTTCATACCCGTTATTGTTCATACCCGATATCACGCGTGTGAGAGGTGCATTTAAGCTGCTGGCGAAGCTTCTTATCGATGGAGCTTCGCCCTCATTTTTGGCACCTACTGGGGGCACTAGCAGGCACAGCCTACCTAAAAGAGCAAATTTTGTCTTGGTGACCGTTGCCGACCATTGGCAAGTAGGTTTAACTACAACAGGGCGAAACACCTGCTCCAGATCTTCACTAGTAATGGCTGAGATAGCTGATTCACTCAACGGCAGTGACAAGTTGGATAAATGGCCGGTCTCAAAGACTGCTTCTACTTTCATTTTGGAGACCGACTGCTGACTAGGGCATTCATCATCTGAGAAAATACAACTTAATTGTCTTATAATTTATATTATGTTAAGTTGGGCGTGCAGCTTACACATTCTACCCAACCACATCCCTCCTAACATTGACCATCACCCCCAAAAAAAAGTCCTGGCAAGTGCCAGAACTTTTTTTACTGCATGCCTTAAGCAACTGCAGCTTCTAAACTTATTTTTTATTCACTGCTTGCAAACGAGCTGCCATGCGCTCGGAGTCAGCGTTGCGGCCCAAACGGAAATAAACTTTCTGAAGGGCACTAATGCTGCCCGGGTCATTGGGCTGCACTTCCAGCGCCTTTTCGAAGTACGGCACGGCGGCCTCGAAGTATTTTTTACCTTCCGCCTCCAGCGCCTTGCCTTTTACCTGGTAAGTCTTCAAGTCCATCTTGCTGGCCTTGGTATAGAGCGTGGCGGCCTGGTTGAAATTATAGATACCCAGGTTATACTGCGCATCGAAGTTTTTTGGGTCCAGCTCAATGGCTTTCTTGAAGGCTACCACGGCCAGGTCCGACTGCTTGTTCTGGTCGTACACCGAGCCTAGCACCCCGTACAGGTTGGAGTTGGTCGGGTCTACTTCGATGGCGTGCTTGATTTTCTCAATCGCTTCCTTGCCCCGGCCCGAGCTAATGTACATATTGAGCTCCTGAGTCAGGAACACCTTATTGTTGGGGTACGCCGCGATGGCTTGCTGCAACACCTGCTGCGTGCCGGCCGCATCGTTCTGCTGCTGGGCAATCTGGAGCAGACGCGTGTACATCGGCACTGACTTGTAACCCATGCCCAGCAGCTGGTTGTAGTTGGCCTTGGCACCGGCGTAATCCTGCTTGGCTTCCATGGCGTACGCGCCGTAGAGCACAGCAGTCGTATCCTTGGGGTTCATCTGCGAGGCTAGCTTGTAGCTGGCAATGGCTTTATCGTAATCCTTGGCATTGTAATTGGCCACGCCGGCGTTGAAGGCCTGGCCGTAGAGATTTTGCAGGCGCGCGGGCACCTGCTTGCCAAACTCGCCGGTGGGGCCATCCAATTCCAGCGCTTTGTTGTACGACTCGTAGGCTTTTTGCAGGCCCTCGCCCGGCTGCAACTGCTGCGCGTACTTGGCGTAGAGCGGGATGTTGATGAGGTTATCGTAGATTTCACCGCGGGTAAACCAGGTTTTGGCCTTGTCCTTGGTTTTCTCGTTGACGATGGCTTCGTCGATACTGGTGCGGGCTTTATCCAGCTGGCCCGACTTCTGGCTCAGCAGCGCATTGGTAACGGCCGAGTTCTGGGCCAGGGCCGGCGTGGCCACGCCAACAGCCGCCGTGAGGGCAGCGGTAGCGGCCAGCGTGAGCAGGGATTTTTTCATGGGGAGGGAAAGAAGAAAAAGATTAACGGAACAAAACTACACCGGCCCGGCCACCCGCGTAGCACCACCTGTACGGACCCGGGGCTGGGTGGTTTACCTAAAAAACGGGCCAAAACCCCTTTCTATCGGCCTAAAATGCTAAAAAAGAGGGGCAGCCCGCTGCGCCGGCCGCCCCTCTCCTAACCGCCGCACTGCTTACTCCTGCTCGTCGGCAGTCAGCGTGTCAGCCGTTGCGGCCGGTAAGTCCGCTTCGGCCGACGTTGGGGCATCCGGCGCCAGGGTGGCGGCCAGGGTACCTTCGGCGCCCTCGGCTTCACCTACCTCGGCCACCAGCGCATCGACTTCGGCCGCCGCTACTTTGGCCACCGAGGAAATCTCGTCGTTGGCCGCTACCTTGAACAGCCGCACGCCCTGCGTGGCCCGCCCGATGGTACGCAGCTCGCTCATGCTCAGGCGAATAGTGAGGCCCGAGCGGTTGATAATCATCAAGTCGTCGGCATCGCTCACGGCCTGGATGCTCACCAGCTTACCCGTTTTTTCGGTCAGCATCATGGCGCGCACACCCTTGCCGCCCCGGTTGGTGATGCGGTAGCCGCCCTCCCCGTCCAGCGCCGAGCGCTTGCCGTAGCCGTGGTCGCTCACCACCAGCAGCTCCTGCTGGCCCGAGTCGGCGATGCACACCATGCCCACGACCTTGTCGCCGGGCTCCTCTTCGTTGAGGCTGATGCCGCGCACGCCAGCCGCCGTGCGGCCCATCGGGCGCACTTTTTCTTCGGGGAAGCGCACGGCACGGCCCGAGCGCGAGGCCAGAATCACCTGCGAGTCGCCGGTGAGTAGCTGCACATCGAGCAGGCGGTCGCCCTCGTTGATGGTGATGGCGTTGATGCCCGCCGCCCGGGGGCGTGAATACGCTTCGAGCGGGGTCTTTTTCACCGTGCCCTGCTCGGTGCAGAACATGAGGAAGGTGTTCTCCAAGTAATCGGGCGAGCGCAGGTTGCGCACGTTGAGCACCGAGCGCACGGCGTCTTCCTTGGGCTTGTCGATGAGGTTTTGCAGCGGCGTGCCCTTGCTGGTTTTGGCGGTTTCGGGCACTTCGTAGGCCCGCAGCCAGAACATGCGGCCCTGCTCGGTGAAGATGAGCAAGTACTCGTGGGTGGTGGCCACGAACAGGTGCTCCGTAAAGTCGTCCTGCTTGGAGCCGGCCCCGCGGGCACCTACCCCACCCCGGCCCTGCGTGCGGTACTCATCGAGGCTGGTGCGCTTGATGTAGCCCTCGCGGCTCACGGTAATCACCATCGCCTCGTCGGCAATCATGTCCTCCATCGAGAAGTCGCCGCCCGCCTGGTTGATGCTCGTGCGGCGCGCGTCGCCGTAGCGCTCGCGCATGTCGAGCAACTCGGCCTTGATGAGCTGGCGCTGCTCGATTTCCGAAGCCAGGATGGTATTGAGCCGGTCGATGAGGCGCATCAGGTCCTCAAACTCGGCCACGAGCTTATCGCGCTCCAGGCCGGTGAGACGCTGCAAGCGCATGTCCAGGATGGCGCGGGCCTGCACTTCACTCAAGGCAAAGCGCTCGATGAGGCCCATGCGGGCCACCTCGGGGTCGCGCGAGTCGCGGATGAGCTTAATTACCTCGTCGAGGTGGTCGAGGGCAATGAGCAGGCCTTCCAGAATGTGGGCCCGCTTCTTGGCCTCGGCCAACTCGTAGCGCGTGCGGCGCACGATAACTTCCTCGCGGTGCTCCACGAAGTACACGATGAGGTCGCGCAGGTTGAGCGTCATCGGGCGGCCCTTGACCAGGGCCACGTTGTTGACGCCGAACGACGACTGCAACTGGGTGTACTTGAACAGATTGTTGAGCACCACCGTATTCAGGGCGTCACGCTTGAGCTCGTACACCACGCGCATCCCGTCGCGGTCACTTTCGTCGCGCAGGGCGGCGATGCCCTCGATTTTCTTGTCGTTGATGAGCGCGGCCGTCTTCTCAATCATCGAGGCCTTGTTCACCTGGTAGGGAATCTCGGTCACGATAATCTGCTCCTTGCCGTTGGGCAGGGTTTCGAAGTGCGTCTTGGCCCGCATCACGATGCGGCCCCGGCCGGTTTCGAAGGCCTGCTTCACACCCTCGTAGCCGTAGATAATGCCGCCGGTGGGGAAGTCAGGCGCCGTGATGTGCTCCATCAATTCCGGAATGGTGATGTCCGGGTTGTCGAGGTAGGCCACGATGCCGTTCACCACTTCGGTCATGTTGTGGGGGGCCATGTTGGTGGCCATGCCCACGGCAATGCCGCTGGTGCCGTTGACGAGCAGGTTCGGGAACTTGGCCGGCAGCACGCTGGGCTCTTCGAGCGAGTCGTCGAAGTTGGGCTGAAAGTCCACCGTGTCCTTGTCGAGGTCGCCGAGCAGCTCGTCGGACAAGCGCTTGAGGCGGGCCTCGGTGTAGCGCATGGCGGCCGGCGAGTCGCCGTCGATGGAGCCGAAGTTGCCCTGGCCATCCACCAGGGGGTAGCGCAGGCTCCAGTCCTGGGCCATGCGCACCATCGTATCATATACCGAGCTGTCACCGTGGGGGTGGTACTTACCCAGCACCTCGCCCACGATACGGGCCGATTTCTTGTGGCTCTTGGTGTAGCTCACGCCCAGCTCGCTCATGCCGTAGAGCACGCGCCGGTGCACGGGCTTGAGGCCGTCGCGCACGTCGGGCAGGGCCCGCGAGATGATGACCGACATCGAGTAATCGATGTAGGCCCCGCGCATCTCGTCTTCGATGTTAATCGGGATTATTTTTTCGCCTTCCGCCATCTGCTTCGAGTTATGAGTTGAAAGTTGTGAGTTATGAGTTGAAAAAGAGCTGTTGAGGCGACCGAAGCCCACTCGTAGCTGCTAACCCATAATTCATAACTCTCCCTTATTGCGTGCGCAAGTTACGGCAAAAAACCCGTTTTTCCTAGCTTCTGCGCCACTTTAGGCGGTCGCTCGTCTACCCCCCGACGGGGGGCGCTGCCTCCCTCCTAGCCCTATCAAAAAGCGAAATCAGGTAGTTGCCCCGCCACTGCCCCGCTTACTTGAGCGGCTTGCTGTGGTCTTCCGCCTTGCGCTTAGTATCGCCGTCGTGGTGCACCTTGAATTTCTCGCCGATGGCCGGGTACTGCATCTTCCAGATGGGCCGGGCGCGGTACTTGGCCCCGTTGTGGTAGTGCACCTTGCGGATGTGGCACGAGTCGAGCGGGCAGGTGCGGCAGCCCACCAGCCCCAGGCCCGCCAGCAGCACACTCAGCAGCAAGTAAAACCCCCGGAACCGGCCGGCCTGACGCACAGAAGTAAGAGCAACACCCATTTTCATCCAGTAAAAATAATTTTTTTATTGCCCCAGGCGCATCAGGGGATACTTACCCAGTAACCAACGAGAAATTAACCGTTATCGACGTTCCACTCCCGCAGAAACTGGGCCACGAACTGCTCCATGAACTGATGGCGCTCGGCGGCCAGGCGGCGGGCGGCGGGCGTGTGCAGGCGGTCCTTGAGGTGCAAGAGCTTCTCGTAGAAGTGGTTGATGGTGGGCGCGGTGCTTTGCTTGTAGTGCTCGAAGTCCTGGTGCGAGACGGGCGGCGTGGCCGGGTCGTGCAGCGGGCGGCCCTTGTGGCCGCCGTAGGCAAAGGCCCGCGCCACCCCAATGGCCCCGATGGCATCGAGCCGGTCGGCGTCCTGCACCACGGCCGCCTCGGGGCTGCTCACCGGCGTTTCCACGCCCAGACCCTTGAAGCTGACTTCGCGAATGACCTGCTCGACGCGGGCAATGGTGGCCTCGGGCACCTGCTGGCTGGCCAGCCAGGCGCGGGCGGCGCGGGGGCCGGCCTCGTAGTCGCCGCCGTGAAACTTCCAGTCGGCAATGTCGTGCAGCAGGGCCGCCAGTTCGGCCACTTCCTGGTCGATAACCGGCTGCTCGGCGGCCAGCGCCCGCGCCACCTGCCACACCCGCCGGATGTGCGGCCAGTCGTGGCCCGAGCCTTCGCCCTGAAATTTTTCTTCGATAAAAGCGGCCGTAGCGGCAATAACGGGGGTCTGCATCCGAAGGGGGGGCGCACGGCAAAACACGGCGCTGTTAACTGGGCAAAACACGGCGCGCAAATGCGCCAGCCCGCAAAGATGCGTCCCCCGGCTCTAGCTTGCGGCCTGAATTCCCCTCCGACTACCCCCGGGCGGCCCAGCCCCGCCCCTGCTCTATGGAAAAAATTGCCCTCATCGGCGGCGGCTCCTGGGCCACCGCCCTCACCAAAATCCTCTCCGAAAACGGCGCCCGCGTGGACTGGTGGCTGCGCTCGAAAGACGACGTGCAGCACCTGCTGCGCACCGGCCACAACCCGCGCTACCTCTCGGCCGTGCAGTTTGACCGCAACCTGGTCTACCCCACCACCGACCTCAACGACGCCATCTCGGAGGCCGACTGGCTGGTGCTGGCCGTGCCCGCGGCCTTCGTGCAGCCCGTGCTCGACAAGCTGGGGCGCGACGCGCTGCGCCACAAAAGCGGCGTGGTGTCGGCCATCAAGGGCATGATACCCGGCAAAAACGTGCTCGTGACCGACTACGTGCAGGAGCGCTTCCGGCTGCCCGCCAGCCAGCTCGGCGTCATTGCCGGGCCCTGCCACGCCGAGGAAGTGGCCCTCGAAAAGCAGAGCTACCTCACCATCGGCTCGCCCGACGTGAGCGGCCTCGGGGTGGCCTTCTGCCAGCTGCTGCGCAACCGCTACGTGAGCGCCCACCCGGCCGCCGACCTCGACGGCATCGAGTACTGCGCCGTGATGAAAAACATCATCGCCCTCACCGGCGGCATTGCCCACGGCCTGGGCTACGGCGACAACTTCCTGGCCGTGCTGGTGAGCAACGCGGTGCAGGAAATCCGGCGCTTTTTGCAGGCCATCTCGCCCCAGCCGCGCGACCTCTCGGCCTCGGCTTACCTCGGCGATTTGCTCGTGACGGCCTACTCGCAGTTCTCGCGCAACCGCACCTTTGGCAGCATGGTGGGCCGCGGCTACTCCGTCAAGTCGGCCCAACTGGAGATGAACATGGTGGCCGAGGGCTACTACGCCGTCAAGAGCATTCACGAGCTCAACCGCAAGCTCAAGGTGAACATGCCGATTACCACGGCGGCGTATAACATTTTGTACGAGCGCATTGCCCCGGCCGTGGAGCTGGAGATTTTGAAGGAGAAACTGCGGTAGCTTAGGAAAGCTGTGAATCCTTAGGGTTACATGGCGCCCATGACAAACGCTAGAGTCATCAGGCTAAAGAACGCCAGTACAAGATAATTCTTTGTCTGGCTTACCTCCTGTACGAATAGAAAAATAGTCGGCTGACTGGCATCGTATAACACATAAGCCTCATCCCCGTCGAAGAATTCGACCTTGTGTTCATTACCAATGCTTTCACCTTCTACCAGCACTCCTTCAGCAGTAACGAATCTCACCTTAGGCACCATAAATTTAAATCTACGGTATTCATGCATACGCTGGCTGATAATAATCCCTTGCCCTTGAATACCACTGCGCAGCAATTTACGCACTACTAAAATTTTCCGCAGTTGATAAACTATAGCCAAGCTTAAGGGCAATACTGGCAAAAGGAAAAACCCATTCATGAAGCCAAAGTAATGTAAGGAGTTCAAACCAACTCCCGCCCCAACCCGTTATATTTGCAGTCGTTACGAAGAAAATAAGGGGCCGGGCACGCGGCCCGGCCCCTTACCCAACTACCGCAGCAGCCAGCTAACCAGTTGGGCCAGCAGGTAAGCCCCGAGCGCCGCACCAACGGCTTTCCCCAGGCCTCCCGCAAACCCCACCAGTAGGGCTTGTAGCAGTTTATTCGCGTTTTTCCTTTCCATTCTTGCTAGAAGTTAAAGGGTTCTGCGAAACCCCCACACTTCTCGAAGCCCTGGCTGCGCCAACAGCTAGGGCTTCTCTTTTTAACAAGAGTAGCCGCTTGGCTGGGGGACCTACCGAACGCGAGTGCGGCAAAGGTAGCGGCGACATCCTAGCGGCGCTCTTTCTGCGCAACCTTATGACTAACTGGCTACCTCTGGCCCTGCTCACGGCCTTGTGCCTGGCGGGCTACAATTTCTTTATCAAGCTGGCCGCGGCGCACCTGCCGCCCGCCGTGGGCGCGGTGGTGCTCCAACTGGTGGCCGCCGGGCTGGGCGCGGCGTGGCTGCTGCGCCTGCGGCTGGCGGGCCAGCCGCTGAGTATTTCCCGCACCGGGCTGGGGCTGGCCGCGCTGGCCGGCCTGAGCGTGGGGCTGGCCGAAATCCTGACCTTCGTGGTGTTTAAGCGCGGCGTGCCGGCCTCGGTGGGTACGCCGGTTATCGTGGGCGGCTCGGTGCTGCTGGCGGCCGGGCTGGGCTGGGTCGTGCTGCGCGAAAGCCTCACCCTCACCCAGGCGGGCGGGCTGGGGCTGATTGTGGTGGGCATCGGGCTCCTGGCCCGCGGGTAAGGGCGGGCTACCGCTTATGCTGGCAATTAACGCTACGGCCGGGGCGCCACGGGTTGGCCGGCGGCTACCGGCCCAATGCGCAGCGCCCCCTCCTGGTAGCGCACCGGGCGGCCCGGGGCCGCGGACGTGGTCAGCACCAGCACGTCGCCCGCCGCGCCCAGCTGGCCGGCCGGCACATCATCGAGCACCACCACGGGCAGCGGGCGCTGGCCGGCCCGCAGCGCATAGTGCTCCCAGGTAATGGCGCAGGGCCGGGCATCGACCCAGATGCGGCGCGCCGGGTGGGTGTGCAGCCAGCCGTAAGCCCGCTGCAACAGCGCCTGCTGCCGGGTTTGCTGCGCGATAACGGCCTGCTCGCGGTGCAGGCGGTAGCCACCGTAGGCGGCCAGCACCCCCCCCAGCAGCACCGGCGCCCACGGCCCCACGCGCCGCGCCAGCCAGCGCCCGGCCAGCGCCCGCCCCCCCAGGGCCAGCAGCAGAAAGAAAGCCAGCAGCACCAGCAGCAGCGTACGCGCCGGCGGATACACCTGCTGGACCACCGCCAGCGGCAGCCACAGCCCCAGCTGCGCATAAAGCAGCCAGCCCAACCGCCGCGCCGGGGCTCGCCCGCCGCGCCACCACAACGCCAGCGGGGCCAGCGCCAGCACGCCCGCGTAGGCCAGCGCACTCAGGCCGCGCTGGCCCAGCAGCTCGCTGGCCGTGGTGAGCAGAAAGGGGCCGATGCCGCGGCAAAACTCCGCCCACTCGTGGCGGGCTACGTAGCGGTTGGCCAGCAGCGCCGGCCAGCCCGACACGGCCCCCACCGGCGCGTAGAGCACCGCCGCCCCCACCGCAATGCCCAGCGTGGCCACCGCCAGCTGGCCCAGCAGCACCCCGCGGCGGCGCGGCGCCTGCCGCCCAAAGCCCACCAGCAAGCCCAGCCCCAGGCCCAGCAGCGCGTACAAATGGGTGGGCACCGCATACAGCCCCAGCACGCCGCTCAGCCCGAATACTCCCCAGGCCAGCTGCCGCACCGGCCGCCGCTGCCCCGGCCGCAGCAGCTCCAGGGCGGCGAAGAGGCCGGCCAGCGCAGCGGCCAGCGTCCAGGCGTAGCCGCGCCCGGCCACGGCGTAGTACGCGGCCAGCGGCGAGAGCCAGTACAGCCCCAGCCCCAGCGTAGCCACCCCGAAGCGCAGGGCCCGCACACTCAGCGCGTACACCAGCGGCAAACTCAGCAAACTCAGCAGCGTGGGCAGCAGCCGCAGGGCCAGCCAAGGCGCGGCGCCCGGCAGCCCGGCGCGCACCAACCCCACGAGCAGGTTGGGGAAGATATGGTTGTTGGGAAAAAGGTAGTAGCTGGCCGTGACGGCCGGCCCCGGCAGCACGGCGTAGTCGTAGGAAGCCAGCTCGTCGAGGCTCAAAGGATAATAGGCGGCGTAGTAGAGCCGCACGCCGGCCGCCGCCAGCAGCAACCCGGCCGCCAGCACCCGCTGGGCGGGGGACAGTCGCTGCCACGGGCGGCGCAGGGCGGCGCCCACCAGCCGGCCTGTTTCGTTCCCAGGGCCGAACCGGCCCGCCGCGGCCAGGGGGGCTCCCTTGGGCCGGGCCGGGCGGCGCAGGCGGCGCAGCATCCCCCAGCCCAGCCCGGCGGCCAGCGCGCCCGCGCCCAGCCCCAGGCGCAGGGCCTGGTAGCGGGCGGGCGTCAGGGCGAGCGTCACCACCCCGTCGTAGAGGCCGAAGTTGGGCACCGCCACGCGGGCGGCGAACGGGCCGTAGGGGGTTAGGGCAAACAGCAGCGCCAGCGCCGCCGCCAGGACGGCCACCAGGGCCAGGTAAAACGAAACGAGAAACCGCATGCGCAGCCAGGCAAAAACGACAGCCGGCCGGGCTGCTACGGGACCACAAAAATAGCCACCGCCTCATTGGCAAAGGCAGGCGGGCCGGGCGGCGGCGGCTCGCCGGGCAGGCTTGGCGCGCCGGGGCGGCGCACCAGGTAGCGGTAGCGCACGCCGGGCACGGGGCGGTTGTCGAGCTGCCAGGGGCGGGCGCGGTAGCCGGCGTGGGCATAAAAGCGCAGCAGCATGCACTGCCCCGCCCGGGGCACCAGCACGGGCCCCACCGGCTGGCGGCTCAGCCACGCCACCCCGGCCCGGTAGCGCGGCCAGTCGGCCTGCCGCACGTGGTTGGCGCGCGCACCCAGGTAGAGCTGGCTCGCCCCAAACAGCCCCAGCGCGCCCCCCAGCAGCCAGCCGCCCGCGCGGCGCCGGGCCGGCGGGGCGTAGTGGCGCGCCGCCTCGGCCAGCAGGGCTACCAGCACGGCCAGCAGCTGGGCTTTGTAAAAGACGGTGCGCTCCGGGGCATGCACCCGCTGCGCGGCAATGAGGCCGTAGGGCAGCAGCACGAACCAGGCGGCGGGCGGGGCCAGCGTGCGCACCCCGCGGGTTAGCCCGGCCGGCAGGCGGCCCGCCCGCGCCCGCCGCCCCAGCCAGGCCGCGCCCGCCAGCGTAGCCAGCGCGGGCAGCGCCCCCACCCAGCGGTGGCCCGCCAGCCAGCCCTCGGTTTGCCAGACGTAGGCGGGCAGCGTGCGCCAGAACTCGGCCGGGGGCAGCGGCAGCACGTAGCCGTTGTGCAGCAGCATGGCCGGCCCCGAAATCAGCAGCAGCGGGGCGTAGAGCAGCGCCGCGCCCAGCAGCGTGAGGCCGCCCAGCGCCCCGGCGCGCAGCAGCGCCCCGCCGGCCCGGCGGCGCAGCAGGGCCAGTCCCAGCCAGCCGTAGGCCGAGGCCAGAAAGTAGGCGTGCGTCGGCACCGCGTAGAGGCCCAGCACGCCGCTGCCCACCAGCGCCAGCCACGCCGCCCGCGCCCGGCCCGCGCCCGGCGCCGCCAGTGGCGCGGGCTCCCCCACGCGCCCCGGCCCCCGGCGGGCCGCTTCGGCCTCTACCAACGCCAGCACGGCGAAGAAGCCCACCGCGCTCAGGCCGGCCAGCAGGGCGTAGCCCCGGCCCACCACGCTGTGGTAAAAGCTGAGCTGCAAGCTGCTGAAGAGCGCCACCGCCAGCAGGGCCACCCGAAAATTGCTGCGCCGCAGCAACCCCAGAAACCAGGCCACCGTGCCGGCCGTGCCCGCCAGCAGCACCGGCAGGCGCATGCTCCACCAGAAGCCCGGGTAGAGGTGGTAAAACGCCCAGGCCACCGTGTTGCTGCCCACGTGGTTGTTGGGCATGGGGTAGCAGGCGCTCAAGGCCAGCAGGCGCGCCCGCACAAATACTTCGTATGACACGGCGTCGTCGTAGGGCTCCGTAACCACGCTGTAGTAGGCGCGCAGGGCCGTGAGCAGGGCCAAGGCCAGCAGCGCCCCGCGCCGCTGCCCCGGCCGCAGGCCCCGCCAGCCGGCCCGCAGGCCCTGGCCGGCGCGGGCCAGCTCGGTGCCCAGGGCGCGTAGTTCGGCGCGGCCGCTGGGGCGGCTGGCCAGGCCCGCAGCCAGCGCCGCCGCCCCGGCGGCCAGCAGGGCCAGCCCGGCGCGCAACGTGCCAAACTCGGCCGCCGTGTAGGGGCGCGGCTGCCAGCGGTAAAACTGGCGCAGCGCCGCCGCCTCGGGCCAGCTGGCCGAGTACAGCACGAGCGCCGCGTAGCCGGCGCAGCCCGCCACCGTGGCCAGGGCCAGCATCCAGGAAAAACGAGTCATGACGAGCGGAAACGGAAAGCGTAGCCGGCCAGCAAGCGGCCGCACAGAAAACCCGGCGGCCGGCGGCCCCGGCCGGCAGCGGGGCTAGGCCACCGCGCCCAGCGCCCGCAGCGCGGCCCACACGCGGTGGGTGGGCAGGCCCATCACGGTGAAGTACGAGCCTTCGAGGCGCTCGATGGCCACCAGGCCCAGCCAGTCCTGGGCACCGTAGGCGCCGGCCTTGTCCAGGGGCTGATACTGCGCCACGTAGTGGGCAATGTCGGCCGGGCTCAGGGGGGCGAAGTGCACGGTGGTCTCGTCGGCAAAGACCACCGGGGGGCGGCCATCGCCGGGCAGCAGGCACACGCCGGTGTACACCTGGTGGGCGCGGCCTTGCAGGCGCGTGAGCATGGCGCGGGCCTCGGCGGCATCGGCGGGCTTGTTGAGCACGTCGTCGCCCAGGCACACGATGGTATCGGCCGTGAGCAGCAGCTCGGTGGGCGCCAGGTCGGGGCGGTAGGCATCGGCCTTGTGGCGGGCCAGGTACTCGGCCACCTCGGCCCGGCGCAGGCTGGGCGGAAAGCTTTCGTCTACCTCCCGTAGGCGGATGGTGTAGGCCAGGCCCATGTCGGTGAGCAGCTGGCGGCGGCGCGGCGAGCCGGAGGCTAAAATCAGGTTCATCACAAAAGCAAGCCGCCCCACGCTGGCCGGCCGGTTAATTAAAACATTAAGAACAACGGGTTAAACCTCCTGCAAACCTTCGCAGACCTCCTACAAACCTTCGCGGAGCCCCTGCAAACACTCGCGGAGCCCCTGCAAACACTCGCGGAGCCCCTGCAAACACTCGCGGAGCCCCTGCAAACACTCGCGGAGCCCCTGCAAACGCTCGCGGAGCCTTATCCCTCCGGGGTGGGCGGCGGCTGAAAGCAGGCGGCGAAGACGGCGCCGGCCACGTCGTCTTCGAGGCTGGTGAAGAGCAGGCCGGCCAGGGTTTTGGGGTAGAAGAAGGTGGACTTGGCCGGCATGACGGCGCCCGAGTGGCACACGGCCTCGACCTGGGCCATCGTCACCTCGTTGGTGAGGAAGGCGGCGCGGGCCTCGCCCCGGTCTACCTGCTGGAGGCACTCGGCCAGGCCGCGCACGTAGGCCACGCCCGGCCAGCGGCGCTGGGCGTCGGGGCCCACGATGCCCAGCACCTTTTCGAGCACGAAAAAGTGCAGCACCGTCAGGTCGAGGTCCTTGACCTCGGGCGTCGTGGGCCAGTCGAGTTGGGCGTGCACCTCGGGGCGCAGGCGCAGCTTGTAGGCCCCGCCGGGCAGCACGAGGCCGAACACCCAGCGCTTGCCGGCCAGCAGCTCGGGCAGGTCCTGGGCCTCGGCCTGGGGCAGCACGGTGAAGTAGGTGGCCAGGCGGGCCAGCAGCTCCTCGTCCGTCAGGCCGCCGGGCAGCTCGCGCAGCACCCGGTGGGTGGGCAGGATGCGCACGTCGTCGCTGGCCATGTTGGTGAGGTACATCAGGTGGTAGTGCCAGGGCTCGCGGCCGGTGCTGCCGCCGGGGCCGGCGGCCAGCTCGCGGGCCTGGCGGTAAGCCAGCGAACCCTCGTAGCGGTGGTGGCCGTCGGCCAGAATCACCGGCCGGCCGGCCAGCACGCGCTGAAACTGCCGGATGGCCCGGGCATCCTGAATGACGGCCAGCACGTCGCGCGCGCCCTGGTAGTCTTCCTCCGTCTCGCAGAGCGGGTCCTGGATGGCGGCGTCCATCAGGGCTTCCAGGGTAAAGTCCTCGTCGCGGTAGAGGCCGTGGGTGGCGCTGGTTTCGAACTGCAACTCGGCCAGCAGCTCGGCCCGGTCGTTGACGGCGGCGGGCAGCGTGTTTTCGTGGCGCAGCACCACGTGCTCGGCCCAGTCGGTGGCCCGGATGTGGCACATAAAGCCCTTGCGGCAGCGCTCGCGGGCCTCGCCCGGCAGCCGGAAGTACTGGTAATAGACGTAGATGCCCGGCAGGCCATCCTGGCGCAGCACGCCCCGGGCCTGCCAGTCGGCCAGGCGGCGGGCGGCGGCCTGGGTGGGCGGCAGGGCGCCCTCGGCGCGCGGCACCGAGAGGTGAATGGAGTTGAGCGGCTGCTGGTAAAGCGCCTCGCGCTGGCGCACGCTCACCACGTCGAAGAGCGGCGACACCACCGCGTCGATGTCGGCGCTCAGGGCCGGGTTATAGCGCCAGCCGCGCACGGGTTGAATCTCAGCCAAAGGTCAAATAAATTAAGTTACGCGGGTCGGCCATCTTCCCAAATCAGTAGTTGCTCCAGCGCGGGCACGCCTAGCTTTTCGGCCTCGTTCAGCGCCCGCAGCCGCTGCGCAAATCGGTCAAGCTCCCGGTTGGCCTGCTGCACGGCCAGCTGCAAGGCCGCCCGGCTTATCTCCACGCTTAGCCGGGGGGGCGGCGGCTGGAAAGCCTCGTCACGCGGGCCGGCGGTAAAATCCAGCCGCACCGTATCGGCCGTGAAGCGGAGGGTCGGCGCCGGGTGGCCCTCATAAGGAGCCGCGCTACCGGCCGCCAGCTGCGCCCAGTAGCCGATATCCCGCAGCTGGCCGCAGCACTGCGGAAAAAAGACAGCCTCCCCGTCCAGTTGCAGCACGTAGCCCCCGAAAAAGCCGACGGCTTCCTCCCGGGCGTAAGTACCCGCCCGTAGGTCGGCCGTGTGGTCCTTGGTCAGCTTGGCCAGGTTGCGGTCCGTAACAGTCGCCAGCTGATAAAACGAAGCCCCCGGCAGGTAGGGCGGCAGCGCATCCGGAAAGCCGGCTTTGGCCTGGCAGGCCGCGTAGTAGGCATCCCAGCGCGGCGCATTTTGCCAATAAGGGTAGCTGGCGGGCACGGCAACGGCCGGGTTGGGATAGCTAATATCCAAGACTGGAATCAGGGCTACGGCCATCGGGTCAGGGGGCGAGCCGGCTGATTTTCCAGCCCTCGCCGCTCGCCTCGCGCTCGTACACCAGGCGGTCGTGCAGGCGGCTGGGGCGGCCCTGCCAGAACTCCACGCGCTGCGGGCGCAGCACGTAGCCGCCCCAGTGCGGGGGCCGGGGCAAGGGGTTCTGGCCCTCGAAGCGGGCTTCGATGTCGTGCTCGCGGGCTTCCAGCTCCTGGCGGCTGCCGATGGGCTGGCTCTGGGGCGAGGCCCAGGCGCCCACCTGCGAGCTGCGCGGCCGGCTCTGAAAATAGGCGGTCGACACGCCTTCGGGCGCTTTTTCCACCACGCCCTCTACCCGCACCTGGCGCTCCAGGCCGGGCCAGAAAAAGTTGAGCGCCGCCCGGGGCTGGCCGGCCAGCTCGTGGCCCTTCTGCGAGTCGTAGTTGGTGTAAAACAAAAAGCCCGCGTCGTCGGGCAGGCCCTTGAGCAGCACCACGCGCTGGCTGGGCTGGCCGGTAGCCGCATCCACGGTGGCCAGGGTGAGGGCGGCGGGCTCGGGCAGTTGGGCCGCCACGGCCTCGTCCAGCCACTGCCGAAACTGGCGCACGGCATCGGGCAGCACGTCGGCTTCGAGCAGCGTGCGCTGGGCGTAGGTTTGGCGCAGGGCGGCGAGTTCGGTGTCGGTCATTATTATTAATAATGAAGTAGAAATTATGAATGGAGCGTTGACCGCTGTGCTGATGCCTGGTGGGCAGCACCCGTCAGGCATCAGCCGGTACCGCTTTGCGAACAGTTATGTTTTGCGAGCTTTAAAACAAGTCATAATTTCTACTTCATCATTCATACTTACTTCGGCTGCCACTCGTAAATCGAGTACTGGCCCTGGTGGCCGAGGCGGCGCATGCGCTGCTCACGGATAAAGTCGGGGGTGCGGTTGAACAAGCCCAGCATTTCGGGGCGGTCCTTGAGCACGTCGCGGTAGTAGTTGTTGCGGCCGTCGTAGTAGGCCGTGTCGAGATACACGAGGATGGGCCGGTTGTCGAGGCGGGCCAGCAGGGCCGGGTCGGGGCCGCCGGGGCGCAGCATGCTCATGAGCTCGCGGGCCTGGTAGCCGGGCGTGCGGGTGGCCTTGTGGGCCATCAGGGGCAGGCCCGTCACCATGCCCAGCTGGTAGGTGCGGTTGCAATGCGGGTCGTCGGGGTCGAGGCCATAAAAGGCTTCGCCGTCCACCGTTTCGGAGCCCGAGTGGTAGAAAGGCAGCGGCAGCAGGGCCTGGTAGTGGCCGGCATCGACCCAGCCCACGAGCTGGCGCACGTCGCTGGTGGCGGGCTCGGCCAGCAGGTTATCGCGCTGCGTCACGGTGGCATAGTGGTGGGTGGCGTTGAGCATATCGCCCAGGCCCAGCCCGGCCAGCAGCACCCACAGGCCCAGCAGCCAGGCCCGGCGCTGGGCCCGGGCCTGCCGCCAGGCGTGGCCCGCGTACCAGGCAAAGCTCAGCACCACCGCCCACCAGAACGGCCAAATAAAGCGCCCCAGGGCCCGGAACTGCGTAATGCGGTCCGTGACCTTGTGCACCCACAGGAAGGGGTTGAGGTAATTGTGCAGCGTGTAGTTGCCGTTGTCCACGTCTATTGACTCGCCCAGCGCGGCCAGGGCCAGCGGCACGGCCGCCAGCAGCAGCAGCGTCAGGAACGCCCGGTTGCCGTCGGTAGCCGCCGGGGGCAGTTGGGGCAGCAGGCCGGGGCGGGCCACGCCCTGCCGGCGCTGGTGCCGGGCCACCAGGGCCAGCACGCCCACCACCACCAGGCCGTAGAGCACAAACGCCCCCAGGTAGGCCGTCGACTCATACGGCACGGGGGCATTGCGCTCCAGAAAAAAGCGGATTTTATAAAAATCGTGGCCGTGAAAGAGCGTGCCGAACTGAAATTTCCACTCTATCCAGTCGTAGCCGCCGCTGCCGGTGGGGCGCTCAGCGTGGCGCTTATCCAGGATTTGCAGTGCCCCGAAAGTAAACACCACCAGCAGGGCTAGCAGGGCCGCCGCCCGGCCGGCCAGCCCCCGCCAGGGCCGGTGCGCCAGGGCTTCGCGCCCAATCCACAGCAGAAAAAACAATCCGAGCCAGCCCCCCACGATGCCTAGGTAGTAGAAGTGCATCCAGGCGGCCGCCGTGGTGGCCAGCCCCAGGCCCAGCCACCAGCGGCCCTGGGGCCGCCCCGCCCGCCAGGCCCGGTACAGACCCTGTAGCAGCCACAGCGGCAGCAGCACGGCCGGCGTGTACGAGAGCGACATGTGCCCCACATTCAGGCGCAGGGCCTGCGGGCTCAGCCAGGGCAGCAGCAGGGCCAGCACCAGCGTGAGCCACGCCGGCACCCCTAGCCGCCGCAGGATGCTCACTAGCAGCAGACTGCTAATGACGAGCCCGCTCAGAATGCCCACGTCGTAGAGATATACCCCGTAGGGCGCCAGCGCCGGCACGGCCTGCACCAGCCAGTGCAGCGGCACGACCAGCAGCGGCGTAATATCGGTGTAGTAGATGTACTCGCCGAAAGGGTAGTTGTGGCCGTGCTGCATTAGCCCCTCGCGTAGGGGCTGACGCAAAAACGTGGCCAGCGAGTAATAGCTCTTAATGCCATCGTAGTGGTCGATGATGAGGTACCGGCCCGGGTGAAACAGCAGCTTGCCGTAGGTGAGCAGCAGCACCAGCAGCTGCAGCAGGCCGCCGGCCAGCACCAGGGCCGCCCGGCCGCGCCACCAGGGCGCGGGCCGCCCCAGCGGCGATTCAGCAGGAGTAGAAAAGGTCATGAGCTAAATAAAAAGGGAAAGCTGCCGGTGTTCGTTACTTTACTTTTCCGGCCGGTCACGTCTGGACAAAGGTAATGGGCACTTTCCGGCCCGCCCGTACGTATGCTTAGCCTGTTTTCGATAGTATGAAGTCCGGTACCCTTCTCATCTCGCAGCCCTTCCTGGGCGACCCCAACTTCGAGCGCAGCGTGGTGCTGCTCTGCCGCCACAGCTCCACCGAGGGCACGTTTGGCCTGGTGCTCACCCGGCGCCTGGCCACAACGCTCGGCGATGTGCTCGCCGTGCCGCCCGGCCCCGCCACCGACTTACCCCTCTACGAAGGCGGGCCGGTGCAGCTCGATACGCTGCATTTTGTGCACCGCTACGCCAGCCTGCCCAACGCCACCAACCTGGGTGATAATGTGTTCTGGGGCGGCGATTTTGACCTGCTTATCACACTGATAAACAGCGGCATTATCCCACCCCACGAGGTGCACTGCTACGTAGGCTACTCGGGCTGGTCACCGGGGCAGCTGGAGGAAGAAATTCAGCGCGGCTCCTGGATTCGGCAGCCCGCTAGTGCCGGGAAAGTATTTACTTTGAGGTCTGATGCGTTTTGGCAAGGCATCCTGCGCGAAAAAGGCGGCCGCTTCCGGGCGCTCTCCAACTACCCGCTCGACCCTAGCCTGAACTAATTTTTTTTACTGCCCTCCGTTCCGGCGGCTCTTTTCCTTTTTTGTCGGCCCCGGCTGGCCGCCGGCTTTTCGCTTTGCTTTATGCTGCCCGAAGAAACCCCCACCCCTGACCAGAATACGCCCGCTAACCCGGCCGACCGCATGAGTGTGCTCGAAGCCCGCTTGGCCGAAATTCGCGCCCAGCAGGGCCCGGAATCGGCCGGGCCGGTGCCCGCCGCCTCCCCTAGCCCGGCCCTGCCGGCCCAAAGCGAAACCCCGGCCGAAGCCGCCGTCCCCCCCGGGGGCGGCGCCACGCAGGTCGAGCCCGACCCGCTGCGCTCGGAGCCCGGCCTGGCTGAGGCACTGATTCCGCCCGCTGCCCCCGAGGCCGCAGCCGCGGCTCAAACCGCTCAACATGTGCCCGCTGAAGTTGCCGCCGAGCACTTTTCGGCTCCGCAGGCCCGCGCCGTGGCTCACTACGGCGAGGCCATGAGCCCCGCCCCCGAAGGGGCGTCCCCGGTAGTGGCCCTGCACACGGCCGCCGACCTGGAAAACGCCCCCGACGGCGTGGCTACCCTGCCCACCTCGGCCACCGACACCGCCGCCGAAGCCCACCAGGCGGAACTGGCGCATCAGCACGAGGCTAGCAGCGAGGCTACCCAAGAGGAGGCCGACGACTACGTGCCCGAAACACCGGCCCCCGACTTCGCTACGCTTGACCTCGACAGCCAAGCCGCGCACCTCATCGGCCTGCTGCGCCGCGCCGATGCCCGCCGCAACCGCCAGCAGATTTTTGAGCTCACCCGCCAGTACGAAGCCAACGTGGCCAGCGCCCGCGCCGCCTCGCGCCAGAAGCTGGCCGAAGACGCCAACGCGCCCCAGGAGTTCAGCTTTCAGCCCCCGGCCAGCCAGGCCGAGCTGAACAAGGCCCTGCAAGACTTCCGCGAAGGCCGCGCCCGCGATGCCAAGGCCGAAGACCAGAGCCGCGGCCAGAACCTGACCCGCAAGCAGGAGCTGCTCACCCAGCTGCGCCAGCTCGTGGAAAACGCCGAAACCAAGGACAGCTCGCAAAAGCTCAAGCAGCTGCAGGCCGATTGGAAGGCCACCGGCCCCGTGCCCCAGACCGACAGCCAGGAAACCTGGAACACCTACCACGGCCTGCTCGACCGCTACTACGCCAACCAGGGCCGCTTCTACGAGCTGAAGGAGCTGGACCGCCGCCGCAACCAGGAAGCCAAAGAAGCCCTCGTGGCCCGCGCCGAAGCCCTGCAAGGCGCCCCCGGCATCAACAAGGCCCTCGACGAGCTCAAAAAGCTGCACGAGGATTGGAAGCACATTGGCCCTGTACCCGGTGAGCAGCGCGAGCCTCTGTGGCAGCGCTTCCTGGCCGCCTCCGAGGCCGTGCACCTGCGCCGCAAGGAGTTTGTGGACGTGCGCTCGGCCCAGGAAAAGGAAAACCTGACCGCCAAGCAGGCCCTGCTGGCCCGCGTGCTGCCCTTCGCCGACTTCGCCACCGAGCGCGTAAACGAGTGGCGCTCGCGCACCGATGAACTGCAAGAGATTAAGAAAGAGTGGGAAGCCACCGGCCCCGTGCCCCGCGCCCAGGCCGACCAGCTCAACAAGCAGTACTGGAACGCCTACAAGGCCTTCTTCAACCACAAAAACGATTTCTTCAAGAGCCTCGACTCAGAGAAGAATACTAACCTGCAAGCCAAGTACGCCCTCATCGAGCAGGCCGAAGCCGCCCAGCAGCTACCCGACTTCGACGAGGCCCGCACCATCATCATCCGGGTGCAGAAAGAGTGGAAAGACGTGGGCCGTGTACCCGAGAAGCAAGCCGACAAAATCTGGAAGCGCTTTCGCGCCGCCTGCGACGGCGTGTTTGAGCGCCCCAAGCAGGAAACCCGCCACCGCGAGGAGCGCCAGACGGCCGCCAGTGCCGAGCAGGTTACTCGTTTGGATAAAGTAGCGCAGCAGGTAGCGGCCCTCTCGCCCGCCGAGCCCGGCACGCTGGAAGGCTTCCGCGCCCTGGCTGCCGACTGGCAAACGCTTGACGGCGACGGCAGTGGCACTTCCGACCGCGGCGAAGAACAGTTTCTTACTCTTATGGGTAAATACCTGGACCAGACCGGCGGCATCACCCCCACCGACCGCGAGGACTTGCTTTTCCAATTGGAGATAGCCCGCCTCAAGGCGCGCCCCCAGGGCCAGCAGGCCTTCACCCGCAAGGAAACCGGCCTGCGCCGCGAAATCCAGGAGTTGGAGAATGACGTAGCTACTCTGCAAACGAACCTCGACTTCTTCGCCCGCTCGAAGAACGCCGACCAGTTGCGCCAGGAGTACCAGGGCCGCATGGACGCCGCCCGCACGCGCATCGAAAAGCTGAAGAAGCAGCTAAAGCAGTTGCGCAGCTAACTGCCTGACTACCTTTTCTAAAAACGGCCGTGCTCCCCGCACGGCCGTTTTTTGTTGCCCACCGGCTTGACCGGTGCCGCTTTCAGCCGTACTTTTGCCCCACGATTAAGCCTCCATAGCTCAGTTGGTAGAGCTTCTGACTTGTAATCAGAGGGTCGTTGGTTCGAGTCCGACTGGGGGCTCCCTTAATCACTACCGGAACGCCCGGAAAACCGTCTCTCACGTCGTGAAGGCAGTTTTCCGGGTTTTTTGCGTCCGGGGGAATCGGTACTGCTGGGCGGAAATATTGGGGACACTGGACTCGCTGCTGGAGGTGCGGTGGGATGCGGCCGATGCCTCCGACCCCAACTACGCGGTGGTGGGCCTAGCGCGGTGCGCTCCCCTACTTCGAATAGCTAGGGCTTCGACTTCCTTACCAGCGTACACCTTGGCGGCGCTAATCGCCCCTACTTCAAGCAGCCAGGGCTTCGACGCTTAGCCTGTGCGGGGCTAAGCTGTTTCAACATCCCCCTACTTCAAGCAGCCAGGGCTTCGACCCCAACCACGCGGTGGTGGGCCGGGCGGCGCAGTAGCAGGCCGGCCAGCGGGGCCTGTAATCAAGTCAGCCCTATTGCTCACCCTACCCATTGAGCGAGAGGCAGCTTTATCTATCCAAAAATATTTTTTCTGAATTGCTAGGAAGTTACCGAATTATCATTTCCTTTGTGGCGCACCCTGTTAGCAAGACCCCACTAACGTAGTTAGTCAATCCCCATGCGTCTTCACCTTTACTTAACTGCTGAGCAGGTCGTTCCGTTTGATTATCTACCAACGTTGAAAAGCGCATTTCACCTTTGGACGGGCCACAATGATACGCTGCACAACGGGCTCTCGCGCTACTCCTACGCGTGGCTGCACGGCGGCCGGGCCGGGCGCGGCGGCATCCGCTTTGCGGAGGGCGCGCACTGGTTTATCAGCGCCCCCGACCGGGAGGTAATCCACACTATCATCAGCGGTGTGCTGCGGTCCCCCGCAATTGGCCTCGGCCTACGCGTACAGGACGTACGGATGCAGGAGGCACCCGAGTTTGCCGCTGGTGAGCAGCCGTTCCGCGTGGCCAGCCCGGTTTTCATCAAGCACGAAACCGACCGCGACAAACCCGCCGACCACCTCCTGCCCGGCCACCCCCTGGCTGATGAACTCCTCACCGTCACCCTGCGCCACAAGCTGCGCCAAGCCGGCCTGGACGATGCCGGAGCTGCCGTGCGCTTCGACCCGGCCCACCTCGCCACGGCCAAGAGCAAGCTCTTCCGCTACAAACAGGTGCAGTGCCGCGGCAGCATCTGCCCGGTGCTGGTGAGCGGCTCGGCCGAGCAAATCGGCTTTGCCTGGGAGGTGGGCGTCGGGCATTCGACGGGGATAGGATGCGGGGCGCTGGTGTAAGGGCTGGATTTACTTTATTGGTTTTGGATTATGCTTTACCTTGTAAAGTACACCGGCCCTTTCGGCTACCTCAAGCCTTGGACGGCCGTGCGTGATGGCGAAACCTACTCGCAGCAGTTTCTCACGCCTTCCGTCATTGAAGGGATGCGGCAGAAGCTGGGCGTATCGGCCATTCTGCGCCACAAGCTCACCTATACCGGCCTGAGTATGCAACAGGAGCAAACGCACCCGCGCGGCTGGATACACGAAAAGAAAAAGCAGCAACTGACGCGGCCGCGCGCCATCCTGGTGCGGGGAGTACTGCTAGCCCCTGAGCTCCACCTGGCCTTTGCTACGGCGACCGACGCGGAAACCGCCGCCAGCCAGCACCTGTGCCTGTGTCGCAACGAGGACATTGTCTTACCCATGGCCCAGCTTACGCTCAGCGAGACCGAATTTGACGCGCTGCCGGGGTTTGAGCTGCGGCCAACGGCCGCGACGGAGCAGGGGGCTTTTTTGGTGGGGTTCAATCGCTTTGCCGATGGGCAGCCCATGCACGGGCGGCTGGAAATCGTGGGCAATCCTATTCGCCCGGTGGGGCTACTGGCATGAGCGCGACCCCAGAATTATTGGCCAAAAGCGCCAGCCACGGCGGCGAATTGAGCTTATTGGCCCACACACAGCACGTAGTGGCCGCCGCTGAAGCCGCGGCCCGCGCCACTGGCTTTGAAGTGCGCCTGGCCCGGCTGGGAGCGGCCCTGCACGACCTGGGCAAGGCGCACCCGGCCTTTCAGCGCAAGCTGCGGCTGAAGCCGGGTGGGGCCGACCCCAACCCCATTACGCACCGGCACGAACTGTCGTCACTGGGGTTTTTGCCGCTGGTGCCGCGGGCCGACTGGCCGGCCGTCATTGACATGGTAGTGGCCCACCACAAGCCCATGCAGCAAAAGGACGACCTGCTGGCTAAGGGGATTCTGGACCTCGACGACCGCAGCCGCACCTGGCAGGCCGACCACCTCGCGGACTGGGAAGAGTGGTCGCCGGGCGCGCTAGGCGTACTAGCGGCGCTGGATATAGGTATCGAGGTGCGGGCCGTGAGCCGGGCTGAAGCCGCCGAAGCCCTGGACGCGGCGGTGGCGCACTGCGCGGCCAAGCGCAAAAACTGGTCGCCGTGGCGCGGCCTACTGCAAGCGGCCGACCACTTTGCCTCGGCGCTGCAACACGACACGGCCGGGCAGCTACCCACGCTATTTGCGAAGCCCGATTTAAGTTATTTCAACCGCTCGGCCGCGCTTTATCCGCTCTCGCTGCTCGCCGCCCACCAACCGCAGGCGCATACCTTAGTAGTGGCGCCCACGGGCGCGGGCAAAACGGATTACCTGCTGCGCCGCTGCCGGGGGCGAGTGTTTTACACGCTACCTTTTCAGGCCAGCATCAACTCCATGTACCAGCGCATCCTGGCCGCCAGCACGGGCGGCCACGTGCGGCTGCAACACGCCACCTCGCAGCTGGTCGAGCAGCGCGGGCCGGTTGAAAAGCAGTTGCAATCGCTGGTCGGGGCCTCGGCCAAGGTGCTGACGCCGCACCAGCTGGCGGCCGTGGTGTTTGGCACCCCCGGCTACGAAGCCGTGATGCTGGACGTGCGCGGGGCCGATATCATTCTGGACGAAGTGCATACCTACGCGGCCCAGGCCCAGAGCATGGTGCTGGAAATAGTGGATGCGCTGCGGCGGCTGGGCTGCCGCCTGCACATCGGCACCGCCACCATGCCCACGGTGCTGTACCAGGAATTGCTGCGCCGCCTGGGTGGCCCGGCGGCGGTGGCCGAAGTAGCCCTATCCCCCGCCGGGTTGGATGCGTTTGACCGGCACGCGGTGTACAAAATCCCGCGCGACGCCGATAATCCCAAGGCCTGGCCCGTAGCGGCCAATGACATTTTAACCAAGGCGCTGGCCGCCCAGGAAAAGGTATTGGTTATTTGCAACACCGTGCAGGGCGCGCAGGAGCGGTACAAAGAATTGCGAGCGCAGTTCCCGGACGTCAGGATGCTGCTGCTGCACAGCCGCTTCAAGCGCGGCGACCGGGCCGAGCGCGAGCGGCGGCTGGAAGACGACTTCAACAACCCCAACGTGCCGGGGCCGTGCCTGGTCGTATCGACGCAGGTGGTGGAGGTGAGCCTCGATATCAGCTTCGACCGGATGCTGACCGAGGCCGCCCCGCTCGACGCGCTGGTGCAGCGCTTCGGGCGCGTGAACCGGCGGCGCACCCAGGCTACCATCGGTAAGCTCAAGCCGGTACACGTGCTGGCCCCCGGCCCCAGCTGCCTGCCCTACCAGCGCGAGGTGATAGAAGCCAGCTTTGCCCAGCTGCCTGATAATGGCGAGGTGCTGCGCGAGCGCGATGCCCAAACCAAAATCGACGCCGTGTACCCTGCTCTGCCCACTTGGGACATCAGCACCCACGTCATTTGGGATGGGGAGCGCTGCAAGTTGCGCGAGCTCTGCAACAACCAGCGGGCAGTGCTGGTCGAAACCCTGGAGATTGAGTCCACGGCCTGCATTCTGGCCGCCGACCGCACCGCCTACCTCGAAGGCCGCTGGGAGGCGCGCACCCAGCTGGAGATTCCGGTGAGCTGGCGCAGCATGTACGCCCGCCAAAAGACCTACGTGCGACTCGACGTAGGGATGATGCCCTTCGTGGTGCCCGGCAATAAAGACTACGACGAATTGGGTCTGCAATTCGAGGAGTACGACATTTTTCTGGAAAACTAGCCCCCGCCCCGCCTATGTACACCAGCCACATTGGCCGCCGCCTGCTCGGCCTCTACCACCAGCGCACGGGCGAAGATTTATCGGCCCGGCAGTTTTTTGAGCAGCGGCTGTATCCGCTGTTTTACAACCACAAGCGCTACCTGCAATGGGTACCCAGCTCGCCCTTTGCCCAGAAGGTAGCGGCCGGCAACCTCGTGGGCGGCAAAAGCGAAGCCGAAGTGCAGCTCGCCACGCTGCACCACAAAATAGCCACTGTAGCGCCCGATGCCAGCTTTGTTATCGGCTTTCCGGCGGCGGGCGTGGAGGGCACTACCTCGGGCCAGGTATCGGGGGTCGGGCCGCGGGTGGGCACCGAGGAAATCTACTGCTCGTGGATTGGCGGCGCGCTGGGCGTGGGCGTCAGCGGCGGCCTGTCGCTGCTGCTGGATGAGGACGACGTGCTGTGGGCGCTCTACGAAGGCTGGGCGCACTACCGCACCTACCTTGACCAGCGCCCCACTATGAAAGGCAACCAGATTGAAACCTGGAACGGCCACTGGCTGGCCCACGCGTTCAGCCCCGAGTTTGACCCCGACCACCCGCTCGATGGCCTTGCCATCGAGCTCACCGACACCGCCGGCACCCTGGCCATGCCCACCCGCGAGTGGGTGCAGGTGCTGTTTGCGCTTACGCGCCACTACCCAACCCGCGACCTGATGGCCTACGTGTACAGCCTGGCCCAGACCAACCGCACTATCGGGTTTGTGCCGCTGCAACTGCGCGGCATTCGGAAGGTGTACGAACTCACGGACAAGCTTTTTCTATTCCCCGAAGCCGTGCGAAGTGAAGGTCAGCGCAATTTATTACGCCTGTACTCGGTGCACTACGGCTTTGCCCGCGCCTGCCAGCTGGGAGCCATCGGGCTGGCGGCCATTGAGCCGGCCAAGCTGCGCGACTACCTGCCCAGCGCTTACGGCCCCGCCAAGCCCCCTAGCCTGAAGACGGAAGCCGCCGCCATTCAATTCGCTTTTCAACAACTCTGGATTCTCGTCATGCTCAACAACCAGGAACTCTACGATACCGCCGACCGGCTGGCGGGGGCGCTGCACCAATTCGCTACCCGCGACACTGGCCGCAATGCCGGCCGCGGTAAAAGAGACGTCAACCAACAGGTGGAGCAGGTCTTTGTGAAGCACCGGCCGCTGTTCATTGAAAAGCTGGGCGATATGCTGGCCACGGTGAACGCCGCCGCGCCCTACCGCGAAGTTTTTGATGACGCCGTGCGCCAGGTAATGCTGATGCCGGTTGACAATTTTCCGCTCTTCATCATCCTGACCCGGTTCCGCTACATCGCCCGGCAGGGCGAGGAGGCGACGCCCGCGGCCAGCGCCGCGCCCGAACTCAATTCTCTCTAATTCTCACCGCTTGCCCCTAGCCCACCATGCCATCTCCCTACGTCTACCTGCGCGGCCTGCGCCACGCCGAGCACACCGTTTTTGCCGTGCAGGACGGCCAGAAGTATTACACCGATGTGCAATTCAACGTGCGCCAGGCCTATTCCAGCGGCCAGCAGGTGAAGCGAAGTATCATGGACGCGCTCACGACGGGCCTCAACGTGGCCCCCGCGCCCATCACCTTCAACTGGCAAACCAAGAAGGGCAAAAACAACGAAACCCAGTTTGAGCAAAAGGAGCCGTGGTCGCCCTGCGACCCTACGCACGTCGACCAGCTGCTGGGCGGCTACATGCGGGCCGAAACCGGCGAGTTTACCATCAAGCGCCGCTCGCCGCTCTCGATTTCGGCCATGCGCCCGCTGCACCCGCTGCTGGGCGGCCTGGAGCGCGAGCGCGAAAACCTGACCTTCGACCGCACCTCGCACCCGGCCAGCCACCCCGTGCGGGTGCGCGATGAGAAAGGCAATGAGCTAAGCCGGGAAGACGTGGACGCGCTGCTGCTCAGCACCAAGCGCAACCTGCCCAACCGCATCTGGATACCCGACCACAGCCGCGCCTCGGGCCTGTTCGTGTACGACGTGGCCGTGGACTTACGCACGCTATTCTGCGTGTCGGTTAACACCCTGGAGCCCGAGCTGCACCCCAGCAAGGTGGCCGAACTGAAAGCCCAGGGCTGGACGGAAACCCGCAACGTATTCGGCCCCTGCCTGCTGGCCCCGCGCGCTAAGCGCGAGCAGTACATGCCGGCCCTGGCCCACGCGCTGGTCAACTGGCGCATTACCAGTAACCAGGCCCGCACCTTCAGCCTGATGGAAACGCTGGCCGTGGCCATTTCTGACAATGCCAACCACCTGGCGGGAGCCATCCGGGGCCAGCTGCGCGAGGATACCGAGCGCCCCGCCGCCAAGCCCGTGCTCGACGAAACGGCCGGGGCCAAGCTCTACACGGCCCTTTCGGCTGGTGGCTACATCGCCGGGGCCTACGGCGCGGCCGACGCGCTCGACCAGGCCGAGCAGGATATTCTGGCCCGCCTGCAAGCGTTCGACTACGAAAACCAAACCGTACCGGCCTAGCCACACCACGAAAACGGGCGGCCTCCCGGTGAGGCCGCCCGTTTTATTTGGGTACCTTTCCTCCAGTTGCCATGCACCTCACCGGCAAGCACGTCAATTACTACCACATCTGCCACCGCAAGCTGTGGCTGTTTCACCACGGCATCAGCTTTCAACAAACGCACGATAACGTGGCCGATGGCACGCTGCTGCACCAGACGGCCTACCCGCAACGCGCTCAGCGCTACCGCGAAATTCAGATTGAAGGCATCAAAATCGACTTCTACGACCCGCACGAGCGGGTAGTGCACGAAATCAAGCGCAGCAATAAAATGGAGGAGGCCAGCGTGGCGCAACTCAAGTTTTACTTGCTGACATTGGAGCGCCACGGCGTAGCGGAGCCCACGGGCCTACTGGAATACCCCAAAATCCGCCGCGTGGAAAAGGTGGTGCTGACCGATGCCGACCGCCTGGCCATCGCCGAATGGGAAGTAGCCATCGCGCAACTGGTAGCCCAGGAAACCTGCCCGCCGGTCATCAACAAGCCCTTCTGCAAGAATTGCAGCTACTACGACTTTTGCTACTCGGGCGAATGAGTATGCGGTAAGCTTCCGCTTGCCGTGGAGGGTCACCACTCGCTACCCATAATTAGTACTGCTTTTTCTCATTCCTCGACGACAAGCCCAAGCTTAGCGCATCATGCTATGAAAAAAACGTTTTACTTATTCAACCCCGGCCGCCTCAGCCGCCAGGATAACACCCTTAAATACACCGCCTACGACGAGGCCGGGGCCGAGGGCCAGACGCGCTTTCTGCCCATCGAAGACGTGGCCGACCTTTACGTGTTTGGTTCGCTCGATGCCAACTCGGCGCTGTACAATTTTCTGGGTAAGCACGGCGTATCGGTGCATTTTTTCGACTACTACGAGCACTACACGGGCTCGTTTATGGCCAAGGAATACCTGCTGGCTGGCCGCCTGCAAGTGGCCCAGACGGGCCACTACACCAGTCTCAAAAAGCGCCTCGTGCTGGCCCGCAAGCTGGTGGAGGGCGCGGCCTTCAACCTGCTCAAAAACCTGCGCTACTACCAGAGCCGGGGCCGGGTGGTGGGCGAGGAAATCACGCAGATTGAGTTGTACGTATTAGCCCTGCCCCACGCCACGAGCGTAGCCGAGATAATGGGCTACGAGGGCAATATCCGGCAGACGTACTACCGCTGCTTCGAGCAGTTGGTGAGCGTACCGGGTTTCACCTTCGGCACCCGCAGCACCCAGCCGCCGCAGAATGAGCTCAACGCGCTGATTTCCTTTGGCAACATGCTGTGCTACGCGGCCTGCCTCTCGCAGATTTATCACACGCAGCTCAACCCGACCATCTCCTTTTTGCACGAGCCCGGTAGCCGCCGCTTCTCGCTGGCCCTGGATATGGCCGAGATTTTCAAGCCCCTGCTCGTGGACCGCACCATCTTCCGACTGCTCAATAAAAAGGAAATCCAGCCCCGCGACTTCGTGCGCGAGTTCGACGGCTGCCTGCTCAAGGAGACCGGTCGTAAAACATTCGTGCGCGTGTTTGAGGAACGCCTCAAGGAAACCATCCAGCACCGCCGCCTCAACCGCAGCGTGAGCTACCAGCACCTCATCAAGCTGGAGTGCTACAAGCTCACCAAACATTTGCTGAACATGGAGGAATATCAACCTTTTAAAGCCTGGTGGTAATGTACGTCATCCTGGTATATGATATGAAGCAGCAACGAGTAAACAGCATGCTCAAGCTCTGCCGCCGCTATTTGCACTGGATTCAGAACTCGGTCTTCGAGGGCGAAATCAGCGAGGTGAAGCTGGCTGAACTATTGGTCAAAGCCCGCACCGTTATGGATGAGGACGAGGACAGTCTTATTCTCTTCAAAAGCCGCACCCAGCAGTGGCTGGAGAAGCAGGTAGTCGGGCGCGAGCGCAGTACACTAGGCACTATTTTGTAGCGGTGTCTAGTCGTCGAAGGCCCTTTAATATTTATCAGAAATAGCCAGCTAATCAATCATCGCGCGTAACACCCTGTTTATCAAAGTCGTCTATTCCCTGGCTAAATCCTGTCATCGAGCACCGACGACTTTCAACTGTTTTTCATGATAAAAAAGATGCCTCTACAGGCCCACAAGGCTTATACTTACGCTGTAATTGACGGACTTCAATCGGACTAGGTGGAATTGAAATGTTTGATGACGTCACCCGGCGACTCAACTTGCTTGCACTTCAATCGGACTAGGTGGAATTGAAATGTAGTTGTCGAGCCGGTAGGACAGGCGCGGGGGCTGACTTCAATCGGACTAGGTGGAATTGAAATTGGCCAGGCACCTGTCCGCCTGTGTTGAAGCCCAGAACTTCAATCGGACTAGGTGGAATTGAAATTCGAAGGCAAACAGAAACGTGTTGTCGTCGTCGAGCTACTTCAATCGGACTAGGTGGAATTGAAATAGCCTCCCCTGCTGCTGCGGTCGCCGTGGGGGCGGGGACTTCAATCGGACTAGGTGGAATTGAAATGGCTTGCCGGGCGTTGATGTTTTAGCGCTACCCGAACTTCAATCGGACTAGGTGGAATTGAAATTGCGCAATACATTGTGCCGACCGTCAGAACGATGCCAACTTCAATCGGACTAGGTGGAATTGAAATGTATTCAAGTTCGCTTCGGCACCATTTCGCTGTGGAACTTCAATCGGACTAGGTGGAATTGAAATGGATTGAGCACGTCCAGGCCCCGCGTGATGAAGTACTACTTCAATCGGACTAGGTGGAATTGAAATGGATGATAGCCGGCACACCGCTGGCTTCCCACTTACCACTTCAATCGGACTAGGTGGAATTGAAATACAAGGCCAAGTTCGGCGGCGCAGACAGCGACAAGACTTCAATCGGACTAGGTGGAATTGAAATGGCGCGCACTACATTATTTCCGCACCTGGTATTCCGACTTCAATCGGACTAGGTGGAATTGAAATTTGACATCACGAGAGGCGGCAGCTTTGCCAGCAGCGACTTCAATCGGACTAGGTGGAATTGAAATGTATTTGGCTGTATTCCATAGGTTGCGCGTGCGCTAACTTCAATCGGACTAGGTGGAATTGAAATAGTACGAGCACATTGTACTGTGAAGGCATGAAATGGACTTCAATCGGACTAGGTGGAATTGAAATTTGCTGTTCTTGCTATAGAGCGGCTGAATTTTCCTACTTCAATCGGACTAGGTGGAATTGAAATAGCGGTAAATCCGACCTGCTCGTTTTTACCTTCCACACTTCAATCGGACTAGGTGGAATTGAAATTCGACCGCGCTGAGCTGGCGATTCCGCCGGCCAGCTACTTCAATCGGACTAGGTGGAATTGAAATTACTTCCAGAAACTCGGCGTGGCCTTCCACGAGGTGACTTCAATCGGACTAGGTGGAATTGAAATTGGCAGTAGCGGGCGTTGTTGGCGCGGCGGGCGCGGGACTTCAATCGGACTAGGTGGAATTGAAATTAATTCAGCCAGCACGGGATAATAAGCGGATAGCGCACTTCAATCGGACTAGGTGGAATTGAAATGCCTCTAAGCGTTTCTCAGCACTATCTCATGCTGAAACTTCAATCGGACTAGGTGGAATTGAAATGACGTGTGGTCGCTGCTCTGTAAGCAGTTTATGAAGACTTCAATCGGACTAGGTGGAATTGAAATTGCGCGTAGTACCACGCCTGCACCTCATTTGGCCGACTTCAATCGGACTAGGTGGAATTGAAATCAGATAATGTCGGGGGCTTCTTCGTGCATGAGGTTTACTTCAATCGGACTAGGTGGAATTGAAATTCGGTGGCCCCGCGACTGACGCGCTGTACTGGCACTAACTTCAATCGGACTAGGTGGAATTGAAATGGCCTATTCATAGATAAGCTACCACGGAGCCACCGGACTTCAATCGGACTAGGTGGAATTGAAATAGGGCCGCCGAGCGGCGCACCGTAAGCACCAGGTGGACTTCAATCGGACTAGGTGGAATTGAAATTTCGCAGACCGCTGCTTTCCTCACCTGGGACGCGCAACTTCAATCGGACTAGGTGGAATTGAAATACAGGCACGAGCCAGTAAGCGTTATCACCTGCAAACACTTCAATCGGACTAGGTGGAATTGAAATAACTCAGGTTTGCCAGTAAGTTTCCACTCATAGGCACTTCAATCGGACTAGGTGGAATTGAAATGAGAGGGCGGGGGCTTCCTTCCTGGACGACCCGGCACTTCAATCGGACTAGGTGGAATTGAAATTTTCATGAAGTTCGTGGCTGTACCTGCCAAAAAGGTACTTCAATCGGACTAGGTGGAATTGAAATAGACGACGATAACAGAAACTAGCATCCAGATGCTAACTTCAATCGGACTAGGTGGAATTGAAATACGTCTGCGCTTGCGCGCCGCCTTGCGAGAAATTCGACTTCAATCGGACTAGGTGGAATTGAAATCGCGAAGCGGCCCTTCGAAAGGCTCGAAAAACTGCGACTTCAATCGGACTAGGTGGAATTGAAATAGGCTAGCCCGGTGTAGCACATCAGCAAGAACCCGTACTTCAATCGGACTAGGTGGAATTGAAATACCTGGTTGCTACCGTTGCCGGTAAAATCGCGTAGACTTCAATCGGACTAGGTGGAATTGAAATCTGCTTTCCAAGGGGGTCGATGCCTTGGGAAACAAGCACTTCAATCGGACTAGGTGGAATTGAAATAATAGCAGCTCGCGGCTGTCTTCCCACTGCGCCACAGACTTCAATCGGACTAGGTGGAATTGAAATCAATTCCCCGAGCCCAAGCGCGTCAGCGGTGGCTCGACTTCAATCGGACTAGGTGGAATTGAAATGTCTAAATCCTTTGGGTCGTTGGCCTTTTTGCGGGACTTCAATCGGACTAGGTGGAATTGAAATCACTTACCGGGGCGGCATACGCTCACTACGGGACGACTTCAATCGGACTAGGTGGAATTGAAATGGAGCTGTGGGACTTGCTCACGAAGCAGTTTGTTACTACTTCAATCGGACTAGGTGGAATTGAAATTTCTCTGGCGGCCTCCAGGTGTCTCGTACTTGCTCGACTTCAATCGGACTAGGTGGAATTGAAATGCCAGACCAATACATCAACCCCTTTCAGTTCGGAGAACTTCAATCGGACTAGGTGGAATTGAAATATGCTTGCGGAGTGGCATCCGGGCTTTGCTCGGGTCACTTCAATCGGACTAGGTGGAATTGAAATGGGTAGACTTCAGCCAGCTCGGTATCTACTCCAGCTGACTTCAATCGGACTAGGTGGAATTGAAATGCAAAAAGAAGCGTGGCCTCTGTGCCCGCTACGGCTGACTTCAATCGGACTAGGTGGAATTGAAATAGGGTTCATATGACCTCAGAAGTAGGGATAAACTACACTTCAATCGGACTAGGTGGAATTGAAATGACGTGCAGCTGAGCCCGCACTTTAAGGCCGGCGAGACTTCAATCGGACTAGGTGGAATTGAAATCGGTGCCTGCTGCTAATTCTGCACCTGTGAAAAATAACTTCAATCGGACTAGGTGGAATTGAAATAATACGCCGCGAGGTCGCGGAGCTTCAGCGGCTCGGACTTCAATCGGACTAGGTGGAATTGAAATGGCTTAGGCGACTCCCTTGCGGCCTCGCCTTTGTTACTTCAATCGGACTAGGTGGAATTGAAATCTGCGAGCTTGGTTACTACCAAGGTGAACTACTATAACTTCAATCGGACTAGGTGGAATTGAAATGTGCTACTATCCTTAATCAGTTGAGAGACAGAGGCGTACTTCAATCGGACTAGGTGGAATTGAAATTGATGAGCAGCAGGTCAGAGATTCGGCCGCGTACCATCACTTCAATCGGACTAGGTGGAATTGAAATATCGGCGTCGTAGTCGAGCCATACCCGCTGCACGTCACTTCAATCGGACTAGGTGGAATTGAAATATTAGAGGCCGCACAGGCAGCGCAAGCCGAGCCGGTACTTCAATCGGACTAGGTGGAATTGAAATGCCACGGGGGCCGGGGCCTCGGCGATGGTCTTGCCGACTTCAATCGGACTAGGTGGAATTGAAATATCTACGACGGCAACGATAAGCCCAAGATGACGCTGACTTCAATCGGACTAGGTGGAATTGAAATATTTACTTCGTTGAGGCGGGTGTTCAGCTTCTCGTAACTTCAATCGGACTAGGTGGAATTGAAATGCCAGTAGTAGCTGACGGGGCCGTGCTAGCAGGGGTACTTCAATCGGACTAGGTGGAATTGAAATGATAGTGAGTTCACCCTCAACGAGCGGTTCATGCGCACTTCAATCGGACTAGGTGGAATTGAAATGCGTTACGCTCAGAAGATTGCGGCTCAAGTTTCTGCACTTCAATCGGACTAGGTGGAATTGAAATACGACTTCGCCCCCGAGGACCTCACCACCAACGTGGACTTCAATCGGACTAGGTGGAATTGAAATGCAACCTGGTGGATACGGCCACGGGCGAGTTGAAAAACTTCAATCGGACTGGGTGGAATTGAAATAAGGCGGCCACCAGCTGGAAGGCCTTGGGGCAGCGGACTTCAATCGGACTGGGTGGAATTGAAATAGGTCATAGTTTGCGTCTGGGGCCGCCGCACCGGCAAACTTCAATCGGACTGGGTGGAATTGAAATGGCTATCCTACACAACCTTCCCCCTGCCGTTCGACTACTTCAATCGGACTGGGTGGAATTGAAATGGCGCCTGGCGCCACTTCGTGTTCCTGAACTCGCTGACTTCAATCGGACTGGGTGGAATTGAAATGTGGCAGATACCAAATCCCCGGAAGCCCTCCTGCAAACTTCAATCGGACTGGGTGGAATTGAAATAGGAATTTCCCACGGTGCGGGCGCTGCCGGTGCGCGACTTCAATCGGACTGGGTGGAATTGAAATGGTGTAGCCGTGCAGGGTAGGCAGGCCGGTGCGGCGACTTCAATCGGACTGGGTGGAATTGAAATATGCCACATGATGGCAAAGCAGAGCAAGTAGGCCGAACTTCAATCGGACTGGGTGGAATTGAAATTGGGCGGTGCGGCGCTGCTCATACTCATCCATGCGGACTTCAATCGGACTGGGTGGAATTGAAATAAGATTCGGCGACGGGGCTACCACCTTTCTGCCGGTACTTCAATCGGACTGGGTGGAATTGAAATCTTGCCCTTGCTGGCCGGCCTGGCGCCCGTGGTGCTACTTCAATCGGACTGGGTGGAATTGAAATTGGTAACGCCAGTAGCTTTCACCCCAGGTGCGCTAAACTTCAATCGGACTGGGTGGAATTGAAATGCCCAACAGCGGCCTGGCCAGCACCGCCACTAAGTTACTTCAATCGGACTGGGTGGAATTGAGATTACCCGGTGCTGATTCCCTGCGAGGCTGCCGTGGACACTTCAATCGGACTGGGTGGAATTGAAATTGAGCCCGTTCGCGGATTGGTTCAATGGCACGTACGTACTTCAATCGGACTGGGTGGAATTGAAATAGAGGAGCGAGAGGTTGCGAGTGGTTGGCACGAGCCACTTCAATCGGACTGGGTGGAATTGAAATGCTTTTGCTCCTTGTCTACCGCCGTGGAGATAGACGACTTCAATCAGACTGGGTGGAATTGAAATAAAAAGCCTTTCGACGTGGCCGTGGCCGTGGCCGTACTTCAATCGGACTGGGTGGAATTGAAATTAGCACTGGCACCCCCGGCCGCATTATGGGCGGCGGACTTCAATCGGACTGGGTGGAATTGAAATCGGAAGTCCTCGATGACCAGCAGCATTGAGCCTTTGACTTCAATCGGACTGGGTGGAATTGAAATCTACGAGCCTGGTTACGACCAAGGTGAACTACTACAACTTCAATCGGACTTGGTATAATTTAAATATATAAATATTTATTGCGTTTTGGTCACTAAGAAGCACTTCAATCGGACTGGGTGGAATTGAAATAATCACGCCGTAACCGATGACGGGGGCGTTGGCTACACTTCAATCGGACTGGGTGGAATTGAAATAACAGGCCCCGGTGGCTCAGTACATGGCCGCTACCAACTTCAATCGGACTGGGTGGAATTGAAATAAACCATTGACCGCGCTATTGGCGGTCAGGTCTTCCACTTCAATCGAACTGGGTGGAATTGAAATCGCTGCCTTTGGACGTGCTGCACAAGTTCTACCTGGACTTCAATCGGACTAGGTGGAATTGAAATGCCGTCTTGTAATCGGTATCGAACAGGCGCATGGCCACTTCAATCGGACTAGGTGGAATTGAAATGTGTTGGTGCCGCCGCCGAGGCGGTAGGGGTCGGCAACTTCAATCGGACTAGGTGGAATTGAAATGACGCCAAGCATTCATCAAATCCACCAAGCGCACGAATTTCAATCGGACTGGGTGGAATTGAAATCAAAAAAACTGGATTAGATTACTTCCCGCTCGACTGGCTTCAATCGGACCGGGTGGAATTGGAAATTAATATCAATGGCTGTCAGACTGGCCATGCTATGCTATGCCACGACCGACAGCTAGTCGGAGAGGGCGAGCGCCTCCCTAGGCATCCAGTCGGACAGAGTATCCGATTTAGGCTCATAAGGCAGCAAAAAGCCCCGCCGGAAAGTCCGGGCGGGGCCTTTGTTTTATACCTGTCGAGACAGCACCAGGTAATACGCATTGTGGTCGCTTGGAATATCCCTGGCTTTTCGCGGCCAGCCACTCCGCGCTCCTAGCCTTAAGCAGTAGCTACTACCAGTGCCTCCGCCTTGGCAATGGCGGCGCTCAGGCCCGCCGCATTTTTACCGCCGGCGGTGGCAAAGAACGGCTGCCCGCCGCCGCCGCCCTGGATTTCCTTAGCCAGCTCGCGCACTAGTGTGGTGGCGTTAAGCTTGCCGGCCTGAGCGATTTCATCGGCCAGCATCACGGCCAGTTGGGGCTTGCCGTCGACTTCAGCGCCCAGCACCAGCACGAGGTTGGGGGTGGTTTGGCGCAGGTCGTAGGCCAGCTTCTTGAGGTCGTCGGCGCTGGTGGCCTGCACCTGGGCGGCCAGGAAGTTGAGGCCGTTCAGGTTCTTCACCTGGCTGGCCAGCTGGGTTTTTTGCTGGCTGATGGCCTGCTGGGCAAAGCCCTCGATTTGCTTGCGCAGGGTGGCGATTTCGTCGGTCTGCTTTTCGAGCGAGGTCAGCAGGTGCTGGGGGTTGCCGAGGGCCTCGCGTACCTGGGTTAGCAAGTCAAGCTGCTGGTCTACGAAGGCTTCGGCCGCGCCGGCCGTGACGGCCTCGATGCGGCGCACGCCGGCGCCCACGGCGCTTTCGGCCACTATTTTGAAGTAGCCGATGCTGCCGGTGTTAGCTACGTGCAGGCCGCCGCAAAGCTCCACCGAGTAGTCTTTGTCGAAGGTGATGACGCGCACGAAATCGCCGTACTTCTCCCCGAAGAGCGCCATCGCGCCCAGGTTCTTGGCTTCGGCGATGGGCACGTTGCGGCGCTCATCGAGTGGAATTTGCTGGCGAATGCGCTCGTTTACAATTTGCTCAATCTCACGCAGCTGGGCGTCCGTCACCTTGGTGAAGTGCGAGAAGTCGAAGCGCAGCAGCTTCTCGTTCACAAGCGAGCCTTTCTGCTGCACGTGCTCGCCGAGCACGCGGCGCAGGGCGGCTTGCAGCAGGTGGGTGGCCGTGTGGTTGTTCTTGATGAGCGCGCGGCGGGCGGCGGCGGGCCGCAGCACAAACTCCTCGGTCAGCTCCTGCGGCAGCTCGAGGGTGGTGTGGATGAGCAGGTCGTTTTCCTTCTTCGTGTCGATGACGCGCACCTTGCTCAGCGGCGATTCGAGGTAGCCGGTGTCGCCCGTCTGGCCGCCGCTCTCGGCGTAGAAGGGCGTCTGGTCGAACACCAGTTGGTATTCGGTCTTGCCTTTCTTGTCGATTTTGCGGTAGCGCAGCAGGCGGGCGGTGGCCTCGTCCTGATCGTAGCCCACGAACACGTTGGGCACGTCGGTTTCGGTCACGGTCACCCAGTCGCTCTGCTCGGTTTCCTGGGCGTTGCGGCTGCGGTTTTTCTGCTGGGCCAGCGCCTCCTGGAAGCCTTTTTCGTCCACCGTCAGGCCTTTTTCGCGGGCGATGAGAGCGGTGAGGTCGAGCGGGAAGCCGAAGGTATCGCTCAGCTCAAACGCCGTTTTGCCGTCGATTACGCCGCCGTTCTGGCGGGCGCTTTCTTCGAGGGCGTCGAGGCGGCGCAGGCCGGTTTCGAGGGTTTTCAGGAAGGCAATTTCCTCCTCCTCAATCACCCGCGTCACAAACGCCTGCTGGGCCTTCAGCTCGGGGAAGATGCCGGCCATCTGGTCGGCCAGCACCGGCACGAGCTTGTAGAGGAAGGGCTGCTTCTGGTTGAGCGACGAAAAGGCGTAGCGCACGGCGCGGCGCAGGATGCGGCGAATCACGTAGCCGGCCTTCACATTGCTCGGCAGCTGGCCGTCGGCAATGGTGAAGGCGATGGCCCGGATGTGGTCGGCAATGACGCGGATGGCGATGTCCGTTTTTTCCTCCTCGGTGGCCGGCAGGTCGGTTACCGTGGCCGGCGAGGTGCCGTGGTACTGCACGCCGGCTTCCTTGGCGATGAACTGGATAAGCGGCTGAAAAACATCGGTATCGTAGTTCGATTTCACGCCCGACACGGCCATCATCAGGCGCTCGAAGCCCATGCCGGTATCCACGCTCTGGGCGGGCAGCTTGATGAGCGACTTGTCGGCCAGCCGCTGAAACTCCATGAACACGTTGTTCCAGACTTCTACCACCTGCGGGTGGTCGGCGTTCACGAGCTCGCGGCCCGACTTGGCGGCGCGCTCCTCCTCCGAGCGCAGGTCGATGTGGATTTCGGTGCACGGGCCACAGGGGCCGGTATCGCCCATCTCCCAGAAGTTGTCCTTCTTGTTGCCGGGCAAAATGCGGTCGTCGGTGGTGTACTGGCGCCACAGGGCCTGCGTCTCGGTGTCGGGACCGGTGCCGTCGGCGGCATCGCCCTCGAAATAGGTCACGTAGAGGCGGTCCTTCTCGAGCTTATATACCTCCGTGAGCAGCTCCCAGGCCCAGTTGATGGCGTCCTTCTTGAAGTAATCGCCGAAACTCCAGTTGCCCAGCATCTCGAACATGGTGTGGTGGTAGGTGTCGTAGCCTACCTCCTCCAGGTCGTTGTGCTTGCCGCTCACGCGCAGGCACTTCTGGGTATCGGCAATGCGCTTGTGGGGCGCGGGTTTATTCCCCAGAAAGTAGTCCTTAAACGGCGCCATGCCGCTGTTGATGAAGAGCAGCGTGGGGTCGTCCTTCACCACGAGCGGGGCCGAGGGCACGATGTGGTGGCCCTTGGAGGCGAAGAAATCGAGAAACTGCTGGCGCACGTGCGCGGCGGTAGGAAGAGACATGGAACTAGCGGCAAATACCGGTATTTTTGACGTTGCTTTGCAAAGACAAAGGTAGTTTGCTATAGGGTAAGCTTTAGCTTGCCCGTAAAACCACCCGCTCCATTCTCTGGCTAGCCAATCGACCTGCGGGTCGGCGTTCGCCGAAGCTTACCCTAGCCGCTACCATGCCCTATAAAGAGCGCGACATTACCAAACAGTATTTTACCATCGGCGAAGTGGCCGAACAATTCGGCGTGGCCACCTCCCTCATTCGCTTCTGGGAAACGGAGTTTGACGAGCTAGCCCCCCGCAAGAGCAAGAAGGGCAACCGCCTCTTCACCCAGGCCGACGTAGACGTGTTTCGCACTATCTACCACCTGGTTAAGGAGCGCGGCTACACCATCGCCGGCGCCCGCGAGATGCTGAAGCAGAAGGGCGGCCAACTCAAGGACAAGATTGACGTGATTCAATCCTTGGAGAAAGTGCGCGGCTTCCTGGTGAACTTAAAAAAGGAAATCGACGCGGCACAAAAGGCCGAGTAGCCTTCATTACAGCATTTAAAATCAGTTAACAACGAGAAAAGGAACGTCATGCTGAGCTTGTCGAAGCATCTCTACCACGCCGTTAGGGGTACTAATCCACGCGGCGTGGCAGAGATGCTTCGACAAGCTCAGCATGACGTTCCTTTAGCTTCCGGCTAGCCTACCAATGCCCACCGACGACCTTTATCACGAGCTGGCCCTCACGCTGCTGCCCGGCATCGGCCCGCAGCTCACGCGGCAATTGATGAGCTACGGCTCGTCGGCCAAAAACGTGTTTTTGCTGCCGCCCGGCAAGCTGCGGCGCATTCCGGGCGTGGGCGAGGCCACCATTAAAATCCTGACCGGGCCCGCGCGCGGCCAGGCGCTAGCCCAGGCCGAAGCCAGCCTGCGCAAGGCGGAGAAAGAGGGCGTGCAAATCCTGTTTTACACGAGCAAGCAGTTTCCGCACCGCCTCAAGCTCATCCCCGACGCGCCAGTGCTGCTCTACTACCAGGGCCCCGCCGACCTGAACGCGCCCAAGGTACTAGCCCTGGTGGGCACCCGCCAAGCCACCGACTACGGCCGCGAGCAAACCGAGCGGCTACTGAAGGGCGTGGTAGCGCACCAGCCGCTCATCGTGAGCGGGCTAGCCTACGGCATTGATATCATGGCGCACCGCGCCGCCTTGCAGGAGGGGCTAGCCACGGTGGGCGTGATGGCCACCGGCCTCGACATCATCTACCCCGCCGCGCACCGCAAAACGGCCGAGAAGATGCGCGAAACCGGCGGCCTGCTCACTGAGTTTCCCTTCGGCACCCAGCCCGACCGCTACAACTTCCCGCAGCGCAACCGCATTATCGCGGGCCTAGCCGATGGCACGGTGGTGGTAGAAGCCGCCGCCAAGGGCGGGGCGCTCATCACCGCCGAGCTGGCCCTAAGCTACGACCGCGACGTGCTGGCCGTGCCCGGCCCGCTCGGGGCGCCCACCTCCGAGGGCTGCAACGCGCTCATCAAGACCAACAAAGCTGCCCTCTACCAGGAGCCCCGCGACCTGGAGCAGCTCCTGAACTGGGACGCTGCCCTGCACCTACCCGGCAAGTTTCAGCCCGCCCCCTCCTACTCAGCCGACGATTTTTCGACCGAAGAATTCTCGCTGGTGAGCGTGCTAGCTACCGCCCCCGCCCGCGAGCTGCACATGGACGAGCTAGCCTGGAAAGCCCAGCTGGCCATTCACGCGGTGGCCTCGCTGCTGCTGGGGCTCGAATTTCGGGGCGTGGTGCGGGCGCTGCCGGGCAAGCGGTTTGGGCTGGTGTGAGTTGTAAGGCGGCAGGCGCTAGCTGCACTTTTCTATATGACTAAGACCAGCCAATGGTTTCTGCTGCTTGGACTGACCGTCGGCCTGGCCGCTGAGGGGTATGCCTACCAGCGCGAGCAGGCTAGTCAGCAACGCCGCCTAGCGCGCATCAGCACCCTGGCCGACCAGCTACGTGCCAACAATCAACAGCGCGCCCAAGCTAATACGGCAACCGTGCGCAGTATCGCACACATTGTCTGTCAAAATTATAATCAGGCCGCTTACCAGGTAATACTTGCTGAGACCCAGCAAATTCAGGCCCGCACTCAGTCGCTTCTCGATACGGTGAACCTGCTGCGCCGACGACTGCAAACTGATGTCGCAAGCACTGCTTTAGCCAACCAGCTCCCTGCGCACTTCGACCAGTACATCGCGTTCGTTCAGCGCTACATACCCAAAAAGCATTACGTCCTGACTCCTTTTGCAGGGGAAAGATGGTTGCAGCCGCGCGAATTAGGTGAGCTACCGCTTCCTGCTGCGCTAGCCGCGCTGGCGCCACTCGAAGCAGTGGTGCGGCGGCACGAGGCGCGGGCTCTGCAAACGCAAGCGGAAAAGATAAGCAGTAATTGGGACGGCTTTGATAAAATCGGCGCTCTAGCCGTGCCCACCACCGAAACCGTGGCGCCCGGCGGCATCTACCAGGCACAATTGTTCCTGGCGCAAGCTGGCCACCGCGATTTCTGCAACCTGGAAATGACGGCCAATGGCGTGCTGCTGACGCAGCCCAACGCGCCGGGGATGCAGGTGCGGTTTGCCGCGCCCGCCCGGCGGCCGGGGCAGCACGATACCGTGTGGGCGCACTGGCACGGCACTATCCGGGCCACTTTCTTTCCACCCGATACGGTGTTGCAACTCGACGTTCCGTATCTCATTGTCCAGCGCCCTGCCCGATGAGCCGCTTTGCCCTGACCTTGACTTTGCTGCTACTGGCGGCGCTTGGCGGCGGCTACGTGGGCTATCGTCAGCAGCAGGCCCAGGCCCAGCGCGGCCATCTACTCCAACAGCTTGATAATGCGTTAACTGCGCAAAACAACGAAACTGCCAAGCAGACCGCTGAAACCCTGCGGAGCATGGCAGAAACAATAGCTAAAAACCGCAACCAACCCGCCGAAATGGCTGTACTGCACCGCGCCGAAGCGCTAAGCAGTCGCATCCAGCGCTTGTGCGACACCCTGCGCACCTACCAGCAGCTGCTGCGGCGCGCCGCTGGCCGCGAGGCCGCGCCCAACTCACTTGCTCAGCCTGAAGCTACCGCCCCCGTGGCCCGCCTACTAGGCAGCGGCACCCGGGGCCAGCGGGCCCTGCACCAACAGCTAGCCGCCTGCACCGATACGCTGCGACGGCTCGGGGCGGCTACCGCCGCACCACCCGCCGCTCCTGCTTTCGCTAATTTACCCATTGTGGAGGCGCTGGCAGTTCTTACGCAACTGGAAGCCCAACTGCGCGCCAGTGAGGCGCGCACGCTGCGGCACCTGGCCCGGCCACTAGGGGCCGCGCGCCTGCCCACCCGCCTGGTAGCCGCCGCCACGGCCGAGCGGGCCTCCGTAGCGCCCGGCGACACCTACCGGGCCCGGTTAGTAGTCGTTAAAAGCTTAGCCACCGTTGCCACGCGCATGTTTTGCAATGGCCAGCCAGTGCCCGTCGGGCCCGATGGCGTGGGCCGAGTGCGCTTTCGCGCGCCGGCCAAACCCGGTCCGGCTAGCTGGACGGCCACCATTCGCCTCAACCAAAATGGCCGCGACACCACTTTTGCGGTGCGGGTGCCCTATCGCGTGGCCCCGCGCTAGCCCTTGCCTTGCCTATGCTCCTTTTCAACGGCGAACTACTCGACGCCTCCACCTTCGCCCTGCCGCTGCCCAACCGCGGGCTGGCCTTCGGCGACGGCTTTTTTGAAACGCTCATTTTTGCCGACGGCTGCCTGCGGCTGGCTGCCGACCACGCCGCCCGCATGCAGCGGGCCGCCGCCGCGCTCTACCTCACGCTGCCCGCCGCCCTGGCCACGGCCGAGGCTTTGGAAAAGACCCTGACCCGGCTGGCCGAGGCTAGCCAGCTGCCAGCGGCCAGGCTGCGCCTCCAACTCTGGCGGGCGGGCGGCGGCCGCTACACCCCACCCACCGACGCGGCCGAGTGGCTGGCCACCGCCGAAGCCTTCACGCCCGACGACGCCCCGCTGCAACGCGTTGACTTTGCGCTGGCTACGCAGTCTATTTTCTCGCCGCTCAGCTTTTGCAAGGGGCCGCAGGCGTGGCTGTACGTGCGCGCCGCCCACGAGCGCCAGCAGCACGGGCTCGATGAGATTATTCTCTGCGACGCGGCCGGGCACGTAGCCGAGGCCGGCGCGGCGGCCATTTTTTGGGTGAAGGACAATGTGCTGTACACCCCCGCGCTGGCCAGCGGCTGCGTGGCGGGCGTGCGCCGGGCGGCGGTGCTGCGCGCCGCCCGCGCCGCCGGGCTAGCCTACCGGGAAGGGCTGTTTGGCCCAGCCGCCCTGCGGACCGCCGACGCGGCTTTTACGGCCAACGTGGCAGCCGTGCGGGTCGTGCAGCAACTGGGCGGCCGGGCTTTCGGGCCGTTCCCCGCGCCGTGGTTGGCATTGTTGAGCGGGCTATAGACGCCAGCCCGGCACTCCTTCTTACTTGGTGGCGGCTACCTGCCGCAGGCGGGCTTGCAGGCTGTCGAGGGCGGGGCGCGCGAGGTAGCGGCCGTCGGCCACGACGCCGGCAATTTGCCGGGTATTGGCGATGTTGGCCAGCGGGTTGGCACGCAGCAGCAGCAGGTCGGCCAGCCGGCCGGGCAGCACGGCGCCGAAGTCCTGGGTGCGGTTGTAAAAACGGGCGGGGTTGAGGGTGGCCGTTTGCAGGGCTTGCAGGGGCGTGAAGCCGGCATCTACGAAGCGCTGCAACTCCTGGTGCAGGCTTAGGCCCGGAATGAGGTCAACGCCGGCCGGGGCATCGGTACCCGCTAGAAATGGCACCCCGGCCGCGTGCAGCCGCCGCACTAGCGCCAGCTCGTGGGCCACAAATTTTTCGCGCTCCGCCAGCGGCTCGTAGTCCATAGCTTTCGCAATGCCAGCTTGCGACTTGGGCCAGCGCTGCACCACCCAGCTGCGGCCGGCGTAGGCCAGCCCGGCCGTATCCTGGCGCCAGTCGATGGCATCGACCAGCCACTGCCCGCGCTCCCAGAACAGCGTGGGGCACTGCCACACGTGGGCCGCCGCCACCCGCCGCACAATGGCCGCCTCGCGCGGCGGGTCGTAGGCGGCCAGAAACCGGCCCGGCGATTTTACGCTGCCCGTCACGTACTTGTCTTCCTCAGCCGCGGGCGCGCTGGCCTCGAAAATGCCGATGAGGTGCTCAAACGTGCGCTGGCCGGCGGCGATGGCCTCGGTCGCGCGCACGCCGTCGGGCACGTGGCCTTCCAGCGACAAGCCCAGCTTTTTGGCCTCGTCGGCGATGGCGAAGTAGGCCGCCCGGGGCACGTACGACTGCACCTTGATAAAATCGACGCCCCGCGCCTTGAGCAGCCGCACGGCCCGGCGGCCGTCTTCGGGCGTAGCCACGGCAAGGGCCGCCTGGTAGGGCGATTTGGGGCCGTCGAGCATGGGGCCCGCCACCACGAGGCGCGGCCCCAGCCAGCGGTGGGCCGCCACCTCGGCGCGGGCCCGCACAATGGAATCGAGCTGGCTGCCCATATCCCGGATGCCGGTGATGCCATTGGCCAGCAGCAGGGGCAAAATCAGGCTGGTGCCGGCGCGGGCCGTGCCATCAAAATACACGTGGGTGTGCATGTCCCACAGCCCCGGCAGCAGGTACTGGCCGGTGGCATCGACTACGCGCCCCGCCGGCGGGGCCGCCCGGCCGGTAGGCGCCACCCGCACAATGCGGGGGCCCTGCACCACCACCGTCTGGTCGGGCCGGATGGCGCCGGTGGCCACGTCCACCACGTTGGCGTGCACAAAGGTGAGCTGCTGCGCCCGGCCCGGGAAACCCGCGCAGCACAGCATACAAAGCAACGACTTGACAAGGCGCATAAACCAGGGGCTGAAACGGGGCGGCCAGCCGCCCGGCGCGAAGGTATCGCGGCGGCCGGCCCCGGCCCCGGCGCTGCTTACTCAATGGCGGGCAGCAGTTGGCTGACTGAGTAGCAAACGGTCGGGCTTTTGGGCAGCCTCGCGCAGCGGCTGGGTATTGGCCGCCGGTCGTCGGGGCGCGGGGCGCTGCTACGCCCGCCTTACTCCGTGATAAAGCGCATGGGCACGAGCAGCGAATCCAGGGCGGCCGGGGCCCGCACGAAGCGCAGGGCGCCCAGCACGCGCAGGGCCTCGGCATCGAGGGCGCGCAGGGCAGCGGGCGGGTAGTCGGCCTCGGGGCGGGCCAGCTCGCGGCGCACAATGCGCGGCGGCTGGCGCACCGAGCCATTGGCCCGAATGAGCACGCTCACCAGGATGCGCCCGGTGGGCAGCAGGTCGCGGGGGTGGTCGGGGGCCGGGCGGGCCGCCACGGGGTACGCCGCCTGGTCCGACACAAACCGGAAGAACTTGTCGCGGCCCTCAGCCTGCCGGGTCGGGTCGGGCTCGTGCCAGAAGCGCGGCAGCACGGGCGAGGCCAGCGGGCGCGGCGCGGCCGGGGGCGGCAGCGGGCGCCGGTGCGGCAGCATCGGAAAGCCGGGCGCCGCGTAGCCCTGCTGCGCGCGGGCCGCGCCCCCGGCCAGCAGCAAGGCGCCCAGCAAGGCCCAGGTCAGCTTCTTCATGCGGCCGCTTTCATCATGGCCCCAAGGTACGGCGGCGCGGCAGCTTGCGCCGGGCCCGCAGGGCGAAGCGGCGGGTGCTTACGAACGACGGAGCCGACCCGCCCGACTACCAGGGCGGCTCTTTACCGCCGCCGCCTTGCCCGGGGCCGGCCCGCGCCTACACCGCCACCGGCGCCTTGATGGCGGGCCAGGGGTCGTAGTTTTCCAGCTGAAAATCCTCGTAGCGAAAGCCGAAAATATCCGTCACGGCCGGGTTGAGGCGCATGGTGGGCAGCGGGCGCGGGGTGCGCTCCAGCTGCTGGCGGGCCTGCGCCAGGTGGTTGGTGTAGAGGTGGGTATCGCCGCCCGTCCAGATAAACTCGCCGGGTTGCAGGCCCGTCACCTGGGCCACCATGAGCGTGAGCAGCGCGTAGCTGGCAATGTTGAACGGCACGCCCAGAAACACGTCGGCCGAGCGCTGGTAGAGCTGGCAGCTCAGGCGCCCGTCGGCCACGTAAAACTGGAACAGCGCGTGGCAGGCCGGCAGCTTCATGGCCGGCAGGTCGGCCACGTTCCAGGCGCTCACCACCATCCGGCGCGAGTCGGGCTGCGTTTTTAACTGACTGATTAGCTGCGCAATCTGGTCAATGTGGCCGCCGTGGCCATCGGGCCAGCTACGCCACTGGTAGCCGTACACGGGGCCGAGGTCGCCGTTTTCATCGGCCCACTCATCCCAGATTTTCACGCCGTTTTCCTTCAGGTACGCAATGTTGGTATCGCCCTGCAAAAACCACAGCAGCTCGTGGATAATGCTCTTGAGGTGCACCTTTTTGGTGGTCACGAGCGGGAAGCCCTCGGCCAGGTTGAAGCGCATCTGGGGGCCGAAGATGGAGCGCGTGCCCGTGCCCGTGCGGTCGGTTTTGAGGGTGCCGTGGGCGAGAATCTGCTGAAGCAGGGCGTGGTACTGATGCATAGAAAGGCTGCTTTACAGAAGCCAGGCGCTCCCTAAAACGACCCAAAATAACGACCAGCAAGGCAGCCAAGCCAACCGCCCGCCCGCCCGCGCCCAGCAAATGGCCTAGCTTCTAAGCGGTAAAGCAGGATAAAAAATAAAAAGCCGGGCCGCGCGGTGGGCTACGGCACCAGCGCCTCGCGCAGGTACCCGCGGGGAGCGCTGCCCACGTACTGCCCATAGGTGGGCGGGCGCTCGTAGCCGCGCGTCTGGTAGCGGCGAATGGCCTCGGGCTACGGTCGCCTTATTTCGCTTTCTCCAGCAGGGCTACCACGGCCGGGTTGCCACTTTCGCGGGCCAGGGCCAGGGCGTCTTTGCCCTCGTTGTCCTTGGCTTGGGCATCGGCACCGCTGGCCAGCAGCAGCTCTACCAGGGCCTGGTTGCCCTTGGCAGCGGCGGCCATCAGGGCGGTGGCCTTGAAGCCGTCGGGTTGATTGACCTGCGCTTTGTGCTTGAGCAGCAGCTTCACCAGGTCGAGGCTGCCATCGGTGGCGGCCGTGATGAGGCAGGTGGTCGGAAAGCCCGGCACCACCTCCACCACGGCATTGGGGTTGGCCCCGGCCGTGAGCAGCGTTTCGGCCGCGGCCAGGTTATTTTTCAGCACCGCCGTGGCCAATTCTTTGCCGGGGGCCTGGGCGTGGGCAGTAACGGTCAGGCAGAAAAAGGCCGCAATAAAGAGTATAGCCCGGGTCATTTTATAGGAATAAGTCAATTCGGGGGCTAAGTTAAGGAGGAAAGTTCCTGTCTATGAAATCAATCATACTCCATGTTCGGCAAATTCGCAGGTAATACCGTCTGCCAGGCGTCCGATTCCGCATATTGCTTTACTACCATTCCACGCTGCCGTAAGAATTGCCTCATGTACCGCTTCAGCACCAACGCATCTACCACCCTACCCAGCCAGCCTAGCGGCGAGGTGAAAACGAACACGTCCCGCATGAGCGTCGCAGCTCCCTGCTGTTCGAAATGATGTGCGTGCCACATGCTTTTGAAGGCTCCTCGCTGCATGTCATCCCGAAAATAATCGGGGGCCTGAAACCCAGTTATTTTACTGGTCAACGTTTGCCAAATCCCAAAGTGCCGGGCCCGAAACGTAACGGAATCGTGCAACTGCAACACGCCGGTGCGCACGCCGCCCACTAGCTGCTCCTCCGTCTGCCGGGCCGAAACTGCGTGCAAGTCAACGCTTAGCGCCAGGTAAAAACAGCGCGCCTGCGGGGCGTTAATGCGCGTCAGTACTTCGATAGTCGCCATTGGCTGTCAGGAGAATTGACGATAAAAAAAGCCGCCCAAGCGAGCGGCCTTTCACTTCTTGAACGTGCGCTAGTACCCCTTACAGCGACTTCACGGCCGTTTTAGCTTCGGCCGTGGCGGCGGGGCTAGCCTTAGCGGCGGCCATTTTGGCGCGGCAGCAGGCGGGCATACCCGCCATGCTGGCGCCGGCCATGCCTTTCTCGCACTTGGCGGCGGCTACGCCGGTGCAGTGGTCGGCCTTTTTGCCTTTGGCGGGCTTGTCGCCGTCGTGGGCGAAGGCGGTGGCGGCCGAAGTCAGCAGGGCGAGGGCGAGCAGGGACTTTTTCATGGGCGTGGGCAGAAACAATTGGTAAAAACGGGGAGTTAGAAACAGTTGTGGCTTCTAAAGTACAAAGCGTTTCGGATATACCGGGGCGGGTGCTGGCTGACTGCCAACGACTACGCGGATTACAAAATCCGCGCTACTGCCTATGCCGCTTCGCCGAACTGCCTACCTCACGCTGCTGGTGCTGGCCCTGCTCACGGGGCTGGCCGGCTACTTTGCCGCCCAACTGCGCTTCAACTACAATTTCAACGACTTTTACCCCGCCGGCGACCCCGACCTGGACTACTACCAGGGCTACACCCGGCGCTACGGCAACGACAATGACTACCTGCTGCTGGCCCTGGAGGCCGGGCCGGGCCAGACGGCGTTTTCACCCGCCTTTCTGGCGCAGGTTGATAGCGTGTCGGCGGTGGCGCGGCGCCAGCGTAACGTGCTGCATGTCACCTCCCCCACCACCCTCAGCCAGACAGTAGTGGAGGGCCTCGGGGCCTACACCCTGCCCTACCTGCACCCCGGCGAGTACCACGCCGACTCCGGCCGCCGCGCCGCCGACTCGGCGCTGGTGTATATAACGCCGGGCCTGGTGGGCAACGTCATCAGCCCCGATGCGCGGGCCGTGGCACTGGTCATCCAGACCACGCCCGACCTCAAGAAGCCGCCCGGCGACTCGCTTTTCGCCGCGCTGCGCGCCGGCCTGGCGCGGGCCGGGCTGCCGGCGGCCAGGGCCCACTTTGCGGGCAAGGCCGTGGCGCAGTCGGTGTTCGTGGACCGCTTACAGCGCGAGATGATAATCTTCATGTCGCTATCCTTTCTGTTGGTAATGGGGCTGTTGTGGCTCACCTTTCGCACCTGGTGGGGCGTGGTGCTGCCGCTGGTGGTGGTGCTGGGCGCGATAGTGTGGGGCCTGGGCGTGATGGGTGCCTGCGGCATCAGCATTGACCTGATGACGGCCCTGCTGCCCCTCATGCTCTTCGTGGTGGGCATGTCCGATACCATCCACATTATCAGCCGCTACGTGAGCGAGCTGGGCTACGGCGCGGGCAAAAAGCACGCCCTGCGCACCACCATCAAGGAGTCGGGCTTCGGCTCGGGGCTGTCGGCGCTCACCACGAGCATCGGCTTTTTTACGCTCATGACGAGCACCATCCGGCCCATTCACAACTTCGGGCTATTTACGGGCATCGCCGTCATCCTGGCTTTCCTGCTGAGCTTCACGCTATTGCCAGCCATGCTGGTGCTGCTCAATAAGCCCGCGCTGCGCCAGCCCCGGCAGCACGGCCACGACTGGGACGGCGTGCTGGGCCGCCTCTTCGCGGGCGTGCTGCGCCGGCGGCGGCTGGTGTTCGCACTCAGCGCGCTCATCCTGGTGGCCAGCATCGGGCTGGCTACGCGGGTGCGCATCAATTCCTCGCTGCTCGATGATTTGTCGAAGAATGACCCGGTGCGGAAAGACTTCGCCTTTTTCAACGACCACTTTGCCGGCGTGCGGCCCTTCGAGTTGGAGCTGAAGCCCGCCGGCGGGCGCACCATTTTCGACCCCGCCGTACTAACCCAGACCGCGAAAATCGAGGGCTACCTGGCCGCTACTTACGGCCTCAAGTTCTCAGCCTCGCCGGCCACGCTGGTGCGCACCGCGCACCAAGCGCTGCACGGCGGCGGGCTGGCCGAGTACCGCCTGCCCACCGATTCGGCCGGGCTGGCCCAACTGCGCGGGCCGCTGCGGCAGTTCCGCAAGCGGCCCGAGTTTCGGGCGCTGGCCCTGCCCGATGGCAGCGCCGGCCGCCTCACCGGCCGCATGGTGGACGTAGGCAGCATCCGGGCCGACGCGCTCAACGGCGCGCTGCGGCACTTTCTGCGCACTGGCATCGATACCACCATTTTGCGCACCCGCCTCACTGGCTCGTCGAATCTCATTGACAAAAACAACGAAAACCTGACCCTGAATATGATACAGGGCATGGCCATTGACGTGGCGATGGTCACGATTATCGTGCTCTTGCTCTTCAAATCAGTGCGCATGACCATCGTGGTCCTCATCCCTAACCTGGTGCCTATTCTCATCGTGGCGGGCGTGATGGGGCTAGCGGGCGTCAATATGAAAGTGAGCACGAGCATCATCTTCACCATCGCCTTCGGCATTGCGGTGGATGATACCATTCACTTTATCAGCAAATTGCGCCTCACGATGGGCCACGAGCCCGATTTATTCAAGGCCGTACGGCGCACGTATATTCTGGCCGGACAGGCGGTTATCGTGACCTCGCTCATCCTGGTGGGCGGCTTCGGCACGCTGCTGTTCTCGTCGTTTGATGGCACGTTTTACGTGGGCCTGCTCATCGGTCTCACGCTGCTCTTTGGCGTGGTGGCCGAGTTGACGCTGCTACCCTTGCTCATCCTGGGCATTTATGGGCGTAAGCGCCAGTTTGCCAGCCCCGCGCCTGAGCTGGTGGGCGAAAAGTGACGCTAGGGATTGGGTAGCGGCCGCAGAGTCGCGGGAATTTTCAGTGGCTTCGGCAGCTTTTTCTAAGGGTTCGGGGGTGCGGGCTGGGGGCGGGCAGGGCTGGGGACGTGGTTTGGGCCACGTTTCACCCTCTCCCTTTCTGCGCTATGCTACTTAGCTACTCGTTTTGCCCGGCCCGGCCGGCGGCCACCAGTGGGCTTGTTAAGCCTTTTAGTAAGTCGAAGCTGACTGTTTCCCGCTGCTTCGGCCGGCTGTTTTTCCGCTGTTTCTGGACGCTGATTCTGGGCTTGGCTACTTGCTTCCACGGCCACGCCCAGGGTAGCGGCCAGGTAGCGGGCCAGCTGCTCGATGCCCAGCAGCGGCCCGTCGCGTTTGCCACGGTGCTGCTGCGCCAGGTGCGCGACACCACCTGGGTGCGCGATGCCCTGGCTACGGCCGAAGGGCGCTACGCCTTTGCCCAGCTGCCAGCCGGGCAGTACCGGGCCACGGTGCTGCTGCTGGGCTACCGGCCCTACCGCTCGGCGCCGTTTGTGGTGGCGGGCGCGGTGGTGCTGCCGGCTATCCACCTCACTGCCGCTAGCCAGCAGTTGCGGGGAGTGGAAGTGGTGGGCCAGCGGCCGCTACTGGAAATGCAGCCCGGCAAAATGGTGCTCCACGTGGCCGCCAGTCCCACGGCGGCCGGCGCCACGGCCCTCGAAATTCTGCAAAAAATACCGGGCCTGGTGGTGCTCAACGACCGCCTGAGCCTGGCCGGGCGCGAGGGCCTCACCATCCTGCTCGACGGCCGCACCACCCACTACACCGACGTGGTGAGCGTGCTCAAGGACTTTCCGGGCAGCAGCATCGAGCGGGTGGAGGTGCTCACTCAGCCCGGCGCGGCCTACGAGGCGGCCGGCAGCGCGGGCGTGCTCAATATTATTCTCAAGAAAAACACCAGCCTGGGCACCAACGGCACGCTCACGGGCACGGCCGGCTACGGGCGCTTTGGCAAGGCCAGCGGGGCCCTCGACCTCAACCACCGCACCCGCCGGGGCCTCAACGTATTTGGCAACTACGGCTACAACTACCGCCGCACCTACGAGCAGCTCAACACCGACCGCCTGGCCACCGAGGCCGGCCAGGCCGTGGCCTACGCCCAGCGCAGCTACCAGCCGCGCACGGCCGGCGTGCACACCACCCGCGTGGGCGCCGACCTGCCGCTGACCCGCCGCCAATCGCTAGGCGTGCTGCTGAGCGGCTACGCGGCCGGCACGCAGGTCGAGTACGAGAACCGCATCGACGTGACCAGCGCCGCCCAAACCCGCCAGAACACGACCCGCAACGACAACCAGCGCCGCACCGACAGCTATGCCGCCAACCTGAACTACAAGCTGACCCTGGACTCGGCCGGGCGCGAGCTGCTGCTCGACGCCGACTACTCGGCCTACCGCGCCGGCAACGATAACCACCTGACCAACAACCTGGCTGACAACAGCGAGCAGCAGCTGCGCTTCAACCAGCAAACCGACATTACGCTGCGCTCGGCGCGGGCCGATTACCACCACCCGCTGGGCCGGGCCAAGCTGGCGGCGGGCGCCAAGGTGAGCGCCGCCGACATCGACAGCCAACTCGATTTTGCGACCCTCGCGCCGGGCGGCGGCCCGCCGGTACCGGGCCGCGCCGACCACTTTCAGTACGCCGAGCAACTGGCGGCCGGCTACCTGAGCTTTGACCGGCAGTGGGCCGGCGTGCAGGTGCTGGCGGGCCTGCGGGGCGAGCACACGCACTCGGTGGCCACGTCGGTAGCGCAGGGCCGCACCGTGGCGCGCGGCTATTTCCAGCTGTTCCCGAGCTTGTCGGTGAGCCGGGCGCTGACCAAAAAGCTGGGCACCAGCCTGGCCTACGGGCGGCGCATCGACCGGCCCGGCTACCAGGACCTGAACCCCAGCATCGTGTACCTCGACCCCTACAGCCAGCAGCAGGGCAACCCGTTTTTGCGGCCCCAGCTCACCGACTCGTACAGCGCCGCGCTCACCTACCAGCAGCAGCCCGTGTTGCAGCTGGCCTACAACCGCACCAGCGACCCCATCAGCCTCGTGACGGGCCAGCAGGATAGCGTACTCTACTCGACCACCACTAACCTGGGCCGCCTCAGCCACTACAGCGCCACGCTCAACTTTCCGCTCCATGTGGGCAAGCTACTGAGCGGCTATGGCGGCATCAACTTGTTTTACAAGCAGTACCAGGGCGAATACCTGAACGGCGAGTACCGCCAGGGCCGGCTTTCGGGCCTGGCTTACCTGCAAACCACCCTGCGCCTGCCCCAGGGCGTGCGCCTCGAAGTGTCGGGCTTCTACCACTCGGCGGGCGTAAATGGGCTGATTGCCTTCCGGCCCTTCGGCTCGGCCACCGTGGGCCTGCAAAAGGCCGTGTGGCACGACCAGCTGCAAGTGCGCGTGGTGGCGGCCGACGTTTTTTTCACCAATAAGCAGCAGGGCACCGTGCGCTACCAGGACCTCGACATCCACTTTTTCACCCAGAGCGAGTCGCGCCAGGTGCGCCTCAGCCTGAGCTACGCCTTTGGTAATCAAAAGCTCAAGGCCGCCCGCACCCGCACCACCAGCCTCGACGACGAGCGCGGCCGCGTGAAGTCGGACCGTGACTAGCCGCCCGCCGGCCAGGGTGCCCCGCCGGCCCCTGGCCCCCGCTCCCCTTCGCTCCCCCTATTTTGTCCCATGACCTTTTCGTTTGCCCCTCGGCGGCCCTCGCGCTCCGACCTCGGCCTGGTGGCCGCCTACTGGCTGGTGGTGGCGCCCGTGCTGCTGCTCCAGTACCGGGCCGATGCCGGGGCCTCCGCCGCGCAGGTGCTGCCGCTGGTGGGCGCCACGGTGCTCTTCGACACGGCCACCGTGGCCCTGCTGGTGGGCGCCCTGCTGCCGCTGCTGCTGAGTGCCCGCCGCTGGTGGGGCCTGGCACTCATCCCGCCGTTTTTGCTGCTGAGCGGGGCAGCCTACCGGGCTATTTATGGCCACTGGTTTGGCCTGGCCGAAAGCTGGGCGCTGGGCCCCGTGGTGCTGGCCGCCGTGCAGCACGCCAAAAGCTACGGCCTGCTGGCCGTGCTGCTCACCGGCAAGCGCTACTTCGAGGCCCAGCGCCGCGTGCTGGAGCTGCAAAAAACCCAGGCCGAAAGCGAGCTGCGCGCCCTCAAGGCCCAGCTTGACCCGCACTTTCTGTTTAATAACCTCAACGTGCTGCACATGCTCATCGGCCAGGATGCCGAGGTGGCGGGCCATTACCTGGGCTGCTTCGCCAATCTCTACCGCTACCTCATCCGGCACCGCGACGCCGATTTCGTGACCCTGGCCGACGAGCTGCGCTTCCTCGATGACTACGTGTACTTGCTGCGCCACCGCTTCGGGGCGGCCTACGCCTTTGAGACTACCCTGGCGCCCAGCCTCGACCCTGGCCAGCTGCATACCGTGCCCGGCACGCTCCAGATTCTGGTCGAAAATGCCCTCAAGCACAACAGCGGCGACGATGACGACCCGCTGCGTATCTCTCTGACTATAAGCTCGCAAAACCTGCGCGTGCACAACCCCCAGCGCCCCAAGCACCATCGCCCCGAGCCCGGCGGCACCGGCCTGCGCAACTTGCAGGAGCGCTACCGCCTGCTGGCCGGCCAATCGGTACAAATTGCGGCGGACGCTGAAAATTTTACCGTGACGGTGCCGCTGCTGCGGCAAGCCTTCGCACTACCCGTAGCGTAAGTGCGTGTTTATGATTTTAACAGAACGTCATGCTGAACGCAGGGAAGCATGACGTTCTGTTAAATTTTCTAACGTACTCGCAAGCTAAAGCTTACGCTACACTTTCCCTTTCCTCATTTTGCGCCTGCTCATCATTGAAGACGAGGCCCCCGCGGCCGCCCAGCTTCGCCGCTTCGCGGCCCGCTACGGCCTGCCGACCCACGACGTGCACGAGGTACGCAGCGTAAAAAAGGGCCTGGCCTGGTTTGCCGAAAACGCGATGCCGACGCTCATTTTCTCCGACATCGAGCTGCTCGACGGCAACGTGTTCAGCCTCTACGCGCAGGTGGCCGTCACGTGCCCCATCATTTTCACCACGGCCTACGACCAGTTTTTACTCGCTGCCTTCCAGACCAATGGCATCGCCTACCTGCTCAAACCTTTTACCTACGAGCAGTTTGCCACCGCCCTGGCCAAGTACGAAAACCTGCGCGCCAGCTTCGCGCCGGCCGCCGCGCCCGGCCTGTCGGCCGCCGTGGTCGAGCAGCTGCGCGCGGCCCTGCACCCGCCGGTGGCCAGCTACCGCCAGCGCTTCAGTGTGCGCCAGCCTAATAACAGCTTCTACCTGCTGCCCGCCGCCGAGGTGGCCTTTTTGCAGGCCGATGAGGGCGTGGTGTTTGCCATCGACCAGCGCGGGGCGCGGCACCCGCTCACGGGCACCCTCACCGAATGGGAGCAGCAGCTCGACCCGGCCTGCTTTTTCCGCCTCAACCGCAGCGAGTTGGTGCAGCTCAGCGCCATCGTGCGGGCCGAGCCATATTTCAACAACCGCCTGCTGGTCAGTCTCAAGCACGGCGCTACGCTCACCAGCAGCACCGCCCACACGGCCGCCTTCCGGCGCTGGCTGGAGGGCTAGCGAAGGCCTAGCTAGGGCTTGGAAGCCGGCGGAAGCGGGGCGACGGGCACCGGGCTGGCGGTAGCCGGGGGCGCGGCCAGCGCGGGCGCAACCGGGGCCGCCGCCGGGCGGGTGGCCGTGGGCGTGCTGCTGCTGCTCTGGCTGCCGCCGCCGTTTTCATCGGTTTTGAGGTCGTCGTTTTTCACGTTTTTGTGCGGGCGGGGCTCGGCGGTGAGCTTCCCGAGGTGGTAGCTGAAATACACCTTGAAGCTCGTGAGGTGCTGCACGGTGGTGCTTTGCTGGCTGAGCAGGGGGCTGGCGATGTCGCTGCGCACGGCGTTGGTGGGCGAAAAGAAGTTTTCGGCCCCCAGGCCCAGGCTGCCTTTTTTGCCCGCCACGTCGTGCTTCAAACTCATGCTGTAGACCGCGAAGCTACTCTGGGTGCCTTGCAGCTGCACCTGCTGGCCCCGGTAGAAGCTGAAGAGCGCCACGGTCCAGCCCTTGGGCAGGGCGTAGCTGCCGTAGAGGCGGCCGCCCAGCACCCAGCCCGCGTTGCGGGCGGCGTAGGTGGGGTCGGCCACGTTATTTTGGAGCACGGCGTAGTAGGCGTCGAGGCCGCCGCTGAGGCTGAGCTTGGTGCCCACGTCGAGGCTGAAAAAGGCGTTGCCGCCGTAGGCGCTTTCCTGGCCGATGTTGAGGTAGTCGATGCGCACCGCGCCGGGGTAATTGGCATCGCGCAGGGCCGTGCGCACGCTCTGGATGGCGCCGGTGGTGTTGCGGGCGAAGATCGAGAAGTTGAGGTTGGCCGGCCCCAGCAGCGTGCCGTAGCCCAGCTCGTAGTTATTGGTGTATTCGGGGCGCAGCGCGGGGTTGCCCTGCGTTTGGATGAGCGGGTTGGCGGCTTGCAGGTTGGGGTTGAGAAACTGGATGGACGGGCGCTGAATACGCCGGTTATAACTCAATTTCAACACGTTGCCGTTATTTAGCTTGCGCAGCACGTTTACACTGGGCACCAGCAGGCCGTAGTTGGGCAGGTCGGCCACCGGGCCGGTGGCCAGGTCGGCGGCGAGGGCCGTGTACTCGTAGCGCAGGCCCGGCTTCAGGGCAAAGCCGTGGGGCAGGGTCCGGGTATACACCGCGTAGGCGGCGGCTACCTGCTGCCGGTAGGTGAAGGAGTTATCGGCCTGCGTAGCCGCCAGCTGGCCGTAGTAGCGGTAGTCGCTGCGCACGCGGCGCTGGATGTCCTTCGCCCCCACTTCCAGCAGCTGGCCGGGGCCGGTGGGCGTCTGGTAGTCGAGCTGGGCCGTTGCTTCCTGGTTGGCGCTGGGGTTGTCGTTGCCGGAGGGGCCCAGTTGGCCGGCATCGGAGGCGCTATACGTTTCGTTGTTAAAGGCGTACGTGCGGTCGTTGCGGCTGTAAAGGGCCAGCGCGCTCAGCTCGCGCTGCGGCACCTCGTAGGTGTGGGTGTAGGCTAGGCTGGCATCGACGGTGCCCGACTCGTCGGTGAGCTGCACGTTGCGCACCGAGTTGCGGAGGCGGCCGGTGGCCAGCTCGGTGGTGGCGGTGGCCAGCGCATCCTGGTAGGTGGTGGCGTTGCGGGTGCCGTAGGTGAGCGAGGCGGCCAGGCCCTGGCGGGCGTTGATATCAAAGTCCCAGCCCAGCGTGTAGCGCCCAAACAACTGGTTTTGGCGCGTGGTGGCGGCCTGGGTGGTGCGGGTTTGCTGGCCGGTGGCGGGGTTGGTGGTCAGCTGCTCGTTGGCGAAGCTGCCCGGCGTGTTGTAGCCCGCCCGCCCGAAGCCGCCCAGCGCCCAGCCCATGCGGCCGGTGCGGTAGTTGCCGCTCAGGTTGAGCGTGCCCGAGCGGGTGCCGCCGCTGCCATCCAGGCCGAGCTGGCCGCCGCGCAGGGTGTTGGTTTTCGTCACGATGTTGATGATGCCGCCCGAGCCCTCGGCATCGTACCTGGCCGAGGGCGCGGTAATGACCTCGACCCGCGCAATCTGGTCGGCCGGTAGCTGGCGCAGGCCGTCGGCCACGCTGTTGGCCATGATGGTGCTGGGCTTGCCATTAATCAGCACCTTGATGTTCTGGCTGCCGCGCACGCTCACGTTGCCATCCAGGTCGAGGCTCAGCAGCGGCACGCGGCGCAACACGTCGGTGGCATCGCCGCCCCGGGTGGTGGCGTCATTTTCGGCGTGGTACACGGTGCGGTCTATCAGCTCTTCTACCAGGGGCTTGCGGGCCGTCACCACTACTTCGCCCAGCTTCTGGGCCGTGGCGGCCAGCGGCAAGGCCCCCAGCGCGACCTCGCCCCCGCCCGCCGGCACCACCACGCCGGGGCGCACCAATTCCTCATAGCCCAGCAGGCTCACCCGCACGGTGTAGGTGCCCGGCGCCAGGCCCGGCAGCACAAACCGGCCCGCCGCGTCGCCCACGCCCCCACCCACCGGCTGGCCCGCTGCGCTCAGCACCGCCACCGAAGCGTAGGCCAGCGGCTGGCCGGTGACGGCGCTCGTGGCGGTGCCCGTGAGGCGGCCCGCGCTCTGCACCACCAGGCTAGCCGGTTGGGCTGGCGCGGGCCGGGCCTGGGCAAATAAGCTGGCCCCCCGCAAGGTGGCCGTTATGAACAGAATGACGCGTAGTTTTTTAGCTGGCATAAGGTCGAGTAAGCCAGCTAAGGGCGGCAACCGCGCCGGCAAGGTTGTTTGACAACATGAAAATAAGCTGTGTGGTATTAGCTTTGTGTTTCAAAGTATACTTAAACACAAAGCTTACAGCCGCGACGGTGGGCACCCAGCGCCGCCGGCTCGTGTTCGCCCAGCCTATGGAAACTTTCGTGGCCCCCGGCTCCATCGTGCGCCGCATCTGGGGCACCTCCGATACGGTACTCTTCATCTTTGCCGGGGCGGCGGCCGAGTTTGCGCTCAACAAGGCCGTGGACTGGCTCTACTTTACCGGGCGCCTGCCGGCCGACCCGCTGGGCCGCCTGTTTTCAACGGTGGACTACGCCCGGCGCATCGTATTTGCCGACCGGGCCGGGGCCGAAAGGGCCATCGATACCATCGCCGCCATCCACGGCGCGGTGGAGGCCAGCCGGGGCCAGCGCATCCCGGACTGGGCGTATCGCGATGTGCTGTATCTGCTCATTGCGTATTCCATCCGGGCATTTGAGCTGCTGGAGCGCCCCCTCACCGAAACCGAGTGCGCGGAAGTAGCCGACGTGTTTTGCCGGGTGGGCCGGCGCCTGGGCATCCCCGATTTGCCCACCGCCTACCCCGCCTGGCAGGCCGACCGCGCCCGTCACCTGGCCCACGACCTGGCGCTGAGCGACTGCTCCCTGGACCTGTACCGGCAATACCGCAAGCACCTGGGTGGCCCGCGCTACGCGCTACTGCGCGGTGTGCAGGGGTTGGTGTGTCCGCCCGCCGTGCGCCGGCAGCTGGGCCTGGGCGGCGGCGCGTGGCTGCGGCCGGCGCTGGGCTTTTACCGCGCTACCAAGGGGCTGGCCGTGAGCCAGTGGCTGAAAAACGCGATGCTGCCCGCCGAGTACGCGGCCCGCATTCGGGCGCTGGACGAGGCGCCAGCCGCTAGCCCAGGGGCTATCACGCAACCCGTGCCACCCGGCTGCCCCTACAGCCGGTTTCGGGCGGCCCTTCAACGCTAGGCCATGCGCAGGTTTACGGCCACTTACGCCGGGCTGGCGGCCGGCCTGCTGGCGCTGGAAGTGCTCATTGCCGGCTTCGCGCACGACCGGCTTATCCGGCCGTACGGCGGTGATTTTTTGGCGACTATTTTCCTTTATTGCCTGCTGAAAAGTGCCTGGCCAGCTGCCCCGCGGCGGGTGGCGCTGGCGGCACTGCTCGCATCGTACGCCATTGAAGCGGCGCAGCTGGCCCACCTGCTGCACTGGCTGGGCTGGCAGCACGTGCGGGCAGCGCGGCTGGTCCTGGGCAGCCAGTTTGAGTGGGGCGATGTGCTGGCCTATACGCTGGGGGCGGCCGTGGTGCTGGCCCTGGAAAGCCTGCCCGCGCGGCGCGCCCGCCGGCCGGCTCATTAAACCCACCGGCCGCCCGCGCGGCGCCGGCCGCTAGCCTTCGGCCAGGAAGCGGGCCAGGTAGGGCGCGGTGCGGCTGGCCTTCGCCCGGGCCACGGCGGCGGGCGGGCCGGCCGCCACGATGCGGCCGCCTTCGTCGCCGGCGCCGGGCCCCACGTCAATCACCCAGTCGGCGCCGGCCACCACGCGCATGTCGTGCTCCACCACCAGCACCGAGTGGCCGGCTTCGACCAGGCCGTTGAGCTGGGTGAGCAGCTTCTCGACGTCGGCGGGGTGCAGGCCGGTGGTGGGCTCGTCGAGCACGTAGAGGGTGTGGGCGCGGGCCTGGCGCTGCAACTCGGTGGCGAGCTTGATGCGCTGGGCCTCGCCGCCGCTGAGCTCGGTGGCCGACTGGCCAAGGCGCAGGTACCCTAGCCCCACTTCGCGCAGCACCGTGAGGGCGCGGCGCACGCTGGGTTCCTCGGCAAAAAAGGCCCAGGCCTCGTCCACGGTCAGGCGCAGCACGTCGGCAATGTGCTTGCCCTGGTAGGTGACTTCGAGCGTTTTGGCGTTGTAGCGGGCGCCGTGGCAGGTGGGGCACGGCGAGTACACGCTGGGCAAAAACAGCAGCTCGACCATCACGAAGCCCTCGCCCTGGCAGGTTTCGCAGCGGCCCTTGGCCACGTTGAAGGAGAAGCGGCCGGCGTCGTAGCGGCGCTTGCGGGCCTCGGGCGTGGCGGCGAATAGCTTGCGCACGTGGTCAAACAAGCCGGTGTACGTGGCCATATTGGAGCGCGGCGTGCGGCCGATGGGCTGCTGGTCCACGCGCACGAGGCGCTTTACTACCTCCAGGCCGGCCGTGATTTTACCCTGCACTACTTCGCCGGGCTCGGCCAGGTCGGTTATTTCTTCGGCGGCCTCGGCAGCATCCGCTTCGGCGTCGCCCACTTTTTGGCCTAGCGCGGCGCTTAGCAATTCTACCAGCACCTGGCTCACGAGCGTCGATTTGCCCGAGCCCGACACGCCCGTGACGGTCGTGAATACGCCCAGCGGAAACTCGGCGTCGAGGCCGCGCAGGTTGTGGCGGGTGGCGCCGGTGAGCTTCAGCCAGGCCGCCGGCGCGCGCGGCGCCTGCCGGGCTACCCCCTGGCCTTCGAATAAAAACCGGCGCGTCTGCGAGTTTTCGACCGCGGCCAGGCCGGCGGGCGGGCCGCTGTAGAGCACTTGCCCGCCCTGCTCGCCGGCGGCGGGGCCCACGTCCACGAGCCAATCGGCCTGGCGCACCACGTCGAGGTTGTGCTCAACCACGAAGAGCGAGTTGCCCGCCTTTTTGAGGGTGGCCAGGGCCGCCAGCAGCGCCTGCGTGTCGGAGGGGTGCAGGCCGGCCGAGGGCTCATCGAGCACGTACACCACCCCAAACAGATTAGAGTAAAGCTGGGTAGCCAGCCGCAGGCGTTGCAGCTCGCCGGGCGAGAGCGTGGGCGTGCTGCGCTCCAGGGCCAGGTAGCCCAGGCCCAGGTCGAGCAGCACGGCCAGGCGGGCCACCAGGTCCTGGGTGATGCGGCGCGTGACTTCGGCCTGGGCTTCGGCGTGGCCGGGCGCCCCGGCCGTGCCCTCGGCGAAGGGCCGCAGCCGGGCAGCCACCTGCTGCAAGGGCAGCCGCGCCATATCGGCAATGTCGAGGCCGGCGAAGGTGACGCTCAGCGACTCGGGGCGCAGGCGCTTGCCGTGGCAGAGCGGGCACTCCTGGCTGAGCATGTACTGGAGCACGCGCTTTTTCATGAGCGCGCTCTGGGTGTTGGCGAAGGTGTGCAGCACGTGGCGGCGCACGCCCGTGAAGGTGCCCATGTAGTTGGGCTGCTCTTTCCGCTGGAGGGCGCGCTGCGTCTCGGCGGGCGAGTAGCCGGGGTACACCGGCACCACGGGCTGCTCGTCGGTAAACAGAATCCAGTCGCGGTCCTTCTGGGGCAGGTCACGCCAGGGCGTGTCCACGTCGTAGCCCAGCGTCACGAGGATGTCGCGCTGGTTCTGGCCGCCCCAGGCCTGGGGCCAGGCCGCAATGGCCCGCTCCCGGATGGTGAGCGAGGGGTCGGGCACCATCGACGCTTCGGTCACCTCATACACCCGGCCCAGGCCGTGGCAGCGCGGGCAGGCCCCCTCGGGGGTGTTGGCGGAAAACCCCTCGGCGTAGATGATGCCCTGGCCCGGCGGGTAGTCGCCGGCCCGCGAGTACAGCATCCGCACCAGGTTGGAAAGCGTGGTGACCGAGCCCACCGACGAGCGCGTGGTGGGCGCGCCGCGCTGCTGCTGCAAGGCCACGGCCGGCGGCAGCCCGTCGATGCTGTCCACTTCGGGCACCGATAATTGGTGAAACAGCCGGCGCGCGTAGGGCGACACCGACTCCAGGTAGCGGCGCTGGGCCTCGGCGTAGAGCGTGCCGAAGGCCAGGCTCGACTTGCCCGAGCCCGACACGCCGGTAAACACCACCAGGGCATCGCGCGGAATGTCCACGTCCACGTTTTGCAGGTTGTGCTCGCGGGCGCCGCGCACCCGCACCAGGCCGGCGCCGGGCGCGGCAGAAGAAGAAGAAAAAGCCATAGCGAAAGAAGCGCGGCCGGGTGCCGCGCACCCTCTCCTACGCAACTTGGCCGCCGGGCGCCGGGCGGCGCCCACCGGGCGCCCGCGCCGGCCGGCCCCCCCCCACGCCAAAGCGGCCGCCCCGATACTCCGGAACGGCCGCTTGGTCGGGGGGGGTGCGTGGGCCGGGCGCGGCCGGCCCGGCGCTAGGCGGGCAGCGTAGCCCGGTGCGCCGTCACTTCGGTTACCAGGTCCTGCACCAGCGGCAGCTGGGCATCGACGAGGGCGGCGTCCAGCTCGCTTTGCACGAGGGCTTCGGGGCCCTGCTGGCTTTGGCGGGCCAGCAGGGTATCGCGGCGGTCGGTTTTGAGGCGCAGGTCGTTGGCCTGCTTGTCGTGGTCTTTGCCGGCGGGCAGGGTGACCAGCACGGGCGTCAGGGCCGTGATGTAGGCGTTGAGGCCGGTCAGCTCCGATGCCAGGTCGCCGGCCGAGGCGGCCAGGTTTTCGGCGCGGCGGCCGGTCTGGGTATCGTGGTAGCTGAGCAGGCTGAGCTTGGCCTGGGCGTAGGCCAGCACCACGTCGCACTGGGCGCGGGTAGTGAGTAGTTTAAGCGAGTAAGCCATAAGGGGTAGCAATACTAGGTGGAAAAGCAGTTGAAATATAGAAGTGAGTACCCTTCTAGGTTCAAAGCTACTACGCTGCTTCCACTTCGGCCCCCAGCGCGGCGCGCAGCACCTGTATTTCGGCCGCCAGGCCAGCCAGCCGGGCCTGGGTTAGCGCGGCGGCGCCGGGGGGCAGCGGCGGGGTGGCGGCGGCCAGGCGCAGGGCCAGCCCCTGGAGCCAGTGGGTGTCGCGGGCGGCGTCGGGAGTGGCCAGCGGGTACGGGGGCAGCGGCAGGGCGGGGCCGCCGGGGGCCAGCCAGTCGGGCACCGGCAGTGGGGCGGCCAGCGCCGGCCCCAGCACCTGCACCGCCCACTGCCGCCGCAGGTGCCGGGCCTGGCCAGGCTGGCGGCGGGCGCCCAGTTCGTGCAGCAGCTGGGCCCGCTGCCACTGGCAGCGGGCCAGGCGCCGGCGCAGGGCGGCCCGCGCGGCAGGGTCGGGGGTGGGGGTGGGGCCGGTAGCGGGGGCAGCGGCGGGGGCGGCCGGCCCAGCTACTGCCGGAGTAGCCCCCAGGGGGGCAGCGGCGGGGGCGGCCTCGTCGCCAAAGGCGGGCAGGGGCGGGCCGTGGCCATCGGGCGGGGGCAGCTGGCGGGCCAGCACTTGCAGGCGCTGGTCGGGGCCAGGGCCGAGCTGCTTGCGGCCGGCCTCCACGTGGGCCAGGTTGGCCTGGCTCACGCCGATGAAGGCGGCCAGCTCGACCTGGGTGAGGCCAAAGTGCTGGCGCACGGCGGCGGCCAGCGGCAGGGAAGTACGCAGGAAATGGGCCATTAGGCGGACATATAACTGAATTAAAAATCAAAAGTATGTCCGGCCAGGGGGCAGCAGCCCGGACATATTTTTTTGAGAAAGTTTTTTAGTATGTCCGCGCTACCGGCGCGCGGCGGCCCGGCTGGCCCGGGGCGGGGGGCGCCCCGGCCCGCATAGCCGGCAGCGCTTGTGGGCTTTAGCCAGCCCGGCCAGCGCCGAAAGCCCGGCCGTACCTTCGCCCGCGGCGGGCAACCGGGCCCGGCTTATTCGTTTCCTTTTTACGCGCCTATGCCCAACTTCTCCCCTCCTTCCCTCCACCGCGCCGGGCCGTGGGCCCCGCTGCGGGCGGCCCGCTGGCTGCTGGCCCTCGTGCTGCTGCTGGCCCTGCCCGCCGCCCGCCTGCACGCCCAGGTGCTGGCCCGCACCTTTGCCGCGAGCGATAGCCACTCGCTCAGCATTCATGCCGACGGCACGCTCTGGGCTACGGGCGACAATACGCATGGCGAGTTGGCCCAGCCCCCCAGCATGCGTAGTAGCAACGCCTGGGTGCAGGTGGGCACGGCCACCAATTGGGTACAGGTGGCGGCCGGCAATTTCCACAGCCTGGGCCTGCGGGCCGACGGCAGCCTCTGGGCCTGGGGCGACAACCAATATGGCCAGCTGGGCAACCCCACCAACAACGGCACTAATAACGCGAACTCTACGCCCACGCAGGTGGCCGGCACCTACACCCAAGTGGCGGCTGGGGGCAGCCACAGCCTAGGGCTGCGGGCCGATGGAAGCCTTTTCGCCTGGGGCTTAAATTACAACGGCCAGTTAGGCAACCTCACGGGCACCGGCACCGAAAACGCTACGCCTACGCCTACGCCTACGCAGGTAGGAGGCACCTATACCCAGGTGGCGGCCGGAGGCTACCACAGCCTGGGCCTGCGCGCCGACGGTACCATCTTCGCCTGGGGCTCTAACTACAACGGCCAGTTGGGCACCGCCACCAACAGCGGTATCGACACCGCCAACCCCACCCCCACGGCCACGGGCACGGCCCTGGTCACGCGCAGCCTGGCCATGGGCAGCAACTTCGGCCTGGCCGTGCGCGGCGACGGCACCCTCTGGGCCTGGGGCGACAATGCGTACGGCCAGCTGGGCCTGCCCACCAGTACGGCCAGCACCACCCGCCCCGCGCAGGTGGGCACCGCCCACGACTGGGTGATGGTGGCCGCCGGACAACTTCACAGCCTGGGCCTGCGGGCCGACGGCAGCCTCTTCGCCTGGGGCAGCAACCAAAGCGGCCAGTTGGGCAACGCTACCAACAACAGCACCCTCAATGCCAACCCTACGCCCACGCAGGTAGCGGGCACCTATACCCAGGTAGCGGCCGGGCAGGCCCACAGCCTGGGCCTGCGGGCCGACGGTAGCCTCTTTGCCTGGGGCAACAATCAGTACGGCCAGTTGGGCAACGCCACGAGCAATGGCAACTCCAGCGCCATCCCTACGCAGGTAGCGGGCACTTATACCCAAGTGGCGGCCGGGGGCTACCACAGCCTGGGTCGGCGGGCCGACGGCAGCCTCTTCGCCTGGGGCTACAACTACTACGGCCAGCTAGGCACTGCTACGGGCAACGGCACGCAAGATGCTACTCCCACCCCTACGCAGGTGGCCGGCCTCTACTCCCAGGTGGCCGCCGGGACCTACCACAGCCTGAGCCTACGGGCCGATGGCAGCCTCTGGGCCTGGGGCTACAACCCATTCGGCCAACTGGGTACCGGGAGCACCAACGCTGGCGGCACCCCCACGCCCACCCGCGAGGCCACGCTGGGCACGGGCTGGACCACGCTGGGCACCGGCGCTATGGCTTATTTCTCGCTGGTGCGCACGGCCTCGGCCCAGAATTTCGCCAGCGCCGGCTCTAACTACAGCGGTCAGCTCGGCGATGGCACCACCACCGACGCCAACCGCTTCGACCGCCTGAGCCCGCTGCTGAGCCTCCAGCCGCTGCCCGTGCTGGGCGCCGCCGCGGCGCCTGGCCTGCACCTCTTCCCCAACCCCGCCCCGGCCGGCGCCACCACCCTCACCGGCGCTACGCCCGGCGCCCCCATCACGGTGCTCGACGCGCTGGGCCGCCCCGTGGCCGCCACCACCGCCGATGCCAGCGGCACGGCCATGCTCACCCTGCCCGCCGGGCTGCCGGCCGGCGTGTACCTGGTGCGCGCCGGCCAGCGCGCCCTGCGCCTCGCCCTGGACTAAGGCGAGCGCCGGGCCCGGCTGCTAGCTGGGTCCTCGTTGGCCCTAAAAAAAGCCCTGACCGTACTGGCCAGGGCTTTTTTTAGGGACCGGGGATGCCGCCGGGCAGGTAGTTGCGGCCGTAGCCGGCACCTTTGCGGCGGCTTTCTGGGCGGCGCCAGCCGGCGCCGCTATTCTCCTTACGCTGACCCTGACCGGGCCAGCGGCCGGCCGGCCGCTGGCTCCCTCCTGCCCATGCTGCTAGTATCTCTCCTCTTTTTCAATGCGCTGTGCTTTCTCCTGTTTTTCCTGGATAAGCGCAAGGCCCAGCGCGGCCAGCGGCGCATCGCCGAAAAAACGCTGCACCTGGCCACGCTGCCGGGGGCGGCGCCGGGCGCCTGGGCCGCCATTTTGCTGCTGCACCACAAAAACCGGAAAGCGGCCTTCTGGCGCATCACCCTGCTGCTGACGGTGCTGCAAGGTGCGGCTTTATACTTTTTTATAGCGTCTGATTTTCGGGCCTTGGGCTAGCGGCACCGCGCCGGCTTGCTGCTGGTGCAGCGGCGGCGTTCCATCCCGTCAGCGCAGCGCTGGCCCAGGCTACGCAGCACTAGGCTCGCACCCGTTCAGCGACTCCGCTTTCGGGCATCATTGCCGCTGAACTGCTGCCGAAACGCCGGCGTTTGCGCGTGCCACCATGCCAGCACCCGCTTGCGGGCCGTTGGCGTGGCGCAAATCGTTAGCCCTTCTTTGTCAATAAAATAGTGCAGCCGGCTACCAATTGCCGAGTAGTCAACATCCGTCATCCAATACAGAAAATCTTGGATAGTAAGCTTACGCCCAAATGCGTGACCCGTATCGCCCAGCAGCGGCGCCTGCTCCAAGGAGTCTTCTACCGTGATGTACACTGGCTGTAGCTTCCTGATTCGGCTGACAATCTGCTGTGCCTGCTCATTAGCAGCCTGCCTAAAGTCAAGGCGCCAGTGATATTTTGGCGCTTTAATCAGCTCGGTACCCATATCAACCGGAATAGGCTGCTGAATGGGTAGCTCCGCCATCCGATAGCGGACCAGACTATTGACCAATGCCCAGTTATCGGGCCCTCCCTTTTCCAATGCCTCAAACACATAAGGCACGTCTGACTGCCACGGGTCACGAATCAATAAGCTGACTACCAAGCTTTGTAAGTCGGCCTGGGTCAGCAAACCCCGCAGCGCCTGCCGCGCCGCTAGGCTCTGAAACTCCTTATAAGTCCGGCCAGCTTCTTTGCCGTGAAAGCCAATGAAATGAAGGCAATACACGGCCCCTTGGCGGGCTTTGGCGTTAGGCGTTACCTGAATGAACTTCATCAGTGGCCCTATCGCCGCTTCTCCGTGCGCGGCAATCGCATACATATCACGGGTGTACCCAATAACTTTATCGTTAAATGCTTTGACAAGGTGCCAGTCGTTGCTAAGTCGGTTGAGCAACTGCGGCAGCGCTGTGATGGTATCAATCGGCACGGCGCTGCCCCCGCCCTGCTGGGCGCGCCAGGCCACTTTGCTCGCGCCCGCCGGGGTTTGGGCCAGGCCGGGCAACGCGCACAGCCCCGCCACTATCAGGGCCAGCAGCTTACTGCGCATCGGCGGGAGCCTCGTTAGTTACCCAGCCGCCGCCGGCCCGCACCCTTTCCAGCAGCGCCGCGTGGTGCGGGGCGCGGTTCAGCACCAATTCATTACCGAGCAGCACGAGTTGCTGGCGCGCCCGTGTCACGGCCACGTTGAGCTTGCGGTCGACCTGGCCGGTTTCGTCGGGCGACACCATCAGCTCCAGCTGGTGCTCGTGGTGGCAGCAGAAACTCACGATAATGACCTCGCGCTGCGAGCCCTGGTAGCGCTCCACGGTATCGACGCTGACCTGGGCCAGCGCGGGCAGGCCGTGCTCCTGGGCCAGCTGGGAGAGCCTAGCGCGGATGCGGGCCGCCTGGTTGCGGTAGCTGGCAATGATGCCCAGCGTGGCCTCGGGGTCGAAGGCCGGGCCGTAGCCCTGCACCACGGCCAGGGCGGCGCGGGCGGCCAGCTCGGCCTCCTGGCTCGACTCTTTTTGCGAAAGGTCGTCGGCCTGGCGGCGGGTGGGCACGAACACGAGGCGCTGGCGGCGCAGCGCCTCACTAAAGGCATCGACAGGGCTAGCCGGCGCGGGCCAGGCGTGGGGGTTGAGGCTGGCGTGCTGCCAGGGCGCGGGGCTGCGCAACTGCCCACCGTAGAAGTCGTCGTTGACGAGCACCGCCAGCTCGGCGTGGGCGCGGTACTGGTTGGCCAGCGTGCCGTGGGCGTAGGGCCACTGCGCCTCGGCGCGCCGGAAAAGGCGCTCGAAATACGAGTTGCGCAGGTTGGTGAGGCCGAGCTGCTCGCGCAGCAACTCGGCCACGGCGGGGGCCACGGCGCTGGTTTCGGGCTCCTGGGTCACCACGGCGGGCAGCTGGCGATGGTCGCCGATGAGGATGAATTTCTTGGCCCTGGCCAGCAGCGCTAGCATGGGGCCTTCGAGTACCTGGCTGGCCTCGTCCACCACCGCCACATCAAATTGCTTGAGCTGAAACAGCTCGGGCCGCCCCAGCAAGCTGCTGATGGTGCCCACGTAGAGCGGCGTGGAAGTGAGGCGCGCCCGCACCATCTGGCGGGTGGGCAGGTCGCGAATCATGTTATCGAGCAAGTACGGCCGGTAGGCCGGCGAGGTACCCAGCCGCGAGCCGATGCGGATAAACGGCAGCCCGGCATCCATCAATTGCTCGCAGATTTCGTCCACGGCGCGGTTGGTGTAGGCGGCCAGCAAGGTTTGCTTGTCGTCGGCCACGAGGCGGGTGGCCAGCTCGCGCAGCACCGAGCGGGTTTTGCCGGTGCCGGGCGGGCCGCAGAGCACGAACCAGTCGGGCGCGGCCAGGGCGCGCCGCACTACTTCGGTGGCCTCGGTGGCGGGGGTTGGGTGCGCGGCATCCCAGCCTTCGGGCGGGCGGGGCGCGGTGCGGGCCAGCAGCTGGCGGCGGCGACCGGGCGGCAAGCTCAGGAAGCTCGTGAGGCCGGCCCACTCGCGGCGGAAGGTGTCGTAGGTGTCGGGCTCCAGGGCCCAGTGCGAGTGGCCGTGCAGGTAGCGCGGGGCCATGCGGCGGTTGCGTACGGCCAGCACCACGCGGCCATCGGCGCCGAGGTCTTCGGCCAGGGTCACCTTTACCACCTGGGCATCAAGAGCACTGAGGGTCTTGACGTTGCTGACGGTGGGCTGGCTAGGCAGCGCTGCACTTTCGCTCGCTTCGCCTTCACCGGCACTTGTGGCTAGCCCTTGCGCTTCAGCGGCGGACGTGCGGCGGCGCGGGTAGAGAATCAGCGTGTCGCCGGCCCGGAAATTGACTTCCTTCCCGCCCACCGGGCGCTGAAAAATGAGGTGCGGGCCGAGGCCGTCGCGGGCGTCGTCGGGCGCGTTGCTGTGGTCTTCGACAAGCTCCAGTTCATCGAGCAGGCTAAAATTCTGGTGCTTGCGCGCCTGGGGCAGCAGCCAGAGGCCGGCCTGGCCGCCGGCGTCGCCGGGGCGGCCCTCGTCGCCGAGCAGGGCCAGCCGCATTTCGCGAGCGGCGAAGCGGGCCAGTTCCAGGCAGTAGGCGCGCTCGGTGCGGTCGGCAGCGGCCCAGGCGTTGGCGGTTTTTTCGGCCTTTTCGCGGTTGAAGGGCGGCAGGGCGGCCAGGTTGGGGCGCAGCACGGGGGCCAGCAGGGCGGCCGTCTGGCCGGGGCCGGTGGCGCGGGCCAATTGCAGCTCCAGGCCCACGAGCTGGTTGCGGGCGGCCAGCAGCTGGTCCACGAGGACCAGGTTTTGGAGCACCGGGCGCACGGCGGGCTGGTCCTCGGCGGCATTGGAGTACAGGATGCTGGTGCGGCCCCGGCCGGCGGTTTCGCCATCGGCCCCGAACACTGATTCGAGCAGCAAACGGTAGAGCTGGGCCTGGGCGGCGTGGTTGGTCCAGGGCTCGGCCACGGGCACTTTCACCGAGCTTTTAAGCTCCACGAGGTCGTAGCCAGTGGGGCTTTCGTGCAGCAGGTCGAGGCGGCCTTGCAGGCCGTAGGTGGCCGAGAGAAAGGTGGGTTCGAGAAAGCAATCGGCCAGCCGCAGGGGCGCCTGCTGGTAGCCGCTGCGCGAGCTGGCAGCGAAGCCTTGGCGCCGCGCCTGCTGCAAGGTGCGGTGGTGGCGGCGCAGGTCGTTCAGCAGCTCGGGCACGCCGGTGCGGGTCTGAAACTCGGGCAAGGTGCTCAGCGTGAGCGGCTCGGCCCGAAAGAGCTTTTTCGTGAGAAAATGCTCCAGGTCGAAGTCGAGCTGATTTTTGGTTGTTGGCTCCTGGTTGTTGGCTTCTTGGGTAGCACTGGCTAGCTCGCTGCTGACCCGAAAGCCCTTGTGCGCGGCCCATTCGTGGCTAGCCGATACTTGGCCACCCGCTGCCGGGCTGCTGGCGACCTGGCTGGCCGCGTGGCTCACCTCTTCATCGAGCAGGCGGTTGACGAGGTTACCCACCACGAGCGAGCGCGAGGCCTCGTCGGGCAAAAAGTACTTGAGCAGCGCCAGCTCGGCGTTGGTACCGTCGCGCTGCGCGCACTCGGCCAGGGTCGTGACGCTGATGAGGTAATCAGGCTCCAGCACCACGCGGCGCGGGTGCACGCGGCCATCGGGCAGCAGCACGGGGCCGATGAGGTTGAGCGCGGGGTGCAGCGCGGCGGCGGGCAGTAGCAGGTTTTCGTAGGCCGGCGGCAGTTCCAATTGGAAGGGACCAGCCGGGCGGCCGTCGGCCGGCACGCTCATTTCTACGGTGATGACGCCGGTGGGCAGGTCGGCGTGCACCACCTGTACCCGCCACACCGCGCGCGGGTCGGCCGCCGTTTCGGAGGGGCTGGCGGCGGCGGACGGCGCGGGCGCGGCGGCCGGTAGATGGGCCACTAGCTCGGCGGGCGCGGGTGGGCGCGGACCGGCGTAGGGCTCGCCGGTGAGGGCTTCGAGCAGCTCGGCCACGGCCGCGAAGCCGGTGGCTACCTCGGCGGCAGTGCCGGGGTAGCTTTCGTGCAGCACGAGGTTGGCGGCCACGCGCAGGTCTTGCAGGCGGGCGCGCAGGCCGGGGTCCAGTTCTAAGGCGTAGCAGGCGCCGCCGATTGCCTGGAAGAGGTTGCCGAAGGGCGCTTTGCGGCGCTTGTAGTCGGCGCGCAGCAGCGATTCCAGCAGCTTGCGCAGGCGCGGGAGCTGGTCGGCGGGCGCGGCCGTGGGGTCGGCCAGGGCGGTAAGGCGGGCGTGGGGCAGGTCAGACAACAGGAAACGGGCGAGAACGAAGCTTAAAGGTAATATAACCAGGCGTCGGCGGCGCCCCGACCCAAAAAAAGCCCCGGCCCTGGCGGGCCGGAGCTTTTCAACTACTCGCGCGGCGAATACGTGCGCTTACTTTATCATAAAAGCCGCCTCGGTCGTGGCCCACTGCAAGGCCACTTTGCCCGCCTTATCGGCCGTGATGGTGAACTGCTCGACCGGCGTGGCCAGGGTTGTGGGCTTCACTTTCACGCGCAGCACGTCATCGGCCGCCTTGTACTCGTAGGCGCCCCACTGCTTGGCAGTTTTGTTGAAGATGATGGTCCACTCCGTAGCGCCGGGGATGGTGAACAGCCCGTAGGTGCCGGCGGCCAGCGCCTGGCCGTTGATTTTCACCGGCTTGCTCACCGTGAAGGTGGTGGCCTCGTTGGCGCCGGTGCGCCACACCTCGCCGGTGGGCGCCAGCGGGGTTTTTTCGCCAAAAGCGGCGCGGCCTTTCAGCGCGGGGCGGCTGTAGTCGATGGTCACGTCGGTGCCGCGCACGGTGGTTTTGACCACGGCCGGCGGGCTGGGGCGCTTGGATTTATCTTCGGGCTTTTTGGCCTGGGTGGGCTCGGTCATGGTGGCCTGGGCCTGGGCCGGGGCGGCGTAGGTGAGCAGGGCAGCGCCGGCTAGGGCAGCGAGGGAGAGGAAACGCATGGTGGGGTGAAAAAAGAGTAAAGTGTGGCTCATTAAGCCTGTACCTTGGCAATTGTTTAAAAATCTCAGCAACTACAGTATAGGCTTTTTACCCGGCGCTCATGACCACATTCGAGAAGCAACAGTTTTTGGCATTGGTTTCCAAATACAGCGCAGCAGTTAAAGAAGCGGTTGGCTTGCTAAATGCTAAATCTGAGAATTCAAAAGGGTTTCAGGCGTTGGACGGTGAAATCAGCGCCCGGGCTGGCTACTTGGACGATGCCAGGGAAAACCGCTACGGATTTCACGGTATCGGCTGTTTGATTACAACCAAGCAATTCGTAGTTGATTTTGACTTTGGAGAAGACAGCAGATGTGATGGCATCGACCCCGGCTTTCTATTTCACTTCGTTAGATATAATAAGTCTATAAAGGACGAATATGCTGCATTTACCAACTATGAGCAATTAGAAGGCTTCTTGCAGGATTTAGAAAGAGAAGGCCTTTTCACCCGGGATTTAGCGCCTTTTTTAAGTCACTCACCGGAGCTTAATAACGACAGGTTATTCTACTTGGTAGCCACTATCAATGACGCTGATAAGCCTGTTTGGAAACCTTATAGGCCCGAAGGCTGGCGCGCCGACTACTGAAGCTGCGGCGGCGCCTGAAGTCGCGCCAGTTTCTGCCAGCCTCTCCCCTACATGTGCCCCCTGGCCCGCGTTTCGCCCATGCGCCAGTACACGAGCAGCGAGATAAACGCGCAGCCCGTCACGTACCAGTAGAAATATTCGGCCACGCCCAGGTCCTTAGCCAGCAGGGCCAGGTACTCGGCGGTGCCGCCGAAAAGGGCCGCCGTGAGGGCAAACGGCAGCCCCACCCCCAGCGCCCGGATGTGGGTCGGAAACAGCTCGGCCTTCACGATAGCCGAGATACTGGTGTAGCCGCTCACCACAAACAGCGCCGCCACGAGCAGCCCCCACGCGCCCCACGCGCTGCTGGTGTGGGCCAGCGTACGCAGCAGCGGCACCGTGCCCAGCGTGGCCCCGATGCCGAAAAACAGCAGCACCGGCCGCCGCCCCACCACGTCGGAAATGGCCCCCAGCAGCGGCTGAAACAGCAGCGCCACCGCCATCGCCCCGAACGAAATCAGGGTAGCCTGCTCCTTGGTAAAGCCGCTGGTATTCACCAAAAACTTCTGGGCGTAGGTGGTGAAGGTGTAGAAGGCCAGCGTGCCCCCCAGCGTGAGGCCCACCACGGTCAGCGTTTCGCGCGGGTAGGCCTTGAGCTGCTGAAAAGCCGAGGCCTTAGCCGGCCGGACGCTGGCAGTCTCAGCCGCTTTCTCCTGCTCAAAGGCGGCCGTCTCGCTCATATGTGAGCGCAGGTAGAGCGCCCCGATAGCCGCGCCCGCCCCAATCACGAACGGGATGCGCCAGCCCCAGGCCGTCATTTCGGCGGGCGTAATGAATTGCTGCAAGGTCAGTTGCACGATGAGCGCCAGCAGCTGCCCGCCCATGAGCGTGAGGTACTGAAAGCTCGACCAGAAGCCCCGGTGCCGCTCGCCGGCCATTTCGCTGAGGTAGGTGGCCGAGGTGCCGTACTCGCCGCCCACGCTGATGCCCTGCAAGAGTCTGGCCAGCAGCAGAATAGCCGGCGCCCTAGCCCAATAGTAGCGTAGCCCGGCGCGCAGGCAATGAGCAGCGAGCCGCCCGCCATCAGCTGCACGCTCAGCAGCAGCGCCGCCCGCCGCCCGTGCTTATCAGCGTAGCGCCCCAGAAACCCGGCCCCCAGCGGCCGCATCAAAAAGCCCACCGCGAAAATGGCCGCCGTGTTCAGCAGCTGCGCCGTGGGGCTGGCCTTCGGAAAAAAGACGGGCGCGAAGTACAGCGCGAACGCCGAGTAGGCGTACCAGTCGTACCACTCCACGAGGTTGCCGATGGAGCCGGAAATGATGGAGCGCAGTGGGGAAGCGGAGCTAGTAGAAGTGGGCATAGCCGCGAAGGTAGGCGGCCGGCCGCACCGCCGCCGCAGTCGTTCTGGGCGGGCGGGTGGCTAGGGCCGGGCAGCCGCCAGCGACGAGCCGCCGCCGAGCTTCACGTTCAGCCGCCGGCCCTCCACTACGTAGCCGTCAATCAGGGTCTGCTGCGTAGCCGAGCCCACCCGGTACTGCACCGACACGGTGCGCTCGGCGCAGTCGCGCGTGATGGGCAGCCACACGACGGTAGCCTCGCCGGGCGGCAAGTCGGCCAGCGGGCGCGGCTGGCCGCAGCCCACCACTACCACGTGCCGCAGGGGCTGGCTAGCCTCGTTTACCAGCCGCACCACCAGCGTATTACTCAGTACTACTACCAGCTTGGCGTAGCCCAGCACCACGGGAATATTGAGACTGAGTAGCGCCCCCGTTCGCCAGAGCACCCGGCGATTTTGCGGCTCTAGCTGCGCCCGCCACAGTAATTGGAGCAGCAGCACCAGATTATACAAGCCCAGCACCAGCACGATGGGCGCACTCAGGAAAGCTAGCGTCAGGTTATTACTAACCAGAAATAGCCCGAGCAGCACCGTGCCCAGCAGCAGCGAGGTCAGGCCGGCGCGCCGACACTTCTGTATCAGGATGGCCGCAGGTGTCAAAAGCATAGCGAAGTCAGTTAGCCGCCTCAATCGTTTTCAGCACCCTGGCCGGGATGCCGCCCACGATGGTATTGGCCGCCACGTCTTTATGCACCTCGGCGCCGGCGGCCACTACGGCGTTTTCGCCCACCGTCACGCCAGGCAAAATCGTGGCCGCCGTCCCTAACCAGGCGTTGCGCTTTATCAGCACCGGACTGAGCAGTAGCGTCTTGCGGTGCGCCGGGTCGGTGGGGTGGTTTTCGGTGATGATGTTCACCTTGGGGCCAATCTGCACGTCGTCCTCAATCGTGATGCCGCCCAGGTCCAGAAACGTGCAGGCGTGGTTGATGAAGACACTTCGGCCAATCGTGATGTGCCGGCCAAAATTGGTGTAAAACGGCGCAAATACCGTCGTGCCCGCATCTAGCTCCTGGCCGATTAGCTCGCCCAGCAGCCGGCGTATCTGGTCGGTATCGGTGGCGGCGTTGAGAGCTGGCGACAGGCGAATGGCCCGCGCCACGACTTCCCACATGGCGGCCAGTTCCGGGTCGTCCTTCCGAATCGGGTCGCCGGCTAGCATCCTGGCAAAAATATCCATTGCGCTTTCCAGTAAATTAATAGAGCGAGTAACGAGAGGTGCAGCGGTGGGCGGCGGGGAAGGCCAGCGGGTTGTTGCCGAGGCTAAAGATGCTCAGCCACCACGACACAAAATTTTGTATTACTATATTTTATCAAACTTGCTGCATGAAATATTGGCGAAACAATCTGTCTGCACGCTTCCAATTGTCTTGCTCTTCGCCGTCGGTTTCACCATCTTGCTGCACTCGTAATGTACAATTATGACAAAATTTTACTGGGCTATCTTTTACACACTGTAAAGTCTTGCAATAAAGTAGCGCTTGCCTAATTTGCTGTAAGCTAATTTCATAATCTTCTGATGCCTGAAAAATACTGTCGTTTATATCAACTTGGCTAACAATATCGCCGACAGCAAGCCTCCTACCCTCTAATCTTGGCTGCCCCCACAAATAATCTTCTGTAAGAACTATTTCAGGAAATTGCCTATAACAAAAGGAAGTCCAGACCTTTTCAAATTCAACTGCATCTATTTGAAAAGGCGCAAAATCTTCGTCAAGCGCTAATTCAGAAAGTCCACCTAATTCATCCTCCAAATATTCCTTATCATACTTCAAGACCTGCCCATTTTCAAAGATTTGCAGTTGCCGAAGAACATTTAACTGACTATCTGTCTCAAAATAATAGCAAGATATACCCCAGCTGGCTGTCAAGTCATTTCCAGTAGACTCATTCCAATGCCGTTTGAAATATTTCAAAGCCTTTCGCAATTTTAAAGGTAATGGCATGATTTTCAAAGCTCTTTATACTAATACCGCCAGCATAATGCCTGCAAGTATAAGCCACCACTAAGCCGCACCAGCCCCCCTCACCGCGCCGCCCGGATGGCCTGCTCCAGCAGCGGGTCGTCGCCGGGGCGGCCTTCGCAGGCTTCGCGGAA
>Ga0160428_1000087_pt1 | contig 119186 bp, 86 predicted proteins | sample SolpanmetagenomM_FD_108198 | JGI IMG/M metagenome (GOLD analysis project Ga0160428, IMG submission 108198) | Solar panel surface microbial communities from Lawrence Berkeley National Laboratory, California, USA - M | ecosystem: Engineered > Built environment > Solar panel > Unclassified ...
AAAAAACTTGCCGCTGCGGCCGTAGCCGCACTGCACCTCGTCGGCGATGAGCAGCGCGCCGTACTGCTGGCACAGCGCCGCTAGCCCGCGCAAAAAGTCATCGGAGGGCATGATGATGCCGCCTACGCCCTGAATCGGCTCGATGATGGCCGCGCACACGTCATCGGCTTGCAGCGCCTGCTCCACGGCCGCTAGGTCGTATTCTAGGAAAGAAACCGCATGACCGGCGTTGAAGGGGGCCACGATTTTGGGGTTGTCGGTGGCGGCTACCGCGCCGCTCGTGCGCCCGTGAAACGCACCCTTGAAGGCCAGCACGCGCGTTTTGCCGGTGTGAAACGACGCCAGCTTCAGCGCGTTCTCGTTGGCCTCGGCGCCCGAGTTGCACAGAAACAGCGCGTACTCGGGGTAGCCCGACACCTCGCCCAGCTTCTCGGCCAGCTCGCGCTGAATTGGAATCTGCACCGAGTTGGAGTAGAAGCCGATGTTTTGCAGCTGCTCGCTGAGGCGCTGCACGTAGTGCGGGTGGCTGTGTCCGATGGAAATGACGGCGTGACCGCCGTAAAAATCCAGGTACTGCTGGCCCTGGTCGTCCCACAGCGTCGCGCCCAGTGCCCGCACCGGCGTGATGTCAACCAGCGGATAAACGTTGAAGAGGTTCATGGTTTCTAGGTGGTTATCTGTTTAGCGGAACGTCATGCTGAGCTTGCCGAAGCATGACAAGCTATTGACTCTTCTTGTCAGTGATAGTATCAGTATATTCATATTTCTTACCAAATAGAAAAGAGGCAAAAAATGCTGTTATAAAAATCCCAATCGCATAGTTGACAATAATAGAGTCACGCTCTGCTTTCGCTTTTTCTTCTTCTGCAAATTTTTGGTCCTGATGTTCGACTTCATTAATTGTAGTTAAAACATCCATGTCTTTTTGGTAGGCAGCAACACTGAATTTAGAAATGATACTGAGTAGAATCAGTACTGCTAACAATGCTCTAACTAGTTTCATAAAGAATCAGGCCCTTTTGCTATGACTTAAAAAAACGAAGCCTTTATCCCTAGGCCCGTGGTTTCTTCGAAGCCGAATAGCAGGTTCATATTCTGAATAGCCTGCCCCGACGCGCCTTTCAGCAGGTTGTCGAGCGCCGTGGTGATGAGCACCTGGTCGTCGTGCTTGGCCATGTGGACTAGGCATTTGTTGGTGTTCACCACTTGCTTGAGGTGAATTTCCTTGTCTGACACAATCGTGAACGGCGCGTCGCGGTAGTAGTCTGAGTACAGCTTTTGTACTTCGGGTATTAAAAGTTCGCAGGTGGTATAAACTGAAGCGAAGATGCCCCGCGTGAAATTGCCCCGGTACGGAATAAAGCGAACCGGCTGATTGAATGCGGGTTGCAAGCCAACTAGCGTCTCGCCAATCTCGCCCAGGTGCTGGTGCGTGAAGGTTTTGTAGGTCGAGATGTTGCCGGTGCGCCAGGTGTAGCCGGTAGTTTCGACTAGGCCGCGCCCCGCGCCCGTGCTGCCCGTGATGGCCGACACGTGCACGGCATCCATCAGCTGCCCGGCGGCGGCCAGCGGCAGCAGCGCCAACTGAATGGCCGAGGCAAAGCAGCCGGGGTTGGCGATGCTGTCGGCCGTGCGAATCTGCTCGCGGTTGGCCTCGGGCAGGCCGTACACGAAGTGCCGGCCGGCTACGTCGCGGTCAGCCGCCAGGCGAAAGTCATTGCTTAGGTCAATGACTTTGGTGCTGGCGGGCAGGTTAGCTTCGAGCAGCCACTTGCGCGAGTTGCCGTGGCCGAGGCAGAGGAACACCACTTCCTCATTGCCGGTCAGCTCGCTGGCAAACGCTAAGTCGGTATCGCCCAGCAGGTCGTCGTGCACGGTGTAGATGGGTTGTCCGGCCTGCGTCGAGCTCACTACCGCGCCGATTTCGGCGTGGGGGTGGTGCAGCAGCAGGCGCACCAGCTCGCCGGCCGTGTAGCCCGCGCCGCCTACGATGCCGACGTTGATTTTTTGGTTTTGCATGTTCTGGCGGGGCGCCTCACCCCCCGGCCCCCTCTCCGAAAGGGAGAGGGGGAGCCATGACGGCGCAAACGCAAAAGCTAAAAACTAAAACTAGTCCCCCTCTCCTTTTCGGAGAGGGGCTAGGGGTGAGGCGCCACGTTAGGCTAGTCCTCCAGCGAAGCGTGAATCTTCAGCTGATTGCCGAAAATCTTGATGAACCCACGCGCATCGCGCGAATCCCAGGCATTATTCTCCTCGCCATACGTCGCTACCTTCGACTGCATCATGTCGTATTTCGACTCGATGCCGAGCAGCTCGAAGTGATACGGCCGCAGCTCCACGAACACGGTACCTGTCACGCGCTCCTGCGACGAGACAAGGAAGGCCTCAAAGTCACGCATGGCCGGGTCGAGGTACTGTGCTTCGTGCAGCAGCGTGCCGTACCAGGTAGCCACCGGCTCCTTGTGCAGCTGCTGCCAGCGCGAGAGCGTGTGCTTCTCCAGCAAGTGGTGCGCCTTGATGAGCAGTAGCGCCGCCGGGGCCTCGAAGCCCACGCGGCCCTTAATACCCAAAATGGTATCGCCCACGTGCGTATCGCGGCCGATGGCATAGGCGCCGGCCAGCTCATTCACCTGCTGAATGAGCGACACGGCGTCCATGCGCTGGCCGTTCAGCGCTACCGGTTCGCCTTTTTCAAAGGTGATTTCCAATTGGCTGGGCTCGGTTTTGGAAAGCTGGGTGGGGTAAGCGCTCTCGGGCAAAGCCTGGCGCGAAGTCAGCGTTTCGACGCCGCCCACGCTGGTGCCCCAGATACCCCGGTTGATGGAGTACTTGGCCTTTTCCCAGCTCATCTCGAAGCCCTGGTCCTGCAAATACTGTATCTCAGCCTGGCGCGACAGCTTCTGGTCGCGGATGGGCGTAATAATCTCGGTATCAGGCGAAATGACGGCGAAAGCCACGTCAAAGCGCACTTGGTCGTTTCCGGCGCCGGTGCTGCCGTGCACAATGTACTCGGCGTTTTCGCGCTTGGCGTATTCGGCAATGGCCAGCGCCTGAAACATGCGCTCGGCGCTCACGCTCAGCGGGTAAGTGTCATTTTTCAACACGTTGCCAAACAGCAGGTAGCGCAGGCAATCGTGGTAAAAGCGTGCGGTAATATCAATCACCTCGTGCTTGACCGAGCCCAGCTCGTAGGCGCGCTTCTCGATAGCCACCAACTCTTCCGCCGAAAACCCGCCCGAGTTTACGATGACGGTGTGCACTTCCAGGTTGTGCTCACGCACGAGGTTCACCACGCAGTACGACGTGTCGAGGCCGCCGCTGTACGCTACAATTGCCTTTTTCTTCATGGTCTGTAAAACGGAGTGGTACTCCGTTAATCGTTGTTAATTAGTGTAATAAGTAACGCTGACGCTAAACGGAGGGCTGTTCCGTCTTACTCCTCCGCGGGCAGCGGCGCGGTGATGTCGTCGAAGACCATACCCGTGCAAAGGCACATCTTGCGCTCGTTCTCCATCAGAATGCCGAAGTTTTTGCAGCTTTTGCAGCCTTTCCAGAAGTCTTCGCTGGTAGTTAACTCCGAGAACGTCACCGGCTTGTAGCCCAGGTCACTGTTAATTTTCATCACCGCCAGGCTGGTGGTGATACCGAAAATCTTGGCCTCTGGGTACTTGGTGCGCGAGAGCCGGAACACCGCCCGCTTGATGGCGCGGCCCAGGCCGTGCTTGCGCAGCTCGGTGTTCACCACGAGGCCCGAGTTGGCCACAAACTTGCCGCTCTCGAACGTCTCGATGTAGCAAAAACCGGCTAGCTCGTCGTCCACAAACGCGATGACGGCGTTGCCTTGCAGCATTTTAGACTTCACGTACTCCGGCTCACGCTTAGCGATGCCAGTGCCGCGCTGCTTAGCCGATTCGATGTACCATTGACACAGCAAGTCCGCGTACTGCGCGTCTGCTGCTGTCGCAACCCGTATTGTCATTTTAGAAAGGAAAGACTTAGGAAAGAGACGCAGTTTACCGGCCCTCGCACCACGCGAGTTATGCGGCAGAAAACCCGAAATCTATCGGTAAGTAGCTGAGCGCGTTAGCGGTGGCTCAGCGTGGCTGGCTCGCAGCCAGCGCCCGGCGGTTGAAGCCGGCTAGGGTCGTCGCAGCAAGGCACTAACCAGCGGCCGCACGCTTTCACCACCCATCAGGGCTGGGGCAGAAAGCTGAAAAGTGGCGCGAACCAAGTAAGTCATTGCGATAAAACAGCCAGGGGCCAGCCAATGAGCTAGCAAACCAGGGGCCATAATGATGGCACAAAGGTAAAAGTTCCTACTTTTGCCCGCAATAGAAAAAGCGTTTTTTTTCGCCACAAGGCTAGGGGATGGCGATGAATAAATTATGAACAAGCCGCAGGTAACTATCTATAAAATTGGGGGAGGCATTATTGATGATGCCGTCGAGCTGACCAAATTTCTGGCGCTGCTGGCCCAGGCCGACGGCCCGCGCATCCTGGTGCACGGCGGCGGCAAGGGAGCCAGCAGCATGATGCGTGAGCTAGGTATCGAGCCGCAGCTCGTCAATGGCCGCCGCATCACCGACGCCGCTACGCTCGACATCGTGACGATGTTTTACGCTGGCAAAACCAACAAGCAAGTGGTGGCCGAATTACAAAAGCTGGGCGTGAACGCGCTCGGCCTGAGCGGGGCCGATGGCAACGTAATCCAGGGCCACAAGCGCCCGGTGCGGGATATCGACTACGGCTTTGTGGGCGACCTCACGCCGGCCAGTGTTGATAATGCGTTGCTAAAAAGCTTGTTAGAAGCCGGTATGACACCCGTGCTGTGCCCCATCATCCACGATGGGCAGGGCCAATTGTTAAATACCAACGCCGACACCATTGCCTCGGCCGTAGCCGTGGCGCTGGCCCCTGCGTACGACGTAATCCTGCATTATTGCTTCGAGAAAAACGGCGTGCTGCGCAACGTAGCCGACGATAATTCGGTGATTTCCGAAATTAATTCGGCGACTTATGTCGAATTAAAGCAGCAGGGAATTATTGCCGACGGGATGCTGCCAAAACTCGAAAATGCCTTCGCGGCGCTCAACCAGGGAGTGTCGAAAGTAATTATCGGCCACGCGCTACACATTAATTCTGGCTTACGTACGGTAGTATGTCTGAATTAATTAGACAGCTAAGCGACGACGCGATTGCGTTGCTGAAGCACTTAATTCAGACGCCTTCTTTTTCGCGGGAGGAAGCCGGAACGGCCGATATGCTGGCAGGTTTTCTGGCGCAGCACGGTATCCCGGCGCAGCGGCTGGGTAATAATGTGTGGGCCGTGAGCCGCCATTTTGACGCGCAAAAACCCACCATCTTGCTAAACTCGCACCACGATACCGTGAAGCCGGGCGTGGCCTGGACGTACCCGCCTTTTGGCGCCGTGCTGGAAGAAGATAAACTGACGGGCTTAGGCAGCAACGACGCGGGCGCTTCGGCGGTGAGCTTGCTGGCTGCGTTTCGATATTTCTACGAGTGCGAAACGGCATTTAATTTAATTTGCGCCATCACGGCCGAGGAGGAAATATCGGGTGCCAACGGCATTAAAAGTATTCTGCCCGAATTAGGTAAAATTGACCTGGGCATTGTGGGCGAACCCACCGGGATGCACGCCGCCGTAGCCGAAAAAGGCTTACTGGTGCTCGATGGCGTGGCGCACGGCCGCACCGGCCACGCCGCCCGCGACGAAGGGGATAATGCGCTGTATAAAGCGCTGGACGATGTAGCGTGGTTGCGTAGCTACCAATTTCCGGAGGTGTCGCCGCTGCTGGGGCCGGTGAAAATGACCGTGACGCAAATCAGCGCCGGCACCCAGCACAACGTGGTGCCCGACGAGTGCCGCTACGTGGTGGATATTCGCACGAATGAGTATTACTCGAATGAGGAAATTCTGGCCACGGTGCGCGCCCACGTGCAGGCCGATATAACGCCGCGCTCCACGCATTTGCAGTCGTCGGGCATCAGCCTGGCGCATCCAGTGGTGCGCCGGGCGGTGGCAATGGGTAAGCATACCTACGGTTCGCCCACGCTCTCCGACCAGGCGCTGATGCGATTTGACACCCTCAAAATGGGCCCTGGCGACAGCGCCCGCTCGCACGCGCCGGACGAGTATATTTTACTGAGTGAAATCCGCGCTGGAATTGCGGAGTATATCGAATTGCTGGCTGGCCTGGAGGTACAAGATTTTGCAAAGCCACGCGAGGCTTCGCAAGGTTTGACTTAGCATAATCAGCCCATACTTTACTTTTTAAAATTTCGCGACACCTCTTTTAACCTCGCGAAACCTTGCGCTATGAAAATCTGGGAAAAAGGCTTCTCCGTCAACGATAAAATCGAGCAGTTTACGGTAGGGCAGGACCGCGAATTGGATATGTATTTGGCGCAGTTTGACATGCAGGCGTCAAAGGCGCAGGCAAAGATGCTGGCGAGTATCGGCTTGATTTCCAAGGAGGAAGAAGGTCAGTTAGTGACGGGCCTGGATGAGTTGCTGGCGCAGGTCGAAAACGGTACCTTCGTCATCGAGCCCGAGTTTGAGGACGTGCATTCGAAAATTGAATATTATTTGACCAATAAATTCGGTGACGCGGGTAAGAAAATCCACACGGCGCGCTCGCGCAACGACCAGGTGCTCACGGCTATTCAGTTATTTATCAAGGATTACACCGAAAAAATCGGGGCGAAAATTCTGGAATTAGCGGATTTATTAATTCGGCAGGGCGAAAAATATAAAAATGATTTGCTGCCGGGCTACACGCATTTTCAGGCGGCAATGCCGAGCAGTTTCGGGCTATGGTTTGGGGCGTATGCTGAGCATTTGTTGCTCGATATGAGCCTGCTGGAAGCCGCGCATACCGTGGCCGACCATAATCCGCTGGGCTCGGGCGCGGGTTTTGGCAGCAGCTTCGGCATCGACCGCGAGCTTACGACCCGCGAAATGGGCTTTAGCAATCTGGCCATCAGTGCGGTAGGCGCGCAGATGCTACGCGGCAAAACTGAAAAAACGCTGGCCTTCGCCATAGCCGGCGTGGCGGGCACGCTAAGTAAGTTGGCCTACGACCTGGTGCTGTACAACAGTCAGGATTTAGGGTTTGTGAAGCTGCCCAAGGAGTTTACAACCGGCTCCAGCATTATGCCGCACAAGAAAAATCCCGACGTGTTTGAGCTGGTGCGGGCGCACTGCAACCGGCTGCAAGCCTTACCGAACGATATTATTCTGACTATCAATAACCTGCCCAGCGGCTACCACCGCGACTTCCAGATTTTGAAGGAGATATTATTTCGGCCCATGACGCAGTTTGCCAATATCCTGGATATCCTGCTCTTTGCCGTGCCGGTGCTGGAAGTAGTGCCGGGCGTGATGGACCAGCCGAAGTACGACGCCATTTTCTCGGTTGAGAATATCAACCAGCTTATTCAAAGCGGGGTGCCGTTTCGGGATGCGTATAAGCAGGTAGGGCAGGCCGTGGATGCGGGCACCTACGTGCCGCACAAGGAATTTGCTACCACGCACTTGGGCAGCGTGCACCGGCCGGGCCTGGCCGAGTTGGGCGCCCGCGTGCAGCAGGTGCGGGCGCGGCTGCCGTGGGTGGGCGGTCCGGCGGTAGGGTAGGGGTAGGAAGGTGGCAGGCCGCGGCGTAGCTTAGCCGCCAAACTGCCGCTATTCTTACCAAAACCCGTATGAAAATCACGAAGCTGCTTGTCGCCAACCGCGGCGAAATAGCCATCCGCGTGTTTCGCGCCGCCACTGAGCTGGGGATGTCCACCGTGGGCATCTACACCTACGAAGACCGCAACTCGCTGCATCGCTATAAGGCCGATGAGGCCTACCAGATTGGCAAGGACGACGAGCCGCTGCGGCCCTACCTCGATATCGAGGCGATTATCCGGGTGGCGAAGGCCAACGGGGCGGACGCCATTCACCCCGGCTACGGGTTTTTGAGCGAGAATGCCAACCTGGCCCGGCGCTGCCGCGAGGAAGGCCTCATTTTCGTGGGGCCGCGCCCCGAGGTGATGGAGGCGCTCGGCGACAAGGTGGCGGCCAAGGAAGTGGCCCTCTCGTGCGGCGTGCCCCTCATCGAAAGCAGCGAGGCTGACTTGGTGGATATCGACGTGGCCCTGACGGAGGCGCATCGCATCGGCTACCCCGTGATGCTGAAGGCGGCCAGCGGCGGCGGCGGGCGCGGGATGCGCGTGATTCGCGACGATGAGCAGCTGCGCAAGGGCTTTTTTGAGGCCCGCAATGAGGCCCAGAATGCTTTCGGCGACGATACGGTGTTTCTGGAAAGATTTGTGGAGCGCCCCAAGCACATTGAGGTGCAGCTGGTGGGCGACCAGCACGGGCACCTCACGCACCTCTACGAGCGCGACTGCTCGGTGCAGCGCCGCTTCCAGAAGGTGGTGGAGGTGGCCCCGGCCGTCGATTTGACCGACTCGCTGCGCAGCCGCTTGTATGCGTACGCGCTGCAAATCGGCAAAGCGGTGGGCTACGATAACGTGGGCACGGTCGAATTTCTGGTGAACCCCGAGCTGGACCGCATTTACTTCATCGAGGTGAATCCCCGCATTCAGGTCGAGCACACCGTGACCGAGATGATAACGGGCGTGGATATCGTCAAAACCCAGCTCTACATTGCGGCCGGCTACCCGCTGGAGTCGCCCGAAATCGGGCTGGGTCCCGACGTGGTGGTGCCGCGCATGGGTGTGGCCGTGCAGTGCCGCATCACGACGGAGGACGCCACCAACGACTTCAAGCCCGACTACGGCACCATCGTGGCCTACCGCTCGGCGGGTGGCTTCGGCATCCGGCTCGTCCAGGGCTCGGTTTACCAGGGGGCCATCATCTCGCCGTTTTTTGATTCGCTGCTCGTGAAAGTGTCGGCGCACGCGCCTACGCTGGCCGGCGCGGCCCAGAAAATGCTGCGCACGCTCGACGAGTTTCGGGTGCGCGGGGTGAAGACGAATATGCAGTTCTTGCAGAATATCGTGCGCAACCCCGAGTTTCAGGCCGGGCACGCCACCGTCGATTTCATCAAGGACAACCCGGAACTGCTGAAATTCAAGACCCGGCTCGACCGGGCCACCCGCCTGCTGCACTACATCGGCGAGGTGGTGACCAACGGCAACCCCGACGTGGCCGGCCGCGTGGACGAGCGCCGCCAGCCCCGCAAGGTGCCCCTGCCCACCGCCGACCTCCACCAGCCGCCCGCCCCCGGCACCCGCCAGAAATTGCAGGAGCTGGGCCCCGAGAAATTCAGCGAGTGGCTGCGCAACGAGCCGCTCATTCACTACACCGACACCACGCTGCGCGACGCCCACCAGAGCCTGCTGGCCACCCGCATGCGCACCATCGACATGCTGAAGGTGGCCGACCGCTACGCCCGCCAGCACCCCCAGACCTTCTCACTGGAAGTGTGGGGCGGCGCTACGTTTGACGTGGCGCTGCGCTTTTTGCACGAAGACCCCTGGGCGCGCCTCACCCGGCTGCGCGAGGCGGTGCCCAATATCTTGCTCCAGATGCTCATTCGCGGGGCCAATGGTGTGGGCTACAAGGCGTACCCGGACAACCTGACCGAGCGCTTCGTGGCCGAAGCGGGTGCCAAGGGCATTGATATTTTCCGCATTTTCGACTCGCTGAACTGGATGAAGGGCATGGAAGCCTGCATCGGCTTCGTGCGCAAGCAAACTACCGGCCTGGCCGAGGGCAGCATCTGCTACACCGGCGATATCCTGGACCCCAGCCGGCCCAAGTACAACCTCAACTACTACCTCACGCTGGCCAAGCAGCTCGAAGACGCGGGCGCCCACATCCTCTGCATCAAGGACATGGCGGGCCTGCTGAAGCCCTACGCGGCGGCCGAGTTGATTCCGGCCCTGCGCGACACCGTGAAGCTGCCCATTCACCTGCACACCCACGACACGAGCAGCCTGCAAGCCGCCACCTACCTCAAGGCCGTGGAGGCGGGCGTAAACGTGATTGACGTGGCGCTGGGCGGCCTCTCGGGCCTTACCTCGCAGCCCAACTTCAACGCGGCGGTCGAGATGTTCCGGCACACGCCGCGCCACCGTGAGTTCAACCAGCACAGTCTCAACGAGTTTAGCGACTACTGGGAAGCCCTGCGCGAGCAGTACTACCCCTTCGAAAGCGGCCTGCTGGCGGGCACGGCCGAGGTGTTTGAGCACGAGATACCGGGCGGGCAATACTCCAACCTGCGGCCCCAGGCAGCGGCGCTGGGCTTGCTCGACAAGTTTGAAGAGGTAAAGCAGCGCTTTGCGGAGGCCAACCAGTTGCTGGGCGACATTCCGAAGGTAACGCCCTCGTCGAAAGTGGTCGGTGACCTGGCCTTGTTCATGGTTTCCAATAAGTTGACGCCCGAAGACGTGGTGAGCCGGGGCGAAAGCCTGAGCTTCCCCGAGTCGGTGCGCGAGCTGCTGCGCGGCGACATTGGCCAGCCCCTGGGCGGCTGGCCCACCGACGTGCAAAAGGCCGTGCTCAAGGACGAGCAGCCCTTCACCGACCGGCCCAACGAGCACCTCGCGCCCATCGACTTCGAGAAGGAGTGGGCGGCGTTTCAGGCGAGCAACCCCGGTGCGCAGTTCACCGATTTGCTGTCGAGCCTGCTCTACCCGAAGGTGTTTGCCGACTACTGGAAATTCCGGCTCGACTACGGCGACGTGAGCCGCATCCCCACGCCGGTGTTTTTCTTCGGTCTGAAAGAAGGCGAAGAAACCATCATCGAGATTGCGCGGGGCAAGTCGATTATCATCCGGCTTCAGTCCGTCGGCCCAGTCAATGCGGAAGGGATGCGCACGATGTTCTTCACCCTCAACGGCCAGACGCGCAACCTCGAAGTGCGCGACCAGCACGTGGAGGTAAAAACCGTGCACAACGCCAAGGCCGACCGCGCCAATCCCAAGCAGATAGCCGCCCCGCTGCAAGGCCTGCTGAGCAAGGTGCTCGTGCAGCCCGGCCAGCAGGTGGCCCGCAACGCGCCGCTGTTCGTCATCGAGGCCATGAAGATGGAAACTACCATCACTGCCCCCGACGACCTCACGGTGGGCCCCGTGGCCCTGACCGAAGGCACGCGCGTGCAGGCCGACGACCTCGTGCTCACGGTGGCTTAGCCGGCTAGCTATCGCCATGCTGACTCGCTTCTTACTGCCCGCCTTGCTGGCGCTGCCGCTGCTGGGCGCCGCCCAGAACACCGACCTCACCCGCGACAAAAACGGTAATTTCAACTACGGCTACACCATTCCGCCGCCCGAGTCGGGCGAGGTGCAGGGCAGCCCGTTTCTGGTGGCAGCCTGGCAGCCGGCCTCCGTGCTGCTCTTGGGCAACAGCCGGCCGGTGCCGGCCACACTCAAGTACGATATTTATCACCAGGAGCTGCGCGTGCGCCGGGCGGCCGGCGATTCGGTTATCGTGCCGCTCGCCGGGGTGCAGGAGTTTACTTTCACTAGCCCGGCCCGGCGCTTTGTGCGCTACCCGCCGGCTACCTTGCCCGGTGAGGTGGCCGGTGCCTGCGCCGAAGTGCTGGCCGACGGCGCCCACGTGCAGCTGCTGAAATTTTGGCAGAAAGTCTTGGTCAAGCAGCCCGCCGAAGCCATCGCCTATGCCCCGGCCATCGGCCCGGCCGCCCTCGAAGCCCAACCCCGCTACTACCTGCGCTGGCCCGCCGATGGCCACCTCATGGCCCTGCGCCTCAGGCGGGCCGGCCTGGAGCAGGCAATGGTGGGCCAGCCCGCCGCGCTGGCTGCCCTCAAGACCCACAAGGGCGCGCTGAGTACCGAGGCTGATATGGTGGCGGCCCTGGTGGCTATCAACGCCACGCTGGGGCGCTAGCGCGCACGAAAAAAATTAATCAGACGTAAAATTATTCCGCACTTCATGCGCAACGTATTGCTGCTAAGCCTGCTGGCGGCCGGCACCCTGCCGGCCCTGGCCCAAACCAAAAACGCCGTGGCCGGCGCCACCGTGGAGCGCGTGCTCACCACCCTGGCCGCCGACGACATGCAGGGCCGCGCCACCGGCCAGCCCGGCAGCCTGAAAGCCGCCGAGTTTCTGGCCGCCGAGTTTGGGCGCGTTGGCCTGGCGCCGCTGCCGGGGGCCACGGGCTTTATGCAGGAGTTTCCGGCGTATCAGTCGGCCCTGACGAGCGCGCAGGTCACGCTCAACGGCGTGGTTCTACCCGCCGACCACGTCTTTGCCCGCACCACGCAGCCCAGCCTGAACTGGATGGAGAAGGACGGCATTAACTTGCTGATACTGGGCCCCACCGACAAGGTGCAGGCGCACTTGCGCGAGCTGTTGCGGCCCGAGAAAAACACGCTGGTGCTATTCGACCCCGCCCAGGCGGCCACGTTTAAGTCGCTGGTCGAGCAGTTTGGCAAGCCGCAGCTGCGGGCCGAGCAGGGTGGTAGCGTGGCCTCGTGCGTGTGGGCGCTGGCCGCCGCCCCCACCGACCAACTCACGTACCAGGTAGCGGCCGCCAGCACCACCACGCCCGTGCTGCTGCGCAACGTGGTAGGCTACCTGCCGGGCCACAACCCGGCCCACAGCGCCGAAAAAGTCATTTTTTCGGGCCACTACGACCACCTGGGCATTCTGAAGCCGGTGGCTGGCGACTCCATTGCCAACGGCGCCGACGACGATGCCAGCGGCACCACGGCGGTAGTGGCGCTGGCCGAGTACTTCCAAAAGCGCCGCGACAACGCCCGGTCGCTGATTTTCGTGGCCTTCACGGCCGAAGAAATAGGGGGCTTCGGCGCGCGCTACTTCTCGCAGCAACTCGACCCGAAGGAACTGACGGCCATGTTCAACATCGAGATGATTGGCAAGCCGGCCAAGTTTGGACTCAATACTGCCTTCATCACCGGCTACGACAAATCGGATTTTGGCCCGCTGCTGCAAGCCAATCTCAAAGGCACCAAGTTCAAATTTGAGCCCGACCCGTACCCCGAGCAAAACCTGTTTTACCGCTCCGACAACGCTACGCTGGCGCGGCTGGGCGTACCGGCCCACACCATCAGCACCGACCAGATACCGACCGATAAGCTATACCACAGCGTGGATGACGAAGTAAGCAGCCTCGACGTAAAAAACATGACCGAAGTAATATCGGCCATTGCGCGCAGTGCCAGCGGCATCGTGGCTGGCCGCCAAACGCCCACGCGCGTGGCGCCCGAGAAGTAGCCGCTACGGCTGTACGGCGGCCACCAACTGCGCGAGCGGCGTGCCCGCGCGCTCGGCGTCGCCGTACAGGCGCAGCGTATCGCCCGTGATGCGGTAGTAGCGCGTGGCATTGAGCGCCTGCGTAAACTGCTGCTCGGTGGCCAGGGTGGGGCAGGCCATGCGCGTGCTGACCAAGCTCGCAAACTGGAGCTGCCCATCGGTATCGGCCGGCACCAGGCCGCCGCGAAAGCGGTTGCAGCCGCCCAGGCCCTCGGCCGTGCCCGCCGCGCTGATGAGCAGGTACGGGGCCGGGGCCGTGGGGGCCTCGGCTACCGCTACGGGCTGGCCGGCCATTTGGCGCAGCACCCAGCGGGTGTCGCGTAGCGGCGCATCGGGCGTCATGGCAGTAGCTGCGCCCACCAGCGGCGTGCTGTTCGAATGGTCAACGCGCTGGCAAGCGGTGCCAGCTAGCACAAGGCAAGGCAGAAGAAAGGGAAGGCAGCGCATACGTACGAGGGCCGGCCTTAGTAGCCAGCGCGTCCCTAATACGTGGGCCGCCGGCCAAAGTGCTAAAAAAAGTTGAAAATGCGCAGCTAGTAGTCCCGTCCAAGTGAGCGGTGGAAAGCGTGCCTACGCCCACCGGCAGCCAATGGGTAATGGCTGTTTGCGAGTATAAACAGCTCATTTTCTGCTGATAACTAAATAGGCTTGCAGCGGTAGCGCCAGCCAGGCAGCGACTAGCCAAAAACAACCACTGAAAAAAGGGCAAAAAAAACAGCGAACGTGGTTTCAAACCACATTCGCCGCATCGAAAAAATACAAAATAATATTAGTTGCCGCCTACCCGGAACGCCATGCCGACGCCCACTACGGTAGCTCTCGACTGCACGCCGCCCAGCACTTTGCCCACCGTAGCATCGAGGCGCAGGCCCGTCCAGGGGCGGTAGTAGAGGCCGGCGGTGGCGCCGGTGGTCAGGCTTTGCCGGCCCCGGCCGTAGCCTTCCACAAAGTAGCCCACCTTATCGCCGATGGGGGCCGTGAGGGCCAGCGAGCCCACATACTGCCCGCCAATCTGGCCATTAAACAAGTCGGTCATGGTGAGGCCCGACTGCACAAAACCGAAGTTACCTTCCAGCGCGGCGCGGCGGCCCAACTGCTGGCTCAGCAGCAGGCGGCCGGCGGGCGCCCAGGTAGTGCGGTGCAGGCCATTCTGGCCGGTGTTGGGCAGGCTGGCCTCGGCCAGCAGCGAGGCTTGAAAGCGGCTGGCCCGGTCGGGCGTCAGCATAAACTTGATGCCTACCGTGAGCGGCGCCCAGCCCACCGAGTCGGTGCGTAGCGCCGGGCTATCGGTGAGGCCACCCGTGGCTAGGCTTGGGGTGCCAAATAGGTAGGGCTGCGTAATACGCAGTTCCATGCTGTTCCAGAAGCCGATACGCAACGTGTTGACGTTGCTGCCAATGCCGACCCCAGTGCGGGGCGAAAAGCGCTGAAACCCGGTTTCGAATTGAAATTGGCCCGGCCGCAGCACCCCGGCGCTGATGGTCTGGCCGGGGCGGTCGGGCCGAATGTGCTGTACGAAAGGCGTGTCACCGTTTTCGTTATTTTCTTCCGGCGTATTCTGGGCCAGGGCGGGAGTGAGGCTGCCTGCGAGCAGGGCAGCCAGCACCAGCGGAGTGGTCTTGCGCATGCTTACCTGACACGTAACCCGCCGCGATAGTTCAACGTAGCCCACGTTCAGCCCTGGCTACTGCCTCAAAATGAAGGGGTAAAGCCGGTTGATTGCCGCCTTTACCCCTTCACTGTTAGCGCTTAAAAACCGCGCCTGGGCGAATGCCCCAAAATTAGTTGCCGGCCTGAATGGCCTTCACGGCGGCGGCGGCGGCGGCCTGGTTTTGGGCCGCGTTAGGCTTGCCGGCCTGGTCGGCGGCGGCCTTCTGGATGGCTTCTACCATGCGCTTGTCGATGCCGTAGGCTTTGAGTTGCGGTATCATGGCCAGCGCTTGCAGGCGGGCTACGTCCTCGCCAAAGGCGGTGGGGTCGTCGAGGCGGCCCAGCATCTGCATCATCGGCTGGATGAGGTTGTAGCGGCCGCGGCCCTGGGCGGCATCGTAGGTGGTGCGCAGGTAGTTCCACTGCGCGGTGCCGCCCTGCTCAGCATACACGGCCAGTACGGCCGAGCCCAGGTGCTCATCGGTTTCAAACGTTTTGGCGCGGGCCAGCGCCGCCGTGGGGTTCAACTCGCCCAGCGCTTCGAGGCCGGCGCCCTGCACCGTAAACGACTGGCTGCCCAGGGCCGAGTCGATGATTTTCTCGTCCTTTTTATCTTTCAACTGCCCCAGAGCCACCAGCGCGGCGGCGCGCACGTGGTTTTCGGTTTCGCTGCTGGCCAGCTGGCGCAGAGCGGGCGCGGCGGCCTTGGCCACGTCCTTATTATCTAGCTGCAAGCCCTGGATGGCGGCAATGCGCAGGCCGTAAAATTTGTCCTTGAGGGCGGCCAGCACTACGGCACGGGCGGCGGGGTTGGTAGTCTGGGCGGCCAGGGCCGCGGTGAGGGCCTCGCGGCGGTCCACGTACAGCGGGGCGTGGCCGTACTGATACAAGCTCTCGGTGAGGGGTTTATTGTCGGTTTTCTGCCAGAGAGTAAATTTCTCGGCGTCCACGTTAACCAGTTCGGGCCGGGCGGCCAGCGGCATGGTAAAGGTCTGGGTGGCCTCGGTCATCATTACACGCTGGCGCTGGGCCTTGCCATTCACGTAGTAGTCGATGGCCAGCGGCAGCTGGAACACCTGCCCCTGCTGCGTCTGCTTGATGGTCACGCGCTGGGTTTTGCTGCCCGCGTCCCAGCCGTAGTCAATGCTCACCACCGGGTGGCCCGCGCCGTAGTACCACTGGTTGTAAAACCAGTTGAGGTCCTGACCCGACACGGCTTCCATCGCCAGGCGCATCTGGTGGGCTTCGCCGTTGCCAAACTTATTGTCGGTCAAATACTTCTGCAAGCCGGCGAAAAACACGTCATCGCCCAGGTAAGTGCGCAGCATCTGCACGATGGCCCCGCCCTTCTGGTAGCTCACGAGGTCGAAAACGTCCTCCTTATTATTGTAATGAAAGCGCACGAGATTCTTGGCCGCGTCGCGCGGGCTGCGCAGGTAGCTCTGCACGTAGCGGTAGTTGTGGGCATCGGCGGCGTCCTGCCCGTACTTGTGCTGGGCGTAGAGCGCCTCCGAAAAGTCGGCCATCGACTCGTTCACCGTGATGTTCGACCACGACTCGGCCGTCACGTAGTCGCCAAACCACTGGTGAAACAGCTCGTGCGCAATCACCGACTCGCTGCTGTACTCGCGGTCGAGCAGCTCGCGGCCGTCCATCTGCACCTGCTCGCCGTGCAGGGTGGCGCTGGTGTTTTCCATCGCGCCGCTCACGTAGTCGCGGGCCACAATCTGGGCGTACTTATTCCACGGAAACTCGACGCCCAGCCGGGTGCTGAAAAACTCCAGCATATCGGGCGTGTTGCCAAAAATCTGCTTGGCAAAGGGCGCGTACTTGGGCTCCAGGTAATAATTTACCTCCTTGTTGCGCCACTTATCCTTGTAGATTTTGAAGTCGCCCACCGCCATCATAAACAGGTAGGGCGAGTGGGGCAGGTCCATCTTCCAGGTGTCGGTGCGCAGGCCGGGGCCGGCGGGCGTCTGGCTCACGAGCTGCCCATTGCTGAGCGTTACGTACTTGGCTGGCACGGTCATGGCAATTTCCTCGGTCGTCTTCTGGTTAGGCCGGTCGATGGTCGGAAACCAGGCCGACGAGCTTTGCGTCTCGCCCTGCGTCCAGATTTGCACCGGCTTGCCCTTCACCGCGCTGTCGGGGTTGATGAAGTACAGGCCCTTGGCGTCGGTAATGGCCTGTGAGCCTTGCACTTTCAGCTCATCGGGCTTGGCCGTATACTCGATGTACACCACGTACTGCTCGCCCGGCTTAAAGGTGCGCCCCAGGTTGATGCGCAGGTTATTCTTGTCCGAATAATCGTATTTAAGCGTCTGCTGGGCCGTGCCGTTCATCAGGGCCACGGCCTTGATGTCCATGCCCTGCGCGTCGAGCCGCAGCGTGTCGGTGGCCACGGCGTGGGGCTTGAGCGTCACCCACTCCTGGCCGTAGAGGTAGTGCTTGGCGTAGTCGAAGCGCACGGCCAGCTTGGTGTGCACCAAGTCGTTGGTTTTAGTAGCCGAGGGCTGGTAGGGTGCGTTGGGCGCGGCCGTGGGGGTAGTAGGCGCCTGGGCCTGGGCCGTAATGGCCAGCAGCAGGCAGCCCGGCAGCAGCGCGGCGAGAAGCGTGGGTTTCATACAAAAAGGGGAGGGGAAGCGGAACAAGGGCCAAAGATGCATGGCCGCCCGGCAAAGTTGCGCGCCGCCAGCCACCCCCCAAATGCAAAGAGCCGGCCGCTGGGCAGCGGCCGGCTCTACTCGAAGCGGAAAGACAGGGTAGCTTATTTCGCCGTCAGGTTGGCGCGAATTTCCCCGTTGGGGTTAGCAGCCGTGTGAATGTTGGCGTAGAGCCTGCCAGCCGTGAGCGAGTCGGCCTGCATCTGCGTGAGGGTGGCGGTGCCCGTGAGCAGGCCGCTGGTGGCCGCCGGCAACGAGGCGAAGGGCAGCGTTACGGCGCCAGTGTGCTTGGCAGCGCCAAAGTGCAGGTGGCCGGCCGTAGCATTGCCCGTCAGGCCCGAAAAGGCCAGCGAGTAGGTCAGTAGCTTACTCGCAGGGTTGTACGTGGCCACGAATGACCCCGTGGCCGCCGGCGCGTTAGTAACGGGCGGAACCTCGTTGGCCGGATTCAGCGCGTTAGCTACCTGTAAAGTGGGTGAAGTGCTCGTTATCAAGTTAGCACGGATTTCACCGTTGGGATTGTTGGCCGTGTGAATGTTAGCGTATATATGACCCATCGTGAGCGAGTCGGCCTGCGTCTGCGTAAGGATGGCAGTGCCCGTGATGCTACCGCTGGTAGCCGCCGGCACCGAGGCGAAGGGCAGCGTTACGTTGCCAGTGTGCTTGGCATCGCCAAAGTGCAGGTGCCCGGCCGAGGCATTGCCCGTCAGGCCTGCGAAGGTGATGGTGTAGCTCAGGAGCTTGCTATTCGGGTCGTAGGTGCCGGTCATGGTGCCGGTCGCTATCGAGGCATTGGGAGCAGGGCGCTCACTGGCGGCGGTCAGCGAGCCGCCGACCTGCATAGCAGCCACCGGCGTTGGGTTGGCCTTGCCGGTAGAAAGCAAGTTGGCCCGAATCTCCCCGTTGGGGTTATTAGCCGTGTGAATGTTGGCATACACGTGGCCCGCAGTAAGCGAGTCGGCCTGCATCTGCGTGAGCGTAACCGTGCCGTTAATGTTGCCGCTGGTAGCCGCCGGCACGTTAGCAAACGGCGAGAATACGATGCCCGAGTGCTTGGTATCGCCAAAGTGCAGGTGCCCGGCCGTGGCATTGCCCGTGAGGCCCGAGTAGGCGATGGCGTAGGTCAGCAGCTTGGTGTTGGGGTCGTAGGAGCCAGTAAAGGTGCCGGTGGCATTGGAATAAACCGGGCCACCCGGCACCTCATTGGCTACCGTAAGGGGCGAGGTAATCTGAACGACGGGCGCGGGCGTGGCCGGGTCGTCCTTTTTGCAAGCCGTAGTGAACGCCAGGGCTGCCAGGGCGAGAGGGAAAAGATTTTTCATGTAAAGAGAAAGGGTAGGAAAAAGTCAGGGGACCGTCTTAACAGACGAGGCTACAAACGGTTTTGCTAAGTTGACTGGATTGCAATGGGGAGCAAAATATTTTAGCCCAATGCCGCTTGGCAGTGGGCGAACGGCGCCGGCTGATTAGCAGGGTGGGCTGCAACTTCGGCAGGCTGCCCGGCGGCCCACCCGATTAGCGGCGCCGGGCTGGCAGCCTGCCCGCCCAGCGGGCGCCCGCCCGGCCAAAGTGGCAGAAAAAAGCGCTTGGTACGCGGCTTGTAACGAAGCTCGCAGCGGCTTTGTAGCCCTACTCCCCAACCCAGAACCATCTCACTTTAAATTTCAGCACCCGCACTATCATGGGCAAAATCATCGGTATTGACTTGGGCACCACCAACTCGTGCGTCGCCGTAATGGAAGGCAACGAGCCCGTCGTAATTCCCAACTCCGAAGGCCGCCGCACCACGCCGTCGATTGTCGCGTTCCTCGACAACGGCAAAGGCGAGCGCAAGGTAGGCGACCCGGCCAAGCGCCAGGCCGTTACCAACCCCACCAACACTATTGCCAGCATCAAGCGCTTCATGGGCCGCCACTTCAACGAAGTTTCGGCCGAGAGCAAGTACGTGGCCTATGACGTAGTGGCTGGCCCTAATAATACGGTGGCCGTTAAAATCGGCGACCGCAACTACACGCCCCAGGAAATTTCGGCGATGGTGCTGCAAAAGATGAAGCAGACCGCCGAAGACTACCTGGGCACCAGCGTGACCGAGGCCGTTATCACGGTGCCTGCTTACTTCAACGATGCCCAGCGCCAAGCTACCAAGGAAGCCGGTGCCATCGCGGGCCTCGATGTGAAGCGCATCATCAACGAGCCCACGGCCGCTGCCCTCGCCTACGGCTTGGATAAGAAGCACAAGGACCAGAAAATCGCCGTGTATGACCTCGGCGGTGGCACGTTCGATATCTCAATTCTGGAATTGGGTGACGGCGTGTTCGAGGTGCTGAGCACCAACGGTGACACCCACCTCGGCGGCGACGACTTCGACCAGGTTATCATCGACTTTTTGGCCGAGCAGTTCAAGGGCGAAAATGACGGCCTCGACCTGCGCAACGACCCGATGGCCCTCCAGCGCCTCAAGGAAGCCGCTGAGAAAGCCAAAATCGAGCTGTCCAGCTCGAACGAGACGGAAATCAACCTGCCCTACGTGACGGCTACCGCCAGCGGCCCCAAGCACTTGGTGGTAAAGCTGAGCCGCGCCAAGTTTGAGCAGCTCAGCGACTCGCTCGTGCGCCGCTCGATGGAGCCCTGCAAAAAGGCGCTGCAAGATGCCGGCCTGTCGGCTTCGCAAATCGACGAGGTTATTCTCGTGGGTGGTTCGACGCGCATTCCGCGCATCCAGGAAGAGGTAGAGAAGTTCTTCGGCAAGAAGCCTTCGAAGGGCGTGAACCCCGACGAGGTAGTGGCCATCGGCGCGGCCATTCAGGGCGGCGTGCTCACCGGTGAGGTGAAGGACGTGCTGCTGCTCGACGTGACCCCACTTTCGCTGGGCATCGAGACGATGGGCGGCGTAATGACCAAGCTCATCGAGTCGAACACGACCATCCCGACCAAGAAATCGGAAACCTTCTCGACGGCTTCGGACTCGCAGCCTTCGGTAGAAATCCACGTGCTGCAAGGCGAGCGCCCGTTGGCTAGCCAGAACCGCACCATCGGCAAATTCCACCTCGACAGTATTCCGCCCGCGCCCCGTGGCGTGCCGCAGATTGAGGTTACGTTCGACATCGACGCCAACGGCATCCTGAATGTGACGGCCAAGGATAAAGGCACTGGCAAGGAGCAGAAAATTCGCATCGAAGCCAGCTCGGGCCTGTCCGACGCCGACATCGAGCGGATGCGCAACGAGGCTACCGCCAACGCCGAGGCCGACAAAGCCGAAGCCGAGCGCATCAAGAAGGTGAACGACGCCGACTCGCTCATTTTCCAGACCGAGAAGCAGCTCAAAGAGTTTGGCGATAAGCTAAGCGGCGGCAACAAAACTGCCGTGGAAGGCGCCCTTGCTGACCTCAAGAAGGCCCACGAAAGCAAAGACCTCGCGAGCATCGACGCGGGTGTAGAGGCGCTGAACAAGGCTTGGGAAGCGGCTTCGCAGGAGATGTACGCTGCGGCGGGTGCCCAGGGTGGCCAGCCCGGCGGCCAGGGCTTCCCCGGCGCCGACGGCGGCCAGGGCGGTGCCCAGGGCCAGCCGGCCGGCGACCACGTAACCGACGTAGACTACGAAGAGGTAGACGGCAAATAGTCTAGCTCAGCTAGCTGCCCAGGCTGGGTCTGGGCGCTGCCAAAGGGTCGAAAGCGAAAGCTTTCGACCCTTTTTGGTTTTATGGGAAGCGCAGGGGGCCGCTAGCTAAGAGGTGGATGGCAGCAGAAAGGCCAGGTGGAGTGAGTCAGCGAGACACCCCCGGCCAGGGAAGTAGGTAACTAAAAGCTGCTAAAAAATACCCGGCTCGGAAACAAGATTTTATAGGATTTATTTGTTGAAATTAGCGGCAAATTATAGAGTAAAAAGCTATGAAAGAGTAAATTAAGAAATTCACTGGCTCTGCTTTGGTTTGCATAATTCGGGGTAAGCAGCTTGCCAAAATCGTTGGGGTGCTGTAACTTGCCTAGTAATTACCAACCGGCATTTATTTCGAAACACTTCTAAGTTACTTACCTGCTTCTTGTAGGCTGGGTGGCGGTTGGGGCTTGCGGCAGCGCATGGCCACCGCCACGAGCCAGCCGTAGAACGTCAAAAACCCGGGGGCCATAAACTATTCACTGGCCCAAAAGGTGGATGCGACCTGCTAAAGCAGTAATCTGGCGAAAAGTGGTTCACGGCACGGTTTTTATTTTATTGTTTTGCCAACCAGTAAGCTGATTCACTACGTAGGTCGAGCCATGAACATTGCTACCGTTACTTTATCTTGTCGTCGCGTTTTCGTGCTGCTGTCGGCATTCAGCTTGTTGCTGGCTACCAGCTGCACGCTGCGCGAAACGCGCCAGGAAGGGGCACCTAACGTAGAGCCGCGCTTCAACGTGCGGGTGGTGGAGCAGGCCAGCCTGGGCACCCTCGACGTGCTGAACCTGCGCACGCCGGCCGACGTGGACCTGCCGCGCCGTAACCAACTCATTGAGGGATACGTGAATAAAAGCCTGCCGCTGAAAATGCGCATGCAGATTAACGCCTACAACCCTAACCTGGAGCCTACCAGCGTTACGGGCCTCGACTACGTGGTGCTGGTGGATGGCAAGGAACTGGGGGCCGGCCGCATGCCTCTGGCGCTGGAGCTGCCCCCGCGCGACTCGGTGCGCGTGCCGTTCAGCTTTGAGTTGAACACCTACAAAATCCTCGGCAACGACGCCCTGCCGGCGCTACGCAATTTTGCCCTGGGCTTTGGCGACCTGCGGCGGCAGCGCGTGGTGCTGCGCCTGCGGCCCCTGCTGCGCAATGGCCGGGGCCGCCTCAGCACCCTCATTCGGCACCTGCCGGTGCCCATTGCTAGCAGCAAGGCCCGGGCCGGCAAAGCTCACGTAGCTGCTACTACGGTCGAAGCCAACTCACGCGTAAAGCCTTCTAAACAGCCCTTGTAAAGCCGCTTCAATCATGCTAGCTGTCTAAAAAGCCCGCCCGCTCTCCAATTTCTGGAGCGGGTGGGCTTTTTAGCGCATTAGGCCTCGTCTTCCTCAGTGGCAGCGGCCTGAATTTTTTCGCGGGCTTCGAGGCGGTCTTCGGCGTCGGGGGCTTCTAGCTCGGCTTCCTGCTCTTGCCAGCCTTGGGGCTCGTAGCTGAGGCGGATGAAGATGGGGAAATGGTCGGAGCCGATGTGGGGCAGGCGCTTGAGGTCTTGCAGGCGGAAGTGGGCCGAATGAAAAACGTGGTCGAGGGGCCAGCGCAGCAGCTTGTGGTCGGCGTGAAACGTGGGCAGCAGGCCCCGGCCCACGCGCGGGTCGAGGAGGCGCGCCAGCCGCCGAAACAGCTCGGAGGTGTGGCTCCAGGCCACGTCGTTGAGGTCGCCAGCCACGATGGTCGGGCCGTCGTGGGTCTGAATGGCGCGGCCCACCAGCAGCAGTTCGGCATCGCGGCGGGTGCTGGTTTTGGACTCCTGCGGGGCGGGCGGCTTGGGATGCACAAAGTGCAGGTTGGTCTCCACGCCGCTGGGCAGCCGCACCCGGCCGTGGAACGAGGGGATTTCGGGGTCGAGAATAAACTGAATTTCTTTGTGCAGCAGCGGCAGGCGCGAAAACACAAGCATGCCGTAGGTGTTGGGCAGCGGGGCGTGGCAGGTGTGCGGGTAGTGCTGGGTGAGGCTATCCAACTGGCTCAGCCACCAGGCATCGGTTTCGACGGCCAGCACCACATCGGGCTGCTGCTCGCGGATGACGCCGAGGCAGCGCGAGGCATCGCGGTTGTACATCAGTACATTAGTAACCAGAATGCTGATGTGATTGGCATCGTCGGCGGGGCGCTGGCTGTCCTTTACCTGCTTGCGGTGCCAGGGCGTGTAGGGCCAGATGCGGGTAGCCTGATACCCCACAGCCAGCACCAGGGCGGCTAGCACCAGCGGCTTGGGCAGCAGGCCGGGCAGGGCGCCGGGCGCGACCAGTAGGCCAGCACTCAGCAGCAGGCCCGCTACTATCTGAAGGCGCGGAAAGTCGCAAACGCGCACCCACCAGGCAGTTTTGCGCAAAAGCGGCAGTAGCGTGGCCAGCAGGCCTGCGCCACCCAGCAGCAGCCCCAGGCCGTGCAGGAATAAGTAAAAAGTGGGCACGCGGGCAGAAAAACAGGTGAGCGGAATAATGCAGCCGTAAAGATGAGTCTTCGCCGCAGAAATTCATGTTGACTTAAAAAAGCGGCGCAGTTGCCGCCCCTTGTTCGGCCAATACCTTTGGGGTATGGAAGTTCTGCTCGCCACCTTCACCACGCTCTTCTCGGTCGTCAACCCGTTTGGGGCCATGCCGATGTTTCTGACCCTGACCGACAGCGACACCAACGCCGAACGCACGGCCACGGCCTTCCGCTCGTGCGTGTACATGGTGGCAATTTTGTCGGTGGCGTTTTTTGGCGGGCAGTATATTCTCAACTTCTTCGGCATCAACATCCAGCACCTGCGCATTGCGGGCGGCATTTTGCTCATGCGCTCGGCGTTTGAGCTGCTCACGCCCGGCGCCAACCGCGACCGCGTGGGCCACGAAGCCCTGGAAGAAAGCAAGCTCAAGGACGATATCAGCTTTACGCCGCTGGCCATGCCCATGCTGTCGGGGCCCGGCTCGATGGCGCTGTGCATCGGCCTCATCCGGCCCACCTACGCCGATAAGGCCATGACGGTGCTGGGCTTTGCCCTGGTGGCGGCGGCGGCGTTTATCATCCTGGTTTCCTCGCTACGGCTCACCCGGTTTATGGGGCGCCCGGGCATGGCCGCTCTGGCCCGCATTATGGGCTTTCTGACGCTGGCCATCGGGGTGAATTTCTTCGTGACGGCCGTGAAAGTGCTCTTCCACGTGGAGTAAGCTTGGGAAGAATGAGGAATTTGGAATGAAGAATGAGGAATTACACTCGTAGAAATTATTCATTCTTCATTCCAAATTCTAAATTATTGTGCCTACGGGTTGGTAGACCACAGGCCGGCTTCCTTCACGAAGATGCGCCGGTTGAGCTTCAGTTGGCTGATGATGAATTCGGCAATGTCCTCGGGCTGCATCACCTTTTCGGGGTTGCCGTCGGTGAGGTTGTTGTTGATGGCCAATTCCGTAGCTACGGTGCTGGGCGTCAGGGCACTCACCCGGATATTGTGCTTGCGCACTTCCTGCATAAGCGCCTCGCTCAGGCCCATCACCGCAAATTTGGAGGCGCTGTAGGCGCTGCTGCCCGCCGCTGCGCGCAGGCCCGACGTGGAGGAAATGTTGATGATATCGCCCGCTTGCCGTTCTATCATGGCCGGCAGCGCGGCGCGCGTCACGTAGTACACGCCCAGCAGGTTGACGCGGATAATGTGCTCCCAGTCGGCGGGCGGCATATCCAGGAACTTGGCAAACGTGCCGATGCCCGCGTTGTTGATGAGAATATCCAGCGGCCCCAGCTCGCCGGTGATGTGCGCCACGGCGGCATTCACGGCGGCCTCGTCGGCCACGTCGGCGGTGGCTACGCTGGTTTTCACGCCCAACGCTTGCAACTCGGCGGCCACGTCGGCCAGCTGGCCGGCCGAGCGGGCCAGCAGCCCGACGTGCACGCCTTCGTGGGCCAGGGCGATGGCCACAGCCTTGCCGATGCCCTTGCCTGCGCCCGTCACGAGGGCGACTTTTCCGGTTAGTTTTTCCATAAGAAGAATAAAAAGCTCAGGTGAGCAGTTGCTGCCATAACCTGCCCGGGGCGCCCAGGGTTACTAGCCGGCCAGTGGCCCAGCCGCGCCAGCGCCGGCCAAGCGGGCAGTACCTTGCCGTATGTTCATGAAAGCCATTGTTATCACGCGGGCCGGTGGCCCCGAAGTTTTGCAGCTCCAAGAGCGCCCCCGGCCCGAGCCGGCCGCCCACGAAGTGCTGGTGAAAGTGCGCGCCGCCGGCCTCAATCGCTCGGACCTGGCCCTGCGCGAGGGCAAGTACGGCGGTGCGCCTGTGGCTGGCGTGGTGCCCGGCCTCGAAATAGCCGGCGAGGTAGTGGCCGTGGGCGCCGCCGCCCCGCGCTGGCAGGTGGGCGACGCCGTGTGCGCCCTGCTGAGCGAGGGTGCCTACGCCGAGTACGCCGTCGTCGATGCCCGCCACTGCCTGCCCGTGCCGGCCGGCTGGTCAATCGAGCAGGCCGCCAGCCTGCCCGAAACTACCTTCACGGTGTGGGCCAACGTGTTTCAGGCAGCCGCCTTGCAGCCCGGCGAAACGGTGCTGGTGCACGGTGGCAGCAGCGGCATTGGCCTCACGCTCATTCAACTGGGGCACGCGCTGGGGCACCGGGTGCTGGCCACCGCCGGCTCGGCCGATAAGTGCCGCGACTGCGAGAAGTACGGCGCCGCCCGGTGCGTCAACTACCGGCAGGAAGACTTCGAGCAGGCGTTTAAAGGGGAGCAAATCAACGTTATCCTCGACATGGTGGGCGGCAACTACACGGCCAAAAACCTGCGCCTGCTCGCCCCCGACGGCCGCCTCCAGTACATCAACGCCATGCAGGGCGCTAAAGTCGAGCTAAGCCTGCTCGATATCATGACCAAGCGCCTGCGCCTCGGCGGCAGTATGCTGCGCCCCCGCTCCGCCGACTTTAAGGCCGCGCTGGCCGCCGAAGTCGAGCAGCACGTGTGGCCCCTGGCCAGCGGCGGCCAGCTGGAGCCCATTATCTACCGCACCTTCCCGCTGGCCGAGGCGGCTAAAGCGCAGGAGCTGATGGCCAGCAGTGAGCACATCGGCAAGATTTTGCTGGTGAATGAGGGATAGGAGCTTGAAATAAGCACTAAAAAAGAACGTCATGCTGGACGAAGGGAAGCATTTCGCCTGTATCGTTGGATAACAACCCTAACGGTTCGAGCGAGCTGTCTCCCTGCGTTCAGCATGACGTTCTTTTTAGTGCTTTACCGCGCTTTACTTCAGCACCTGCGCGGCGTGCTCCTTGGTGTCGGGGCGCTTGATGACCTTCTCAATCACGCCGTTAGCATCAATCAAAAACGTAGTGCGCACGGTGCCCCAGTAGGTTTTGCCGTAGTTTTTCTTTTCCTGCCACACGCCGTAGGAGGCCACGATGGCCTTGTCGGCATCGGCCACGAGGGGGAAATTCAGGTCGTATTTCGCCGCAAACTTGCCGTGCGAGGCTGCGTCGTCGGTACTCACGCCCACCACTTTGATGCCTTGGGCGGCGAGCTGGCTTTCGTTATCGCGCAGGTTGCAGGCCTGAGCGGTGCAGCCGGGCGTGTCATCTTTGGGGTAGAAGTAGAGCGCCACCCGCTGGCCGCGCAGGCTGCTTAGCGTAAACGGATTGCCGTGCTGGTCGGGGGCCGTGAAGTCGGGGGCAAGGGTGCCGGGTTCGGGAAGCATTGCTTTGGAAATTAGGAAATAGGAATAAATCCGTCTGTCATTGCGAGCCTGCGAAGCAATCGCACCAGAACGAGTTGTTCGGGTGTCGTTGAGGTGCGATTGCTTCGCTGTGCTCGCAATGACAGACGCTTTTGCGTGAGTCTTATTCTTATTGACTACAAGCTCAGCTGAATAACCTTCTCGTTGCCCGCTTGGTCGGCCAGGTGCAGCTCGGCGGGGCCGCGCAGCTTGGGACCCAGCGTATCGCCGGCTACGGTGAAGAGCGTGGCGTTCTTATACTCGTAGCGCAGCAGCCGGAAGCGCCCGCCCACGAGCAGCTTGTACGAGGCCAGGCCCGACATATCGTCGCCCACGTGGAAGGTGAGCTGGCCGCCCGCGCGGCCCAGCAGCTGGGCCGTGGGCGCCTTGGTATCGGTGTAGAGCCGGAACTGGCCGAACTGCTTGAGATTGGCCGAAATCTGGGTGCCGTCCTCGTTCCAGGTGCCGCCCACGTAGGCCCGGCCGCCGTTGGCCGACACGCTGTAGATGGCCGTGCGGGCGCGGTCGGTGGGGGGCGTGGTGGGCTTGAGGGTGAGGCGCAGGGGCAGGTAGAGGGGCACCAGCGGCGTGCCGACCGTCCAGCTTTCGGGGGCGGTGGGGCCGGCATCGGGCCGGTGCAGGGTGCTGAGGTAGAGGTTGGAAAACAGCGTTTGAGCGCCAAATACCACGTTGGCGTAGGGCGTAGCGTAGTTGATTTCCTGGCCCGGCGCAATCATGGCCTGACGGTCAAAGGCTTGGTGCACATCGCCGAGCAGCAGCGAATCGGGCAGGCCGGCGCGCAGGTCGTAGAGGTAGGTAGTGGCCGCGCCCACCGAGTAGCTGGGGCGCAGCGCCAGCTGCCGGCCGCCGCGCCGCAGCAGTAAGTACTGGGGCTGGCCGGCCGTGTCGAGGGGGGCGTGCAGTACGGTGGCGTGCAGCAGGTTGCGGCTGATGTCGTACGTGAGCTTGGGCTTGGCGCCGGGCGTGGCGGCACCGGGTAGCTTCACGTAGTCGGCGGGCTTCTCGCCCTTCAGCACGAGGTGGGCCGTAGCCTTGTTGTTGTAGGCATCGGCCAGCTCCAAGTCAATGCTGTACACTTTGCCATCCTGCACGTCGAGCTTGCCCTGGCCCAGGCCGGGCGGCGTATAAAAAGGCAGGTCGTTGCCTTCTTCTACCCACAGCTTTTGCAGGGTGCGGCCGCCGGTGCGGGCGTAGGCGTAGTCCACGAAGTTGTTGACCTGCCGGGTGCCCATCGGAAACGGCACGGCGTCGATGATGTGCTGGTAATGCGGCTGGCCGTTCACGCGCACCGTCACACGCTGGATGCCGTTCTTGTTCCAGGCGTTGTCGAACCTATCGAAGCCCTGCAAGAGCAGGCCCACCTGCCCGAAGCAGGTGACCGTATCGGGCCACGCGGTGGCCGCGCCGGGCGCCGGTTGCAGCCGGGGCACCAGCACGGCCCGCTCGAAGCGCCCCCGCACCCGCGCCCCAATGGCCAGCGGCTCCACGGCCAGCGTTTGGAGCGTAGGCCCGGTGTGGTCCTGGATTTCGGCAAAGCCGCCCCACTGCAAGGGATTGAGCTGGCGGTCCTGGGCGTCGCGCACTTCCCAGTGCACGTGCGGGCCGGCCGAGCCGCCGGTATTGCCCGAAAGCGCTACCTCCTCGCCGCGCTTCACCGGAAACTGGCTTTTGTCGAAAAACAGCTCCAGCTCGTAGGTCTGCTTTTCGTACTGGCGGCGCAGCAGCTCGGCGCCGGCCCCGCCCTCAAACTTGTTGAGGTGGCCGTACACGGTGGTGAGGCCGTTGGGGTGGGTGATATACAGCACGTTGCCGTAGCCGAAGGCCGACTGCTTGAGGCGCGAGATGTAGCCATCGGCGGCGGCGTACACGGGTTTATTGACCCCGCCGCCCGTCTTGATGTCGAGGCCGCCGTGGAAGTGATTGGGCCGCAGCTCACCCATGCTGGCGGCCAGAAAGCCGGGCTGCCCCGGCGCAATCGGAAATAGGAAATAACCCGGCGCCACGGCCACCTGGCCCGCCGGCGCCGCCGGCCTGATGGGGCCGCTCGCGCGCCGGGCGGTGGTGTCGTCCTGGCCATCGTCCTGGCCGTGGCCGGTGGTGGCCAGCAATAGAAAGCCGCCCAGCGCCGGCAGCGACAGCTGGCGCAGTAGTTTGATAGTCAGCAAAATAATGTACCTTGGATAGCAGAGAAATAACGGGGCGCGGACGCGGTAGCCCGCAGGCGGCAGCAGCACCGGCGCGGACCACAAAGCCCGCGCTCCGGGCCTAACGCACGGGTACTTCCAATATTTTCTCGTCTTCGAGGTAGCCCACCAGCTCGTCGCCGGGCTGCACCGGGCCCACGCCGGCCGGGGTGCCGGTGAAGATGAGGTCGCCCTGCTTGAGGGTGATGTACTGCGAAACGAAGCTCAGGATTTTGGCGAAGGGGTGCAGCATCAGGCCCGAGTTGCCCTGCTGGCGCACCGCGCCGTTTACTTCGAGGCGGAAGTTGATATTGGCCAAATCGGGGAAGTCGGCCACGGGTCGGAAGGTGGGCGACACGGGCGCCGAGCCGTCGAAAGCCTTAGCCAGCTCCCAGGGCAGGCCTTTTTTCTTGAGGTCGCTTTGCAGGTCGCGGGCCGTGAAGTCGACGCCCAGGCCGATGGCATCGAAGTAGGTGTGGGCAAACTGCTCCTCGATGTGACGACCGTTTTTGCTGATGCGCAGCACCAGCTCCAGCTCGTAGTGCACATCCTGGGAAAAGGCAGGCACGAAAAAGGGCTGGCCGCGCTGCACCAGCGCCGTTTCGGGCTTGAGGAAGATGACCGGGGCGGCGGGCGTTTCGTTGTGCAGCTCGGCGATGTGGTCGGCGTAGTTGCGACCGATGCAGATGATTTTCATGGGCGAGGAGAAGGAGGGGAGCGGGCGGCCACCGGGCCAAAGGCGGCGTGGGCTGGCAATGCCGCTGCACAAAGTAAACATTTCCCCCGCCCGGTTGCGTATAGGCCGCACTGCCCACCGGGCGCGGCGGCCCGGCCCGGGGCCGGGGGCGGCCGGGCTACGCCACTCTTTCTCTAACCCTTATCAGCTTTTTTCATGGTCAAGAAATTCCTCCTTGCCGGCAGCCTGCTGCTGGCCGCCGGCTGCACTACCGTGCCCATTACGGGCCGCCGCCAACTCAGCCTGGTGTCGGATAGTGAGATGAACACGCTGGCCGTGACGCAGTATAAGCAAACGCTGGGCACGGCCAAGCTCTCCACCAACTCCGAGCAAACGGCGATGGTGCGCCGGGTGGGCCAGCGCGTGGCCGCCGCCGTGGAGCTGTATTTCAAGCAGCAGGGCCAGAGCAGCCAGCTCGACGGCTACCAGTGGGAATTTAATCTCATCGACGACCCCAAAACGGTGAATGCCTGGTGCATGCCCGGCGGCAAGGTAGCCGTGTACACGGGCATTTTGCCCCTCACGCGCGACGAAACCGGCTTGGCCGTGGTGCTGGGCCACGAGATTTCGCACGCCGTGGCCAAGCACGGTGCCGAGCGCATGAGCGACCAGCTGGCCTTGCAGCTGGGCGGCACGGCGCTGTCCACGGCGCTTTCGCAGAACCCGACGGCGACCGGCAGCCTCTTCAACACCGTTATCGGGGCGGGTGAGCAGGGGGCGGCCCTGGCTTTCAGCCGCCGCCAGGAAAGCGAGGCCGACCACCTGGGCCTCATTTTTATGGCAATGGCCGGCTACAACCCCGCCGCCGCCATCCCCTTCTGGGAGCGCATGGCGGCCCAGAGCCAGAACAACACGCCCGCCTTTCTCTCCGACCACCCCGCCGATGCCACCCGCATTGCCGACATCCAGCGCCTGCTGCCCGAGGCCGAAAAATATTACAAGCCCCGCTAGGGCCAGGGATTTGCATACCCAAAAGGGGCGCCGGCGAAAGCTGGCGCCCCTTTTGGGCCTAGCGGCGGCCGACCAAAAACCGGGGGACAAACCAATTTGCGCAGCCGGCTCGTATGACGAGCATTAGCCACGAAAAGGAAGCCTGCCTATTATGCGTACTCTACCCCGTTTGTTTGGCCTGCTGCTGCTGGGCGTGCTCAGCGGCTTGCTGCTGCTCAGCTCGTGCGAAACCACGCGCCGTCGCGAATCCAGCAGCCCCACCCGCGAGGCCCAGCGCCTGAGCGATGCGGCCGGGGCTTCGCTCTCGGGGGCGGCCAGCAGCCGCCAGATAATGCGGCTCGATGGCCAGGGCACGGTAACCTACAAGCTGGCGCAGTCGGTGATGGCGGCGGCGCTCATCCGGCAGTTTCACGATGGCACCGTCATCGACCGCATCATGGTGCGCAAGGCGCCCGGCAGCGAAGACAAGCAGCCCGTGTACTACCTCATCGGCCTGGGCCACAACAACGGCGCCTACCGCGCCGTGGCCCTGCCCCTGCGTGGCACCGACGACAGCACCTACTACCTCACCCCGAGCGCCAGCCGCTACGTCATCACGGGGGTGGGCTGCCCCAGCTGCTACTTCGATTTTGAGGATGGTCACATCGTGGGTACTACCTGCGACGACAACTCGGGCGGCAGCAGTTGCACCATGAAAGTGCTGCCCGCCAACGAGGTGTTTGCCACCGCCCGCCCCGACCTCGACCCCAAAGCCACCACCAAATGAGCACCGCCGCCAAGTGGGCCCTGCGCCTGAGCCTCGCCGCCCTGGCCGTGCTGCTGGCCAACGATAGTGGCCGCCCCACCAAACCCCGGGCATAAGCGCGAGCAGCCGGCGCGTAAAAAAGTGTACCCTATTATTCTCGTGAGAATAATAGGGTACACTTTTTTACGCGCCGGCTGTGTCATGCTGCCGGTAGCCCCGGCAAAATCGCTGGCTTCAGTACCCTGCCGGCTAGCCGCGAGCACTGGCGGACTGCTGCCGGGCAGACTGGGTGGCCGGCGCCTGGCCCACCGGCGGCCGCAGCCACAAAGCCCAGCAGTAGGAGCCGTGCAGCAAAAAAGACAGCACGGAATGCACGGTCCACACGCTTCGGTTGAACTGCATCGAGTAGTGCCGCAGCATGTAATTGCTGAACAGGGCAATGTGCAGATAGCCCAGAAAATACAGCGCCAGCCCGGCCGACACCCAGAACAGGGGGTCGCGCTCCAGGCGCGGCGCCTGCAAGTCCTGGAGCGTTTGGCGGAAGTAGAGCACCACCATGCCCAGTATCAGCAGGCTTTGGGCTACCTGCTGGCCCGGCTTAAACCACGTGAGGTCGGGAGCTAGCAGGCAGTCGAGCACGGTGTAGAGGAAAAAGCCACCCACCAGCCACGGCATCAGCCGGTGAAAAGCCGCTGACCGCAGCGTGGCCTGATACACGAGGGCCAGCAGCACCAGCTCGCCCACCGTGTAAAAGGGCATGATAAAGAGGTTGTTGTGGTGGTATAATCCCAGCCCGGTGCCCAGCAGCTCCAGTGGCAGCTCAAACCAGGCCAGCCAGGCGAGGTAGCGCATGGAGGCCGACAAGCCCCGGTAGCGCAGGCCCCCCACCACTGCCGCCCCCACTATTACCAGTAGCGAAATGGCTAGCTCAAGGAGCCGCGCAAGGGTGGGCGAGGGCGTAGGCATAGCTGGGCAGGATAAGAACCGGGCGGCGAAGCTAAGCCCCAGCGAGCCAGCTCCGCCGCCCGGCGTGCAAAAAGGCTAAAAGCGCGGCGGTGCTAGCCTACTACGCTGGCCGCCAGCGCCGTGAGGTCGAGCCCGTCAAACGTGCCCGAGGTCATGAGCAGCAGGTTGGTATCGGCCCAGGCCTGGGCGTGCAGGAAGTCGGCCAGCGCCCGGCTGTCGGTGAATACGCGCAGGTCGGGCCGCTGAAAAGCCGCCGCCACGGCCTCGGGCGCGAGCGGGGGCAGGCGCTTGTGCTCCAGTACGTGCGGGTTGAAATACACCACCGCCACGTCGGGCGCGTCGAAGCAGTGCGCGTACTGCGGCAAAAAGTCGGGGTTGAGCGAGCTGAAGGTGTGCAGCTCCAGGCAAGCCACCAGCCGGCGCTGCGGAAACTGCTTTTTGAGGGCCGCCGCCGTGGCGCGCAGCTTGCTGGGCGCGTGGGCAAAGTCTTTGTATACCACCGAGGTAGCGCCGGCCTGCACCAGCTCCAGGCGCCGCGCCGCGCCCTTGAAGGTCGCCACGGCCTTGTAAAAATCCTTGCCCTTGATGCCCAGCTGCTTGCACACCTCCTTGGCCGCCGAGATGTTGCGCAGGTTGTGCTCGCCAAATACCTGGATGGGCACCTCCTCGTCCTTCTTGGTAATCAAAAACGTCTGGCCGTCGCGAATCACATTTTCGTGCGGGCCGTAGCCCACGTAGGTCACGTCGGGGCTGGTGGGCACGGCCACGAGCTGGGTCTGCTCGTCGTCGCGGTCGTAGATGAGCACGCCGGCCTTGGGCGTTTGGCGGGCAAAAATCTCGAACTGCTCGCGATAGATTTCCTCGGTCGGAAACACGTTGATGTGGTCCCAGCTGATACCCGAAATCACGCCGATGTGGTGCTGGTAGAGGTGAAACTTGGGCCGCCGGTCGATGGGCGACGACAGGTACTCATCGCCCTCGATGATGATGACCGGCGCCTCGTCGGTTAGTTGCACCATCAAATCGAAGCCCGCCAGCTGCGCGCCCACCGCGTAGTCAAACTGCCGGCCGTGAAACCGCAGCACGTGCAGGATGAGCGCCGTAATGCTCGTCTTGCCGTGCGAGCCGCCAATCACCACGCGCTGCTTATCCTTGCTGGCCTCGTAAATGTATTCGGGGAAAGAATACACCTTCAAGCCCAGCGCCTGGGCGCGGGCCAGCTCGGGGTTGTCGGGGCGGGCGTGCATGCCCACAATCACGGCCGAGAGGCCGGCGTGAATCTTTTCGGGAAACCAGCCCTCGGCCGCGGGCAAGATGCCGGCGGCGGCCAGGCGGGTGCGCGCCGGCTCAAAAATCTCGTCGTCCGAGCCCGTCACGTGGGCCCCGCGCCGGTGCAGGGCCAGCGCCAGGTTGTGCATGATGCTGCCGCCCACGGCAATCAGGTGAATATTTTCCAAGTTGCTTGCTGTTAATTACTTGCTGCGATTCTGGGCCAGCCAACGCCGGCCGTCGCCGGGGGTGGCACGGGCGATAGCCCCCGGCTAAGCTCCCCGGGGCCAGCCCCTTGGCGGGGGCGAAAGTACGGCCGGGCCCCCGGTCGGGCCGGGCCGCCTACCGAAAACAATTGGGAGTCGTTGGCTCACCTTTTAGGCACTTTTAAGTTAGCTTTGTTAGTTCAGGCCCACCCGGCCGGGCCACTTTTGCGAAAGCTGGCCGTCGCGCTGTTTCTGACCTTTGCCCCTTCCTACCCTATTACATGAACGACCGTATGGACGACCGCCTCAAGCAATCTGCGGCCCGCGCCGCTGCCTCCTTTCAGGGTGCGCGCGGCGCGCGGCTGCCCGTGCCTTCGTCGCCCACCGGCAAGCTGCCGCCCCAGCGCCTCGAAATGGAGGCCGCCGTGCTCGGGGCCCTCATGCTGGAGAAAGATGCCCTTACTACAGTAGTGGATATCCTGAAAGCGCACAGCTTTTACAAGGACGGCCACCAGCGCATCTACAAGGCCATCAGTAACTTGTTTGACAAGTCGGAGCCCATCGACCAGCTCACCGTGGTGCAGGAGCTGCGCGAGATGGGCGAGCTCGAAGCGGCCGGTGGCGTGGGCTACGTGGCCGGCCTCACCATGCATATCAACTCGGCGGCCAATATCGAGGCCCACGCCCGGGTCATTCTGGAAGCGGCCATCAAGCGCGAGCTGATTCGCACCGCCACCGACATCCTGCGCGACGCCTACGAGGAAACCACCGACGTATTCGAGCTGCTCGACGCCACGGAGAAGAACATCTTCCAGGTGTCGGAAGACAACATGCGCAAGGGCGTCGATTCGATGCAGGACCTGATGGTAAAGGCCATCAAGGAGCTCGAAGAAAAGAAGCACCAGAAGGACGGCCTCACCGGCGTGCCCACCGGCTTCTCGGCCCTCGACCGCGTAACCAGCGGCTGGCAACCCTCTGACCTGGTGATTATTGCGGCCCGGCCCGGCATGGGTAAGTGCCTCGCGCTGGGTACTAAAGTAGTAATGTATGATGGCACGCTGCGCAACGTGGAAGACGTGCGCCAGGGTGACCTGCTGATGGGCGACGACTCGACGCCGCGTAGCGTGCTGAGCCTGGCCCGCGGCCGCGAAAACATGTACTGGGTGCGCCAGAACAAGGGCGACGACTACCGTGTGAACGAGAGCCACATCCTGTCGCTCAAGCGCTCGCGCAACGAGGGGCCGCACCGCCACGGCGATGTGCTCAATATCGAAGTGCGCGACTGGCTCAAAAAAGGCCCCAAGTTTCAATCGAACTACAAAGGCTACAAAGTGGCCGTCGAGTTTGCCGAAAAGGCAGTGCCGCTCGACCCTTATTTTTTGGGCGTGTGGCTGGGCGATGGCGCCAGCGGCAACTGCCGTATTACGGGTCAGGATGCCGAAATCATTGATTACCTGCACACCTACGCCGCCGACCTGGGTATGCAGGTGACAACTGGTGTGGTGGCCGACCGTTGCAACAGCTACGGCATCACGCGTGGCCGGCAGGGCGGTAGCCTCGCCGAATATTCGGTGCAGGATGAGTTGCGCCAACTGGGCGTGCTGAACAATAAGCACATTCCACAAGCGTATCTGGTCAATTCTACTGAGTACCGCCTGCGCCTATTGGCCGGCCTCATCGACTCCGACGGCCACCTCAACGTGGTGAGCAACGGCTACGAGATTACCCAGAAAAACGAACAGCTGGCGCGCCAAATTAAGTTTTTGTGTGATTCGCTGGGCTTCCGCACCTCGCTGACAAAGAAGCGGGCCGTTATCAGCAAAATCGGCTACGAAAGCGAAGTATGGCGCGTGCGCTTCTACGGCGACTTGGATAAGATTCCGGTGCGCGTCGAGCGCAAAAAAGCCAATCCGTGGGCTTCGCCTGTCGATTGGCAGCTAACGGGCATCTCAGTAGAGTTCGACAAAGAAGACGATTACTACGGCTTTGAGATTGACGGCAATCACCTTTTCCTGCTCGCCGACTGCACGGTGACGCACAACACGGCCTTCGTGGTGTCGGCTATGCGGAATGCGGCCGTGGACTTCAAGAAGCCGGTCGCCATTTTCTCGCTTGAGATGTCGTCGTTGCAGCTCGTCAATCGTTTGATTTCGGCCGAGGCGGAGCTGGACTCTGAGAAAATCAAGAAGGGTAACCTCGCCGACTACGAGTGGGCGCAGCTCAACCACAAGATTTCGGCGCTGTCGTCGGCCCCGATTTTTATCGACGACACGCCCGCGCTCAGCATCCGGGAGCTGCGGGCCAAGTGCCGCCGCCTCAAGTCGCAGCACGATATTCAGCTCATTATCATCGACTACTTGCAGCTGATGAGCGGCGGCGAGGCCGGCCGGCCGGGCGGCAACCGCGAGCAGGAAATTGCCAGCATCTCGCGGGCGCTCAAGGGCATTGCCAAGGAGCTGAACATCCCGGTAATCGCGCTCTCGCAGCTCTCGCGCTCGGTGGAGACGCGCGGCGGCGACAAGAAGCCCCAGCTCAGTGACCTGCGCGAATCGGGTTCTATCGAGCAGGATGCCGACATGGTTATTTTCCTGTACCGCCCTGAATATTATAAGATTACCGAAGACGAAATGGGTAACCCCACCCAGGGAATGGGCGAGGTTATCATTGCCAAGCACCGAAACGGCTCACTCGAAACGGTGCAGCTCAAGTTCATTGGCCGCTTCACCAAGTTTGCCGACCTCGACGGGTTTGATGGGGGCGGCGACGCGGGCGGCTTCGGCGGCGCGCCAGCCTTCGCAGCCAATTCCTTCCCGACCAGCAGCTTCGACTCGGAGCCGGCCGGTGGGCCCGCGCCGGGCGGCGGCTTCGGCGCACCCAATACCATCCGCCTGGGCTCGCGCATGAACGACGCGCCGCCCTCGTCGGTGCCCTTCCCGAAGGGGAATAGCTTTGGCGAGGAGCCGCCGTTTTAAGCACGAACCGGACTACTTAAAAGAACGTCATGCTGAACGCAGGGAAGCATTTTGCTCGCATCGTTGGGTGGTGACCCTGGCGGGGCGAACGAGATGCTTCCTTGCGTTCAGTCTGACGTTTTTACGCGCGCTTGCCATCCAGTAATATGCCTTTCACCGACCCCGCTTACACCCTGCCGCTGCTGTGCGCGGCCTCGCTGCTAGCGGGCCTCATCGATGGCATGGTGGGCGGCGGGGGCCTTATTCAGCTACCGGCCTTGCTGCTGCTGCTGCCCGAAGTGCCGGTACCCACGGTGCTGGGTACCGGTAAGGTAGCCAGCCTGGCGGGTACTTCGGCCTCGGCCTGGCGCTACCTGCGGGGACTGAACGGCGTGCCCATCCGCTGGCGCACGGTGGCGGTGGCGGCCGTGGTGGCGGGCTGCTTTGCGCTGCTGGGCGCCCGCGCCGTGAGCGGCCTCAATAAGGAACTGGTGAAGCCGCTGGTGCTGGCCCTGCTGGTGCTGATGGCCGCCTACACCTTCTGGCGCAAGGACTTCGGCAGCCTGCACGCGCCGCGCCTGCACGGAAGCCGCGAGCTGTGGACGGGCGTGGCGCTGGGCGCGGGCATCGGGTTCTACGACGGGTTTTTTGGGCCGGGCACGGGCAGCCTGTTGCTGTTTGCGTTCGTGGGGCTGTTTGGCTACGACTTTCTGGCCGCCTCGGCTTCGGCCAAAGTGGTGAACATTGCCACCAATATTGCCGGGCTGGCCTACTTCGTCTCGACCGGGCAGGTGCTGTACTACTACGCCCTGCCGATGGCGGCCTGTAACGTGCTGGGCTCTACGCTAGGGGCGCGGCTGGCGCTGCGGCGCGGCACGGGCTTCGTGCGGGTGCTGTTTCTGGGAGTCGTGAGTGCCTTTATTCTCAAGCTGGGTTGGGAATTGTGGCAGGTGCATAAGCTGTAAACCGGGGCGTGCGCCGTTGGCGGGCGGGTACCAAGCGGAGTGCCCCTCCGCCTTATCCGGGTTTGGCCCGAACATCTGACCAAACGGGCGGGTTATGGAAGCTTACCATTCGTTCTTCCATGTCCGCTCCTAAACCAACCGTCCTGATTACCGGCGCCACCGGCCAGATTGGCGGCGACGTGCTGCGCCGCCTTCAGGCCGATACTTCCATCACGCTAGTGGCCGCCGTGCGCTCAGCCGACAAGGGTGCGCCGCTCGAAGCGCAGGGCATTCGCACCGTCATCCTCGATTTTGATAAGGAAGAAACCCTGGCGCCGGCACTGGTCGGCATCGACCGGGCGCTGCTCGTGACGGGCTACACCGTGGACATGCTGCGCCAGAGCAAGGCATTTCTGGATAAGGCTAAAGCCGCGGGCGTGCAGCACATCGTGCACCTCGGGGCCTGCGGGCGCGACGATACCACGGTGGCCCACTGGGCCTGGCATCAGCTCGTGGAGCGCTACATCGAGTGGTCGGGCTTCTCGTTTACGCACCTGCGGCCCGAAACATTCATGCAAAACCTGCTCAGCTACGGCGGTACGCAGGTAGTAAACCAAGGCGTTATCAAGCAGTTTACCGGTGCAGCGCGCCTGAGTTGGGTCGATGCCGAAGACGTGGCCCTGGTGGCCGTGCAGGCGCTGCTGCACCCCGAAAAGCACGCCGGCCAGACGTACCGCCTTGGCTACGACGCCAAGTCGTACGGCGAGATTGCGGCCATCATGCAAGCAGAATTGGGCGAGCCTTTCCGCTACGAAGCGTTGCCGCCCGAAATTTTCCTAGAAAACATGCGGGCCGCCGGCGCCGAAATGGCCTACATGGGCTGCGTGTACGACCACTACAAGCGCTACGCCGCCCACACCATCCCGGGCGCCGACGACACGTTTGACAACTTCCCCGCCATTACCGGGCAGCAGCCGGTACGCTGGACCGACTTCGTGCAGAAGCACCGGGCGGCGTTTGCGTATTAGCGTTGACTATTAAAGAGATGGATAATTAAAGAACGTCATGCTGAGCTTGCCGAAGCATCTCGCTCGCATCGTTGGGTAGTGACCCTGACGGCGCAAGTGAGATGCTTCGGCAAGCTCAGCATGACGTTCTGTTTAATTCGAGATTAGCGCGGTTTCGGGGTCGGTGTACAGTAGCGCGAACTTTGTAGTTCGCATCCCCGCGCCAGTACCATCGTACCGGGCAGTGCGTAGCGCGAACTACTAAATTCGCGCTACGCACTGCCCGGTGCACTGACTCCGAAGTTGCGGTAACCCGGTATTTACAGCCGGAAGCTCAGCGACGCCGAATACGTGCGCGGAGCAATGGGGTTGATACTGTTGTCATCGTGTACGTTGTAGCTCAGCTCGTTGAGGATATTGGCCAGCTTGGTGCGCAGCGTAAAGCGCTGGTAGCTGTAGGCCACGTTGGCGTCGAAGAGCAGGTAATTGGGCAGGGCGATGAGCTGGAACGGCTCGGGGCTGGCGGCCGTCCAGGGCAGGCCGGTGGTGGGGTTGAGGAGGCGGTTGTTGCGGCCCGCCAGGCGGTCGCCCACGTAGTAGCCGGTGGCGCCTACCGAAAGACCCTTGAGCACGCCCAGGATGCTCACGTTGCCGAAGCTGTAGTACACGCTCAGGTTGGCGGTGTGGGCGGGGTTGTAGCGCAGGCGGCTGCCGCTGGCGTAGAGGTTGCTGTTGGTGTAGGCCGTCTGGTTGTAGCTGTAGCCGGCCAGCACCGACCAGCCCAGGTAGGGCTTGCTTTGCACGTCTACTTCGAGGCCCTTGCTCGTGACTTCGCCGGCCAGTTCCTGGGCGGTGGGCACGTTGCGGTTGTAGGTAGGCGCGGTGGGCAGGATGGTCTGGGTCTGGTTGCTGTTCACGATGCGGTAGAGCGTGACGTTGGCCGCCAGCGCGCCGCCAAACAGGTCGTTTTTCACGCCCACCTCGTACTGGTCAATTAGCGACGGCGGCAGGTTGGCGTTGTTGGCATCGACGCCCGTGTTGGGGCTGAACGAGTTGGAGTACGACCCAAATACGGCCGTGCTTTTAAATGGCTGGTACACCAAGCCCACGCGCGGCGAAAACGCCTGGTCGTAACGGCGGTTCTCTTTCACGGTGGCCGTTACGGCGCCTTTGGCGTCGGGTGCGGCGTAGGTATACACGTCGCTGGGGGTTTCCTGGTAGCTCCAGCGCAGGCCGGCCAGCAGCTTGAGGCCGGGCAGCAGGCTCACGAGGTCCTGGGCATAAAAGCCGGCGCGGCGCGTGTTGCCCAGCGTGCGGGTAGCCAGGTTGAGGGCGTCGTAGCCGGTGGTAGCGCCCTTGGGTGTGCCCAGCTGCCGGCTGGGATTCAAGATGTTGAGCGAGTCGTAGGCCTGGCTGGCGTAGGCCAGCGTGTTGGTGTTGTACTGGTCGGCATCGGCCCCCACGAGCAGCACGTGGCCCAGGCGGCCGGTGCGGAACTGGCCGGTGAGGTCCAGCTCGGCCAGGTAATAATTCTCGGCCGTGGCGGTGCGCTGGAGGCTGCGGCCCCAATTGCCGCGCAGGCTGGCCTTGGTGGCGCCGTTGAGAATAGCTGTGGGCCGGGCGGCACTCTTCAGTTCGTTATCGTAGCGCTGAAAGCCGCCGATGGCCCGCACCGACCACGTATCGCTGAGGCGGCTGTTGAGCGTGGCCGTGGCGCTGGTTTGCTGGGTGGCATTGAGCGCATCCGGCGTATTAAGAAAGCGCGAGCGCGAGTCCTGAATCTGGTAGTCGATGGCGCCGATGCCAAAATCGGGGGTGCGGCGGTCGCGTAGGTAGTCGCCTTCCAGCAGCAGCGTCGTTTGGGGGCTCAGCGCAAACAGCACCGACGGGTTGACGTAGAAGCGGTTGCTGCTCACGCCGTCGCGGTAGCTGTCGGCCCGCTCGTACGAGCCATTGAGCCGGAAAGCCGCCTTGTTGCCCTGGCCCAGCGCCCCGTACACATCCACCGTCGGCTTCACCAGCCCAAAGCTGCCCACGCGCAGCCCCACCGAGCCGCCGCGCTCAAATTGCGGCTTCTTGGTTACCAGGTTGAGTACGCCGCCCGCCGCCACGTTGCCGTAGAGGATGGCCGCGCTGCCCTTCAACACCTCCAACCGCTCCAGCGAGCTGGCTTCGGGCAGGATGGCGTTGTTGTAGCGCACCCCGTTTTTGAACGTATTATTGCTCGTGTAGGCGAAGCCCCGGCTGGCAATTTCCTCCTGCGTGCCGCCCGTGGCACCCATCACGTACACGCCCGGCGTGTTCACCAGCGCGTCGCTCAGGTGTAGTACCTGCTGCTGCTCCAACACCTCGCGCTCCACCGTGAGGCTGGCCTGCGGCACGTCGAGCGGGGCCACCGGCAGCTTGCCCACCGTGGTCGCGCGCTGATTGAGATTTTTGGAGCCTGTCACGGTCACCTCATCGAGCTGGCGGTGGCCGGGCGTCAGGGTCTGGATGGGCACCGTAATGGTCTGGCCCGCTATTACTTCCACCGTCACTTCCTGCGCCGAGTAACCCAGGCCCGTAAAGGTGAGTACCTGCCAGCCGGCCGGCGCCGCCAGCCAAAAGTTGCCGGCCGCATCGGGCGTGGTCCCATGTTTGGTGCCGCGCACCAGCACGGCCACATGGTCGGCGCTTTGGCCGTCGGCCAGCGCCACCCGGCCCACGATAGTCCCCAGGCGGTGGTGCGGAGCGTGGGCACCAGCGGGGGCTTCCTGAGGCGTTGGGGCCTGGGCCTGGCCCAACAGCGGCAGGGCAATACTCGTGAGCAAAACAGCAGCGGAAAGGTGACGCATAGTCTTATTTAGAATCGTTCAACGCACTGCAAAGGTGCGAAGAAGCTTAGAATGATTCCAAATAGCCGATGAAGATACGCTGAGTGAATGTTGATTTCAGAATCGCGCTTGAGTGAGCAAGATATTGTCAGTAAATGGATTATAAAACAAAAAAGCCTTCCTAGGGAGGCTTTTTTGTTTAGAATGAAAGTAAATAAGCCGGCTGGCTTAATTAGTTCAGCAGGGCTTCTTCGGCCACCAGCGGCCCGGCCGGGGCCAGCGCGAATGCCTCGGCCAGCAGCTCATACGAGCGCAGGCGGTCGGCAAAATCGGCGGTGATGGTGACGATACTCAGCTCGTCCACCTCGTAGGCAGCCGCGATGCGCAGCAGGTGCGGGTGCAGCTGCGCGGGCGTACCGCTCACCACGCGGCCCTTGTGGTAAGCCAGCCGGGCCAGCTCCTCGGGGCTGAAAACGTAGGCTTCGGTTTCGGCGGTGCTAGGGTAGGGGCCGCGCACGCCCTGCTCGAAGCGCAGCAGCTGGATGTGCATGGCCTTGGCCAGGGCGCTGGCTTTTGCCTCGGTATCGGCGCAAAGCACGAATAGGGCTACGTTGGCCACGGGCGCGGGCAACTCGGGCGAAGGCTGGAACTGTTGCCGGTAGGCCCGCACCGCCGCCGGCCCGCCGCTGGGGTTGATGAACTGCGCAAACGAAAACGCCATACCCAGCTGCGCCGCAAACTGCCCGCTCTGCCCGCTGCTGCTGAGTAGCCACAGGGCCGGCTGAGTATCAATGCGCGGGATGGCCTGCACCCGCTCGTGGATGGTTTCGGGCGTGCGCTCGTCGCGCAGGTAGGCTTGCAAATCGACTAGCTGCTCCAAAAAAGCCTCTTCCGCAAACTTGTTGGCCGGGTTGAGGGCATAGGCGGTGAGGCGGTCGGCGCCCGGCGCGCGGCCCATCCCCAGGTCGAAGCGGCCGGGGTGCAGAGCTTCGAGCAGCTTGAAGTTTTCGGCTACTTTCAAGGCCGAGTAGTGGGGCAGCATCACGCCGCCCGAGCCCAGCCGGATGCGCTGGGTGTGCGCCCCAAGGTGAGCCAGCAGCACCTCGGGCGACGAGCCGGCCAGGGTGGTCGTGTTGTGGTGCTCGCTCACCCAAAAGCGGGTGTAACCGAGGCGGTCGGCCAGCTGGGCCAACTGCGTAGTTTCTTGTAAGGCCTGGCGGGCGGTGGCGCCGGGGCGCACCGGCGACTGGTCGAGCACGCTCAGGCACAAGGTGGGGGAGGAGGAAGGCATAAGCTGAAGCAGGAAGGAAAGGCAGAAAGGCGCCGGCGGCGGGGCCGGGCATTGCCGGCAAAAGTCTGGTTGGGGCTTCTGCCGGTGGCGCGGCATGGTTCGCGGCGGGCACTAAGCCCGGTCCCACGGCGCCGAGACTCAAAAACATCGGTTGGCGCCGCCTTGTTCCTGGCTGCAAATCCCCCTCTTCCTCTTCCCAACCCCTATGAGTACCCCCAACGCGCTCGTGCTGCCCGTGGCCGACGGCACCGAAATGCACGCCTACACCGCCCAGCCCCAAAACGCGGCCAGCGCCCCCGGCATCATCCTGTTTCAGGAAGCCTTTGGTGTGAACCACCACATTCGCAGCGTGGCCGACCGCCTGGCCGCCGCCGGCTACGTGGTAGTAGCTCCCGAGCTGTTTCACCGCACCGCCGCGCCGGGCCTCGAAATCCCCTACGATAATTTTGCCGCAGCCATGCCGCACTACGGGGCCATCACGACGGAGGGCCTGACCCACGATGCGCGCGCCGCCTACGACTGGCTGCAAGCTCAGCCCAACGTGCAAAAAGACAAAATTGCGGCCATTGGCTTTTGCCTGGGTGGCCAGGTGGCCTTCGTGGCCAATGCCACGCTGCCGCTGGCAGCCGGGGTGTCGTACTACGGTGGCGGCCTGCACACCCGCACCGACATGGCGAAGGACCTGCACGGCACGCACCTCTTCTTCTGGGGCGGCCTTGATGCGCACATCTCGAAAGACAACGTGAAGACCATCATCGACGCCGTAGACGCGGCCGGCAAGCCGTATATCAACACCGTTATTTCCTACGCCGACCACGGCTTCCACTGCGACGAGCGCCCGAGCTACAACAAGGAGGCCGCCGCCGAGGCGTGGGCGCTCACCCTGGCTTTTTTCAAGGAGAAGCTCGGCGCGTAAGCACTCACCCCGACCACCAAAAGCCGGCCGCCGGGCAGCGCACTACGCGCCGCCGGGCGGCCGGCTTTTTGGCGCTCGCCACCAACGCAACCTTTCGGCCCTGAATCGCATAAAGCAGGGTATGAAACCCACCACTCGTTCTTCTTCCTGGCTCTGGGCCGCTGGCCTGGGCGTGGCCGCCCTGGCCACCACTGTTTGGCGCAACCGGCGCGGCTCGTACGAGCTGACGGGGCGCACCGTGCTCATTACCGGCGGCTCGCGCGGGCTGGGCCTGGTGCTGGCCCGCCGCGCCGTGCTGGAGGGCGCGCGCGTAGCCATTTGCGCCCGCGACCAGCAGGAGCTAGACCGCGCCCGCCAGGACTTATTGACCTACGGTGGCCCCGCAAGCAGCATCCTGGCGCTCGCCCGTGACCTCACCGACGCGGCCGAGGTGCGCAGCCTGGTGGCCGAGGTAGAAAGCAAGCTGGGTGGCATCGACGTGCTCATCAACAACGCCGGCATCATCATCGGTGGGCCGCTGGAAAACATGGACACCCGCGACTTTGAGGATGCCATGAATACGCACTTTTGGGCGCCGTTTCACGCCATGCAGGCGGTGCTGCCGGGGATGCGGCTGCGGGGCGAGGGGCGCATTATCAATATCTCGTCGCTGGGTGGCAAGGTGGCCATTCCGCACCTCACGGCCTACAGCGCCAGCAAGTTTGCCCTGGTGGGCTTGTCCGAGGGCTTCCGCACTGAGCTGAATCAGCACGGTATTTATGTTACGACCGTGTGCCCCGGCCTGCTACGCACCGGTAGCGCCCAAAATGCCGACGTGAAGGGCAACCACGAAAGAGAGTACGCCTGGTTTAGCGTGGCCGATGCGCTGCCCGGGTTTACGATGAGCGCCGAAGAGGCGGCCCGCAGCATCTGGAACGCCGCCCGACGCGGCGACGGCGAGCTAATTCTCTCGCTGCCGGCCAAGCTGCTGGCGACCTTTCACGGCATCGCGCCCGGCACCACCACCGACGTGCTGGCCTGGGTCAACCGCGCCCTGCCCGCCACCGGTGAAAGCGCCGCCGCTAACGAGCGCCGCAAAGGCTACGAAAGCGAAACGCCCCTTACCCAATCGTTCCTGACCAAGCTCAACCGCAACGAGGCCGCGCGTAATAACGAGAACTGACGCGGCGCCTGGAATCAAGTAGAACGTCATGCTTCGACAAACTCAGCATGACGTTCCTTTTCAGAATAATGTGCTGATTTTCAAAATAATACCATTAGGGCGTGAGCAGCGCGGCCAGCTGCCGTAGCGTGATTTCGGCCGATTTGGCGGCGTAGCGGTAATTCACGAGCCGGTAGCCGGCGTCCTCGAAGCTCTGCTGGGCTATGCGCACATCGACCAGGGTCGAAAGGCCGGCGTCGAGGCGCATTTGCACCAGCTTGAGGAGCTGGCGGGCGGTGGTGTAGCTTTGTTCGGCGGTGGTCACGAGGCTCAGCTGTTTCTCGTACGACTCCCAGGCTTTAAGAGCGTTGAGGCGGTAGTTACGTTGCAGGGCGGTGCGTTGCAACTCGGTGGTGCGGGTGTTGAGGCGCGCAATATCGACGAGCTTTTTATTGACCCCGCCCGAGTAGATAGGCAGCGACACGCCCAGCCCGGCATACGGCCCGTAGCTTTGGTTGAAGAGGGTGTTGCCCACCGCATTCTGCGCGCGGGCGAAGTTGGTACCCGCGTTCAGGCCCAGCGAAGGGTAGCGGTTGGCGCGGGTTTCGCGCTCCACCAGCTCATTCACGCGCACTTGGCGGTCGGCGGCCAGCAGGTCGGGGTTTTTGTCGAGCGCGCCTTGCAGCTCGGCCCAACTCAGCGAGCGGTCTACCGGAATGGTGTCTTCCACGGCCACGGCTTGGTCGAGATTCAGGGTGAGGGCGCGTAGCAAGTCGGCGGTGGCCTGCTGGGCGGCCAGCACCTGCTGCTGCTGGGTCAGCAGCTGGGCGTTCAGGTCGAGCTGGGCCTGAAACTTGTCGGCATTGTTGGCCAGGCCCACCGCCTGGCGCGCCTCGATGAGGCGTAGCTTCTGGCGCGACACCTCTACGGAGGCTTCCAGCGTGCGGATGTAGCGCTGCTGCTGCACCACGGCGTAGTATTTCAGGCTCACGTCGGCCAGCACGTTCTGCACCGTCGAGTTGAGCTGGAGCTGGCTGATTTGGGCCAGCTCATCCAGCCGCTTGCGGGTGGCCACCACCCGGCCGCCGTTGTAGAGCAGGTAGGTGCCGGCCAGCCCCACATTGTACTGCGTAGAGCGCGCGCCCGTAGCCGAACGCGGGTCGCCGGTGTTAAACTGCTGCTGGGTGTTGTTGATAATGACGTTGTTGCTGGCATTGAGCGCCACATTGGGCAGCGCGCCCGCAAAGCCCGCGTTGTTGCGCAGTTCCTGCACCTCCACGTTGGTCTGGCTGATTTGAATGTCGAGGCTGTTCTTGAGGGCCGTCGTCAAAGCGTCGTGCAGCGTCAGCACCGGGCCGGGCGCCGGGCCTTCGGGCGCGCGCGGCGTGGTGGCCGGCGCCGTTTGGGCCAGGGAGGTGAAGGCTAAGGTGGACAGCAACAGGCTGCTAAACAATGACTGCATAAAAAATAAACGTCTGTCATACTGAGCTTGTCGAAGCATCTCTACCACGCCGCTAGGGTAGTAAGCCCACGGCGCGGTAGAGATGCTTCGGCAAGCTCAACATGACGTTCTTTCAAAGTGGAGTATTACGCCGCTACCTCCGCCGTTTCGGGCACCGGAATCGCGTCGGCGTCGGCCGGCTTGCGCTCCTTCGCCACAAACGTATAAATAGCCGGAATCACCAACAGCGTGAGAATGAGCGAGAACAAGATGCCGCCCACGATAACCGTGCCCAGCGGCTTGCGGCTGGTGCTGGCCGCGCCCAGGCTCAGGGCAATGGGCAGCGCGCCCAGCGCCGTGGCCAGCGAAGTCATCAGGATGGGGCGCAGGCGCTGCTGCGCGGCCAGACGCACGGCCTCGGCCAGGGGCAGGCCGGCATCGCGCTGGTGGTTGGCAAACTCCACGATGAGGATGCCGTTTTTGGTCACCAGGCCGATGAGCATAATCATCCCGATTTGCGAGAAGATGTTGATTGTCTGGCCGCACAGCCAGAGGCTGAGCATGGCGCCGGCCAGCGCCAGCGGCACCGTGAGCAGGATGGTGAGCGGGTCGCGGAAGCTCTCGAACTGCGCGGCCAGCAGCAGGTAAATCAGCACCAGGGCCAGCATGAAGGCAAAAGCCGTGTTGCCCGAGCTTTCGGCAAAGTCGCGCGAGGAGCCGGTAAGGGCCGTGGAAAAGCTGGCGTCCAGCGTTTTATCGGCAATGGCGCGCATGGCATTCACGCCGTCGCCCACGGTTTTACCCTCGGCCAGCTGCGCCGAGAGGGTGGCCGCCTTCAGGCGGTTGAAGTGGAAAAGCGTGCTGGGGTTCGAGTTTTCCACTTGGTGCACTACGGCCGTGAGCGGGATGCTCTCGCCCCGGCTGTTGTTCACGTAGAGGCGGCTGATGTCGGTGGGCGCGCTGCGCGAGTTGCGGTCCACCTGCCCAATTACCTGGTATTGCCGGCCATTGAGCAGGAAATACGCCATGCGCCGGCCGCCGAAGGCGCCCTGCACGGCCGCCACCACATCCTGCGTCGTCAAGCCTAAGTCACGGATTTTGAGGCGGTCGAAGGTGAGCTGCACCTCAGGCTTGTTGAATTTGAGGTTGGCATCGACGTTCTGGAACGTGGGGTCCTGCCGGGCGGCGGCCAGAAACTTGGGCAATGCGTCTTTTATTTTTTCGAGGTCTGTGTTTTGGAGGACAAACTGCACCGGCACGCTGCTCTTAGCGCCCGAGCCCACGGCGATGGTTTGCTCCTGCACCACGAAAATGCGGGCGTCGTTGAAGCGCTTGGTATTCTTAGTGAGGTATTTGGCTATCTGGTCCTGGGTGCGCTTGCGCTGGTCGGGCGGCACGAGGCCGGCGCGCACCTGCGCCGTGTTGGCGCTGCCGCCAGCGGGGGTGCGGGCAAATACGAATTCATTCTCGGGCACCGAGTCGCGCACGAAATCGGCCACCTGGGCGCTGATTTTCTCCATCGCGTCGAAGCTCGTGCCCTCCGGCCCGGTCAGCACCAGGCGCACGCTGCTGCGGTCCTCCACCGGCGCCAGCTCGGTGGGCAGGCTCTTGCCCACGAAAAAGATGATGACCGCGCAGACCGCCACCACGGCCCAGGCCAGCCCGCGCACCCGCAAAAAGCCACCCACGATGCGCCCGTAGCCGCTTTCCATGCTTTGGAAAAACGGCTCCGTTTTATCGTATAGTTTGCCGTGGCCGCTGCCTTCCTTGTTCTTGTTTTCGCGGTGCAGCACCACGTTGAGCACCGGCGTGATGGTGAGCGACACCAGGGCTGAAATCAGCACCGCGCCCGCTACCACCACCCCAAACTCGCGGAACAAGCGCCCGGTGAAGCCTTCCAGAAAAATCACCGGCAGAAACACTACCGCCAGCGTGAGCGAGGTCGAGATAACGGCGAAGAAGATTTCCTTACTGCCTTCGAGCGCCGCCCGCTTGATGTCCATGCCCTCTTCGAGCTTGCGGAAAATGTTCTCCGTCACCACAATACCATCGTCCACCACCAGGCCGGTGGCCAGCACGATGCCCAGCAGCGTGAGGATGTTGATGGTGAAGCCGGCCAGGTACATCACGAAAAACGTGGCAATGAGCGAAATCGGAATGTCGATGAGCGGGCGCAGCGCCGTGAGCCAGTTGCGGAAGAAGAAGAAAATAACCAGCACCACCAGCCCGAAGGAAATAGCCAGCGTTTCGAGCACTTCATCAATCGAGTTGCGCACAATCTTGGTGTTGTCCACGATGACGCGCATCTCGATGTCCGACTTGTTTTCCTTCTGCACCTCGGCCAGACGCTTGTAAAATTCGTCGGCAATTTCGACGTAGTTGGAGCCCGGCTGCGGGATGATGGCCAGGCCCACGGCCGAGGCGCCGTTCAGCTTCCAGGCCTGCTCGTAGCTCTCGGGGCCCAGCACCACGCGGGCCACGTCGCCGAGGCGCACGATGCCCGTCTTATCCTCCCGCAAGATGAGGTTGCGAAACTGCGCCTCCGTGGTAAAGCGCGCCATCGTGCGGATGGTCAGCTCGGTTTGGCCACCGTAGATTTTGCCGGCCGGCACCTCCACGTTTTCGGCGTTCAGGGCCGCCTGCACGTTCGTGAACGACACCTGGTAGGCGTCCATCTTGGCCGGGTCAAGCCACAGGCGCATGGCGTAGCGCTGCTGCCCAAAGATGTTAATGGCCGACACGCCGTTGATGGTCTGGAAGCGCTGCTGCAAGTTGTTCTCGGCAAAGTCGCTGAGGTCCATCAGGCTCTTGGTGCGGCTCTGCACAGCCAGGATGAGGATGTTGTCGGAGTTGGCGTCCGACTTCGACACCACCGGCGGGGCGTCGATGTCCTGCGGCAGCGAGCGCACGCCCTGGCCCACCTTGTCGCGCACATCAGAGGCGGCGGCCTCCAAATCCACGTCAAGGTTAAACTCGACCGTGATGTTGCTCGACCCCAGCGACGAGCTGGAGGTGATGGATTTGATGCCCGGAATGCCGTTAATCTGCTTTTCAAGCGGCTCCGTTATCTGGTTCTCAATCACGTCGGCGTTGGCGCCGGTGTACGAGGTGTTTACGCTGATAATCGGCGGGTCGATGGCCGGGTAGTCGCGCAGGGCCAGAAACGAGAAGCCCACCCCGCCGAATAATAGCAGCAGCAGGTTGAGCACCGTGGCTAGCACGGGCCGCTTGAGGGATAGCTCGGATATGTTCATAAGTTCTATCGTGGCGCCTCACCCCCCGGCCCCCTCTCCGAAAAGGAGAGGGGGAGCCTGACGATTACGCAGCCCATTTCTTCTACTAAATAATCCTCTTCATTAACGGTGCTATGATAGTGTCAGGCTCCCCCTCTCCTTTTCGGAGAGGGGGCTGGGGGGGAGGCGCCACGCTAGCCCTTCCGCGCCTTGCGCACCTTCACCGGCTTGCCGGGCTGGGTAAAGAGCACGCCATTCGTCACTACCGAGTCGCCGGCCGCGAGGCCGCTAACCACGGCAATCTGGTCGGCCTGGCGGTCGCCGGTTTTTACGTCCTGCATCACGGCCTTGCCGTTTTTGACGAGCACCACCTGGTCCGATTTATCGCCGGGCATGATGGCGTTGGTGGGCAGCACCACGCTACAGCGGGCCGCGCCGGTGGGCACAAGAACCCGGGCGAAGGTGCCGGGGCTCACCTGGGCGCCGGCCGGCAGTAGGGCGCGCACGGTGAGGTTGCGGGTGGTTTGATTGACCTGGCTTTCCTGGGCCTGCACGGTGGCGGGGTAGGTGCGCGGTGGGTTACCGGCAAAGCGCACCGTGACCACCGAGCCGGGATGCACCAGGCTTCCGTTGGCTTCGGGCAGCGTAAAATCGACCTTGAGCTTGGTATCGGCCTGCAAGGTGGCGATGATAGTGGCGGGCGTGACGTAGGCGCCGGGGCTCACCTGGCGCAAGCCCAGCACCCCGGTAAAGGGCGCCCGAATGACGGTTTTGGCAATCATGGCCTGGCTATACGCCGCGTCGGCCTGGTAGCTGCGCACCTGGCTCACGGCCAGGTCGTAGTCGGCCTGGTTCACGCCCTGCACCTTCAGCAACTTCTCCAGTCGGTCCTGCGAGAGGCGCGAGACTTGCAGCTGGGCGCGGGTTTTTTGCAGCGTGGCCTGCAAGTCGGCGTCGTTGATGCGGGCTATCACGGTGCCCTTGGCCACGCGGCGGCCCTCGTTTACTTGCAGGTAGGTGAGGCGGCCGTTCACCTCGGGGTGCAGCTCCACGAAGTCGTTGGCCACCACGGCGCCGTTGGCTTCTACCGAGTCCGTGACGGAGGTGGGGCTGGCCACCAGCACATCGACGAGGGCGGGGCCGTTGTTTTTCTTGCCGTCCTTGGCGTCTTTACCGCCTTTGGCCTCGTCGGTTTTGGCGTGGCAGCCGGCCAGCAGGGCCAGCGCGCCGGCCAGCACGAGCGCGGCAGGGCGGGGCAGCGGGGTAGTGTTCGGCCGGGCCGACGGAAGAAAACGCATACGGGAAAGTGGGTGAAAATCAGCCGCTCGCGCAGCTAAGCGCGGGTAGCCGGCCGGGAGGCGGTCAACAGCACGCGCAAAGTTCGGGTTCAGTGCGCGGGCGCAAGGACGCGCCCGGTCCCCGGGGGTTGCGCCCCCGGCGGGCCCGGCTCCGTAATTTCAGCCCATGAAAAAGCCCGTTGCTCTGCCCGCCCGCCTGCCTGCCCCTGCCCCCGAGCGCAACTACTTTGCCGATGTGCACGAGGTGGTGCGCCTCGTGCCGCCGGGCCGCGTCACCAGCTACGGCGGCATTGCGCATTACCTCGGCGCCAAACACGGCGCGCGGGCCGTGGGCTACGCCCTCATGGCCGCCAACCTCGACGCGGCCACCCTGCAAAAAGACGCGCCCGTGCCCGCCCACCGCGTCGTCAACCGGCTGGGGCAGCTCAGCGGCCGGCATCACTTTCCCACCCCCACGGCCATGCAGGAGCGCCTGGAGGCGGAGGGCGTGCGGGTGGAAGATGATGTGGTGGTGGACTTCAAAAAGCTGTATTGGGACCCGGCCATAGAGCTGGGGTAGTCCGATGGCCCGACTCTACGGCCGGGTATTACTTGCGGGTACGCAGCCTAATAGCTTTCAAATCAAACTCGCCAACTCTAGTGGGTACTATTTCTAGTAGCGGCTTGCCTGGCTCGGGCTTGCGTACGCCGCGCACGTAAATGGACTGCTGAAAATTGGGCAGAAAAGTCAGGTCTGGCAGCGTAGTAGTACCCAGGCGCAGATGGGGCTCGTGAGCTGGGTCAGTCCAGGTTAGCATCAATACTTGGTTTTCAGCTAATTCGCCTACGGCCTGATTATTAAGAAAAACGGGGGTGGCCGGCCCTGCCCCTGTCGTGCGGTACACATAAATGCGCGCCGTGTCGGCGAGGGTGGCCGGCCGGCCGGCATCGGCAAATAGCGTCGCGCGGCCCGCCACCAAGTCCAGAGTATAGCGCACGGGTGGCGGCGTGCCGAACCACGTGCTTCCTTCCGGCGGACCCATAAATTCGAAGTAACTGCCCTGGCGCACCAGTTCCGTATAATGCCCCTGGTAGCGGATGTATAGGCGGCTGCCGTCCGAAAAGCCCCAGTTTTCGGGTAGCGGCTGCTCCTTACCGGCCGTGACCAGCAGCGGGATAAGCTCGGGTAGATTTTCCCAGCCTGTAGCCTTACGTGGCGTGGCGCTCACGTGCAACGCGGGCGCTGCAACTGGCTGGTTGTTGCGGAAAGTTAAAAAGGAGGGGAAATAGCCCGGCTCCGGCCTCAGCGGTGTATTCAGAATAGGGTAAGTGGTTTCCGTGCCGAGCGCCAAATGGCCCGTTTGGGCTAGGGCAGCGGCCGACTGGGCCGGGCGGCTTTGGGCGGCCTGCCAGTCAGCGGTCTCAAAATTCTCCAGGCAGCTTTGTAAAACCTTGCTAATGTTGCGTTCGTGACTGGGGGCCACTCCCAGCACCATCAAGCCCACTACTGGTGACACTGTTTCGGTACTGGTCTGCACAAAATGATACCCATCGGCCGCGTGCAGGTACAGGTCGAGCGTAGCCCTAGCCCGGTGCATAGTGCCCCCACCCGCACCCGTAACGGCATTTGTCGGCTGCTCGGTTTCCACAATACGCAGGTCCCGCACCAATAGTAACGCGGGGCGGTCGGTGGGCCGGGCCGGCAACTGGCTTTGTAAAAAAGTGGTTAGTCCCTGCACCAAGTCAGGGTCAAGGTCGGCCGGATGGTCGGCCATCGAGAGGAGCTTTCCAGCCTGTATCTGCCCGATGCCCGCCCGGTCGGTACGCCCATCGAGCACTCGCTCAATATAAAATGAGCGCGTAGATAGGGCAATAGTTTGTTTGGCAAGGCTCAAATGCACGACTTGAGCGTGCGCCGGGGCGGTCCAGTTTTGCGTAAGAATGGCCAGCCAACACCAATTAAAGCAGCGTAAACGAAGTGCCATTGTGATGCCTGAGGTTGAAAAAGCGGGACCACAAAAGTAGCCACCCTCGTTAAACCAAGCCATTCTCTTTGGCCTGCTCTAAATTAAAAGAAGTGTCTGGCAGAGGTGGCTCGGCCTACGCCGCCTGGGCCAGGTGGCACTCCTTGTACTTCTTGCCGCTGCCGCAGGGGCAGGGCGAGTTGCGGCCCAGTACCTGCTTTTTGGCGCGCAGCTGGCGCAGCCACTGGCGCGGGTCGGGGCGGCCGGCGTGGGCCGTGAGGGTTTGCTCGGGGTGCTGGTGCAGGGCCTGGGCGAGCAGGTCGAACAACTCGGGATGGTGCTCCTTGAGCTTCTCGGGGCGCTCGAAAAAGTACTCGTTCACCACCGCAAAAAACTCGGCCTCGTTGGTGCCCGCGTAAGGGTCGATGTCGGAGTGGCCGGCCCGGATGGCGGCCAGCTCGCGCTGCATCACGGTGGCCCAGGCGGGGCGCAGGGCGGGCGGCAGGCCCGCACCGGGGATGCCGTCAATCTGGCCATCTGCCTCGTCCACGAGGTGCGCAAACTCGTGCACGCCCACGTTGTGCCGGTCCTCGGCATCGGCAAAGCCCTGCACGAGGGCAGCCCGCGAGAGGCGCATGTACTGCGAGGTCTGGAAGCGCTGCACCGAGCCCAGCAGCGTGCCTTGCAGCGACTTCATTTCCTGGTCGGCGGGGGTAGCGAGCTGCCAGGCGTCGGGCACTATCAGCACCTCGTGCAGCGTCGGGTATTCCCAGCCCGGAAAGCCAAAAACGGGGATAACGGCCGCCGCCGCCGTGAGCACCCGCGTGAGGTCGTCTACTACGGTCTGGATGCCGGTGAGGCGCGTGCGGGCCAAAAACAGCTGCATGGCCTGCTCGAAACGCTGCTGGTCGGCAGGCTCCAAGCCGTCGTAAAAGGCTACGTTTTCGGTCAGCAGCGTGCGCCAGGCTACCGGGAAGGGCGCCGCCAGGGCTGCCCGGCGGCGGCGCGCATCGGCAGTGAGGTAGCGGTAAAACAAGAAAAGCGCGGCCAGCAGCGTGGCCCCGGCCAGGGCGTAGGAAACGGACATGCGGGCCTTAACGGCCGGCCGGCGCCGGGGGTTGGCGGGGCGTAAATTATTCGGGCGCACCGGGCAGAATAGTTTACAAGGCCGGCCGGCGCCGGGGGCGGGCGGGGTTGTTTGCCTTTTCGTGCGCAAATTTGTGGCGTATTACTTCCCCGTTGTCTCTTCCCCCTGCCTGCCCCGATGAACGCCGACGACCTGAACAAAGCCCTGCTGGCCCTGATTGAGAAGAAAGCCGAGCTGCACACGCTCACCTACGACGACGCGCGCTACGACGACGTGGAGGAATCGCTCCACGACCTCGAAGACGATTTCAACGACGACTACGGCCCCGACCTCGAAGCCGCCCTCGAAAAAGTGCACCTGGAGTTGAAGTCCGACACCGATGTGCTGCTGCCCACCGCCTACCTGCCCGCCACCGACAAGCCCCAGAAGGAAGACGGTGTGTGGATTGACTCGGAGAAGTACCCCGGCCGCGTGCGCCTCGTGCTGCGCGCCAACCCGCCCCGCTTCCTCCTCACCACCAGCAAGGGCCAGGAGCACGAGCTGTGGAAAGCCTAAAAGCGAATAAGCCAGGAGCAGGCAGCAAGTACTGAAGTACTTGCTGCCTGCTCCTGGCTTATTGCAAAAGCCGCCCCGGCTGCCGGAATATGCTCGGCGGCCGGGGCGGCTTCGTTGGGCGCGGAGCTTACTGCACGCTCAGGCGCAGGGTGCCGGTAGGGGTTTGTACCAGGTAGAGGCCGCCGGGCAGCGCGAGCGAGGCCGCGCCGTGGGCATCGGCGGTGGCGGTGCGCACGAGGCGGCCGGTGCTGTCGAGCACCCGGATGGCGGCGCCCGGCGTGGTGCCCGTGAGCGTGGCCGCGCCGGCAGCGGGGTTGGGGAAGAGGCTGAGCGCCTGGGGGGCGCCGGCGCCCGGCCGCACGGGCAGCGCCACGGGGGCGTGGTCGTAGCGCAGGGCGTTGGTGGTAGTGCCGTCGCCGAGCTGGCCGTAGCGGTTGAAACCGGTGGAGAAAGACTGCGCCCCATCGGCCGTGCGGGCCAGTGCGTGGGCGCCGCCGCCGCTGCCTAGCAGCCAGCCGGTACCCAGCGTAGCCTCCTGCACCGGCTGGCTACGCGAATTACCGGTGCCGGTGGTGCCATCGCCCAGCTGGCCATTGGAATTGTTGCCCCAGGCCCAAAGGGTGCCGTTGGCTTGCAGCGCCACGCAAAAGTCGTAAGCCGCGCTAAGCTGCTTCCAGCTAGTGCCCGTGCCTACCTGCACCGGCAGGGCGTGGTTGGCGGTGGTGCCGTCGCCGAGCTGGCCGTTGCTGTTCAGGCCCCAGGCCCAGAGGGTGCCGTCGGCGCGCAGGGCGAGCGAGAAGTTTTGGCCGGCCTGCACTGCTATCCAAGTGGTAGCCGTGCCCACCTGCGTCGGGGCATTGCGGCCGGTAGCCGTGCCATCGCCCAACTGCCCCACGCTGTTATTGCCCCAGGCCCAGAGGGTGCCATTGGCCTGCAAAGCCAGGGTGTGATAGGAATTGGTGGCAATGCTCGTCCAGCTGGTGGCGCTGCCCACCTGCTTGGGCACGAGCACGGCTACGCCCTGGCTGGGGCCCTGGCCCAGCCAGCCGTCGAAATCACTGCCCCAGGTCCAGAGGCTACCGTCGGAGCGGATGGCCACGGTATAGGCCCGGCCCGGGCACACCTGCCGCCAGTTGCTGCCCGCCGCTACCGGCACGGGCGCCGGGCGGTCGGTGGTGGTGCCGTCGCCGAGCTGGCCATCCATGTTGCTGCCCCAGGCCCAGAGGCTGCCATCGGCCTGCAAGCCGGCCGCCGACAGGTAGGCGCCGGCAGCGGCCTGCACCCAACTCTGGGCGGTGCCAGTGGGGGTGGGCCCGCCGTGCGCGGTAGTGGTACCGTCGCCCAGTTGGCCTTTGCTATTGTCGCCCCAGGCCAATAGGCGGCCATCGGGGCGCACGGCCATGCTCTGGAGGTAGCCCGCGCTCAGGCTGCGGGTGGGCAGGCCCGCCACGCCGGCCACTGCCACCGGGAAGCTGGCGATAGTAGAGGTAGCGTTGCCGAGCTGGCCGTAGTTGTTGAGGCCCAGGGCCCACACGGTGCCATCGGCTTTCAGGGCCAGGGTGTGGCTGTCGCCGAGGGCCACGCTCACCCAGTTGGTGGCCCCGCTTACCTGGCTCGCAGTGGCCTGCGCGACGAGGGTGCCGTTGCCGAGCTGGCCGTAGCCGTTGTTGCCCCAGGCCCAGAGGGTGCCATCGGCAGCCACGGCGGCACTGGTGTAGGTGCCGGCCTGCACCTGGCGCCAGCGGCGGCTAGCCAGCACCTGCCGGGGCACGAGCCGCGCGGTGCTGGTGCCATCACCGAGCTGGTAATAATCGTTGCTGCCCCAGGCCCAGAGGGTGCCGTCGGCTTGCAGGGCCACGGTGTGCGTCGTGCCGCCCTCCACGCTGGTCCAGGTGGTGGCCGTGCCTACCTGCATAGGCACCGGCTGGTTGTTGGTGCTGCCGTTGCCGAGCTGGCCATTGGCATTGCCGCCCCAGGTCCAGAGCGTGCCGTCGGCCCGCAGGGCCAGGCTGTAGTCGGCCCCGGTGGCCACGCTGGTCCAGCTGGTAGCCGTGCCCACCTGCACGGGCGCCGCCTGGCTGCCGGTGCCCGTGCCGAGCTGGCCATTGGCATTGCTGCCCCAGGCCCAGAGCGTACCGTCGGCCCGCAGGGCCAGCGTGTGGGTTTGGCCGGCGGCCACTTGCTTCCAGGTAGTGCCGGTGCCCACCTGCACCGCGCTGGGGCGGGTAGTCGTGGTGCCATCGCCGAGCTGCCCGGCGTAGTTGCTGCCCCAGGCCCAGAGGGTGCCATTGGCCCGCAGGGCCACGGTGTGAAAGCCCCCGTCGGCTACCTGGGCATAGGTGGCTACCGCGCCAGCGGCCACCGGCGAGCTGTGCTGGGTAGCCGTGCCATCGCCGAGCTGGCCTTCCAGGTTGCGGCCCCAGCTCAGCACCCGGCCATCGGCCGCGAGCAGGGTGCTGTGGCCGCTGCCCCCACTCAGGGTACCCGGTACGATTTGGGCCGCCACCAGCGCCGGCCGGCACGTAGCTGCCAGGGCCAGGCCAGCGCCCCACCATGCGTAAAAGCTTCTTTTCATACAGATACAGTAAGATGCGCTGGCAAAGAAAGCAGTTAGCCGCCCACGGCCAGCTACTAAGCTGCCACAAGCGAGTGGGTGGTCCACCTGCTCGCCGTCCGTGGGCTGCCTGTGGCTCTCACTGCCGGCGTAGCAGTGGGCCGGGGAGCCAGCCCCCAAGCACCGCCGCCTATTCCGCGGCTACCCTAAAAAGCCCGCGCCGGCCAATAAGCTATTGGCCGGCGCGGGAGGCGGGAAAGCAGAGGCAGCTAGGACTTCGGTGCGACGTGGCCGGTCCTTGCAGCCAGCGGTTAGGGGTGGGCCAACGCCTCGCGGGCACCGTCCTTAGCCGCTTCCAACGAATCGAAAAAGCTGGTGCGCAAGGTAGCAGCGGTGGCAGCCTGGCGGGTACCCTGCGCGTAGCGCTGGGTGGCGAGCTGGCCAAAAATACTGGTGGCCAGCACCACGCTCACCTCGCGCAGGCCGGCGGCCACGGCGCGGGGGTTGAAATCGTGCAGCAGCCAGTGCTGGGCCTTGTCAGGAATGGCGCTCATCTGACGCACATCGCCCACCCAGCCCCAGGGCTGCGTGGGCGTCGAGTGCGCCTCAAAATATTCCAGCGCAAAGCCCTGCATGCCAATAAACTCAGCCGCATTAGCAAACGCGTGCCACTGAGTGATAATGCACGGCACGCTGGCATCGACCAGCACGGTGCCGTAGGGCTGCGAAAAAATAACTTGGTCGGCCATGAGGAAGAGCAGGAGCTTCGGGCGAGCGCTGCTGGCTGGCTTAACTGAAAACCAGCGGTGCGGGTTTCAAGCGTGAACCAAGGTGGCGCGCGGCTATGCGGTGACCGGGCCCGGCGCCGGGCCACCCGTAAAAAAGCGGGGCCGCCACCCCCGTCTGGAGTGGCGGCCCCGCCCCGCCCGTGGTAGCCGCAGTCTACCCGAGGTCGCTTAGCTCCAGCCAGCGCTCACCTTTGGCATCCAGGTCTTTATCCACGGCCTGCAAGCGGGCGGGCCAGGCAATGAGGTCCTGGCGCGAGCCCTGGCCGGTGGCTAAGCTGGCCACCAGGGTTTCCTTTTCCTTTTCGAGGGCGGCAATGTCTTTTTCCAACTGTTCAAACTCTTTTTTCTCGGCGAAGCTGGCGCGGCGCTTGGCGGGCGCGGCGGCCGGCGCCGGGGTGGGGGCGGGCGGCGCTAGCTTGGCGGCGGCGCGGGCGGCCTTGGCGGCTTTTTCCTCGGCCTCCAGGGCGGCTTCGGTTTCGCGCTCGGCCAGGTAGTCGCGGTAGTCGGTGTAGTTGCCGGGGAAGTTGAGCACGGCCCCGCCCGGCTCCAGCACGAAGAGGTGCTCGGCCAGGTTATCGAGGAAGTAGCGGTCGTGGCTCACGATGAGCAGGCAGCCCGAAAAGTGCAGCAGGAAGTCTTCCAGGATGTTGAGCGTGCCCAGGTCCAGGTCGTTGGTGGGCTCGTCCAGAATCAGGAAGTTGGGGTTCTTCACCAGCACGCGCAGCAGTTGCAAGCGCCGCTTTTCGCCGCCGCTCAGCTTGCTCACCAGCGTGTACTGCTGGGCCGGCGGGAAGAGGAACAAGGTCAGGAACTGGCTGGCCGTGAGCACGTCGCCGTTGGCCAGCTCCACCACTTCGGCCACTTCCTTCACGATGTCAATAACGCGCTGGCTGGGGTCAAACTCCAGCTCCGTCTGGGTGTAGTAGCCAAATACGGTGGTCTGGCCCACGTCCACGGTGCCGCTGTCGGGCTGAAGCTTGCCGGTCAGCATGTTGAGCAGGGTGCTCTTGCCCGCGCCGTTGGGCCCTACCAGCCCGATGCGGTCCTTCTTCTTGAATACGTAGCTGAAATCATCCAGCACCACCTTGTCGCCAAACTTCTTGTTGAGGCCATCGGCCTCAATGATTTTGCCGCCCTGCCGGGTGGTTTTCACGCTCAGCTCCAGCTGCTGCTTGCTCAGGTTGGTGCTGGCCTTTTCCTTGGTCACGTAGAAGGCGTCGATGCGGGCCTTCTGCTTGGTGCCGCGGGCCTGGGGCATCCGGCGCATCCACTCCAGCTCCTTGCGGAAGAGGTTGCGGGCCTTCTCCACCTCGGTGGCTTCGCGCAGCTCGCGGTCGGCCTTTTTCTCCACGAAGTAGGAGTAGTTGCCCTGGTAGCGGTACATCACGCCCTTATCCAGCTCCACGATTTCGTTGGCCACCTTATCCAGAAAGTACCGGTCGTGGGTCACCATCAGCAGCGTGAGGCTGGGCGAGTTGAGGCGGTTTTCGAGCCACTCGATGGTGGCCAGGTCCAGGTGGTTGGTAGGCTCGTCGAGCAGCAGCACGTCGGGCTCTTCGATGAGTACGCGGGCCAGGGCCACGCGCTTGCGCTGCCCGCCCGAGAGCTTGCTCACGTTGCGCGTCAGCAGCTCACCCAGAATGCCGAGCTTGCCCAGTATCTGCTGCACCTGGCTCTCGTAGTCCCAGGCGTTGAGGTTATCCATGCGCTCCATCACGCGCTGCAAGTCCTCGGGGTCGTGGTTGGGGTCGTTCACCACGTGCTCGTAGTCCTTCACGGCGCGTAGCGTATCGTTCTGGCTGGCAAAGATGGTTTCCTCCACCGTCAGGCTCTCATCAAACACCGGCTGCTGGCCCAGGTACGTCACGCGCATGCCCTGGCGGCGCGTCACGAGGCCCGTATCGGGGTTTTCGAGGCCGGCCAGCACGCGCATGAGCGTGGTTTTGCCGGTGCCGTTGATGCCCACAAAGGCAATGCGCTGCCCCTGCTGCAAGCCAAAGTTGAGGTTCTGAAACAGCCAGCGGTCGGCGTAATTCTTCGAGATATTCTCGGCGGATAGCAAATTCATAAGTACCCCAAAGGTACGGCGGGGCCGGGGCGTATCTTTAAGCTATGGCCTACCGTGATTTTACGCTCGACCGCCTCGGCGCAGAATTTCAGGGGGCAATGCTATTTCCGGCGGTGGCACCGGTAGCGCCTAGTGCTTGGCTGCTCGAAACGCTGGCACTAGGATTTAGTAACGAAAAAGCGTGCGCTGAGCGGCTTATCAGCTCCATGTCGATTGAGTTATCTCGCCTTAATTTGCTCGTATTCAGCATTATATTGGGGGGCTCTGGATGTATGCCCCGGCGCGTGGACTCAATGGAGCGTGCGATTTTGCGCTTTCATACGCGCGGTTGCAGGAGTTTATGAAAGCACCGGTTTTCTGTATTATTGAGGCCGAAAAACAGGATGTGGAACAAGGCATTCTGCGCAGTTCATTGGGGCCACCCAGCTAAACGAACGCGAGAAAAGGGCGCCGCCAACGCTTGATGGGTGCTCGACAACGGGTATTAGATGGTGATTCTTACAGCTTGAAAACTAAGTTTTTACTTTAGGTGAAAGTTGTTAGCTCATCAGCGGCTCAGGTAAATTGCTCGGCGTGCTTCAGCGCATTGTGAACCACACCAAGCTGGTGCTCAGTCAAGGAGGTGGAGTAACATAAGGCGTGGCCGGGTTGTCTCACCCCCCCGTCCCCGCTCCAAAAAAAGCGAAGAATCAGCCGGAAATCAGGTCAACCAACTTGCCTGGTTAAGAGCGTGTTGGGGAATTTAAAAGAACGTCATGCTTATCTGGCGTCCGCTTGTCGAAGCATGACGTTCTAGAAACGTTTTTCGTGAAATCCAAACACGCTCTTAGTGTGCGGGCCATGCCGGTGGGGGTGCGCTAGCTACGTAGCGCACGGGTGGGCTGGTGGGGCGCAGCAGCTCCGCGGCGGGGCCGCCTGCCTGAGGTGGCCAGGGTGCCTGCCACCGGCTGGCCGGGCCACCCGTTTTGGCTAAAATTTCGGAATTAGAAATTGAAAATCAGGTAATTATACGCTGGCGTGGCAGGTGTCGGTAGCCGTTACTTTGCCAACTCACATTCATTTTCCCCTAACCCATGTCCCTTGCCCTACTTGTCAATCGTGACTACTCCCAGCCAACCTGCATCCGGTCCCACTGGCTAGTGGATGGCAAGCCCGAATGCGTGGGCCTGGAGCTACCACAAACTCCCCTGGTGCCTGGCGGCCTGTACGCCATTCCCGCCGGCCAGTACCGGGTCCAGTATACCCGAAGTGAGCGCTTTAGCATCCTCGCCGGACAAGACATCTGGCTGCCGGTAGTGCTCGACCTGCCGGGCTGTTCTACCCCCACGCTTTTTCACGGCAAGCCGATTGACGACTGCGGTATTCGCATTCACGGCGGCAACGTGGTCAATAGCATTCCCTGGGGCCAGCCCGGTGGTCCCGCATCCCCCGTCTACAAAGTAAACGACCCCAATCGTACCGACTCGGAGGGCTGCTTGCTCGTCGGTATCGCGTTCGGCAGCGATGACAAGAGCTTGGTGGAAAGCCAGGCCGCCTTACGCCCTCTGGTAACCAAAATAGCCAACGCCCACGACAACGGGGTGTCTATTACGCTCACCATCAGCGAACCCACTGCCTAGGGCCAGTGCGGCGTCAGGGCACTGCCCAGCCAAGGAAATTGAGTAACAAAACGCGCGGCCGAGTCGCCTCACCTCCCGCACCCCATCCGAAGGAGTAGAAACCAGCCGGAAATTAGGTTAACCAACTTGCCTGACTGAGCACTAGCCAATTAATAAAAGAAACGCTGGCCGAAACCTTCGGCCAGCGTTTCTTTTATTAATTCAGCAAAGCGTTAGCGGAGCGCCGCCAGGCTCTTCTTAATTCGCCCAAAAGCCTCGGTCAGCTTGTCATCGGCGGCGGCGGTGCTGAAGCGGATGCAGTCAGGGGCACCAAATGAGTCGCCGCCCACGGCCGCCACGTGCGCCTCGCGCAGCAGGTACAGCGCCAGGTCCGACGAGTCTTTGATAACGTCGCCCTCGGGCGCGGTGCGGCCGAAGAAGGCCGACACATCGGGAAAAATGTAGAACGCGCCGTCGGGCGTGGGCGTTTTGAGGCCCGGAATGTCTTTTACCAGTTCCAGCACGAGGTCGCGGCGGCGGTGGTAGGCGGTCACCATCTCATCGGCCGAGGCGCGGCCGCCTTGCAGCGCGGCCAGCCCGGCACGCTGCGCGATGGAGCAGGTGCCGGACGTAATCTGGCTCTGGAGCTTATCGCAGGCCGCCGCGATGGCGGGGTGCGCAGCCAGGTAGCCCAGGCGCCAGCCCGTCATGGCGTAGCCCTTCGAGAAGCCGTTGATGGTGATAACCTGGTCCTTGACGGCCGCGAACTGCGCCAGGCTCACGTGCTCGCCGGTGAAGTTGATGTACTCGTAAATCTCGTCGGCGATGGCAAAAATGCCGGGGTGCCGGGCCAGTACCTCGGCAATGGCGCCCAGCTCGGCGCGGCTGAATACGGCGCCGGTAGGGTTGCAGGGCGAGGAGTACATCACGGCCTTGGTGCGCGGCGTGATGGCGGCCTCAAACTCGGCGGCCGTCACCTTGTAGTCGTTTTCGAGCGCGCCCATGATGGGCACAGCCACGCCCTCGGCCAGCTCGACCTGCGCGGCGTAGCTCACCCAGTAGGGCGAAAAAATGATAACCTCGTCGCCGGGGTTCACCAGCGTCATAATGATGTTGCTGAGCGCCTGCTTGGCGCCGGTGCTCACCACAATCTGTGCGGGCGCGTAAGTCAAGTTATTCTCGCGCAGCAGCTTGTCGCAGATGGCCTGGCGCAGGTCGAGATAGCCCGGCACCGGGGTATAAAACGTAAAGCCCGCGTCAATCGCCTTTTTGGCAGCCTCCCTGATGTACTGCGGCGTCTGAAAATCGGGCTCCCCGAAGCTCAGGTTAATCACATCCACGCCTTGAGCAGCCAACTCGCGGCTCTTCTTGGCCATGGCGATGGTAGCCGACTCCTGAATCTGGAGAATGCGGTCGGAAAAATAGGCGGTTGGGTCAACCGGCGCGGTAACGGGGGCAACGGTACTGGGAGGCATATTTTTAAGCGATAGGAAAAGGGTGCGAATCGCAAAAGTATTGGCCCGCGCGGGGTTACGGGTGGGCTGACGTTGTTTTTTGCCCACATTTTTTCGGCGCTCCCTCCTTTGGGGTAGGGCCGAACGGCGTTTTACCCAGCGCCCTGGCCGCTCGGGCCACTGGGGGCCCAGCCACCGGGTACTGGCGCGGGGCACCGCTCCCGCGGGCCGCCCGGTATCTTTGCCACTCAAGCACCGAGCCTATGACCCCTACTACCACCGACCCCGCCAGCGCCTTTGAGCGGGCCCGGGCCGGCCTCTGGGCCAGCCTGCAAAAGCACCTGGCCCTCCTGTACCAGGCCGAGGCGGCCTTTGCAAAAGCGGTGGCTTTTGCCGATTCCTTTCCCTTCGCAACCACGGAAATCGAAGCCGGGCAGCTGGCCGAGTACACGCGGCAGCGCAGCGCCCTGCGCGACCTTTTTACCGACGAGACGACGCAGCTTGATACCCTGGCCAAGGCCATCCGCACCAAGGGCTACGCCGAGGACGACAAGAAGCAGCTCTACTTGCTGCTGCTGGGCTACCTCGACATCGCGGGCGCCGTGTTTGAGCGCCTCGGCACCCAGGTGCCCCGGGGCTTGCCCGCCGACGAGGAACTGGCCGCTACGCAGGCCCGCTTCGAGCGGGTGCGCAGCTTCGCCCGCCTGCATGTCAAGGGCATTGCCGGGCTGCTGGGCTAGGGCCGTGGGCCGGCCGAGCGGGCCCGGCGTAGCTTTGCGCCCCGCCGTGCCCGGTAGCCGCCCGGCGCGGCGGTGGGCAGCGGCCCTCCTCTTTACCCGATTTTTATGGCTGCCAATACCCTACCGGCTACCAAGCTGCTGACCTTCTTTTCGCCCCCGGCCCCGGCCGGCACCACGGCGGCGCCCATCCCGTTTACCCGGGCCGAGCTGCTGAGCTTTCCCGAAGTGAAAATATGGCTGGCAATGGGCTACGAGCTGGAAAGCTTCGAGAACAAACTTTCGCCCAAAGACCCCTCGCAGGTAATAGTGCTGGTGGTGCTGGCGCGGCTGAGCCCCGCCTAGCCCCCCAGCCGGCGCCAGCCGTGCGCCAGGGTTTCCAGGTCGCGGCTGGGCTCGTAGTCCTGGGCATACAGCAGCTCCAGGCGGCGGCGGGTCGCATCGTCGAGCGGGGAGTGGGCGCCCATCTCGGCCACGTCGGCGGGCGAGAGCACGGCGGGGTAGCGGCTGGCCTCGGGCAGGTAGCGCAGGCCCACCCAGCTGCGGCGGCCGCGCAGCACCTGCGCCACGTGGGGCAGCAGGCCGCCGGGCCGCCGCTGGGCCAGCAGCAGCAGCGGGCTCAGCAGGCCCACGAGCAGGCTCACGCAAAGGTCGAGCAGGCGCTTGTTGCGGCGTTGGGCGGGCTGGCTCAGCTGCCACGAGCGGTCGAGGGCGTAGAAATCGCCGGGCGCGTCTTTGCTGCTGCTGCCGATGATGTACTGGCTGCCGGCCGGCAATATCTTGTAGGCCACCGGCGGCTGAGCCGGCAGGCGGGCCATGAGGTCGATAATCTGGCCGGCGGGCAGGTCCTGGCCGCAAAAAATCAGCTCCGTGAGGCCATACAGGCGCAGCAGCGCCGGCAGCTCGGCCACGGTGCCGAGGTGGTCGGCGGTGGGGGCGGGGGCCGCCGGGGCTAGCCCATCGGGCGTCACGTAGCCGATGATTTTGGCCGGTACCTGGGCCTGGGCAAGCAGCTGGCGCACTCGCTCGCTTTCGGCCAAAGAGCCCACGATGGCCAGGGTTTTGGGGCGAGCGTCGCTCAGGCGCAGGTTGCCGTAGCGCAGCCAGTGGCTAAACAGGCGCCGGCCCATCAAAGCCAGCATGGCCCAGCCGCCGCCCAGCACGATGAGCGCCTTGGAAAAGCGCCAGGCATCGAAAAAATTGGAGGCGGCCGAGATAAACAGCGTGCCCGCCGCCACGCCGCGCGCCACCCGGCTGCTGCGGGCAGGGCGGTCGTAGCCACCGGCCAGCCAGGTGGCGGTGAGCCACACCACGATGTAAAGCGGCACGGCCACCAGCATGTACTGCGGCGGGTAGGGCAGGCGCACGTACTTTTGGTTGGCCTCCCAGTAGCTTTTGAGGGCAAACATGCCGGCGAAGAGCAGGGCCGCATCGAGCAGCACCGGGGCGGCGGCGGTGGCTAGGCGCTGGGCCACGGCCAGCCCCGCCCGCAGCCAGATGGCCGCGTTTATCAGCACCGAAAACTGCCCCGCCCGGCCCGCCGCAAAGTGCTTCTGGGCGAAAATGACCATCGCCCGGTAAAACACGAACACGTAGTTGACGCTCGTGCGCTTGGTGCTCTCGCCTTTGTAGTGCAGGATGCGGGTGCCGGGGTAGTACCAGTTTTGCCAGCCGCCCCGGGTGAGGCAGTACGAGAGGTCGATGTCTTCGCCGTACATGAAGTAGTCCTCGTCGAGCAGGCCCACCTCGGCCAGCGCGGCCTGGCGCAGTAGCATAAAGGCCCCGCTCAGCACCTCCACCTGGTGCGGCTCATTCCTGTCAAGAAAGCCCAGGTGGTAGCGCCCGAACGTGCGCGACTTCGGAAAGAAGCTTGCCAGCCCGAAAATCTTGTAAAAAGCCACCGCCGGGGTGGGCAGCCCGCGCTTGCTTTCGGGCAAAAACTGCCCCTGGCCGTCGAGCATCATCACGCCCAGGCCGCCGCAGCGCGGGTGCGCATCCATAAAGTCGCAGCAGCGCCGGAAGGTGGCCTCTTCCACCAGCGTATCGGGGTTCAGCAGCAGTTGATACTGGCCGGTGGCCCGCCGCAGGGCTTGGTTGTTGGCTTTGGCGAAGCCTGGATTATCCTTATTCTCAATCAGAATCACTTCCGGGAAGCGCGCCCGCACCATCGCCACCGAGGCATCGGCCGAGTTATTATCGACCACGAATACCTCGGCCGGCTCGCCCAGCGCGGCCACCGCCTGGCGCACCGACAGCAGCGTCTGCTCCAGAAAGTAGCAGACATTGTAATTGACAATAACGACGGAAAGCTTCACCACGGGAGGGCAAAGTTAGTAGCCCATCGGGCCTGGCCGGGCGGCCCGCCCCGGCCGGCCCGCCAAAAGGAACTCCTGGCAACACCCCCGCCGCGCCCGGAACCTTAAAAGGAACTCCCGGCAGCACCCCGGCCGAAACCGGAGCCCCCAAGGGAGCTCCTTCCAGCAGCCCAGCCGGGGCCGAAGCCCCCAAAGGAGTTCCTTTTTCCAGCCCGGCCGAGGCCAGAGCCCCAAAAGGAGTTCCTTTGAGGGCTCCGGCCCCGGCCGGGCTGGAAAAAGGAACACGTTTACACGCTTTTGTCCAATTGGGAAAGCTAGCGCAGCTGGCGCTGGCGCTCCACGATGCTGCGGCCGAGCGTGATTTCGTCGGCGTATTCCAGCTCGCCGCCCATCGGGATGCCCCGGGCGATGGTGCTGATGTGCACGCGCTCGAAGTCGCGCAGGCGGCGCGAGAGGTAAAAGGCCGTGGTGTCGCCCTCCATCGTGGGCGAGATGGCCAGGATAATCTCGCGGATTTCCGACTCCTCGGCCCCGGCGCGGGCCACGAGCGAGTCAATCTGCAAGTCGGCCGGGCCAATGCCTTCGATGGGCGAGATGACACCGCCCAGCACATGGTACACGCCCTGGTACTGGCCCGTATTTTCGATGGCAATCACGTCGCGCACGTCGGCCACCACGCACACCTGGGCGTGGTCGCGCAGCTTATTGGCGCAGATGGTGCACTGCTCGGCATCCGAAATGCTGTGGCAGGTGCGGCAATACGTGATGTCGAAGCGCATCTTGGCCAGGGCCTCGGCCAGGTTGGCGGTGGTGTCGCTTTCGGCCTTGAGCAGGTGCAGGGCCAGGCGCAGGGCCGTCTTTTTGCCGATGCCGGGCAGGCGGGCCAGCTCGACTACCGCGTTTTCAATCAGCTTGGAAGGAAAATCCATTCAGGAATAAAATCAAACGATATCGGCCGAGATGCCCCGGTCGTGAATGGCCGCGCAGCGCGGCTCCAACTCCTCAAACGTGCCGTTTTTGACTGCGCACTTGCCCTTGTGGTGGATGAGCAGCGTGCACTGCTCGGCCTGCTCGGGCTCGTGGCCGCACACCTCAATGAGCGTCTGGATAACGTGGTCGAAGGTGTTGATGTCGTCATTATACACCACGAGCGTACGCAGCTCCTGCTCTTCTTCGAGCACGAGTACGTCGTCCTGGTAATCGGTCTGCGGGCGGGTTGCGGGAAAAGCCATGCTACAAAAATACGGTGGCCCCGGCGAAGCTTGGGGCCGGCTGATAACCCCCGATGGGGTCATTTCGTTCGGCCCGCCCCGCAGATAAGGGCCGCTGGCCGCTACTTTTGAAGGTAGCCCCGGCCGGGAGGAATTCAATAGGGCCGGTGGCTGACGAAGCTGCCCGGCGGTTAGGCGACGTTTCCCGACTTACTGCCCAGCTGCTTCCTTTCTCCTGCCAAACTCCCCCTTTACGCCATGCCCGTCCCGTCCGCCGAATTTAAAAAAGCCGTGGCCCGCCTCTCCGACAAGGAAAAGGAAGCCCTGCTGGTGCGCGCCGCCCGGCGCGATGCCGAGCTCTACGACACCCTGCGCTTTGAGCTGCTGCCCGATGTGACGCTCGAAAGCGAGTACGAGGCCAGCGCCGACCGCATCCACGAGTTGTTTAACGTGGCCGTGACGGGCCGGCTGCTCAACCGCAGCCTCGTGAAGGCCCTGCGCGGCGCCTTGCAGGAGGCGGCCCGCGCCCGCCGCGTCACGAAGAGCAAGCAGCTCGAAATCGACCTGAGCATGTACGCCCTGCGCTTGATTTTTGAGAACTACACCGGGCAGTTCGACAGCGTGTACCAGGGCTTTTTTACGACTACGGCCCGGCTGGCTGTACGCCTCACCAACCTCATCCCGAAGCACCTGCACGAAGACCTGTGGCTCGAATACAAGCCCGAGCTGGATGGCTTCCTGACCCAGCTGCACAGCCGCCACAAAAGCCGCGAGCTGAAGTTTGAGCTGCCCCGCGAGCTGGTAATCCCGGAGTAGGGAGTAATGGGAGTAGTTTGAGTAATGAGAGCAATGAGGGTAAAAGAACGTCATGCTGAACGCAGTGAAGCATCTCGCTCGCCTCGTTGAATGGCTTGGATGAAGCGGTAGAGATGCTTCACTGCGTTCAGCATGACGTTCTTTTACCCCATTACTCTCATTACGCAGACTACGCCCACTACTCGACCACTCCATGCCCGTGAAAACTTCCTGGCCTCAGGTGCCGCGCCTCACCACGCTGCGCAACTCGCTAAAGGCAGCCCGCGACCCTATCGGCGCGCTTAACAAGATTTTGACTCACTACGGCGACACGGTGCGCTTGTACCTGGGCGGCGTGCGGCCCTCGGTGGTGACGCGCGACCCGGCCCTGGTGCAGCACATCCTGCAAAAAAACCACCGCCGCTACCACAAGTCCGACCTCACGCACGGGCTGCTGCGCTACCTGGGCCGGGGCCTGCTCACCAACGAGGGCGCCGACTGGCTGCGCCAGCGCCGGCTCATTCAGCCGGGCTTTCACCGGCAGCGGCTGGCGGGCCTCACGCGCCTCATGCGGGCGGCGGCCGATGAGTGGGTGGCCGAGCTGGACGCCCGCACGGCCGCCGGCCCGCCCGCCGAGCTGGATGCCCACGCCGCCATGACGCGGGTGGCGTTTCGCATCGTGGCGCGGTCGGTGTTTGGCGACAGCCTGGGCGAAAGCCAGCTCACCCAGCTCAGCGACTGGCTCACGGCCATCCAGGCGTTTTACGTCAATACCATCCGGCAGCCCTACCTGCGGCCTTGGCACTGGGCGCGGGGCAACTACGGCCGCCACGACCGGCTGGCCACCCAGCTGCGCGAGCTGGTGCGGGCTGCCATCGGCCGGCACACGGCCGCGCTGGCCGCCGCGCCCGCCGGCACGCCCCCGCCCGACGACCTACTGCAAATGCTGCTCGACGCCCGCTACGAGGACACAGGCGAGCCGATGGCCGAAAACCAGCTGCTCGACGAGCTGAACATCCTGCTCGTGGCCGGCCACGAAACCTCGGCCAATGCGCTGGCCTGGGCCCTCTACCTGCTGGCCCGCCACCCCGCGGCGCAGGCCGAACTGGTGGCCGAAATCGAGCGCGAGCTGCCCGGCGGCCGGCCCGTCGAGTTCGACGACCTGCCCCGGCTGCCCTTCGCCCTGCAAGTGGTGCAGGAGGCCATGCGCCTCTACCCGCCCGCCTGGATAATGGACCGCGTAGCCACCGAGGCCGACGAATTTCAGGGCCATCCCATTGCCAAGGGTACGTTGTTTTCGCTTTACCTCTACGGCCTGCACCACCACCCCGCGCTGTGGCCCGATGCCGAGGCGTTTCGGCCCGCCCGCTTCGCGGCCGGGGCCGTGCCCGCGCCACCGGCCTATGGCTACCTGCCCTTCGGCGGCGGGCCGCGCCTGTGCGTGGGCAGCCAGTTTGCCCTCACCGAGTTGCAACTCGTGCTCATCCAAACGCTGCGCCGCTACCACGTGGAGCCGGCCGGCCCGGCCGTGCCCAGCCTGGCGCCGCTCATTACGCTGCGGCCGGGCGGGGCGCTGCCGCTGCGGTTTCGGCGGCGGGCGGGGTAGGGGGCGGAGGCGCAACCAGCCTGTTAGGGGAGAAAAAACGTAAGGGGTAGTTCGGAACGTCAGGTGGGGGCTTGAAATAGTATGGCCGTATCGTTCTGGCGGGCGTCTCCCCCCCGGCCCCCCTCCGAAAAGACAGAGGGGGCCGGACGAATGCAAACGCAAGCAGCCGAAAGCGCCGCCGTGGCTCCCCCTCTCCTTTTCGGAGGGGGGGGCGGGGGGTGAGGCGCCCGCCTGAACAGCCCCGCCTGACGAGCCGATTCTTTTTCATCCCCCATACCCGCCCCTATTTGGAACACCTCGCCCTCATCATCTTTCTGCTAGCGCTGCTCGTGGCCCTGTCGGCCGTGGCCCCGCGGCTCAAGCTGCCTTACCCGGTGCTGCTGGTGGTGGCGGGCGGGCTGCTGGGCCTGGTGCCCGGCCTGCCGGTCATCGACCTCAACCCGAACCTGATATTTTTCATCTTCCTGCCGCCGCTGCTCTACGAGGCCAGCTACCAGATGTCGTGGCACGAGTTTGTGGCCAATCGCCGGCCCATTACGCTGCTGGCGGTGGGCTTGGTGCTGCTCACCACGACGGTGGTGGCGGCGCTGGCGCACTACTTCATTCCGGGCTTTAGCTGGGCGCTGGGCTTTGTGCTGGGCGCCATCGTGGCCCCGCCCGATGCCGTGGCCGCCACCAGCGTCACGAAGGGGCTGGGGCTGCCGCGCCGCATCACGGGCATTCTGGAGGGCGAAAGCCTCGTGAATGATGCCTCGGCGCTCATTGCCTACCGCTACGCTGTGGCGGCGGTGGTGAGCGGCACCTTTGGCCTTTGGGATGCCAGCTGGCACTTTTTGTGGGTGGCCGGGGGCGGGGCGGCCATTGGCGCGGCGGTGGGCTACGTGGTGGTGCGGGTGCAGAATTACCTGACCGATGCCACGCTCATCACGGCGCTGTCGCTGCTGCTGCCCTTCGGCATTTACCTCGCCGCCGAGCACGTGGGCGTGTCGGGGGTGCTGGCCGTGGTGGCGATGGGCCTGATGATGAGCCGGCGCTCGCACGACATCTACGACAACCAGACCCGCCTGCTCAAGCACAGCTTTTGGAAGGTGCTGGGCTTTTTGCTCAATGGGCTCGTGTTTTTAATAATCGGCCTCGAATTGCGCACCATCCTGGCGGGGCTGGGCGCGGGCGCATTCTGGCCCACGCTGGGCTACGGGCTGCTGGTGAGCGCCGTGGCCATTGCCATTCGCCTGGGCTGGGTATTTCCGGTGTCGATTATCGGCGATTGGCTGGGGCGCTGGCTGGGCCGCACTGCCGAAGAGCCCACGCCCAAGCGCAACCTCTTCATCACCTCGTGGGCCGGGATGCGGGGGGTGGTGTCGCTGGCCACGGCGCTGGCCCTGCCGCTGGTGGTGCGGGGCGGGCAGCCGTTTCCGCAGCACAACGTGCTGCTCTTCATTACTTTCACCGTTATCTTGGTTACGCTGCTGGTGCAGGGCCTGAGCTTGCCCTGGCTGGTGCGCCGGCTGGGCGTGCAGGAGTCGCCGGCCGAGCGCGCGGCCGAGGAGCAGGCCCTGCGCCTCACCCTCACCAACGCCTCGCTGGCCTACCTCGACGAGCGCTTGGCCGCCGAACAAGGGGTTCCCGACCCCAGCCTGCTTACCCTGCGCGAGGTGATGCGCCGGCAGGCGCGCCGCCTGCACGGCACCTTCGCCGCCAACGAGGCCACCGACGAGCAGCCCCCTTCCGAGGCCGAAACCCAGGCCGCCACCGCCTTCGAGGGGCTGCTGCGCTGCCGCCTCGACGTGACGGAGCAGCAGCGGCGCCTGCTGGTGCAGCTGCACCGCGCCGCCACCTTCAGCGAAGAAGCCATCCGGCAGGTCGAGCTGGAGCTGGACCGCTTCGAGATTGCCCTCGATACCCAGCTGGCCACCGTGCAGCAGCCCGACGTGGAGGCCGCCGCCAGCCCCGCCAGCAGCTAGCAGTTGCTTGAGTTAACAGAATTGTTTCTAAACAAGAAAAATCAAAAAGAACGTCATGCTGAGCTTGCCGAAGCATCTCTACCACGCCGTTAGGTTACTAATATGATGGCGTGGTAGAGATGCTTCGGCAAGCTCAGCATGACGTTCTTTTTGATTTTTAAACATGCTCTAAAGTGCTCGAAGCTCGCCTTTCGGCTCCGAAGCATTGCCGGGTGCCAGCCGGCTAGGGCAGCAGGCGCGCCCCCAGTGCCCGGCGCAGGTCGGGCACGTCGTAGGTGCGTAGCACGCCGGGTAGCACCTCGGAGTAGGCGTCTTTGGCGGCCGGGTTTTCGAGGTAATAAAGGAAGGATGGCGGCCCGCCGCTCACCTGCACCTGCTCGATTTGGGGCACCCATACCGGGGCCGTGCCCGGGGGCTGCGGCGCATCGGCCACCAGCACGGAGGGCTTCTTGCTCACGCGCGGGCTCAGCACGGCCGCGTGCAGGGCCGCTAGCGCCGTCCGGCCATCGGCCCGCAGCAGGAGGGGCAGCGGCCCCAGACGGCTGTCGTTACGAATGAGCGTGAGCAGAGTGCTCACGTCTTGCACGCGCTGGGCCAGCAGCGGGCGGCCCAGGTGCAGGGCCAGGAGGGCGTCGCGGTATTCCTGGTTGAAGTACTTGGGGTCGTTGAAGGCGGCGGGGTCGGTGGTTTCGCCCAGGCCGCGCAGGTCGGCCAGCAGCACGGCGGTGCCCTGGCGCTGGTAGGCTGCTAGCCGGGCGGCGCTGTCGCGCAGCACGGTGGCCAGGCCCTGGCCGGGCAGCCACAGTATGAGCCGGGTGGGGGCGGGCGCGCCGGGCGCGGGCAGCAGCAGGCGGGCGGGCAGGGGCGGCTCATCGTCGCGGCGCAGCAGCAGGCCCTGCCACGCCTGGCCGGTGGGCAGGCGCAGCGTATCGCGCGGGGTGATGCGCATGTTTGCCCCACCCTTTTCCGGCCCCAGGCCGAGCTGCTGACTAACCACCCGGGCCAGCGCCTCGGGCGCGTAGGCGGGGCGGTGGCGGGCCAGGGCCTGCGCGGCGGCCAGGTGCAGGGCGCCCAGGCTGCGCTCGTCCTTGAAGGCCGTGGCGACCTGCCCGGTGGTGGTGCAGCGCAGCGCGGCTTCGGGCAGGGGCTGGTCGGTGCCCTCGGCCACGGGCTCGCCGGGCACGCCCAGCCAGCGCCGGAACCACGCCACGGCCGCCGCCCGCTTGGGGGCCGAAATGCCGTGGCCGTCGTCATAGGTGAAAATATCCGTCTGCGCGGGCTGGCCCAGGGCGGCGTAGGCCCGGCGCACGTCGGCGTGGGCGGCCTCCATGTCGGTCTGGTCCACGAAGTCGTAGCGGCCGGTGAGCAGCAGCAGGGGCTTGGGGGCAAAGGCAATAGGCCAGTCGGCCACGTCGAGGCCGGCCGCGCCGGCGCCGGGCAGCATCACGCAGCCATCGGCGGGGCCGGTGGCGGTGAGGTTGCGCTCGCCGGCCGCCACGTAGCTGCACAGGGCGGCCACCCGCACCCGGTCATCATAGGCCATGAAATAAGCCGTTTGGGTGGCGCCGCCCGAGTTGCCGAGGCAGCCCACGCGGGCGGCATCTACCTCGGGGCGCGTGAGCAGGTAGTCGAGGCCGCGCACGTTGTCCCACAGCTCCTCAGCGGGCAGGTTGGTACCCAGCAGCGTGGCCTGGGCGTTCAGGAGGGTGTGCTCGGTGGTGCCGCCCCGGGTGAGGGACTTGCCGCTGGCATCGGTCAGTTGCAGGCGCTCGCCCTGACTCACGGGGTCGATGACGAGCACCACGAAGCCGTTGCGGGCCAGCAGCCGGGCCGTGAGCTGGTAGCTGGGCGTGGCCTTGCTGGTCTGCTCGTGCCCGCAGAAGAGCAGCGCCGCTGGCCGCCGGCCCGGCCCATCGGGCACGTACAGGTTGGCCGTGACGCGGTGCTGCGGCGTGCTTTCATACAGCACTTTCTCGATGCGAAAGCCCGCCTGCGGCACCGTGCCCACCACCCGCGCCCGTAGCGGCGTGCGGGCCGGCAGTGGCCCCAGCACCCGCCGAAACCGCGCCCGCACCGAGTCGCGGTACGCGGCCGTGCCCGCCGCCGAGGTGAGCGCCTGCGCCAGGGCGGCCCGGCGCGGGGCGTACTGCCCGTGCACCTGCTGCAACAGGTAGGTGGGCAGCGTGGCCGGCGCCTTCCAGTCGATAACGGGCGGGGTGGGGGCCTGGGCGGCGGCCAGGTGGCTGGCAGTGGCCAGGAGTGCTAAAAACAGGGGGCGCAGCATCGGGAGCAGGGGAGTGGGCTGCAAGCTAGGGCCTTTTGGGAGGCGGGCCACCGAGGCCGGGGTCCTGGCGGCCCGCCGCGCCCTTGGGGGCGCCCCGGTGGGGGCGGTCGTAACTTTGGTAGCCAGCCAGCTGCTGTTGGGCGCGGCCGGGCTTCGTGGGCCTGTTTTTTTTGCACCTTATTTTTTTGAGTATATGCTTTCTCTTTACTTCCGGCCGGTGGGGCTGGCCGGCGGGCTGCTGCTGGCGGCCCTGGGCCCGGCCCTGGCGCAGGCGCCCACCCTCACCACCCTCAGCCCGGCCGCCAATGCCCGGGCCGTGAGCCGCAGCGCGGCCGTGGTAGCTACCTTCAGCCAGCCGCTCACGGCGGCCTCGGCCGGGGCCCTGCGCGTGTACAGCAGCCAGCGCGGCGGGCAGCTCGCCCGGGGTGCCAAGCCGGCCGTGGTCAGCGGCAATACGCTCACCTTCACGCCTACGGCCTCGCCCTTTCTGCCCGGCGAAACCGTGACGGCGATAGTGCGCAAAACCGCCGCCGGGGCGGGCGGCGCGCTGGCCCGGGCCCAGGTGCAGCAGTTTACCACGGCGGCGGGCGGGCCGGGGCGCGGCGCGTTTGGGGGCGGCAGCAGCGTGCCCATCGCGCCCGAAGCCTACAGCATGGCCCTGGCCGACGTGGACAACGACGGCGACCTCGATGCGCTGGCCTTGCACTACGGTCTCTACAGCAGCCCGACGCCCAACTCGGTGAGCGTGCACCTGAACGGCGGCGACGCCTCGGGCTCGAACACCGGCGTGTTCAGCAACGGCTCGAGCGTGGGCGTGGGTAAGCAGCCCCGCCGCATGGCCGTGGGTGATATAGACGGCGACGGCGACCTCGACCTGGTGACGGCCAACTTCAACGCCAACACCGTGAGCGTGCGCCTCAACAACGGCGCGGGCGTGTTCAGCGGCAGCCAGGAAGTGGCCGTGCGCGAAAACCCCCTCATGGTGGCGCTCGGCGACGTAGACGCCGACGGCGACCTCGACATCCTCACCGCCAACGACGACGGCCTCAACACGGTGAGCATTGCCCTGAACGGCGGCAGCTCGACCGGCTCCAACACGGGCCTGTTTCCGAGCCCCTACTACCTGTTCGCGTCGGGGCGGCTCAACGGCCTGGCCCTGGCCGACGTGGACAACGACGGCGACCTCGACTTGCTGCTGCTGAGCTACGCCGGTAAATCGGTGGACATCTACCTCAACTCCAACGGCTACCCCGGCTCGTTTAATGCGAGCAGCAGCGTGGCGCTCACCTCCAGCGCCGAATTCCTGGCGATGGGCGACGTGGACGGCGACGGCGACCTCGATATGCTGGTGCCCAATAATGCAGGCAATACCGTAAACCTGCGCCTCAACAACGGGGCGGGCAAGTTTACGGCCGCGCCCGACATTGCCGTGGACCCCAACCCCTTTAAGGCGGCCCTGGCCGACGTGGATGCCGATGGCGACCTCGACCTGGTGACCACCAACCAGGGCAGCCAGTGGGCCTTTAGCGTGCGCCTGAACGGCGGCGACGCCACCGGCTCCAACACGGGCGTCTTCAGTGGTGGGCAGCGCGTGGGGCTGTCCTACCGGCCCTTTGACACGGCCGTGGGCGACATGGACGGCGACGGCGACCTCGACCTCGTGGCCACCAACGCCTACGTCGACTACGCCAACCCCGCCTACCTGAGCGTGCGCCTCAACGGCGGCAGCGGCCCGCTGGCCGCCGCTACCGCCGCCGCGCCCGCCGCCCTCACGGTGGCCCCCAACCCCGCTGCCGGCCGGGTAGTGCTCACGCTGCCGCCCGCCGCCACGGCCGCCGAGCTGCTCGATGCCCTGGGCCGCCCCGTGCGCCGGGTGCCCGCCTTGGCCGGCACGGCCACGCTCGACGTAACCGGCCTGGCCCCCGGCCTGTACTTGGTGCGCGCTGCCGGCCAGGTAGCCCGCTTGGTAGTGGAGTAACCCGGAACTATTAAACCTAAAAAAAGCCGGCCCGCACTGCGGACCGGCTTTTTTTAGGCCTGGTGGCTGGGCCGGGCTAGGCCGGCAGGGCGGCCTTGCGGGCGCCCACGGCCTGCATGGCTGCTTCCAGGGTGGCGAGCTGGGCATCTACCTGGTCGGCGTCTACGTCGGCGAGGTAGGCGAGGGGGCCGCTGGTGGTTTCGCCGCTCAGCTCCAAGTTGTCGCGGCGGCCCCGGGCCGCAATGAGGGCACGCTTGGCGGTGCGCAATTCGGCGTCGGTGATGCCGGCGCGGGCCACCTCGGTGGTGTAGTGGGCCACATCGGCGATGGCCTTGGCGAGCTGGGTGGCAATGGTGCCGGCTCGGTCGGTGGCGGCCGTATCGGCGTAGGTCTGGTTGTAGTCGCGGCGGTCGTAGGCGGCTTTCTCCTTGGTGAGGCTGGCCAGGGCAGTGTCGCAGTCGGCGCGGGTGGCGAGTAGACGTGGTGCGCATGGGCCAGCAGGCCGTGCGGCTGACGGTGGAGTAAACAGTCCTGCCCCGGTTTTGCTGCCGCGTAAGTCGCTCAGTACATTTGCAAAAGCCCACCGGCTGTCCAGGTGGGCTTTTTTATACCCTGTTCTCTCTACCTCTTCATGAAGCAAACTGTTACCCTGCCCGCTCGCCCCTTCGCGCGCCGCTGGCCGCTGGCGGCCCTGGCGGCCCTGCCCCTGCTGGCCGCCCTGCTGCGCCCCGTTTCGACTCCCAGCGCCGCCTCCGCTGCTCCGGTCCGGCCGGGCCAGCAGTGGGGGGGGGCCACCCTGCCCGCCACCCACCGCGCCGCTGTGCCGGCCGATACCAGTCACGGCGCCCTGGCCGGTATCCTAGCCGATGTGCGCCGCCGCTCGTTTGACTTTAACCCAGTGAAAGGCGCGGGCCTGACGGCCGGCAATTATCGCCAGCACCTGGCGGCCACGCTGGCCGCGGGCCGCTACACCGTGGCCGCCGACACTGCCGGCCGGGGTGGCGCTGTCTGGCAGCTGGGGCTGACGCTGCGTGGCATCGGCCGGGCGGGGGCCGAGCCGCTGCGCCCGGTGGCCGACACCGCCCGGGCCGCCGTGGTGGGCGGGCACGCCAGCTACCAGCAGCCGGGCTTCAGCGTGGACTATGACAACACCGAGGCCGGTGTGCGCCAGACCTACCGGCTGGCCGCGCGCCCGGCCGGCATCGGCCCAGTGCAGGTGAGCCTGGCGCTGGCCACGGCCCTGCGCGCCGAGGCCAGCGCCGACACGGCAGTGGTCTTTAGCGCCGGCAGCAGCCACGCGCCGGTGCTGCACTACGGCAGCCTGCGGGCCTGGGACGCCACCGGCCGCCGCCTGCCCGCCACCCTGCGCCTCAGCGGTGCGGGCCGCGAGCTGGCGCTGGTGGTGGATGACGCAACCGCTACCTACCCCCTCACCATCGACCCGCTGGCCAGCACGGCGGGCGCCACACTGAATGGGGGCGCGGCGGGCGACACCTACGCCACGAGCATAGCCCTGGTGGGCGACCTCAACGGCGACGGCTACGGCGACCTGGCCGTGGGGGCCCCCGGCTACAGCGGCGGGGCGGGGGCCGTGTACCTCTACCGGGGCAGCAGCACCGGCCTGAGCACCACGGCCGCCACCCTGCTGCAAGGCAGCAACACCGACAACTTCGGCGCCAGCGTGGCCGGGGCGGGCGACTTCAACGGCGACGGCTACGGCGACCTGCTCATCGGCGGGCCGGGCTACGCGGGCGGCATCGGGGTGGCCTACGTCTACGGGGGCGGCTCGTCGTTCTTCACCAACCCCCTGGCCCTCGCCGCCGGGCGGGCAGGCTACACGGCCTCGCGCGGGGGCACGGCCGTGGCCGGCGTGGGCGACGTAAACGGCGACGGCTACGACGACTTTGCCTACGGCTGCCCGGCCTACAGCAGCAACGCCGGCGACGTGGCGCTCGTCTTCGGCAATGGCTCCCTCAACGTGAATACCACCACCGATTTCCTGGGCAGCGGCAGCCTCCGGCTGGGGGCCAGCCTCACCGGGCTGGGCGACCTCAACGGCGACGGCTACGCCGACCTGGCGGCCGGGGCTCCGGGCGCTAACGCCGTGCTGGTAGTGCGGGGGGCCAACGCTACCCTTGCCAGCGGCCTGTCCAACTTTGTGCTCCAGCCCGGCGGCGCGGGCAGCGGCACGAGCGTGGCCGGCCCCGGCGACCTGAACGGCGACGGCTACGCCGACCTGCTCATCGGGGCCCCCGGCGCGGGCACGGGCGGCGTGGTGTACGTGTACCAGGGCAGCACGACCCTGGCCGCCGGCACCGCCCCCACCGCCACCCTGGCCAACCCCAACGCCGTGGCGGGCGACCAGTACGGGCAGGCGGTGAGCGGGGCCGGCGACACTAACGGCGACGGCTACGCCGACTTTGCGGTGGGCAGCCCCGGCTACAGCGGCGGCGACGGCAAGGGCCGCGCCTACATGTACGGCGGCACGGGCACGGCCGGCACCTACGCCACTGCCCTGGTGTACACCGGTGAGGCCAGCGGCGACCGCTACGGCAGCAGCCTGAGCGGCGGCGACGTGAACGGCGACGGCTACGGCGACCTGCTCATCGGGGCCCCCAACCGGAGCAGCAGCACCGGCCGGGCCTACGCCTACTACGGCAGCCCGGCCGCCCTGCTCGCCACGCCCACCGCCACCCTCGCCGAGCCGGCCGCCGCCGCCAACGACTACTTCGGCTACAGCGTGGCCAGCGCGGGCGATGTGGACGGCGACGGCTACGCCGACGTGCTGGTGGGGGCCTACGGCACCAGCAGCATTCAGGGCCGCGCCTACCTCTACCGGGGCAGCGCCAGCGGGCTGGCCGCCGCCCCCGCCGCCACCCTCACCGAGCCGGCCGCCGCCAGTGGCAACAGCTTTGGCTACAGCGTGGCCAGCGCGGGCGACGTGAACGGCGATGGCTACGCCGACGTGCTGGTAGGCAACAACGTGAACGGCAGCAGCAAGGGCAAGGTGTACCTCTACCTGGGCAGCGGCAGCGGGCTGGCCACCACCCCCGCCGCCAGCCTGGCCGACCCGGCCCTGGCCGACAACAGCTTCGGCTACAGCGTGGCCAGCGCGGGCGACGTGGACGGCGACGGCTACAGCGACGTGCTGGTGGGGGCCTACGGCACCAGCAGCGGCCAGGGCCGCGCCTACCTCTACCGGGGCAGCGCCAGCGGGCTGGCCGCCGCCCCCGCCGCCACCCTCACCGACCCGGCCACCACCACCAGCGACAGCTTCGGCTACAGCGTGGCCAGCGCGGGCGACGTGGACGGCGACGGCTATAGCGACGTGCTGGTAGGGGCCTACAATACCAGCGGCGGCCAGGGCCGCGCTTACCTCTACCGGGGCAGCGCCAGCGGGCTGGCCACTACCCCGGCCGCCACCCTCACCGACCCGGCCGCCGCCAACGACAGATTCGGCTTCAGCGTGGCCAGCGCAGGCGACGTGGACGGCGACGGCTATAGCGACGTGCTGGTAGGGGCCTACACTACCAGCAGCGGCCAGGGCCGCGCCTACCTCTACCGGGGCAGCGCCGCCGGGCTGGGCACTACGCCGGCCGCCACCCTCACCGACCCGGCCGCCACCAACTACGACTACTTCGGCTACAGCGTGGCCAGCGCGGGCGACGTGGACGGCGACGGCTACGCCGACGTGCTGGTGGGGGCCTTCGGCACCAGCAGCAACCAGGGCAAAAGCTACCTCTACCGGGGTGGCAGCGCCGGGCTGGGCACCACCCCGGCCGTCCCCCTCGCCGACCCGGCCACCGCCAGTACCAGCCGCTTCGGCCGTAGCGTAGCCAGCGCGGGCGACGTGGACGGCGACGGTTACGCCGACGTGCTGGTGGGGGCCTCCGCCACCAGCAACAACCAGGGCCGCACCTACCTCTACCGGGGCAACCAGGGGGCGTCCCGCGCCGGGGGCCTGCGCCTCTACAACACCAACTACACGCCCATCGGGGCCAGCAACCGCACCAACCCGCAGTTCGGCCTGGGCCTGACGGCGCGCAACGTGGCCGGCCGCATCCAGGCCCGCGTGGTGTGGGAGGTGGTGGGCCAGGGCACCAGCTTCTCGCACGCCTCGCCCATCACCAACTCCACCGCCTATAGCGGCCGGGGCGCCTGGACCAACCTGCCCGCCAGCGGCACGGCCGTGGAACTGCGCGCCCTGGCTACCAAGGTGAGCCACGCCAGCAAGGTGCGCGCCCGCCTCGAATACGCTAGCTCGCCGCTGGCCACCGGCCCGGCCAGCGGCACGGGTGGCCCCGCCAGCCGCGTGCGCTACGGCCCCTGGACTTACGTGGCTGCCCAGCAGGCCGGCCAGAGCACCAGTGCCGCCACGCCGCTGCCCGTAGTGCTCATGCAGTTCACGGCCACGGCCAGCGGCCCCACCGCCGTGGCTGTGCACTGGACGACGGCCAGCGAAGTCAATAGCGCCCGCTTCGAGGTGCAGCGCAGCGCCGATGGCATCGCCTGGGTTGCGCTAGGCAGCGTGGCCACCGGCAGCAGTACCGGCCGCGCCTACGCCTACCTGGATGGGGCGGCCCCGGTGGGCCTGAGCTACTACCGCCTGCGGCAAGTGGACCTGGATGGTACGGCCGCCTACTCGCCCGTGCGCACGGTGACGCTGGCGGGCGCGGCGGTTGGCCTGAGCCTCTACCCCAACCCGGCCTACGGCGGGGCGGCCACGCTGCTGGGCGCGCAGCCCGGCGCGGCCGTAACGGTGCTGGATGCGCTGGGCCGCCTGGTGGCCAGCGCCACCGCCGATGCGGCGGGTACGGCCGCGCTGGCCCTGCCGGCCGGGCTGCCTACCGGCGTGTACGTGGTGCGCGCCGGCCAGCAGGCCCTGCGCCTCACGGTGGAGTAGGGGCCAGCCCCGCTAGCCAGCCGGAATGATAAAGAGGCCGCTTCCTGCCAGGAAGCGGCCTCTTTGCTTGAAAGGTAGTCGGGGGGGCTACGCCTTCTCCGGCAGCAGCACCGAGTCGGGGTAGTTGCCGAGCACGGGCTGGCCGGTGGTGCCCTGGGTTACGGCCTCCACGAGCAGCTTGCCGCCCACGAAGGCACCCTTCCAGCTTTCGCCCAGGCCGCCGAATACTTCCTCACGGTCGCCGCGGCTGCGCAGCTGGTTGATGCCCACCTTGAAGGCGCGCAGCTCTTTGGCAGTGCGGGCGGCCCACTTCTCATCGTCGGAGCCGAGGGCCGTGACGAGGGCGCCGTTCGAGATGTTCATCTCGCCCACTAGCTCCTCCACGCGGTCCACGAGCACCACCGTGTCGATGGGGCCGAAGGGCTCCTTAAAGTACAGCTCGGCCTGGCGGGGCAGGCCCACGAGGGCGCGCGGGGCGCGGTAGGCCGAGCGGTCCTGGCCGGGCAAAAAGAGGTTGTCATCGAGCTTGCCCTGGTAGAAGGGGATGGCGCCGTGCTTGCTGGCATCGGTGAACAGCTCGTCGAGGCTCTCGGCCTGCCTGGCGTTGATGACGGGGCCGAAGGCCAGGTCGGGCAGCTTGTCGCCGGGGTTGTCCACCAGCGTGGGGTTGCCCACTTTGAGGCTGCCGATAGCCTTAGTGTAGGTTTCGAGAAACTGCGGAAACAGTTCGCGCTGCACCACCCAGCGCACGTAGGCCGTGCAGCGCTGCTTGCCGTAGTCGTAGCCTTTTACGAGCTGTTCGGCCAGCTTGTCCCACTGCGAGTAGTTCCAGAGGCCGTAGGTGTTCACGCCCTCCATCTCCAGCATGTAGCGCTTGTGCTCCACGCTAAGGGCGTCGGCGATGTTGCGGCCGTTGTAGCGGCCGCCCACGAAGCTGAGGCAGTCCACGGCGGGGTCTTTCACCAGCACGTCGCTGAGTTCGCCGCCGGGGCCGCTCACCAGCGATACCGGTAGGCCGGCGCGGCGAGCAATGGCGAAGGTGAGGCTGAGCGAGATAAAGCCACCGTCGGTGGGCGTTTTGGCAATGACGGCGTTGCCGGCCAGCACCTGCACCAGCACCGCGTGCAGCAGTACCGACATGGGGTAGTTCCAGGAAGCAATGTTGCTGACGAGGCCCAGCGGGCGACGGTCGCCGAGCAGGCCCTCGATGTGCTCCACGTACCACTGCACGCCCTCAATGGCGCGGTCGATGTCGTTAAAGCCCAGCTTGTAGGTTTTGCCGATTTCCCACATCAGCAGCTTGCTGATGAGGTCGATGTGCGGACGCAAGTGGTCGAGGCAGTCCTGCACGCGGCGCTTGCGCTCGGCCAGGTCGGTGGCGGCCCAGGCGGCAGCTTCGCCCTTGGCAAAGCGCACGGCGCGCAGGGCCTCGTCGTGCTTGAGCATGGGCAGGCTGGCTAGCTCCGAGCCATCGATGGGCGAGTGGAAGGCGCGGGGCTCACCGGCTTCCTGCCACTGGCCTTCGAGCAGGTTGAGGAATCGGCCGTCGGCGGTGAAAATTTCGGGTACGGCCTGCTTCACGTCGGCCAGCAGCTTGCTGAAGACGACTTCGGGCGCAATTATTTTCGGCATGAGAAAGAAAGGCGCCGGGTGTTTGGTAAGGCGCGTTGGTGAAAGGACAGGTACGGAACCGGCCCACAAGCCAGAGGTTGAAAAATCGTTTGTCATGGCGAGCCTGCGAAGCAATCGCATCAGAACAAAATCGTGCGGGTGCGCTTGCTTCGCAGGCTCGCCATGACAAGCGATTTTTACGCGGCCGCCACGGCTTGCAGCTCGCGCACTAGCTCGGCCGAGCCCACGAAGAGCGGCACGCGCTGGTGCAGGTCCTGGGTGGGGGGCACGTCGAGCACGTCGTCGGCGCCGGTCACGGCCACGCCGCCGGCCTGCTCGGTCACGAAGGCAATGGGGTAGCACTCGTAAAGCAGGCGCAGCTTGCCGCTGGGCCACTCGCCGGTGGGCGGGTAGAGGTAGATGCCGCCCGTAAAAAGGTTGCGGTGGTAGTCGGCGGCCAGCGAGCCCACATAGCGGGCGGTGTAGCGGCGCTGCTTGCAGGTGGTCAGAAAGGCGCGGGCAAATTCGGGGAAGTCAAACCAGTTGCCCTCGTTGCATGAGAACACCGTACCCTGCGCCGGAATGGTAAGGCTGGGGTGCGAGAGAAAGAACTCGCCCAGGCTGGGCTCGTAAGTGAAGCCCGCTACGCCGTGGCCGGTGGTGTACACCAGCATCACGCTGGAGCCATAGAGGATGTAGCCCGCCGCCACCTGCGCCCGGCCGCCCTGGGTAAAGTCTTCGGCCCGGGCCGGCCCGCCGTAGCGGCTCACGCGCCGGTAGATGCTGAAGATGGTACCCGTGCTCACGTTGAAATCGAGGCTCACCGAGCCATTGAGCGGGTTGAGGGCCACCACGTACTTGCCGTCGTGGTTGCCGGTGTCGATGAGGTCGGCGTGGGCCTCACTGAGCACCGCGCAGCACTCGCCGCCGTTGGTGAGGGCGCGCACAAAGCGGATGTGGGCCTCCTCGCCCAGGCGGTGGCGCGGGGCGCTGGCCTCGCCTTCGGGCCCCACCGTTTCGGCCAGGCTGCTGAGGCCGGCGCGGCTCACCTCGCGCACCATGATTTTGCTGGCTAGGGCAATGTCGCGCAGCAGCTGCGACAGCTCGCCGGTGGCGAAAGGAAACTCGGCCTGCTTGCGCATGATGTAGCGCTCGAGGGTAGTGCCGACGGGGGTAGCCAGCTCGTCGTGGGAGGGTAGCGTAGGAGGAGTAGTTGTAGGCATAACTATCAAAGAAGCAAACAGAAAAAGAACGTCATGCTGACCGCAGGGAAGCATCGCACTCGCTTTGTCGAACAATGGGGACTACTATCCCGCGCGAGAGGCTTCCCTGCGTGGACGCTAGATGAGCATGACGTTCTTTATTAATCAAACACTTATTTTATCTACTTGGCCTCGGGCTGCTTCTGCGACTGCCAGAGCACCACCTGCCAGCCCTTCTTGGGGTCTTTTATCTGGGCGGTGACGTACTTGAGGTGGGCCACGTTGGGCGAGCCATCGGGCTTGTTGGGCTGGTAGATGGTGATTTGACCATTGACCACGGCCGCCGTGCCGCCGTTGTAGGCCCGCACGTTGATATTCCCCACGTCAATCTTGTCGTACACGCTCTTGCCATCACGGATGCTCTGGAGGTAGTCCGCCTTGCCGTTTTGCTTGCCGCTGGCGTGCGTGTACACGAGGTCGTCGGCAAAGGCTTTTTCGAGGAACGCGAAGTCCTTGCTGACCTGGGCGGCGAAGCGTTGGCGCTCCAGCTTTTCGACTTCTTGGGCGGCGGCGGCGTCTTTTTTGCTCACGGTGGCGCTGCCGCCGGGTGGCGTGGCGGCCAGCAGGGCCCGGCCGGCCGGGTTGGGTGGCAGCTGCGTGGGCTGGGCGGCGGCGAGCAGGGGCAGCCCAGCCAGCGCGAGTAAGGCAAGAGAGCGTTTCATAGAAAAAGCGGCTTAGGAAGCGGTGGGAAGGCTATCGTTTTCGTCGAGCTGAATGGGCTCCATGCGCGGCACCAGCGTAAACATCAAGACCCAGGCCAGCAGGTAAGCCGCGCCGCAGATGAAGAACATGATGTAGTAGGCCTTGTCGAGCTGGCCGATGCTTTCGTAGTGCACAAACATGCGCTTCTGCACCAGGGCCGTGAGGGCAATGCCGCCCAGGCCGCCCGCCATGCCGCCAATGCCCGTGACCGAAGCCACGGCGCGTTTCGGAAACATGTCCGATACGGTGGTGAAGATGTTGGCGCTCCACGCCTGGTGGGCCGCCGCCGCAATGCCGATAACGAGCACCGCCAGCCACATATTCAGCCCGCCCAGCCACTGCGCAAACACAATCGGAAACACGCAGAACGCGATGACGAGCATGGCCGTCTTGCGGGCCTGAAACGCCGGCATCCCGCGCTTGATAAAGCCCAGCGGCAGGTAGCCGCCGCCCACGCTGCCCACGCTCGACAGCACGTACACGGCCGCCACCGGCAGGGCAATGGCCGTGCCCTTGAGGTGGTACTGCTTGCTCAAAAAATCGGGCAGCCAGAACAGGTAAAACCACCAGATGGGGTCCGTAATGAACTTGCCAATCACGAAGGCCCAGGTTTGGCGGAAGCCCAGCAGCGGCAGCCAGCCCACCTTGGGCTTTTCCTCCACTACGCCCTCGGCCGGCAGGCCAGCGGGGATGTCGGCGTTGATGTAGTCAAACTCGGCCTTGCTCAGGCGCTTGCTGTTGGCCGGCGTTTCGTAGATTTTCAGCCACAGCACCAGCCACACAAAGCCCAGCGCGCCGGTGATGATGAAGGCCCACTGCCAGCCGATGGTTTCGGCGATGAGCGGCACCGTGAGCGGCGCCACGATGGCCCCCACGTTGGAGCCCGAGTTGAAGATGCCCGTGGCCAGGGCCCGCTCGCGCTGCGGAAACCACTCGGCCGTGGTCTTGATGGCCGCCGGGAAGTTGCCGGCCTCCGTAATCCCCAGAAAGCCCCGCGCAATGCCGAAGCCCAGCGTGCTGCTCACCAGGGCGTGGCCCATGGCGGCCAAGCTCCACAGGGCCGTCGAAATCGCGTAGCCCAGCTTAGTACCCAGCTTGTCGATGATGCGGCCCACCCCAATCATGCCCACCGCGTAGGCCAGCTTAAAGGCAATCTCGATGTTGGCGTAGTCGCCCGCATTCCACTTAAAAGCCGTTTCGAGGTAGGGCTTCAGCAGCGAGATAACCGCCCGGTCGAGGTAGTTGATGGTGGTGGCAAAAAACACCAGCGAACAGATAGTCCAGCGGTACTTGCCCACTACCGGCGAATCGGTGCCGGGCGGCGAACTGCTTAGGGTGGGATTCATAGGATAGGATTAATAGTAAGAGCGCTACTCAAAAACCGCTTGTCATGGCGAGCCTGCGAAGCAATCGCACCCACACGATTTCGTTTCTGATGCGATTGCTTCGCAGGCTCGCCATGACAAACGATTATTTTTTGGCAGTATTAGCCGCTTTCTGCTGTAGAAACGTCATCAGCGGGGCTACGCGCGCCGTGATGGTGGCCGCGTCGGTGGCGCCCTTGAAGAGCTGCGAGCCCACGCCCACCACGTTGACGCCGGCCCCGAACCACTCCGTCAGGCTGGCCTCGGTGGGCTCCACGCCGCCCGTCACCATGAGTTTGGTGCCGGGCATGGGCCCGCGCAGGGCCTTCACATAATCGGGCCCGACGAGGTTGCCGGGGAAGATTTTGACGAGCTGCGCGCCGAGCTGGGTGGCGGCGTAAATCTCATTGGGCGTAAGGGCGCCGGGTACCCAGGCCACGTCGTGGCGCTGGCAGGCGGCGGCCACCTCGGCCGTCGTCACGGGCTGCACGATGAAGGCCGCGCCGGCCGCGATGAAGCGCTCCGCATCGGCGGCGGTGTAGATGGTGCCAATGCCCAGCACCAGCTCGGGGCAGTCGTCGGCCACCAGCTTGGCCAGCTCCTGAAACACCTCAAAGGCATTGGCGCCCCGGTTGGTAAACTCAAAGACCCGGACGCCGCCCGCGTAGCAGCCCCGCACTATCGACTGGGCGTAGGCCGCATCGGCGTGGTAGAAAACCGGCACCAGCGGCGCGGCCAGGGTGCGGGCGATAACTTCTTGGGAAGACATGTTTTTAGCTGTTAGCCAATAGCTGCTAGCTGTTAGCTGATATGTTCAACAATAATCTGCTGGCTGCTTGGTGGCAGCGAAGCCACAAGAAAAAGCCAACAGCTAGCAGCTATTGGCTAACAGCTAAAAAAATCAGCGCAGGAGCCGCCCCGTGAGGTTGCCCTGCATAAGATGCTCGACTTCGGCGGGCGTCACCAGGTTGATGTCGCCGTGAATGGTGTGCTTGAGCGCCGAGGCGATGGTGGCGAAAGAAAGGGCCTGCGCGCGGTCTTCGTAGGTGTTTGAGCCGTAGATGAAACCCGAGATAAATGAGTCGCCGCCCCCGATGCGGTCTACCACCGGCGAGATATCGTAGAAAGGCGTCTCAAAAAACTCGCCCTGGTCCCACAGCAGCCCGCAAATGCGCTCGTGCGAGGCGCTCTGCGTCTGGCGGCGGGTGGCAATCACGCGCTTGATGTTCGGAAAGCGCTGGGTAAGCTGCTGGCTCATCGAGATGAAGCCGTTGTCGGAAGTTGCATCGGCCTTGATGCCGAACAGGTCGTCGGCGTCGCCCTCGGTGCAGACGACGATGTCGCAGCCGGCCACGAGGTCCGGCATCACGTCCTGCGCCCGCTGGCCGTACTGCCACAGGTTGCGGCGGTAGTTCACGTCGGCCGATACGGTGACGCCCAACCGGCGCGCCGCCGCAATGGCGGCGGCGGTGGCCTGGGCGGCGGCGGCCGAGATGGCGGGCGTGATGCCCGTCCAGTGCAGCCAGCCGGCGTCTTTCAGAATCTCATCCCAATCAAAGGCGGCCGGGTCGAGGTGGGCGAAGGCCGATTCGGCGCGGTCATACACGATGCGGCTGGGCCGCAGCGAGGCCCCCACTTCCAGAAAATACAGCCCGAGCCGGTGGCCCTCGGTGAAGAGGCAATGGGTGGTATCGACGCCGTAGCGGCGCAGGTGGTTGGCGGCGGCGTAGCCCAGCTCATTGGCCGGAAAGGCCGAGACGTGGGCGGCGGGCACGCCCATCTGGGCGAGGGCGGCGGCCACGTTGGCATCGCCGCCGCCGTAGGTTACTTCGAGGGTGGCGGTCTGCGGCAGCCGGTAGTTCAGCGGCGGCGAGAGCCGCATCATCACTTCGCCGAAGGTTACGACTTGCTTCATGGGGTGGGAGCCGGCGCGCCGCTTTTACGGGGCAAACCGGGGCTGGCTAAGAGGTATTGGACTTGAAAGGTAGGCCGCTATCAGGGTCGTTCGGGGCGGTTTTGGGGTCTTTTTTAACGCAAACGTTCCCGATAGCCTGCCGAGCCAGCAGGCAAAAACCGTTGGTTTGACAAAAAAAGTGGTTAGCGCACGGCCAACTCTCCTGAACTCACCGGCGCGGCCGCTGCCTCAAAGCCAAAGTAGTTTTTGGCATTGCCGTAGCTGATGTTTTCGACCAGCTGGCCCAGCCAGGGCAGCTCCTCGGCGGGCAGCTCGCCGTTTTCCACGTCGCGGCCCAGCAGGTTGCACAAAATGCGGCGGAAGTACTCGTGGCGCGGAAACGAGAGGAAGCTGCGCGAGTCGGTGAGCATACCCACAAACTGGCTCAGCAAACCCATGCTGCTGAGGGCGTTGAGCTGCTTTTCCATGCCATCTTTTTGGTCCAGGAACCACCAGCCGGAGCCGAACTGGATTTTGCCGGCCGAGGAGCCATCCTGAAAGTTGCCAATCATGGTGGCAAACAAGTCGTTATCGGCGGGGTTGAGGTTGTAAAGAATGGTTTTGGCCAGCTTGTCCTGGTTGTCGAGCCGGTCGAGGAAGCGCGACAGGGCCTTGGCCTGCGAGAAGTCGCCGATGGAGTCCCAGCCCGTATCGGGGCCAAGCTGGCGCAGGGCGCGGGTGTTGTTGTTGCGCAGCGCGCCGAGGTGAAACTGCTGCGTCCAGCCCTTTTCCCAGTCCAGCTCGGCCAGGAAAATCAGCATGGCCGACTTGAACTGCTCGATTTCGAGCGCGCTCAGCTCCTGGCCGGCCTGCGCCTTGTCGAAGATGGCGGACACTTCTGCCTCCGTATAATCGGCGGCGTAGAGCTGCTCCAGGCCGTGGTCGGAAAGGCGGCCTCCCTGGGCGGCAAAGAAGTCGTGGCGCTGACGCAGGGCCGCTTGCAGGTCGGCGTAGGTTTTAATTGGCACGCCGGCCGCCGCACCCAGCTTGGCGAGGTACTGGCGGTAGTCGCTGGCTTCGGGCGTCATGGCCTTGTCGGGGCGGAAGGTGGGCAGGATGCGGGTGCCGAAGTCGTGGCCGGCCAGCGCCTGGTGGTGCTCCAGGGTGTCGGCCGGGTCGTCGGTGGTGCACACGGTCACCACGTTCATCTTGCGCAGCAGGCCCTGCACCGAGTACTCATGCGTTTGGAGCAGGGCGTTGCACTGGTCGTAGATGCGGCGGGCGCTGTCCTTGTTCAGTAGCTCGGTGACGCCGAAATAGCGGCGCAGCTCCAGGTGCGTCCAGTGGTAGAGGGGGTTGCGCACGGTGTAGGGCACCGTGGCGGCCCACTTCTCAAACTTCTCCCAATCCGAGGCATCGCCGGTGATGAAGCGCTCGTTCACGCCGTTGGCCCGCATAGCGCGCCACTTGTAGTGGTCGCCGTAGAGCCAGATTTGGGTGATGTTCTCAAACTGCCGGTTCTGGGCAATCTGGTCGGGCGGCAGGTGGCAGTGGTAGTCGATGATGGGTTGCGCGGCGGCGTGCTGGTGGTAAAGCGTGCGGGCCGTTTCGGTTTGCAGCAGGAAGTCGTCGGAGAGGAAGGGCTTCATAATTTAGGAGAATTATGAGTTATGAATTATGAGTTATGAATTGTGATTGCGAGCGCACCGCAGGGGAGCGCGGCAGTATTTCCTGGCCGCAAGAGGCTGCAATTTTCAAGGCCACGTATGGGCAGAAAAGATTGCCGCGCTCCCCCGCGTTGCACTCGCAATGACAACCGACTTTAGTTAGTTGCTACAAAGAAACGCCCCGCTTCCACGGAATAAAGTCCGTCTGGCCGTGGCGCACGGCACTTACTTCTAAGCCGCTGGCCACTTGCACCACGTAGTCCAGAATGCGCTCGCCGGCTTGCTCGATGGTTTCTTCGCCGTCGATGACGGTGCCGGTGTTGAGGTCGATGATGTCGGGCATACGCTGGGCCAGCTTGGTGTTGGAGCTGATTTTGACGACCGGCGCGATGGGGTTGCCGGTGGGCGTGCCCAGGCCGGTGGTAAAGAGCACCACGTTGGCCCCCGAGCCGACTTCGGCGGTCGTGCTTTCCACGTCGTTGCCGGGCGTGCAGAGCAGGTTGAGGCCGGGCTTGGTCACGAGCTCGGGGTAATCGAGCACGGCCACGACGGGAGAGGAGCCGCCCTTACGGGCCGCGCCGGCCGATTTCATGGCGTCCGTAATCAGGCCGTCGCGGATGTTGCCGGGCGAGGGGTTCATGTCGAAACCCGAGCCTACGGCCACCGCGCTGTCGCCGTAGGCCTTCATGAGCGAGGTGAAGCGCTGGGCGGTTTCGTGGTCCACCGAGCGGTTCACGATTTCCTGCTCTACGCCGCACAGCTCCGGAAACTCGGCCAGGATGACCGAGCCGCCGAGCGCCACCAACAGGTCCGACACGTGGCCCACGGCCGGGTTGGCCGAGATGCCTGAGAAGCCATCCGAGCCGCCGCACTCCAAGCCGATGGTCAGCTTGCTGAGCGGGGCGGGCTGGCGCCGCTGCTGGTTGGCTTGCATGAGGCCGGCGAAGGTCTGGCGCAGGGCCGTGCTCACGAGGGCTTCCTCGGTGCCAATAGTCTGCTGGTCCAGGATGAACAGCGGCTTGCTGAAATGAGGGTCGCGCTTCGCAATCTCATCTTGCAGCATGCTGGCCTGCGCATTCTGGCAGCCCAGGCTGAGCACCGTGGCGCCGGCCACGTTGGGGTGCGTGATGTAGCCAGCCAGCAAGCCGCACAGCGTCTGGGCATCCTGCCGGATGCCGCCGCAGCCGCCCTCGTGGCTCAAAAACCGGATGCCGTCCACGTTCGGAAACGGCTTGGCCTTGGCGTGGCTCAGCTCGGCCGAGTGCAGGTCGGTAGCCAGGATTTCCTCCACCGACTTTCCGGCCTGCATCAGTTCCAGCAGCGCCTGGGTCTGGGGCTGGTAGCTCTTGCGGCGGGCGTAGCCCAGGTCATTCACCAAAGCCTCTTCGAGAACCTGGATGTTGCGGTTCTCGCAGAAAACCAAGGGGATAACGAGCCAGTAGTTGGCGGTGCCCACGCGGCCGTCGGGCCGGTGGTAGCCCATGAAAGTGCGGCCGGCAAACTTGGTCACATCGGGCTGGGCCCAGCTGTGCGGGTGCTGGCCTTCCTGGTACGAGTCGGTGGCGTGCTTGATATTGGCGGTGGTGAGCAGGCCGCCCTGGCCCACAGGCGCCGCCATTTTGCCTACCAGCACGCCGTACATGGTCACTTCGTCGCCGGGGGCGAAGGCTTGCAGGGCCAGCTTATGCTTGGCCGGAATTTTTTCGGTCGTGGTCACGGTCACCCCGTCCCAGGTGACGGGCGTGCCGATGGGCAGGTCGGTGAGGGCGACGAGCACGTTATCGGCGGGGTGAATTTTGGCAACTAAGTGCTTCACAATCTTCTAATTATGAGTTATGAACTATGAGTTATGAATTGCCGTTTCGCGGGGCGATGACAAAGCCGCTCATGCTATTTCTCCCTTAAACCGCCGCGCGCTGGGTTTTATTTAATTTGGCGGCCAGCGTAGCGGCGGCGCCCTCCCGCTGGAGCTGCAAGAGGTAGCGCGTCACGGCCTCGGCAAAGCCGGGCAGCGCCGTAAGGTCGGCGTCCCAGAGGCTGAGGTCGCTCAGTACCCGCTGCACCAGTTCGATGGGCGTGCAAGTGGCCCACAGCTCGGCAAAGAAGCCGGCCTGCTCGTCCTGAATCGGGTACTCCTGGCCGTGGGCCGTGCCGTACCATTTATCGCCTTCCTGCCGGGTGCCGTGCATGAAGAGCAGGTAGGCCGCAAAGCCCAGCGCCACGTACTGCGGCACGGCCTGAAAGCGCGCCACGTAGTGCCGCAGGTCGGGCACCACGCGCATGCGCAGCTTGGCCGAGTAGTTGAGGGTGATGGCCAGCCAGCGGTGCTCCACGGCGGGGTTGCGGAAGCGGTCGAGCACCTGCATGCCAAAGCGCTGGCCCACTTTCTCGTCAATGGGGTAGGGGATGCCGGGCAGCAAATCGGCCAGCATGAGGTGGCGGATGTAGGTCAGCAGATTTTCATCTTCCATCGCGGCGCGCACCGTGGGCACGCCCGCCAGCACGGCCAGCCCGCAGGCCAGCGAGTGAGTGCCGTTGAGCAGGCGCAGCTTCAGCTCCCTGAACTGGTTGATGTCGGGCTGCACGATAATGCCGGGGTGCACGGGCTGAAAGCTGAGCACGCGCTGCACCCGCTCGTCGCCCTCGATGGCCCACAGGGCGTACACTTCCGACATGGTCAGCAGCTCGTCCTCGTAGCTCAGCTCCTGGGTGAGCGCGGCGTGGGCATCGGCGGCGGGCTTGCCCGGCACAATGCGGTCCACCAGCGAGTTGCAGACCGTGTTGGCGTTTTCGAGCCAGTGCAGGAAGCCCACGTCGGGTACCTGGCTTTCGGCCAGCTCGCGCAGGATGCCGCGCAGCTTGGTGCCATTGTCAGGAATCAGCTCGGTGGGCACGATGACCAGGCCCTTATCGGCGGCGCCGGCAAACGCTTCGTAGCGGGCCAGCAGCACGGCCAGCAGCTTGCCGGGGAAGGAGCGCGGCGGCGCGGCGCGCACGTCGTCGCTTTCGTCGAGCACAATGCCGACCTCGGTGGTATTGGAAAGCACGATTTGCAGGTCGGGGCTGGCCGCGAAGGCCAGCACGTCGGCCCATTGGCTCTTGGCCGACAGCACCCGGCTGAGGCTGGCACACACCACGTCCTGGCGCACGGGGTGGCCGTCCTCGATGCCGCGCACGCACACCGTGTACAGGTTGTGCTGGCGCTCGAAAGCGGCCGCATCGCCGCCGTCGGTGCTTTTTACCACCACCACGCGGCCGTTGAAAATACCCTGGCGGTTGGCCTGGTCGATGAGAAAGTCGGGCAGGCCGCGCAGCAGTACGCCGGTGCCGAACTGCAATACTTTCTCGGGCAGCTCAAACAGCGCGGGGCTGGGTAAGGATACGGCCGGCGCGGCCGCCCCGGCCCGCACCAACTCTTGCGAAAGCGATAACATAACGAAATGAAGGGGGTAGAAACTAAACGTTAGGGAGAAAGTCAGTGGGAGGGGCCGGGCGCCGCGCCCCATTTCTGCTGCCAGCGGGGATAGTCGCGGGCGAGCAGCTTTTCGGGCCAGGTGCCGTTGTAGGCGTAGCCGGTGCGGCGCTCTACCTCGATGTCGGCCAGGTGGGTGTGCTTGGTGCCGTCGCGGCCCGTGTAAAAGGGCTGGTTGGTAGCCAGGTCGTAGAAGCGCGCCCAGAGGGTACTGCCCGCCTGGGGCACCAGCACGCGGTCGCGGCCCTTGGGCTGGCGCGGGTCGGCGATGTCCTGCACGGCAGTGTCGGAAATCTTCACCGCCTCAAACCACGCTACGGCCCCCGCAATGCTGCGCCGCACCTCGGCCGTGGGCTGCGGCAGGGTCAGTAGAAACTCGACGATACCCACCGACTCGGCGCCGCTGAGCGAGGCCAGCTCGAAGGCCCGCGCGTTGCAGGGCAGTAGCGTGGTGCGGTCGTGCTGGGCGCACCACACCGTGGGCTGGCCTTGGCGCACCACCTGCGTTTGCAGAATGCACCGCACGCCCTGGGCCACCGCCCGCTGGGCGGGGGCCACCAGGCTGGCATCGGCCTGGGCGAAGTCGCCCTTTTGCTCGGCCACCGCCTTCAGCACCTGCAAGGCCCGCACCATGGCGTTGTCGTTGTAGGTAATCTGGGCGCGGTAAAAGCGGGCGTCGGGGAAGTACTGCGGGAAGCCGCCGCTGGGCTGCTGCATCTTCAGCAGGTAGCGAATGCCCGCGTCGGCGGCCTGGCGGTAGGCGGGGTTCTGGGTGGTGCGGAACGCCGCCAGCAGGTACGTGATTTCGCGAGTGGTAGCGTTGTTATCAATGGTGGCATCCTCCGCGCTGGCGTCGCGGCGGGCGGCGGCCCGGTCGGCCGCACTGAGCGGGTGCTGGTAGTCGAGCTTCACCTCGTGCACGGCCTTGGGCCAGCCGCCGTTGCTGCGCTGGAAGGCCAGCATTTTTTCGGCGGTGCTGTCCTGGCTGGCCGCCGGCCGGGCGCCGGGGTTGCCGCCGGCCGGCAGCGCGGGCCGGTGGGCCGGCGCCGCCGCTAGCAGCGGCACCGAGAGCAGGAGAACAGCAGACTTCATGGGGCGGGCGCGGGGAAAAACGGATGGCCGGGCAACCCTACGCAAGGGCCGCCCGGCTTACCGGCAGGCTAGTAGCCCGAGTTTTGCTTGAGGGCGGGGTCCACGTCGATGGTCGATTGCGGAATGGGCAGCAATTCCTTGCCGGCCTTTTCCACGTATTCGGCCGCCAAGCCGGTGCCCGTGCTCGGCGAGCCTAGGTAGGAGGTACCGCTGGGCTGGGTATTGGCCACGTAAGCGGCATTGATGGAGGCCGCCCAGTTGACGCTGGTGCTGCCGGTGGGCGTCGTGGCGGGCGCCGTTTTGTAGAACGAGCGCTGGAACTGCAAGCCCCCGGTTACGGCCTTCACGTAGATGGTGGCGGGCACCGGCACCATCACCTGGGCCGTGCCGTAGGGCACCGAGCCGCCCTGTATCTGGGCGATTTTGGCTTTCACCTCGGCCAGCTTGCTGGCAAACAGGTTCCAGCGCAGCAGGTCGTACTTGCGAATGCCTTCGGCGCCGAATTCGAGGTAGCGCTCATTGACCAGGGCCTTGAAAAAGGCGTCCTTGGACGAGAGCGTGAGGCCGGCCGCCGCGCGGGTCGCGTTGCCGCCAAAGCCCCGGGCGCGCACTTCAAGCAGCGCCTTCTGGGCGTCGGCAGTAGGGCCGTTCAGCTCGTTTTCGGCCTCGGCAAACAGCAGCTCCACATCGGCAAAGCGGATGAGGGGCCAGCTGTAGCCCAGGTAGTTGCTGGTGCCGGGCAGCAGCGGCACGCGCCACTCGCGCCGAAACTTGCCGTCGGTGCCGTTGGCCAGCGTCACGCCGGTGTAGGCGTTGGCGCTGCTGATGCCGTAGAGCGTGATGGTGACATCGCGGCGCACGTCGGTCGAGTCGAAGGCGTAGAAGTAGGGCGGCGCAATGGTGATGGCGCCGCTCGACGTACCATAAGAGGGCGAGGCGCTCAGGCGTGGGCCGTCGTAGTAGCCCAGCTTGCTGTCGCTGACCGAGCTGGAGCCACCCATGCCTACGGTCATCATCAACTCATTCGCCGCTTCGGTGCGCAGTTCGTTGATGCTCTTGAAGGTTTCCAGGTAGCTCGTATTCAAGGTGTGCTCCGAGCGGTGGTTCATGATGTCGAGGCACTCCTGGCGGGCTATCCGGTAGTAGTCGAGGTAGTCGGCCGGGCGCGTCATGGTCAAGTCGTGCAGGGCGTAGCCGCCGCGCTGCATAGCAATGCGCGCCCGCAGCGCCTTGATGGCGCCCTTGGTAAAGCGCTCGTTGCTCACGCCGGCCGCCGAGCGCCAGGGCACCAGCTTTTCGGCAATGGCCAGGTCGTCGATGAGGCGCTTGAGCGTCGCGTTGCGGTCGGCGTTGGGCAGGTTCACGTCCTGGCCTGTCACGGTGGGCACGAACTGGGCCGGCACATCGCCCCAGTTGCGCACCAGTTCCAGGTAAAACTGCGCCCGCAAGGCCAGCGCCTCGCCGTAGAGGCGGTGCAGGGTCGCCGTGTCGGCCGCCGCGCCGGTGTTATAAAGTGGTGCGGTGGGCAGGTTGGCAATGCAGATATTAGCCCGCTCCACGCCCTGGTACAGGCGGTTCCAGGGGTTGGTAATCTCGGTATTGGTCGAAAAGGCCTTGTAGCGGGCAATGCTGCGGCGGCCGCCATCAATGGGGCCGGTGGAGCCAATCAGCTCGTCGCTGTCGTAGGGGTAGTACTGCGAGATGCGGTTGCCGTAGCCGGCGTCGCCGGCCAGCATGTTGTAGGTGCCAACCAGGGCTGCGGTAGCCCCGGCCGCCGTGGCGAAGGTAGCCTCCGTGGTATTCAGGGCCGTGGCCTCCACGTCGAGGTAGTTCTTGCACGAAGCCAGCAGGCTCGCCGCGCCGGCCACAACCAGGGCCGAGGCCGCTAGCCGGCCATAAAGGGCAGATTTGGAAGAAGATGCAAACATGGTGGGTGGGAGATTAAAGCGAGAGGTTGACGCCGAACAGGAAGGCGCGGCTGCGCGGGTAGGCGGCGTAGTCCACGCCCGGGGTCAGAGGCGTCTGGCGGCGGGTGTTCACCTCGGGGTCGTAGCCCGAGTAGCCCGTCAGGGTCGCCAGGTTGTTGAGGGTCACGTAGAAGCGCAGCTGATTGAGCTTGGCGCGCTGAATGAGGGCCTTCGAGAGCGAGTAGCCCACGGTGATGTTGTTGAGGCGCAGAAACGAGCCCTTCTCAATGTTCGACGATTGCAGGAAGTACTGGCGGCTGGGGGCGGCAACGGTGGCCGTGGCGTTGAGGGCGTCCAGGGCGGCCTTGTCGGTCACCAGGGCGCCGGTGTTGTCGTAGCTGCGGTAGCGGTTCGATTCCAGGCCCAGCATGTTGGTGAGCGGGTATACGCCGGAGGTAAACTCAATCTTGTTGGCGTTGTAGAGGTCGTTGCCGTACACGAAGTTGAAGAACAGGCTGGCGTCGAAGCTCTTGTAGGTGAACTGCTGGTTGATGCCGCCCGTGAACTTGGGGTTGGCGTTGCCGATAACCGTGCGGTCGCTGTTCACGTCCACCGTGCCGTCGCCGTTCAGGTCCTTCAGCTTCACCACGCCGGGAGCCAGGGCGGTGAGGCCCGTCACGCTCAGGTCATTAGCCACGCCGGCTTTCAGCTTCCATATCTTGTTGGCGGCGTCGTAGCTCTCGAAGTCGTTGGTGGTGTAGAAGCCGTCACTCACGAAGCCGTACATCAGGCCCACGGGCTGGCCCACGCGCACCACGTAGTCGGTGGGGATGGTGGAGGCGGTGCCCGCCCAGCCCGACGACAGGTAGAACTCGTTCAGGTTGGGGCCCAGGTCTTCGATGCGGCCGCGGTTGAGCGAGGCATTGGCCGTGGCGGACCACGTAAAGTCGGGGGTTTGAATGACCGTGCCGCTCACCTGAAACTCGAGGCCGCGGTTGGAGGTGCGGCCGATGTTCTGGAGCTGGCTGGTGTAGCCCAGGAAGGCGGGCACCGGGCGGTTCACGAGCAGGTCGCTGGTCGTGTTATAGTACACGTCGGCCGTCACCTGCACGCGGTTGTTGAAGAGCCCCATATCAACGCCCAGGTCACGCGAGGTCGTTACCTCCCAGCGCAGGTTGGGGTTGGAGAGGCCGGTGGCCGCCGAGCCCAGCACCTGCTGGTGGTTGAGGTAATACACGGCGCTGCCGGCCTGAAACAACTGGTTGTACAGGAAGTCGGCAATGCGGTTGTTGCCGGCCTGGCCGTAGCTCAGGCGCAGCTTCAGGTCCGAGATGGCCTTCACGTCCTGCATGAAGTTCTCCTTCGAGATGCGCCAGGCGGCCGAGGCGGCCGGGAAGAAATTGTGCTGGTTGGCGTAGCCCAGGAACTTCGACGAGCCGTCTTCGCGGGCCGTGAGCGTAAACAGGTACTTATCGTCGAACGAGTAGTTGGCGCGGCCGAAGAACGAGAGCAGCGTATAGTTGTTCGGGATGCTCGTGTTGGGCAGCACCGGCTGCGAAGTCACGCCGGCTGGCAGCACGCCTTGGTTGATGTTGGCCAGCGCCCGCTCGGCACTGATGTCGATGGGCAGGTAGTTGGTCTGGATATATTGCTGGGTAGTTTTCTGCTGGTAGGTTTCCTCGCCCAGCAGCACGTTCAGCGAGTGCTTTTCGTGCTTGAAGGTATAGTCCAGCACGTTCGAGTTGTTGATGCTCGTCTGGGTGGCCGTAGTGATGGTGGCAAACGGCAGGTTGTTGTAGCCGCCCGATACCTGGCGGATGGTGGGCGAGTTGCGGCCGTTGAAGGTGCTGGTGTTCAGGTCGGTGATGTCCACGCCGGCCGTCGAGCGAAAAATCAGGTCTTTCGTGATGTTGAGCGCCGCGTTGGCCGCCAGGTTCAGGGTGCGGCGCTTGTCCGAGCGGTACTCGTCGTTGATGGCCAGCACCGGGTTCACGAGACTGGAGTTGGCATAAAAGTCGGCGTCGAAGGCGTTGGGGTCCAGGGCGGTGCTGCGGCTGGAGGCGGGCACCGCCAGCGGTACGTACTGGATGGTATTGCGCAGGCGCGAGGTCGTGTTGGAGCCCGTAGCCACGGCCTGGCCGTTGGTAGCGGTGCCCACGGCCGCGCCGGTGCCGGCGCCCAGGGTTTCCTGGTTGTTGAAGCGGGTGTTGAAGCCGAAGCGGAACCGGTCGCTCACCTTGTTGTCGATGCGGAAGTTGGCTAGGTAGCGGTTGTAGTTGCTGCCCAGCTGAATGCCGTCCTCGTCGTTCTTGGTCAAGCTCAGCGAGTAGGTCGTGCCCTTGCTGCCGCCCGAAATCGACACGTTGTGGGTTTGCTGAAACGCCTTGCGGCCAAACACCTGGTTCTGCCAGTCGATAAACGGCGCAAAGCGGGCGCTGTCCAAGCGCTGGCTGGTGTAGGCCGAGGTGCCGAAGTAGTTCTGAAACGTGGTGAGGCCCCCGGCCGAGGCGCCAATCTGGCTGGCGCGCTCATACTGATAGTTCACGTAGTCTTCTGGCCCCAGCACGGGCAGCGTCTTCGAAATGGTGCGGAAGCCGGCAAAGCCGCTGTAGGCCACCACCGTACGGCCTTCCTTGCCGCCCTTGGTGGTGATGATGACCACGCCGTTGGCGCCGCGCGCGCCGTAGATGGCGGTGGCCGAGGCGTCCTTCAGCACGTCTACCGAGGCAATGTCCTGCGGGGCAATCACGCCCAGCGCGTTCTCTACCTGAATACCGTCTACCACGTACAGCGGCGTGTTGTCCTGGGTAATGGAGTTGCCGCCGCGCACCCGCACCTGGAAACCCTGGTTGCCGGGCTGCCCGTCGGAGGCGTTGAGCTGCACGCCGGCTAGGCGGCCTTGCAGCGCCTCAGCGGCCGAGTTGACCGGGATATCCTTGATTTGCTGGGCATTTACCGACGATACGGCGCCCGTTACGTCGCGGCGCTGCACGGCCTGGTAGCCGATAACCACCACGTCGTCGAGGCTCTGCGTGTCCGAGGTCAGCGTCACGGCAAACGTCGTCTTATCGCCCACGGCCACCTCCTGGCTCACGTAGCCGATAAAGCTGAAGCGCAGCACCGCCGACTTGCTATCGGCCGGCACGCTCAGCGTAAAGCCGCCGTCTACGCCCGTCGAGGCGCCCACGGTCGTGCCCTTGAGCACCACCGTTACGCCCGGCAGCGTTTCGCCATCCGAGCCCTTTACTACGCCGGTTACCTGGCGATTTTGGGCGAATGCCAGGCCGATGCTGCCGCAAAGCACAAGCCAGAGCATGAGAAGATATTTTTTCATAAAAGATGCAGCCAGAAGCAGTTGGGTGGGAAAAAATTTATAAAGAGAAGTTGGGGCAGCGACGAGCCCGCCGCCGGCCGGAGCTGGTTAAGGCTCAGCTCTGGCCGGCGGCCGGTGCGCTAGCGCAGGTCGGCCAGGGCCACGGCGTCCATGTCGGTGTATTCGAGGTTTTCGCCGGCCATGCCCCAGATGAAGGCGTAGGCGCTGGAGCCGCAGCCGGTGTGGATGGACCACGGCGGCGAGAGGATGGCCTGCTCGTTGCTCACCCAGAGCGGGCGCGTCTCGCTGGGCTCGCCCAGCATATGCAGCACGCGCTGGCCCTGGGGCAGGTTGAAGTAGAGGTAGGCCTCCATGCGGCGGTCGTGCACGTGGCTGGGCATGGTGTTCCAGACCGAGCCGGGCTGTAGCTGGGTAAGGCCCATCACGAGCTGGCAGCTGGCAATGCCCTCGCCGAAGATATACTTATAGATGGTGCGGCGGTTGGCCGTTTCGAGGGCGCCCATCTCCACGGGCGTGGCCTCGGCCTGGGTGCGGCGGGTGGTGGGATACTCCTTATGGGCCGGGGCCGAGAGCAGGTAGAACTTGGCTGGCTGGGCCGCGTACAAGCTGCGAAACTCGACCTGCTGGCTGCCCTTGCCCACGTAGAGGCAGTCTTGGTTGCCCAGCTCGTAAGTAGTGCCATCGACCACGATGCTGCCCGCGCCGCCCACGTTGAGGGCGCCCAGCTCGCGGCGCTCCAGGAAGTAGTTGGCCTTCAGGTCGTCGGGGCAGGGCAGGGGCAGGGCCGCCTCGGTCGGCATGGCGCCCCCCACCATCATGCGGTCGTAGTGGGTGTAGGTCAGCTCGATGGCGCCGGCCGTGAAGATGTTTTCAATCAAGAAGTGCTCGCGCAGCTCTGCCGTATTCAGGCTGGCAGTTTCACGCGGACCAATAGCAAAGCGGGAAGTCATTGTTTTTTTGGATTATGAATTCAGAATTCAGAATTATGAATTGAGTCAGGTATCGCAGCGGTGCCACAGAGGCCAGATTAGCAAGGCCGTAAATTCATAATTTATAATTCATACTTAATTATCGCCCCATCCAGCCGCCGTCCACGGTGAGGATGGTGCCGTGCACGTAGGCGCTGGCCTCGGCGGCCAGGAACACGGCGGGGCCTTTGAAGTCGGCGGCCTCGCCCCAGCGGCCAGCCGGAATGCGACTCAGGATGCTGGCCGAGCGGTCGGCGTCGGCGCGCAGGGCGGTGGTGTTGTCGGTAGCGATGTAGCCGGGGGCAATGCCGTTGACGTTGACGCCCCGGCCGGCCCACTCATTGGCCAGGGCCTTGACCAAGGAGCCGATGGCGCCCTTGCTGGCTGCGTAGCCCGGCACGTTGATGCCCCCCTGGAAGGTGAGCAGCGAGGCCGTGAAGATGATTTTGCCGCTGCCGCGCGCCAGCATAGGGCCGCCCAGGGCCCGGGCCAGGCGAAAGGGTGCGTCGAGGTTCACGCTGAGCACTTCGTCCCAGTCGGCATCAGAGTGCTCGGCGGCCGGGGCGCGGCGGATGAGGCCGGCGTTATTGAAGAGGATGTCGATGACCGGAAAGTCGGCCATTACCTGCGCGATGAAGCCCTGGAGGGCGGCGGGCTGGCCCAGGTCGGCGCGGTAGCCCCGAAAGTCGCGGCCCAGCGCCCGCACGGCCTGCTCGGTTTCGCCGCCTTCGGGCAGGCTGCGCGACACGGCGATGATGTCGGCGCCCGCCTCGGCCAAACCTAGCGCAATGGCCTGGCCAATGCCCCGGTCGGAGCCCGTAACCAGGGCCCGCTTGCCGGCCAGGCTGAAACTAGCGGAAAGGCTCATGAGAAGGGGGCGGGGTTTAATTTTAAGAAGAAGAAAAAGCCGTTTGCTGCAACCTCGGGGCTGCCGGCAGTGTCGAAGTTTAGGCCCGAAACCGGATGGGGCCCCCACCGGGGACCGTTTTTATTTGTGCAATCGTTATCGGTAACGTTTCCAAGTAGGGTCGGCCAGCTGCGTTATCGGGCCTCGTTGCCCGGCCCGATTCATTTAACCTTTATCTTTAGCCGCGAAAGTTGGGTAGTTACGGCTGCCCGAAAATTGCATTTTAACAAGCCTTAATTTGGAAGCTGCCACCCTCAAAGACATTGCCCGCGAGCTTAATATCTCCGTATCGACCGTGTCGCGGGCCTTGCGCGACAGCTACGAAATCAACCCGGAGACCAAACGACTGGTGATGGAGTGCGCCGCACGCCTGCACTACCGCCCCAATCCGATTGCGCTCAGCCTGAAGGGCAGCAGCAGCAAGGCCATCGGAGTTATCGTGCCGCAGATTGCTAATTATTACTTTTCGCAGGCCATCAATGGTATCGAGGAGGTGGCTAATCAGCGGGGCTACGATGTGCTCATCTTCCAAACCCACGAGGCCTACGACCGCGAAGTGGCCAACCTGCGCCAGGCGCTGGCCCGCCGCGTCGATGGCCTGCTCATCTCGCTGAGCAGCGAAACCAACAACGTGGGCCACTTGCAGGAATTGCAGCAGCAGGGCACGCCCATCGTGCAGTTCGACCGCGTATCGGCCGATTTGAACACGCCGCGCGTGGTGGCCGACAACTTCGGCGGGGCTTTCGCCGCCACCGAGCACCTGTTGCAGTCGGGGCGGCGGCGCATTGCGCACCTCACCATTCAGCCTTGGCTCAACATCACGCAGGAGCGGCTGGCGGGCTATCGGGCGGCGCTCGAAAAATACGGCGTGCCGTATGACGAGAGCCTGGTGCGCTTCGGCACCTTCGGCCCCGATGGGGTGGGCCCGCTCGTGGATGAGCTGCTGGCCCTCTCGCCCCCGCCCGACGCGTTTTTTACGGCCAGCGACCGCCTGGCGCTGGGCTGCCTGGCGGCGCTGCGCCAGCGCCGCATTGCCATTCCCGGCGCGGTTTCGCTCATTGGCTTCACCAACCTGACGGTGGCTGATATGCTCTCGCCCTCGATGAGCACGGTGGCACAGCCGGCCACCGAAATCGGCCGGGTGGCCGTGGGCCGCCTGCTCGACCTGATTGAGCTGAAGCATCGCGCCGCGCCGCCCGCCACGCTCACTATTCCTGCCACGATGGTCGTGCGCGAGTCGTCGATACGGCCGGCGCAGGAGGCGTAGCGAGCTAGCCGGCGGTGCGGGAAGGCGATTGCCGGGTACTTGGCAAACGTTGCCGGCAACGTTTGCATAAATAAAGACGAGACAAGGGAGGTGAGCAAGCACTTACTATTGGCAACTTGCGGCCGCTATCGGCTGGTGCCTAGGCCCTGGTAGCATTACTTGTTCATTCCCACTCTCATTTTTCATTTATGAAAAAGTCATTACTCAGTGCATTTATCCTAGCTGGCGGCCTGGCCGCTGGCACCGCTACCGAAGCGCAGGCCCAAACGGCGGCCTTCGTACGCTGGCCCTTCACGGTGAGCAATACCGACAGCGCTGCCCTGCGCTCGGCCAACACTACGGTAAACCCCGTAACGCTACGCCGCTTCGTGGTGGCCGATGGCAGCAGCACCGCTACCATCAACAGCTCGGCCGTGACGGTGAAGCCATACTCGTCGATTTTCGGCATGGCCTTCGCGCCGCTGGCGGCGGGCGGCAACTGGGGTACGTCGGCGGGTGGCCCTGGTGGCACGCTTAAGCCCCCGTACTCGGCTCAGTTCAGCATTACGGCCCCGGCTAGCGGCGCCGGTCTGCAAGCCGACTCACTCATCGTAACTACGGGCTTCCTGGGCACGTCCAGCAGCACCAACCTGGCGGTGCAGTACTCGAAGAGCGCCTTTGCCAGCGACTCGGCTGGTGCTACCGGCAACAAAGGCCCGGCCGGCGCTTTCGCAACCGGCTCGCTAGCCAATCCCATTGCCCTGGCGCAAATCTCGACGGTGCCTAATACTAACACGTATCGCCTGGCCCTGAACGGCGCTACCGGCGTAGCCCTGGCCGCCGGCCAGACCCTGACGGTGCGCGTGTACTTCAGCTGCTCCAGCTCGGGCGCCACCGGCCGCTACGCTACGTTGCGCAACGTAGTGCTGAAGAGCAAGCAGGTGGCCCTCGCCACCCGTGCCGTGGCCAGCACCAACCTGGGCGTGTATCCTAACCCCGCCCAAGGTAGCCTGACGGTGCCCCACGCTGCCGCCAGCCAAGCCGCCCAAGTAGTAGTGTACAGCACCACCGGCGCCCGCATCTTCGCCCAGGCCGCTCAGCCCGGCTCGCTCGAAACTACCGTGCGCCTCGACGCCCTGGCTAAAGGCCTCTACCTGGTAGAGTACGCCGATGGCAGCCAGCGCAGCACGGCCCGCATCGTGAAAGACTAGCTTAGCCACTTGCCTGATTATAAAAAGCGCCCTCAGCCACTGGCTGAGGGCGCTTTTTGCATTGGTGGGGTAGAGAAGTAGTTGGTGCAGTAGTAGTTGGGAGTAGAGGAAGTTATTCAGGAAGTTTAAAACACTGTCTGAACGCGATGCGAAGCTTACCGCAATATGACGTTCATTTAGTTTCTTAAATAGCCTCAACGTGTACTATTCCTATTACTCCCATTACTCCAGCGGCTGCCAGGTGGTGGTGCCGCCGAAGATGCGGGCCAGGGTGTAGCGCTTGGCTTCCTGGGCGCTGAGCTGGTGGCTCCAGGGCACGCGGGCGGCGGGGGCGGCGCCGGGGCCGGTGGACTTGTACTCGGCGTAGGTGGCGGTGCGCTCGTTGGCGGCATCGCGCCAGTTGTCCCAGCCAGCGGGCAAAATGTGGGCCCCCAGCTCACAGCGCAGGTATACGGTGCGGGCGTGGGGGCGCCAGGGGCGGCCCAGAAATACCTTGTGAGCCGCCGTATCGGCCGTGAGGCGGCAGTCGCGAAATACAAACCCGTAGGCCTGGCGCTCGGTGGTGGCGGCGGCGGCAATGTAGGAGTTGCGCTTGCTGCGGATTTCGCAGCGGTCGAATACGGCGGTGGCCGTGCCGAAAATAAAGTCGGTAGTGCCCTCGATGTAGCAGTCCTGGTAATACTGCCGGCTCCCCTCCACGGCCGGAAACAGGGTGTCTTGGTTGCCCAGCATCCGGCAGCGGCGGAAGGTGGCGCGGTCGCCATCCACGTGCAGGGCCACGGCCTGGCCCACGGGGCCGGCGGCATTCTCGAAGGTCAGGTTTTCGGCCGTGAAGTCGGTGGCCTGCACCAGCACCGTTTGGGAGGAGTAGGTGTTGTGGCCGGCCGCGTCGCCGGTGTGGTCGGCGCCGGTAATGATAGTGGTACGCGCATCCTCGCCCACGAGCGTCACGTGGGTTTTGTGGGCGGGCACCACCAGCTTTTCGCGGTAGGTGCCGGGCTTGATGAGGATGGTCACCGTAACTTGCGACAAGTCACGCGAAGCATTCACCGCCTCCTGAATGGTGCGGTAGTCGCCCGAGCCATCGGGGGCCACCGTCATGCGCAGCACCTGGGGCGGCGGGGCCGGCCGGGCCGGGGGCATTCCCAGGCCGGCAGCGGCGGGCGCCGAAGTTTGGGCCAGGGCCGGGGCCAGCGGCAGCAGCGCGCCGGCCCAAAAAAAGTAGCGAAAGCGCATGGAAAGGGGGGAGGCATAGGCTGGCGGAGGCCGGCGTTGGTAGTGTTTTCGTGCGTCGAGTACTTGGTTGCGGGCATCCTGTCAACTCTCACAACCACCCAGCCGCTGCCCGGCTACTTGGGCGGCTCCCAGCCGCGCAACACGGCGGCGCGGGTGTAGGCGCTGGCCTCGGCCTTGGTGAGCTGGTGGCTCCAGGGCACGCGGGCGGCGGGGGCCGCGCCGGGGCCGGTAGACTTGTACTCGGCGTAATAGGTAGTTTGCTTGTTGGTTTCCTTGCCCCACTCGTCCCAGCCGCCGGGGCGCACCACGGCGCCGAGCTGGCAGTCGAGCAGCACGGTTTTGGCGTAGGGGCGCCAGGGGCGGCCCAGGGCGAAGGAGCCGGCCGGGGCCTCGCCACCGAGGCGGCAGCGGTGAAACACGTAGCCGTAGCGGGTGGTGTCGGGGGTGGAGGCGGCGGTGAAGAAGCCGCCCGTTTTGCCCACCACCTGGCAGTTCTCAAACCAGGCGGTGCTGCTGCCAAAGATAAAATCGACGGTGCCCTCGATATAGCAGTCCTCGTAAAGCTGGCGGCTGCCGTAGCCGTAGGTATACAGCGTATCCTGAAAACCCAGGAAGCGGCAGTGGCGGAAGCTGTTGCGGTCGCCGCTCACCCAGCAGGCCACGGCCTGGCCCACCGGCCCCGCCGAATTGGCAAAGGTGATGTTATCGGCCGCAAAATCATTAGCGTAGAGGTGGGTGCTGGCCGAGCCGGTGGTGCCGATGTTTTTGCCCGTGGCGGGGTCGATGCGCTGGTTAAAGTCATCGAAGGTGAGGATAGTACGGGCGGCATCCTCGCCCACCAAGCGCACGTGGGTTTTGCCCTTGGCCAGCGTCAGCTTCTCCTTGTAGGTGCCCGGCTTCACCACGATGGTGAGCCAGTCGGCGTTGCCGTCGGGCACGGCGTCGAAGGCGGCCTGCACGGTGCGGAAGTCGCCGCTGCCATCGGCCGCCACTACGAAGCGGTTTTTTTGGGCGTGGCCGGCGAGCGGGCCGGCCAGCAGCAGGCCAGCCAGGAGAGTAGGGAAAAAGCGCATGGCGAAGTGAAAAGGGAGCGGAAATAAGTGCGACGCAACCAAGCCAGCGGCCTACCGGGCCGCCACCTCGGGCTGCCAGCCGTGCAGCACGGCGGCGCGGGTGTAAAAGGCCGCCTGGTCGGGGGTGAGCTGGCGGCCCCAAGGGGCGCGCAGCTTGGGCTGGGCACCCGGCCCGAGCGACTTAAACTCACCGAAAAAAGTGTCCTGCTTGTTGCTTTCCTTGCCCCAGTGGTCCCAGGCGCGGGGGTTCACGAGGGCGTCGAGGGTGCAGTTGAGCAGCACTACCTTGGCAAAGGGCTTCCAGGGGCGGGCCAGGAAGTAGGCGCCGGCCGGGGCGTCGCCGGTGACGCGGCAGCGCTGAAACACGAAGCCGTAGCGTACGGTATCGGGGGTGGAGGGGGCCAGCAGGCAGGTGCCGCCCGCTTTGGCAAAGAGCGTGCAGTCTTCAAACAAGGCCGTGGCCGAACCCAGAATGGTATCGGTGCCGCCCTCGATGTAGCAGCCCTGGTAGAGCTGGTGGCTGCCGTAGCCATAGGGGTACAGCGTGTCGCGCGAGCCCAGAAAGCGGCAGTTCTTAAACTGCGCCCGGTCGCCGTATACCCAGGCGGCCACGGCCTGGGCCTTGGCGCTGGCCGTGTTCTGGATGGTAATATTCTCGGCCGCAAAGTCGGCGGCAAACACCCGCAGGGTGGCCGAGTTGGAGGTCGAAAGGGTGTCGCCGCCGGGCAGCAGCCGGCCCTTGTAGTCATCGAAGGAGAGCACCACGGCGGCCGGGTCGGTGCCCTCGCCCAGCAGCTTCACAAAGTCCTGCTTCTTGTTGAGGGTCAGCTTTTCGCGGTAGGTGCCGCGCCGGATGAAGATGGTGAGCAGAGTGCGGTTGCCCTTGGGCACGGCATCGAGGGCGGCCTGCACGGTGCGGTAGTTACCGGTGCCATCGGCGGCCACTACTACCTGCCGGGCCTGGCCCTGGGCGGTGAAGGCAACCAGGGCCAGCAGGCCCAGAAGTAAGCGTACGTTCATGGTGGAAAAGGAATGGGTGGGAACAGAAATAGGATGGGCGCCGCTCAGCCACCCAGCCGCTAATCGGCTGGGGGCAAGTGCGTAATAGCAGCGGGGCAGGCATAGTAGGTAGCATAGGTAGCGCAAGTAGCAGGGGTAGGGCCCAAAGCCGGCGGCTAGGCGGCGCCGGGGAAGGCGCGCACCGTTTGGCGGGCGGTGCCCAGGCCGTCGATGCCCAGCTCTACTACGTCGCCGGGGGCCAGGTAGCGCGGGGGTTTCAAGCCGCTGCCTACCCCGGCCGGCGTGCCGGTAGACACGATGTCGCCGGGCAGCAGGGTCATAAACTGGCTGATGTAGCTAATGAGGAAGGGCACCTGAAAAATGAGGTTGGCGGTGTTGCCATTCTGCACCGGCTCGCCGTTCACCGAGAGCCAGAGCTTGAGGCGGGCGGGGTTGAGCAGCTCGTCGGGGGTGGCCAGCCAGGGGCCGAGCGGGGCAAAGGTGTCGCAGCCTTTGCCCTTGTCCCAGGTGCCGCCGCGCTCCAACTGGTAGGCCCGCTCGCTCACGTCATTGAGCAGCGCGTAGCCCGCCACGTAGCCCAGGGCGTCGGCCTCGGCCACGTAGCTGGCCCGCTTGCGAATGACCACGGCCAGCTCCACCTCCCAGTCGGTTTTAACCGAGTCTTTGGGCAGGATAATATCGTCGTTCGGCCCCGACAGGGACGACGTTGCCTTCAGAAAAATAACCGGCTCGGTGGGCAGGCCCAGGCCCATTTCCTGGGCGTGGTCGGTGTAGTTGAGGCCCGCACACACGATTTTGGACGGCCGGGCTACCGGCGGCCCCAGGCGCTCGGTGGGCGGAATGGGCAGCAGCAGCTCGCGCTGCACATCCACGAAAGCCGCCAGGCGCGCCAGGCCATCGGAGGCAAAAAACTTCTCGTCAAAGTCTTCGCCAAAGTGGCTGAGGTCGTAGCGGTGGCCGTCGATAACGATGCCGGGTTTCTCGTGGCCGGGCTGGCCGTGGCGGATAAGGAGCATTCTGTGCGTTAGAATTATGAGTTAGAAGTTATGAGTTGGCCTGAACGAGCGCTGGGCGGCGTAATAGCGAGCAACTCCTACCGCGCAAATCTTGCCTGTAGCCGGTCAATTCAGCATGATAGAGGCCCAATCCACTCCACTCACAACTCATAATTTTTACCTCATACCTATTTCAACAGCCACCGCCCCAGGTCTTTGCCAGCCTGAAAATTCTGGAACGTGGCCGGGATTTTCCGGCCGTCCACGTACTCATTGTATAGCCACGGGTCGCCGAGGGCAAAGACGCGGCCCTTGCCCAGCGTGGCGGTGGCCATGATGACCTTGCCGCCGTTGGTGACCAAGGGCTGCGCGGGCGCTTGCAGCTTGAGCACGGCCAACTCCTTGACGTACGCCGTTTTGGCCTGCTTGAAAACGGCCGCGCCACTCGTCAAATCCACCCGGCCCTGCTCAAACTGGCTGCCCTGCACCATGTTCACGCTCTGGTCGCTGAACTGGACGCCGAAGCGCCCGGCCAGCGTGTTGAAGTGCTTGATTTCGCAGTTGGCCGTGTCGTTGGCCAGCAACACGAGGGTGCCGCCGGCGCGCACCCAGTCGGCCACGGCCTGCCCATCGGCCGCCGACACGTAGTTGGGCTGGGGGTTTTCTTTTTTGGTGTCGGGGTCCACTATCACGTACACATTCAGGTCCTTGAGGCTGGCGGCGGTGGGCGCCGTGGGCACCGGCACGGTGCGGGCGCCCAGCTCGCGCAGCTGGTTGCCCCACAGCCAGAAGCCGCCGTGGGTGCGCTCCTCCCAGGTGTAGTGCCACTGCTCGGGCTGGCCGGTGAAGGCGTTTTTGCGCAGCTCGTGGTTGAAGTAGTAGTCCAGCCCCACCGTTTTGCCCTGGCCAGCGGCGTCTTCCTGAGCAATTTCCAGCTCCGTGCTAGCCAGGATAAACGGCCCCACGCCCTTCAAATCGTTCTGGCGCAGCGGCTCGCTGAGGTAGTACTGGTAGGAGCCGTCGCGGTAGGGGTTGCCGCCCAGGCCGCCCACGCTCACGGTACCGTTCAGGGCCAGGGCGCCGTTTTCGGTAGCCAGAAAGGTCTTCACGATGCCCTCGTAGCCCTTGCGGGCCACGGCGGCGTACTTTTTATCGAGGTAGCCCAGGCGCGCGCCCTTGGCCAGCGCGTACACAAACATGCTGCTGCCCGACGCCTCGGCGTAGTTGCCCTTCTCGGCTTCGTGGCCCATCACGAGGCGCCAGGTGCCGGTTTTGGCGTCCTGGTACTTGGCCAGCACGGGGGCCAGGCGCTGCAAGTCCTGCACCAGCTCGGCGCGGTGGGCATTGCCGGCGGGCAGGTAGTCGAGCACGTCCACGAGGGCCATCGCGTACCAGCCGATGGCGCGGTCCCAGGCGTTGGGCGACTGCCCGGTGGCCTTGTCGGCCCAGGGCTGGGTGCGGCTTTCGTCGTAGCCGTGGCGCAGCAGGCCGGTTTTGGGGTCGAGCAGGTTCTTTTCGATGAGTGCAAACTGCTTGGCCACGTCGTCGAAGCCGGCCGCGTCGCCCGTCAGGGCGCTGTACTGCGCATAAAACGGCTCGGCCATGTACAGGCCATCGAGCCACATCTGGTTGGGGTAGGTTTTCTTGTGCCAGAAGCCGCCCGCCTGGGTGCGCGGCTGGCTGGCCAGCTGCTGGCGCAGCCGGGCCGCCGCCAGCCGATACTTCTCATTGCCGGGCAGCGACACCTGCGCCAGCAGCAGCAGCGCCGGCCCGGTGGCGATGTTATCGAGCTGATACTCTTCGGGCTTGTAGGTGCGGATGCTGCCATCCTTCTGCACAAACTGGTCGAGGTCCTTCTGAATGTAGGTGAAGTAGCGGGCGTCGCCGGTGCGCTCCCACACGCGCTCCAACGCCTTCAGCATCAGGCCCTGCTCGTAGTCCCAGCGGGCCGTTTTGCGGTTGCCAATCACGATGGAGTCGGGGTGCTGGGCAATGAAGGCATCGGCCATGCGCTGCGACATAGCGGCCGGGGCTTGCTGGGCGGCGGCCAGCAGCGGCAGGGCCAGCGCGGCCGTGAACAGGAGGCGGGTGGGTAGATTCATAGTAAGAATTCGGCTGTCCTTGCGAGCGCAACGCAGTGGAGCGCGGCAATCTTTCTTGCACGTTGAGTTAGTAAAACAACTGAAGCGAACGACCAGGAAAGATTGCCGCGCTCCACTGCGTTGCGCTCGCAAGGACAGACGGGGTTATTAATGCTGCTTTTTCCGCAATTACTTCGCCGCTACCTGCACCACCTTTTTGCCCACCTTGTCGCCCAGCTCCAGGCCCTTTTTGGCGAGCTTGGTATTGGTGTTGGTGAGGCGAATGTCCTGGCTGCGGTCGCCGCTCACGCGCAGCAGCAGGTCGGCCCCGCTGGCGTACTTGATGCCGTCGAGGCTGATGTTCTGGCTGTTCTGCACTTCGAGCACCGGCCGGGTATCGGTGCTGAGCAGGGTCACGTTTTTGAGGCGGATATTCTCGGCTTCCTGGCACAGCATGCCGCGCTTGCTCTCAATCACGATGTTTTCGAGGCTGATGTCCTTGATGGCCATCTCGGGCAGGCCGCGCACCAGGATGCCCATGTCGGCGCCCTTGCACGTCACGTTCTTGATATAGAAGTGCTGAAACTGCGGCGTGCCCTCGCCCAGCGGCTGGGCCGCGATGACGGGCGGTGCCGTCGATTCGCCGGCCTGCGGCACCGGGTCCTTGGCCATGTAGTACATGTCGAACAGGATGGCCTGCCCGGCAATGTCGGTCATGGTGATGCCATCAACCCAGATGTTCTCGACCATGCCGCCGCGGCCCCGCGCCGTTTTGAAGCGCAGGCCCACGTCGGTACCCTGGAAGGTGCAGTTGCGCACGATGAGGTTGCGCACGCCGCCCGACATCTCGGAGCCAATCACGAAGCCGCCGTGGGCGCTGTACACCTTGCAGTTCTGGATGAGGAAGTTTTCGGTGGGCACGCCGCGCTTGCGGCCTTCCTCGTCGCGGCCACTTTTGATGCACAGGCCGTCGTCGCCCACGCTGAAGGTGCAGCCGTCGAGCACGCCGTTGCGGCACGACTCCAGGTCGATGGCGTCGGTGTTCTGGCCGTACCAGGGGTTGCGGGCCGTGACGCGGCGCACCGTAATATCCTGGCACAGCAGCGGGTGAATCGTCCAGGCCGGCGAGTTCTGAATCACGAAGTCTTCGAGCAGTATCTGCTTGCAATCGGTGAGGCTCAGCATGTTGGGCCGCAGAAAGTCGCGAATATCGTCGAAGTCGCCGGGGTTCAGGCTCTTGCGCGGGGTGCCGGCGGCGGCCAGCATATTGCCCTTGAGCGAGCTGGCCGAGGGGTACCACGAGTCCTTCTTCTCGTTGAGCACGCCACCGCTGGCCAGCAGCTTTTTCCACTCGCCCTCGTTGAGCTTGCTCTTCTTGACGGGCCGCCAGGTGTCGCCGGCCCCGTCGAAGGTGCCCGCGCCCGTAACGGCGATATTGGTGAGCCCCACGCCCGAAATCGGCGCCTGGCTGCGGATGGCCTCTTCGCCCTCCCAGGTGGTTTTCACCAGCGGATACTGGCTGTGGTCGGCCGTGAACTGCACGAGCGCGCCGGTGGCCAGGTGCAGGTTCACGTTGTTTTGCAGCACGATGGGGCCGGTGAGCCACAGCCCGGCCGGCACCAGCACCGTGCCGCCGCCCGCCTGCGTGCACGCCATAATAGCCTGCCGAAACGCCTGCGTGTTCAGCGTCTGGCCATCGGCCAGGGCCCCGTATTTCTGAATGTTGAAGGTATCGGCCCGGAAGCGTACCTGCCGCACGGCGGGCAGCGTGGGTGGGGCCGGCGGGGCGGGCCGGGCCGGGCGAGCCAGTGCCGGGGTGGTGTGCAGGGCCGCCAGGGCCAGCAGCGCGCCTGAAAGCAGGGAGAAGCAAGTCATACGAAAAGCGGGTGGGAAAGGGGCGGGGCCCGCGGGCAGCTACCGGGCCACAAAGAAGAAAAATGGCCGCCCGGCCGCCGCCGGCCGGGCTTTGGCAGCGGAATACTAGGCCCGGCGGGGGGCATTGTGCAAGCCGGCTGCCCGATTTATTTGCGCTATCGTTGCCGGCAACGTTGCCACCCGGCTGCGGGCGCGCCGGGGCTACCTGCGTACTCGCCCGGTGGCCTAGCGCCCGGTCCACGGGCGGATGGGCGGTTGCGGGCAGGTTTTCTTCAGAATCAGGCGGGCCGTGGGTGCTGGGCAGCGAAACTGTGCTGGCTTGCGTAGAGGGCAGTTTACCCTTTTTTACTACGCCATGCGTTCACTTTTCTCCTCAACCCGCGCCGTGCTGCTGGGCCTGCTACTGAGCAGCACCACGCCCGTGCTGGCGCAGGTGCCGCTCAACCCCGCGCCCACCCCGGCCGCTGCCGATACTGCGCACAAATACGAGAATCCGCTGGGCGTGCCCACCGTGGCCAAAAATCCGTTTTTCAAGAGCAAACTGTTTAAGGCCGTGGCTATTCCGGCCGTGCTCATCGGTTACGGGGCCTACACGTTTAACGGCCGCGGCTTCTACACCAACCAGGAGGCGCAGCGCGACATTCACCGTGTGTTTCCGGCGTCGCAGAGCCGCGTGGCCGACGTGCTCATCTTCGTGCCCTACCTGGAGCTGGGTGCCGTGGCGCTGGCGGGCGTCGAGAGCCGCAACGACCGCATCAATACGCTGCTCATCATTGCCAAGAGTGAGGCCATCATGCTGGCCAGCACGTTCATCGTGAAGTCGCTGAGCCACGAGGAGCGGCCCGATGGGTCGGATAATCTCTCGTTTCCGTCGGGCCACACGGCGCAGGCGTTTCTGGCCGCCAGCATCGTGCACACCGAGTTCCGGGACAAAAGCCAGTGGTACGGCATTGGGGCCTACACCGTGGCTACCAGCGTGGCCGTGCTGCGCATGGTGGTCGATAAGCACTGGCAGAGCGACGTGGTGGCCGGCGCGGGCTTCGGCATCCTGTCGGCTCACCTGGGCTACCTCACGCATCGCAACCGTTGGGGGCGCAAATCCATCGGCCGCGACATCGGCATCGTGCCCACCTACTACGGCAACGCGCCGGGCCTGTGCTTCACCTGGCGGCCCTCGAAGTAGCGAAATGGCTTGAAAAAGTGATTTCGCGAAGCTAGTGTCTTGGCAACGAATCCATTATTCGCCTAGGAGCAGTGGATAAGCTTGCAAAAAGGGGGTGATTCTGAAGCAAATTGTGAAGACTTGGTTAAGTCTCCTGATTATCTTCAGAATTACCCCCTTTTTTCGTAGGCTGACAGTTAGCCAGCTTAGCCATGAAAGTATTGTTAGTTGAAGATGAGCCGGCCCTGCGCTCTACCCTAGTGGAAGCCTTGCGCCAGGGGGGGTACGTGGCAGAAGTAGCGGCCGACTTTACGCAGGCCGCCGAAAAGATAAAGGTGTACCGCTACGACTGCGTGCTGCTCGACCTGACCCTGCCCGACGGTGATGGCCTGGAGCTGCTGCGTACGCTTAAAGCGGAAAATTCGCAGACGGGCGTGCTCGTCATCTCGGCCCGCAACGGCCTCGACGACCGCGTGGCCGTGCTCGACCTGGGCGCCGACGACTACCTGGTGAAGCCCTTTCATCTGTCGGAATTGAATGCCCGGCTGCGGGCCATTATCCGGCGGCGGCGCTTTCAGGGGCAAAACCACTTGATTTTTCGCGACCTGACCGTGTGGCCCGACCAGGCTGAGGTATCGGTGCGCGGCGAGTCGCTGACGCTCACCCGTAAGGAATACGACCTGCTGCTCTACCTGCTGGCCAACCCTGGCCGCGTGCTTACCAAAGAGGCCATTGCCGAGCACCTCTGCGGCGACTCGGTAGACGCCGCCGACTCGTTCGATTTCATTTATACCCACCTCAAAAACCTGCGCAAAAAGCTCCAGGAAAAAGGCGCCGAAAACTACATCCGTACCATGTACGGCGTGGGCTACAAGCTGAGCGGGGAATAGGGGAGGAGGCGCGGCCCAGCTGCTGCGGCCGCGGGTAATGGCGCACCTTGGCGGCGCGGCGGTACACTAGCGCGTATCTGAAAATTCAAAAGAACGTCCTGCTTCGACAAGCGGCCGCCGGCTGGGCAGGACGTTTCTATAGGCATTTGTAGTGAAATCCAAATACGCCCTGAGCGTGGCGGGCAACGGTCATTCCCTATACGTTCTAAACAGTTTTACTACCTCATCACCCCGTTGTTCCTAAAAGAATGAAGCTGCTCTCGGCCACCAATCGCTACTACGCGCTGCTCAGCGCGGGGCTGTTTGCGGTGGGCAGCGTGGTGCTGTATATCGGCACCGACCACGCCGTGCGCAACGAGGTGAGCGAGCAGCTGCAAAACAACCGCCAGGAGCTGCAAGTGCGCGTGGCGGCCGGGCAGCCGTTGCCCGAGCCCCTGTACCGAGAGCAATATGGGGTGAGCACCCGGCCCCGGCCGCTGGGTTTTTCCGACACCGTGCTGCTCGACCCCGTGGAGGGCTCGCTGGTGCCGCACCGGCAACTCACGTTTCGGGCGGCGGGGCCGGGGCAGGCGCCGGTGTGGGTGACGCTGCGCAAGTCCCTGGTCGAAACCGATGAGTTGCTTATGGCTACCGTAGGCAGTATGCTGGTGGTGCTGGGCCTGCTGCTGGGCGGTATTGTGCTGCTGCACCGCTACTTGTCGGCGCGGCTGTGGGCGCCCTTTCAGCACACGCTGGCTACGCTGCGCGATTACGACTTGCAGCAGCACCAGCCGTTGCAACTGCCGGCTTCCGGCATCGAGGAGTTTGCCGAGCTGAACCAGGCCCTCAACTACCTGTGCGCCCGGCTGGGGGCTGACTATGAGAACCTGCGCGAGTTTACGGCCAACGCCGCCCACGAAACCCAGACGCCGCTGGCCATCATGCAGGCGCAGCTGGAGCAGTTGCTCCAACTGCCGGTGCTGGCCGCCGATGCGGCGGCGGCCCCGCTCCTGGCTGACTTGTACGGGGCCACGCGGCGCCTCTCGCGGCTGCACCAGGCGCTGGGGTTGCTCAGCCGCATCGAAAACGGGCAGTTTACCCAGGCCGTGCCGCTCGATTTGGCGGCGCTCATTCGCGAAAAAGCCGAGCAGCTTGGCCCGCTGCTCGACGCCCGCGACCTGGCCCTGCACCTGCACCTGGCCGCCGGCTCCCCGCGCCAGCTGCACCCCGGCCTGGCCGACTCGCTGCTCCATAACCTGCTGCACAATGCCATCCGGCACAACGTGCCGGGCGGCGACGTGACGGTGCGCCTCACCGCCGCCTCCCTCGAAGTGAGCAACCCCGGCCCGGTGGTGAGCGGCGACCCGGCCCGGTTTTTCGAGCGCTTCCGCAAGCACAACGCCGCCTCCGAGTCGCCGGGGCTGGGCCTCAGCATTGTGCAGCATATTTGCGCCTACTACGGCTTCAAGCTGAGCTACGAGTTTGCGCCGGCCGGGGCGCGGCACACGCTGCGCGTGGCGTTTTAGCCGCCGGGCCCGGCCGGGTAGCCACCCCGGTGTTTAGTTAGGTTGGGCCGGCTTTTGGGGCTGCTGGTAGGGGAAGGCGGGGCGGGCGCCTGCTACCGGCGGTAACTTCGCGGCATGAAGGGACCTTTTACGTGGGGGCGGCTGCGCTTCTTTTTGGGGCGGCCGGCGCTGGCCGGTGGTGGGCTGGGGCTGTCGGTGCTGGTGCTGGCCAGCGTGAGCCCGCAGGCGGCGCACGCCCAGGCGCGCGTTACCATCAGCGGTACGGTGAAGGATGCGGCCACCGGCGAAGACCTCACCGGCGCCTCGGTGCACCTACTGGAGCTGCCGGGCGTGGGCGCGGCGGCCAATGCCTACGGCTTTTACACCCTCACGGTGCCGGCCGGCACCTACACCGTGGAGGCCACCTTCGTGGGCTACAAAAGCCAGCCGCGCAAAGTGACGCTCGGCGCCAGCCAGCGCCTCGATTTCAAGCTGAGCGCCGGCGGCCAGGAGCTAAACGAGGTGGTGGTGACGGGCCGCAGTAGCCAAGCCAACATCAGCCGGGCGCAGGCGGGCGTCGAAACCCTCGACCTCAAGCAGATAGCCAAGGTGCCGGTGCTCTTTGGCGAGAAGGACGTGATTAAAACCCTGACCCTGCTGCCGGGCATCAAGACGGCGGGCGAGGGCAGCAGTGGCTTTTCGGTGCGCGGCGGTAACGTGGACCAGAACCTGATTTTGCTCGACGAGGCGCCCGTTTACAATGCCTCGCACCTGCTGGGCTTTTTCTCGACCTTCAACTCCGACGCCATCAAGGACCTGACCGTGTTTAAGGGTGGCATGCCGGCGCAGTACGGCGGCCGGCTCTCGTCGGTGGTCGATATCAAGATGAAAGACGGCAACAACCAGGCGCTGCACGGCAGTGGCGGCATCGGGCTCATTGCCTCGCGCCTGGCCCTGGAAGGCCCGATTGTGAAGGGCAAGGGCTCGTTCCTCGTCACCGGCCGGCGCACCTACGCTGATATTTTCCTGGGCTTGTCGCGCAACGAAACCACTAAGAGTGCCAGCCTCTATTTCTACGATTTCAACGCCAAAGCCAACTACACCCTCAACGACCGCAACCGGCTGTACTTTTCGGGCTACCTGGGGCGCGACGTGCTGGGCATCAATAACTTTGGTACCAACTACGGCAACCAGACGGCTACGCTGCGCTTCAACCACCTGTTTACGGACCGGCTGTTTTCCAACACCTCGCTCATCTACAGCCAGTACGGCTACCAGATAAAAATCCGGGTTAACGACCAGGATTTCAGCATCGATTCCAAAATCCGGGACTTCAACCTCAAGCAGGATTTTGAGTACTCGCCCAGCGCCAGCCAGACGCTGCGCTTTGGCGCGCAGGCCATTTACCACACCATTACGCCGGGCCACGTAACGGCCGCCGCCGATGCGGCCGTGAACGCCACCGCCGACCGCACCAACCACTCGCTCGAAACGGCCGCCTACGTCTCGCACGAGTGGCACGCCACCGAAAAGCTCGACTTCACCACCGGCCTGCGGCTCTCCGAGTTCAGCCTGCTGGGCGCGGGCAGCTACTCGACCTACGACCTCAACGGCAAGGTCACCAGCACCCAGCAATACAACACGGGCCAGGTGGTGAAAACCTACCTTAACCTGGAGCCGCGCTTCGCGGCCAGCTACCAGGCGTCGGCCAGCACGGCGCTCAAGGCCGGCTACGCCCGCAACGTGCAAAACCTGCACCTGCTCAGCAACTCGGCCTCCACCTCGCCCACCGACCTCTACGTGCCCACCTCGCTCAACGTGAAGCCCGAGCTGGCCGACCAGCTGTCGGCGGGCTACTTCCGCCGCCTCGGCAGCACGGGCGAGTTTGCCTTCTCGGCCGAGGTGTACTACAAGTGGCTCCAGCACCAGGTAGACTACCGCGACGGCACCAACCTCAACGGCAACCAGGACGTGGAAAGCACCCTGCTCTACGGCCGGGGCCGCGCCTACGGCATCGAATTTTTGCTGAAAAAGGAAACCGGCCGCCTCACCGGTTGGGTGGGCTACACGCTCAGCAAGTCGCAGCGTCAGTTTGACGAGATAAACGGCGGGGCGTGGTTTAATGCCCGCCAGGACCGCCCGCACGACCTCTCGGTGGTGGCCGTGTACCAGCTCAACCCCAAGTGGAGCCTCTCGGGCACCTTCGTCACGAGTACCGGCAACGCCGTGACCTACCCCATCGGCAAATACGCCGTGGCCGGCCAGGTGGTGAGCCTCTACGGCGCCCGCAACGCCGACCGGCTGCCCTACTACCAGCGCCTCGACGTGGGCGCCACCTACGAAAAGCCCCACCAGGAGGGCCACCGCTGGCACAGCAGCTGGAACTTCTCCGTGTATAACCTGCTGGGCCGCGAAAATCCCTACAGCATTACTTTCCAGACCGACCCCAACGACGCCACGCGCACCCAGGCCCTGCAAACGGCCCTGTTCCGCATGATTCCGTCGGCCACGTACAACTTTAATTTTTAGGGCGATACGCGCTGCTCATCACTATGAAACTCCCGTATTCGCTCCGCCCGCTGGCCCTGGCCGCTGGCCTGCTGGCCACCGCTGCTTGCCAGAAAGTGGTGACGCTCGACCTCAAAAACACCGACCCGCAGCTGGCCATCGACGCCAACCTGGCCGACGACGGCCAACCCTCCACCGTGCTGCTCTCGCGCAGCGTCGATTACACCCAGACCAACACCTTCCCGGCCGTGAGCGGCGCCGTGGTCACGCTCAGCGACGACGCGGGCGGCCTCGAAACCCTGCCCGAAACCAGCACGCCCGGCCAGTACCGGGGCAGCCGGCTGCTGGGCCAGCCGGGCCGGCGCTACACGCTGCGCGTCGAAACCGGCGGCCAGGCCTACGTGGCGGCCTGCACGCTGCCCGCGCCGGTGGTGCCTTTCGCGGGCCTGCACGCCGCCAAGTCAATCGTCGGCAACAACATCCAGCTCGTGCCCGAGTACCAGGACCCGGCCGGCGTGCGCAACTACTACCTGTTCAGGCAGTACCGCAACGGCCGGCTGAACAAAGCCATTTTTCTGCAAAATGACGAGTTTACCGATGGCAAGGCCAATGCGCGCGGCCTCGGCGGTGGGGGCGGGGGCAGCAGCGGCACCAACAACGACGATGCCGACAAGCTGGTGGCCGGCGACAGCGCGCGCGTGGAGATGCAAAACCTCGACCCCGACGCCTACGAATACTTCCGCACCCTCAACCAGACCTTGCAGGGCGGCGGCATGCTCAGCACCACGCCCGCCAACCCGAAATCGAACTTTTCGGGCGGCGCGCTGGGCTATTTTAGCGCCCACTCGCGGCGGCTGCGCACCATTAAAGTACCGGTGCTGTAGCGCCGCCGCGCCGAACAAGCGGACCCCCCTGGGCCGTATAAGGCGCCAGCCAGCAATTGCCCACCTTTTCTAAAATTACGCTTATGTCCGGTATTCAGGATATTCTTGCCAATAATCGCGAGTGGGTAGCCACTAAAAACGCCGAAGACCCCGCCTTTTTTCACCGCCTGGCCGATGGCCAGAAGCCGCGCTACCTGTTCATTGGCTGCTCCGATTCGCGGGTGCCGGCCTCGGGCATCACGGGCACCGGCCCGGGCGAGATGTTTGTGCACCGCAACATTGCCAACCTGGTAGTGCACGCCGATATGAACCTGCTCAGCGTGCTGCAATACGCGGTGGAGGTGCTGGGCGTGCAGGACATCCTGGTGGTGGGCCACTACGGCTGCGGCGGCGTGGCCGCCGCGGCGGCCAACAAG